>OIWN01003011.1_pt1 | contig 10486 bp, 9 predicted proteins | sample 1587591 | NCBI WGS metagenome assembly OIWN01 (sample SAMEA3888901, study PRJEB22519) | human gut metagenome | biome: human gut; feature: human-associated habitat; material: faeces | place: Denmark | collected 2010 | reverse complement strand
TGAAGGTGTTGACGCCGATGAGGGAGCCGCCCTTCTCCGCGAGTTCCTTATTCAGCGCGTCCAGCTCGGCAAGCTCTCCCACGCAGGGATTGCAGGTGGTGAACCAGAAGTTCATCACGGTGACGGCGTTCTTGGAGAACAGGTCATCGCTCTTGACGGTGTTGCCGTTGAGGTCCTTGCCCTCGAAGGCGGGGAACTTCTGCGTCTTGTCGCTGTCGCCGGGTGTCGTGGGGCTGTCGGCAGGGATGCTGTCACCGTTGCCCGGGGCCTTGGGAGCCGCATCGGGGAACTTGGCCTCAATGGCGGCCAGGGTGCGCTCGATCTCCCGGATCTTCTCGCCGCCCTGGCGCAGGAGCTTCAGCTCGTCGGCGGTAAACTTGTCCTTGGCGGATTCAATGGTGTCCAGCAGGAAATCCCCGTAGTTCTTGCCGTCCTCCTGCGTGGTCATGCCCTTGTCGGCGGACAGGAACACCTTCTCCCAAAGGGACTGGTTTTCCATCAGAATGGCATTCTCCTGATCCATCAGGTCCTTGTACATAGCGGCCGCCTCCTGGGCGTTCTTGGGCTCGCCGTCGGGCTTTGTCGTGTCGTCGCTGCCCTGTTTGCCGCAGGCGGCCAGGGACAGGGTCAGGGTCAGAGCCAGAGCGGCGGATACGAAGTTACGGAAGTTTTTCATAGCGATTCTCCTATTCTGAAATCAAAATGATGGTTGTGGATGGGGATCAGAGGGAAGGCATCTCCCGCCATCGTCTGGTATTCCGTTTCATCGCTTCGGCCTCCTTTTCGGAAATAAAAAAAGTCCTGTCCCATCATTGGGACAAGACTGAAAATCCTGCGGTACCACCCAAGTTGACGCATAGCGCCCGCTCGTTTCACGGACCATTATCCGTGCCGCCCTGGTAACGGGTGCGGTCCCCGTCAGAGGCTACTGAGGCGCTGCCTGTTCGCTCTGCCCTCGCAAGTCCATTCGCCGGAAGGTCCTCTGCCGTGATCCCACCATCCACGGCTCTCTGAAAGGTTGCCCGACCGGGTACTCCTCTTGCTCATCGGTTTGACTGATTGCTTTGCATTATACGCAGGGAGAAGAGGAAAGTCAACTGTTTTTTTGCACAAAACCGGGGGTAAAAAATCTGCCCGCTTCACAAAGCTGGGGCGAAAAAAGCAGGACGATCCGTCTTCCGGTGGAGGACGGGATCAGGCCGTCCCCCACCGGGATATGGAAAGGTCAAAAAGTGTCCGCCAAGTACAAACGGAGGAGAGATCAGACTCAGGAGAGCAGCAGCTTGTCGTCGGCCTCGTCGGAGCCGCTGGCCTTGCTGAAGAGGGCCAGCAGATCGGGGACCGTCAGCTTCTTCTTGTCCTCGCCGGAGACGTCGATGACGATCTTGCCGTCATACATCATGATGAGCCGGTTGCCGTGGGCGATGGCGTCTTTCATGTTATGGGTGACCATCATGGTGGTCAGGTGATGATCTGCAATGATTTTGTCGGAAATCTCAAGCACCTTGGCGGCTGTCTTCGGATCGAGTGCCGCGGTGTGCTCGTCTAAAAGCAGAAGCCTCGGCTTCTGGATGGAAGCCATGAGCAGCGTGATTGCCTGGCGCTGACCGCCGGACAACAACCCTACTTTGCTGGAACGCCGGTCTTCCAGACCGAGATCTAAGGTGGCAAGCATCTCACGGTAGATGTCGCGCTCCTTCTTCGTGATGCCCCAGGAGAGCCCGCGGCTCTGTCCGCGTCTGGCGGCGATCGCGCCTGAGCAGCGCGTGGCTTTGCCTGGCATCACTCCTGAACGCACGATGCAGATTGTGGGCGGCGGCGTGGTGGCCGACGAGATCATGAAGGCCCTGAATATTCAGGAAGTCGAAATCTGCCCGTGGGCCCTGCGCGAAGGCGCAATCCTGCGCTGGCTCGACCAGTTCGGTCGCACTCGCCTCGGTTTCTAGTTCGTACGGGCTTCCTGCTAGCGGGACAAGCCGGTAAGAGGAATCTTGCCTCCGTTGGCGGGGGCTGTTGGCGAAGCCGACTGGGGGTGGTAGCCGATCACACTACGCAAATCACCCAACCGCCACGGTAGCCAACAATGCCGCATGATCGGAGCCCTCGACTTTGACCACCTTGCATTGTCCGGCCTTCATGCCCTGATCAAGCACCACGTGGTCAATACCGGCGAACATCGGCATATACACGCGGTTCGTAGGCCATGAGAACGTAAACCCATGTCCGGATTCACGTGCGGCATCCACGAACCGGTCGCCAAGAAAATCACGGAATGGCGTGTGATCGTAAGTGGCGTTGAAATCGCCCATGAAAATATACCGTGTATCCGTATGCCCGCGCATCGGACCCAACTCATCCAGCGATCGCTTCCACTGCCGCCAATAGCCGGGTACGGGAGCGGTGGTGTGCACGGATACGAATCGAATCTGCTGACCACCCATATCCACCGTGCCGCCGGGCATGAATGAGGCGCTGGAATTCACGTCATCGTCGGCCGGATCGGCAAGTGGCGTGGCCGACCAGAGGCCGTTACCGAATACGCCGTCAGACGATGAGACCTGCGCATACGGCAGATAGTGCTCAATGCCAGCCTCGTTGAGTTTTTTGACGAAATCCTCGGTGGTCTCCTGCAAAGCGAGCACTTCGACGCGCTGATCGCGGACTAGTTCGACGATGGCTTGTGGGTCGGCCTGCCCATTGAAGGTCATGACGCGCGCGTAGGCATCGCTGGTGTTGGGGGAGGCCGCAGCCACGGCGTTCTGCGCGGCTTGGGGGAGTGGGTCGGTCGAGTAGAAGAACGGATATTGCCAATAGCCATTGCATGCGATTGCGGCGATGGCGATTAGTGCGGCAAGGATACGCCGCGACACGATGGCCAACAGTAGGGCAATCAGGCCAAGCAACGTGAACCAGGGCGTTGCCGATACCACAATCGGCACAAATGGCAGTTCCTGTAAATCGGCAGGCAGCGCGCGGGCGGCAGTGCCGGCAAGGGCAAGAAGCGCGAACATCGTGGCGAGAAAACCAAGCAGACGATGCCGTTTGTGTGGCTTCACGGCAGACTTGGATACTGGGCGTGCCGTGGCTCTGGCAGAGCGTGGCTTGGCAGCGGCGCGAGCTCGTACGCTTGCACCTGTGGTAGTACTCCGTGCCTTTGCCATGCTGCCCTTTCCTCCGGCTTGTTTACTGTTACTTTGCTTTTCGTGCGATTTGCCACTGTACCGTGTACGGCTTGTCTTTCAGTGTCTTTTCGCCGTGCGCAAGAGCAGTTCGCACCAAACTGGCACGAAAGACCGGGCCATGACCTGATGTCGGGTTCCTCCATGTGGCTTGCTCAGGTTGCCGGATGGCTTGCGCAAGCTGCCACGCGAACATGATGCGACTGGGCGTGTGGCCGTGTACAATGAAACGTCGTTGCCCGAGTAGCTCAGTGGATAGAGCACCGCTCTCCTAAAGCGGGTGTCGTCGGTTCGAATCCGATCTCGGGCACTTGGCTTCGGAAACATGACGGTATCTCAGCCTCTATTCATCGGTGATGAGCCATGGGCATTAGGCATGTGTAAACGTATAGGTTCCACTATCCATCATCCCGTCGTGTGAAACTATGCAAAGACATGTGGGGCTTCACGGTTGTCGTGAGGGTCCATGGCTATCGAATACACGGAAGAGAAGCGGTTTACTGTTGAGCGGGTTGAGGCGCTGTTCAAGTCGGTAGGTTGGGAATCGGCGCAGTGGCCGGAACGGTTGTTCAAGGCATTGCAGCATTCGGATACGGTGATCAGCGCATGGGATGGCGGCCATTTGGTCGGCTTGGTTCGCGTGCTCGACGATACCGAAATGGTGGCCTATATGCATTGGGTGCTGGTAGATCCGGCATATCACGGGCAGCATATCGGCAGCCATCTCGTTGAACTGGTCAAGGCTAAGTATCGCGACTACTTCTTGCTGGAAGTCATGCCTGAGGAAAGCAAAAACGCACCGTTCTACCAGAAGCATGGCTTCCACCTGATGGACGATGGCCGCGCCATGCAAATCGTCAATCGCGGCTGACAGGCTGGCAGTGCGGACGGCGCAAGAGCGGCGGCATGCGCCAATCGTGGGCAACGTACGTAGTCGTTGACGGTTATCCCGTAGCAATGTTCACAATACGACCCCTTGTCCATACAGTGAAAATAACGGCTGACGTTCGACGTTGCTGCGCTATGACTAGAGACCATGAGTGAAGACAAACAGTATGACTTCTATGTGGCCGGTCCGTTCTTTGATCCTGAACAAACGGCAAGTATGGAACGTTTGGAAAAGATATTGGAAGACCATGGCAAGGTACTGTTCAAGCCGCGGTTTGTCAGCCAGATCGAAGAAGTAGGCCCTGAAGGATGCTTTGCGGACGATATCCATGGCATTAATGCTGCTAAAGCCGTGGTCGCCAATCTTATGGACGAGGACCCGGGCACGATGTTCGAAATCGGATATGCGCATGCGCTGGGAATCCCGGTGTACGGCTATTTCGAGAACCTTACACCAATGGATCGTGTCAATCTGATGATTGCGCAAGCGGTCGAACTGGTGTTCGTCGGTCCTGATGATGTGGCGAAATACTTGGAAACCGGCGAGCATACGGAAGTCGATTACATCCAGTTCTAAACAGCTCTAACAGGTTCTCTGCAAGCAGGGTTGGCGGCGTTCTCGTACATAGTCATGTACGGGAACGCCGCAGTGGTATAGGGATATTCCAACAAGCGGCATAATGGGGTCGTGGGAAAACCAGTCGGATACAAGTGAAGTGTCTGAATTTCGTAAGGAGTGCCGTTATGAGTAACCACAATCCCATGAATATTGCCACCGACTTTGCCAAGGCCACGGGAGGAACCGCTCGCAAAGTTGTTGCTTTGACCGATAAAGGTCCGTTGAATGGCTTTAAGAAATTCCTGTCGCGCGGATCGATGATTGATATGGCGGTAGGTGTGGTGATGGGCTCTGCCGTTACCGCTGTGGTCAATTCCATCGTCGACAATCTCATCAGTCCATTAATCGGCATGATTGGCGGCGTACCGGATCTTTCCGGACTGCTGACCATCACGTTCAACAACTCGACTGTTTCATTTGGTGCGATTCTTAACGCGCTGATTAACTTCCTGCTTGTTGGCGTGGCGGTGTATTTCTGCGTGATTTTGCCGATTAATAAGCTTCGTGATCTCACTGCTGCCCAGGATGAGGCTGACGCTGAAGAACAGGGGCCTAGCGTTGAAGAGCAGACTCTCGCCACGCTGCAGGAGATTCGCGACGAGCTGAAAAAGGCCAATAACTCCGCCGAGTAATCTGCTGAATGTACGGTGCGACAGATTTACCTGGTTTGCCCGAAATAACGGATTGCCGGGGCCATTTGGTCTGGACAATCCGTTGTTTCGCGCGTGTTTTGTAGCATCCGTGGAGTTACATGGGGAGTATGACTGAAAACATCGCTGATAAGGCCATAAACGATACTCGTATCGTCGAGCAGTTCACCAATCCCGTCAAGGAGCCGATTGACAGCGACATCAACCTGTTCGATCTGCTCGATAACCGCGCCAAGCGCGATCCCGAAGGTGCCATGATCGAATACAAGGGCGATGATGGCACTTGGCACCCGTACAGCGCCCAAGTATTCCGTGACATGGTCATCGACTTGGCCAAGGGCCTGGTCGGACTTGGTGTCAACAAGGGCGATTCAGTCGCCATCGTCTCGCGCACCCGCTGGGAATGGACCGCGCTGGATATGGCGATCATGTCCATCGGCGCGCTCACCGTGCCGGTGTACGAGACCAACTCCGCCAGCCAGGTCAGCTGGATTTTCAACGATTCCAAAGTCACGCTCGCCATCGCCGAAGATGACGGGCAGCGTGACAAGATCGAATCCGTGCGCGATGAGGTGCCCACCCTGCGCAACGTGTTCGTAATCGAGGCCGGCGGTCTGAACGCCATCAAGACCTACGGCGAAAGCGTCACCGACGCCGAATTCTGGGAATACAAGGAAGCCTCCCACGGCGACGACCGCGCCACCATCGTCTACACATCCGGCTCTACAGGCACCCCGAAGGGCGTGGAACTGACCCACCGCAACTTCGCCTTCCTGGTGCTTTCCGCGCTGCAGTACATGCCTCGTGCCGGCGCATGGCCCAACCGCCGTCTGCTGCTGTTCCTGCCCCTGAGCCATGTGTTCGCCCGATTCCTGGAATTCTTCAGTTTTGGCGGCACGATTTCGCTGGCCTTGAGCTCCAATATGAAGACGATGGTCAAGGACTTCGAGACCTTCGGCCCCACGCTGCTGCTTGCCGTGCCGCGTGTGTACGAGAAGGTCTACAATGCCGCCTCCCAGCGCGCCGGCACCGGATTCGCTGGCAAGATGTTCATGCGCGCCGCCGAGAACGCGCGCGAATGGTCCAAGGCCGAGCAGAAGGGTGAGCAGCTGCCGATTACCGGACGCATCGCCCACGCCTTCTACGAGCAGGTGGTGTACAAGAAGATTCGCACGATTTTCGGTCCGAACGCCGACTTCGCCATCACCGGCGGCGCTCCGATGGACTCCGAGCTTTCCCACTTCTTCAACGGCATCGGCATGCCGGTGCTGGAAGGCTACGGCATGACCGAAACCTGCGGCCCGGTGTGTGTGAGCTTGCCAGAGGACAACCGCATCGGCACCATCGGCATGCCGATGTGCGGTATCACCGCCGGCATTGCCGAGGACGGCGAGCTGGTGGTCAAAGGACCGCTGGTGTGCAAGGGCTACCACAACAACCCTGGGGTCACTGCCCAGCAGATCACTGATGGCTGGCTGCACACCGGCGATCTGGGCGATATCTCCGAAGACGGCTTCATCTCCATCACCGGCCGTAAGAAAGACCTCATCATCACCGCTGGTGGCAAGAACGTGTCGCCGGGTCTGCTTGAGGCTTCCGTAATGACCTCGCCTGTGGTCAACCAGTGCTTGGTTATTGGTGATAAGAAGCCGTTCGTGGCCGCTCTGGTCACGCTGGATCTGGCGGATGCCAACAAATGGCTGGAATCCCAGGGCGCCAAACCGGAACCCGATCTGGCCTCGCTGGCCAAGAACGCCATCGTTCATGCTGAGGTGGAGCGTGCGGTGAACGCCGCCAACGAGGGCGTTTCCCGCGCCGAGTCGATTCGTAAGTTCGAGATTCTGCCAGACGAATTCACCGAGGCCAACGGCATGCTGACCCCGAGCCAGAAGACCCGTCGCGCGCAAATCGTTGAGCACTATCGCGAGCTCATTGACAACGTGATCTACGTCCCGCTGAAGAAGTAACCATCAACTCCCTCTGATCCAAAAAAGCTCTCTCTGACGAGGGAGCTGTCAGCGAAGCTGACTGAGGGAGAGACCCTGCGGCTTGCCCGCGAAAAACCAACAGGGCCGGGTGCGACTTGCACCCGGCCTCAGCTTATTCAGTCCAAAATCGCCGAAACATAATCGGCGGCGGCCTGATTCAGCTCCGCATCGCCGATGGTGGCGGTGCCCTGCACCAGGAACGGCTCAGCATAGTTCATGCCGACCTTGTACGCCACGACCTCAAACGGGCTTAGCAGCTCCTCCATGGTGTGGCTGTACTCGCCGTCCTTGCGGTACTTGGCGGCGTCGGAACCAGTGGTGACCACCAGTTTGAGCTCCTTGCCCTTCAACGCATGGGCTCCGGCGTAGGCCCAGCCGGCGGTGATGACCTCGTCTTCCCATTCCTTGAGTAGCGCGGGGGAGGAGTACCAGTAGAACGGGAACTGAAGGATTACGCGGTCGGCAGCCTCCAGCAGCTCGTGCTCTGTGTCGGCGTTGACGGAGAAGTTCGGGTATTCGGCGTATTCGTCGCGCACGATGATGTCGTCCTCGCCCTGTGCGGCGAGTTCGGCGAGCAGGCGGGCGTTCACGCGCGAGCCGTCCTTAAGATGCGGATGGAATACAAGAATCAACGTTGACATGGGATTTCCCTTCTATAAACTGCTGCCAATGTGGCCTAATCACCACTATCGTATGCCGGGAAGCAGAACTCAGTCCAGTCCGGACTCAGGTGCGAGCCGCGGGATGCCGCGCCGGGAGGCAACTCAGTCGAGGTTGGACTGCGTGCCTGCGGTGGCTTCGTTGGCGGCTTGCTCGGCTTGTGCTTGGTCGAGCTTGGCACGGACGTCGTTGAGCAGACCCTGGGCGCGCTTAGCCAAGGCCTCGCCGATCTCCCATTGACGCATCGACTGGTCAAGATTGAGGCCGCCGGTTTCCAGTGCCTGGACAGCCTGAATCAGCTTGTCGCGCGCCTCCTCATATGGCATCTGGGCGATGAGCTCGCGTTCCTTGTCCGTCAGGGACGTGGCGGGGGTGTTCATGTCGGTGGATGTGGCGTTTTCGGTCATGATGTTCTCCTTATATATACGGTATATATGCGTGGCTGCGTATGGCGTGTCACGCGGTTGCGGATGTGGTGGTTGCGGTAATGACACCCTTCTTCAAGGTGACGGTGATGCCATCCCCAGGGCTTACCTGCGAAGCATCGTCTAGTACGTGGCCATCGGCGGACTGCACCACCGCATAGCCTCGGTTCAACGTGGATTGCGGGCTGAGTGCGGTCAGTGAGGCGTGAGCTCGCTCGACGGTGAGCTGGGCATCGTCCACGATGCGTCGCAGCCCGATATCGAGCCGTTGCAACGAGTCGTCAATTAAGCGCTGATGAGGCTCAAGCATGGTGTGCGGCTGTGTCAGGCTCGGGCGGTTCGCATATCCCTCGATAAGTCGAATCTCGTTCTCCACGCGCGAACGGACCCGCAGTCGCATACGGTCGATGGCACCTTCGATGAGCTGCGACTGCTCACGCACATCCGGCACCACGCGCTTGGCCGCATCGGTAGGGGTGGAGGCGCGCAGATCGGCGACCAGATCCAGCAATGTCCAGTCATCCTCATGCCCGATGGAGGAGATTAATGGTGTAGTGCAGGCATACGCCGCACGAACCACACGCTCATCCGAGAAACCGATGAGATCCTCAAACGAGCCGCCGCCACGGGCCACGATGATCACATCCACGCTCGGGTCGGCATCGAGTTGTGCAATGGCCTGAACCACCTCGGCCGGGCATTGCTCGCCCTGAACATGCACATGGACCACCTTGAAGGTTACGGAAGGCCAACGAAGGTTCACATTGGTGATCACATCGCCTTCCGCACGTGCCTGAGGTGCGCAAATCAGGCCAATAGTCTTCGGAAACTCCGGGAGAGGCAGTTTGTGATCGGCATCGAACAGGCCCTCGCCCTTAAGCTGCTTGCGCAATTCGTCGATCATGGCCTTGAGGCTGCCACCGGCTCCGACCTTGAGAATCGTGTCCCCGCGCAACGACAGCGAAGTGCGCTTCATCCACAGGTTCGGTTTGCCATGAATCACCACGCGGTCGCCCTGAACGAACTGGCTGGCCGCGGCCGCGAACCTGCCGAAGCCATTGACTTCCATGGCGATATCCTCGAAGTCGTCGCGCAGCGTGATGTAGGCCGAGCCGGCGCGACGGGTATTGATCTGCGTGATCTGGCCGGTGACCCACGCGGACGGCCATCGTTCCACGGCACCGTAGAACTTCTGGCTCAGCACACTTACCGGCCACGGATTTTGCGCGCTGGTTTCAGCGGCGCGTGCAGGCAGCTGATCGATAGGGCGAGGCTCATTCGGCAGATTGATGGTGCCCTGATCAGGCGCGAAAGTGCCTTGACCCGGCTCAAAGCCAGCCGAGGCCAGTGAAGCGGCGGTCGGTGGACGGCCGGTAGATGGGTAGCCCATTGCAGTAGTCATGCACTCCACTATAAGTGCGTTGGTTGATGACGGTAAATATTTACCGTCGCCTGAAAACGGTGTGATGATGAATGCGAGAACCGTACGAAGCGATGTATCAGCCGATGATGGAGATGGTCTGGTGCATCAGAAGAAAGGAGTCATTATGGCGAAGAAACGGGTGCTATGAAGAGGAGTGAGATATGCGTTGCGCTGACGATTGAGAGTCGTTAGTGAGCTCGCTGTGCGACACGCGAGCAGAAAACAGTTACGCTAATCACACACTTGTGGTTTTGGCGGAAAATAGCCGAAAACCCTATAAATAGTTCGACACACCACTGTTGAGCACTAGATATAGTGGTGGAGATGCCGTATTCTTCTAGAGGTTCAAAAAACGACATCAATGTAATTTCGTGTGGCCCACGTCGAGTGCGGCCAAAATGCGGAACTCAGGAGAGTGTTCGCCTTATAGGAAAGGGGTGCCCGATGGGCGCACAGGTGTTGGAGGAAATCGTCACCGATAACGAGACCAAGGTGGCTGCCAAGGCCTCCACCGTGCTCGTTGAGAAGCGTGATGGTCGTGTGGTCGACTTCGACCCCATTAACATCATCTCTGCGGTCAAGTCTGCTTTCGGTGACCTGAACAAGGAAGTCGGCCCCGAAGAAGATGCCATGATCCGTGTTGATATGTCCGAA
>OIWN01003003.1_pt1 | contig 10516 bp, 8 predicted proteins | sample 1587591 | NCBI WGS metagenome assembly OIWN01 (sample SAMEA3888901, study PRJEB22519) | human gut metagenome | biome: human gut; feature: human-associated habitat; material: faeces | place: Denmark | collected 2010 | reverse complement strand
AAGCAAATAGCAAATTAAAGCAAAGCTCTGAAATTCAAGGATTTCAGAGCTTTTTCTTTTTCTCCGCTTTGGCAAAAAAGGACACTTTCAGGCAGTTCTCACGTGGCTTATTCGTGGGACTTTTTGAAAGCCGTTTTTGCTCCCACGAATTGACGCTTTTGTCTTTGATTGTCAGCTTTTTGCGTAGCTGGTTTTTGAGCGTAACAAACTAATTTTGTACCACTTAAAAATCAAAGAATTATGGGAGCAGTGAAAAGAAACACACTAAGCGTATTGTTCATCATCAAGAAAGCGAAACTTCTGAAAAACGGTGAAGCTCCTATTTGTATGCGGATCACCGTAAACAAGCGAGTTGCCGAAATTATGATTAAACGGAGCATTCCTGTAGATTTATGGAATCAGAAAAAGGAATGTTCCAAAGGAAAAGACCGTGTAGCCACCGAACTAAACCACTATATTAATACGGTTCGTGCCAAAGTATTGCAGATACACCGTGAACTGGAAATAGACAACAAACCGATAACAGCCGATATAATAAAGGATTGTTTCTACGGACGGGACAAGGTACAGCGCAGTTTATTGGAAGTGTATGCGGAGCATAACGAAAAATGTCGTGCCCTGATTGGCAAAGAATATACGGAAAGCACAGTTACCAAGTTTGATACTTCTATAAACCGCCTGAAAGAATATATCCGCAGTTGTTACCACCGTGACGATATAATGTTAGCAGAACTGGACGGGCAGTTTATCCGTAATTTTGATTTTTGGCTGAAAACAGAGAAACATTGCCAAAACAATTCCGCATTGAAACATTTGAAGAACTTGAAAAAGGTTGTTCGCATTGCTTTGGCTAATGACTGGATAAAGAAAGACCCGTTTTACGGTATCCACTTCAAGCAGGAGGAAATAAATGTAGAGTTCCTTTCACGTGAAGAACTGGATATTCTAATGAACAAGGAATTTGCTATCAAACGACTGGAGCAGGTAAGGGACATTTTTGTTTTTTGCTGTTTCACTGCACTTGCTTTCGTGGATGTACAACAGTTAAGCCGTGAACACCTGATAAAAGACAATAACGGTGCTTTGTGGATACGTAAGGCACGACAGAAAACCAATCAGATGTGTAACATTCCTGTTTTGTCTATTCCTCAAAGGATATTGAGGAAATATGAAGATAATGCAGAGTGTATAAAGAAAGGAGTACTTTTACCCGTAATCAGTAATCAGCGCATGAATGCCTATCTAAAGGAAATTGCTGATTTGTGTGGCATTACAAAGCGCCTAACTACGCATGTTGCAAGACATACGGCAGCTACCGTAGTTTTTCTCGCCAATGGTGGCCGCGTCCTCACTGACAGCGTTCTCCGCGCCGTCCATGGTGGCGATGCCTGCATCCGGGTCCTCGATCAGGTTGTCTACGTCCGCCTTCGCAGGGGCAGGGGCGACCTTTGCAGGGGCAGGGGCGACCTTCGCGGGGGTCTCCTTTTCCACTACAGCGTCCTCGGTGGGGGTGACCTCCACAGGGGTCTCCTTTTCCACTACAGCGTCCTCAGTGGGGGTGACCTCCACAGGGGTCTCCTCCTTTTCCTCGGGAGTTTCCTCTGCGGTGGGCAGTTCCACTGCGATGGGGGTTGCTTCCGGAGCGGCAGGCTGCGCAGCGGCCTCTGCAGCGGGCTGAGCTTCCGGCTCTTCCTCTACAGGCAGTTCGGCTTCCGGGGCTTCCTGCGTGTCGGCCTCGGTATGATCAACGGCAGCAGGAGCCTGTGCGCCGGCTGCGTTTTCAGGGGTCTCAGCATTGGCGGCCAGAGGGGTAGCTGCCACACAGGCGGTCAAGGCCAGAGCCATGGCGGCTTTTTTGAATTTCTTGTTCGTCATAAGATTCGCTCCTTTCGCTCTGCACACAAAAGATACTATAAATTGTATCTATACGGAGATAAAACAGAGCAATAAACTCTGTTTATGATATACCATTTTCTAGCTGCGCTGTCAATTAGATTACGAAAATACGCGAATAACTGGCAAAATGCAGAAAAACGCAGCAAGATTTTACGCAGAATGCAGAGAGAAATGTGCGCTGTTGTTACGCTGCTGAAATGGTCTTGATACGCATTGAAATTTCTTGTTGCAGAACGCAGAAAAGCCGCTGCCCGGTGTGCCGGGCAGCGGCTTTGAAAAATGCAAAGAAGGTGCGGTGCAGTGTGGTCAGCCCAGCTGATCGTTCAGCCAGGCGGCAATGTCGGCAAACACTTCCTGCCGGTTGGTCTCCACCAGCAGTTCGTGCCGGGCGCCGGGGTACAGCTTGCAGCGGATGTTCTGCACGCCTGCGGCCTTCAGGCTCTGGATGGCGCGCAGCACGCCCTTGCCCCGGTCGCCCACCGGGTCGGCGGTGCCGGCCAGGAACAGCAGGGGCAGGTCCTTGGGCATCCGGGCCAGAAAAGCCGGGTCGTGCAGGCGCAGGATGCCGCTGAACATGCTGTAGTAGGCGTTGAGCGTAAAGGTAAAGGTGCAGCGCTCGTCGGCCAGGTACTTGTCCACCTCGGCGGCGTCACGGTTGAGCCAGTCGTGGGTGGTGCGGCCCTCCAGCCCCTTGTTGTAGCCCATGAAGGACAGGTTGGCCACCAGCTTGCTGCGGTACTGCCAGCCGTGCACGGCCGCCAGCGCCCGGCAGGTGCTGCGGGCAAACTGCACCAGCGCTTTGGGCTGGTGGCAGGTGCCCATGATGATGGCACCGCTCAGTTCCTGCCCGTATTCGCACAGGTACTGCCGGGCGTAGAACGAGCCCATGCTGTGCCCCAGCAGAAAGTACGGCACACCGGGGTAGCGCTCCTTGGTGCGCAGGGTCATGGCGTGCAGGTCGTCCAGCACGGCACGGTTGCCGTCCGGCTCGGCAAAGTAGCCGTAGTCGGCCTTGGTGCGGATGGACCCGCCATGGCCCAGGTGGTCGTGGCCGACCACCACGATGCCCTGCCCGGCCAGATACTCCGCCAGCGGCTTGTACCGGTCGATGAACTCCACCATGCCGTGGGACAGCTGCAGCACCGCCCGCACTTCGCCCTCCGGCTCACAGCAGAACGCATGCAGGGTGCGCCCGGGCACGGTGGAAGGAACAGTAAAATCGGTCATGCGGCTCATGGGCGCAGGCCTCCTTTTGGTTCTGGTTTACAGCGCGCCGATCTTGCGGCGGCAGGCGGGGCAGATGCAGTACCCGGCAAACTGGATGGCGTTGGCGTCCACGTCGCCGCAGAAGTCGCAGCTGCCGGCGGGGCGGTGCTTCTTGAGCACGATGGCGTCGCCATCCACAAAGATCTCCAGCTTGGTGTCCCCGTCCAGATGCAGGGTGGTGCGCAGCTCCTTGGGCAGGACGATGCGGCCAAGCGAGTCGATGCCGCGGACGATCCCGGTGCTTTTCATAGGTATCATTCTCCTTCAACGTTTTCTCCATACAGGCAGGCAGCTGGCACAACAGGAAAATTGTGCCAGCACCGTTTGAAACTAGTATACAAAAAAATACAGCCTTCGTCAATGATTGCGGGCGGTTTCGACAAAATGTCCCGCCTTGTGTCCCAAAAACCGCAGCTTCGCACAAAACACGTTCCTCCGTTGACAAATCGCAGCAGAACAGGTAAACTAAGACGTAGCTATCCGCATTTTTTGCATGAGTATAAAAGGAGCGTTTTTCTATGCCGAGCAATAAAGTCCGCACCCGTTTTGCGCCGTCGCCCACGGGTTATATGCACGTTGGCAACCTGCGCACTGCCCTGTACACCTACCTGATGGCCAAGCACGAGGATGGCACCTTCATCCTGCGCATCGAGGATACCGACCAGGGCCGCTATGTGGAGGGCGCTGTGGATGTCATCTACAACACCCTGCGGGAGACCGGCCTGCTGTGGGACGAAGGCCCGGACATCGGCGGCCCCGTGGGCCCCTATGTGCAGAGCGAGCGCATGGGCATGTTCAAGCAGTATGCCGAGCAGCTGGTGGCCGAGGGCAAGGCATACTATTGCTTCTGCACCGAGGAGCGTCTGGAGGCCCTGCACGCCGAGCAGCGCGCCAACGGCGAAATGACCCACTATGACGGCTGCTGCCGCGACCTGCCCAAGGACGAAGTGGAAAAGCGTCTTGCTGCCGGGGAACCCTATGTTATCCGCCAGAAGATCCCCCGCGAGGGCGTGACCGGCTTCGACGATGTGGTGTACGGCCACATCGAGGTGAACAACAGCGAGATGGACGACCAGATCCTCATCAAGACCGACGGCATGCCCACCTACAACTTTGCAAATGTGGTGGACGATCACCTCATGGGCATCACCCACGTGATCCGCGGCAGCGAGTATCTGTCCTCTACCCCTAAGTACAATCTGCTGTATCAGGCGTTCGGCTGGGAGATCCCCACCTACATCCACTGCCCGCCGGTCATGAAGGATGCGCAGAATAAGCTTTCCAAGCGCAACGGCGATGCCAGCTATCAGGATCTGGTGGCAAAGGGCTACCTGACCGAGGCCGTGCTGAACTACATCTGCCTGCTGGGCTGGAGCCCCAAGGGCGAGTATGCCGAGCAGGAGATCTTCTCCCTGCCCGAGCTGGTCAAGGTCTGGTCTCCGGAGGGCATCTCCAAGTCCCCCGCCATCTTTGACCCCCTCAAGCTGCGTGCCATCAACGCCGAGTATATCCGCCGCCTGTCTCCCGAGGAGTTCCTTGCCAAGGCAGAGCCCTGGATCGACCAGGCCGTGCACACCCCCATTGATAAGAAACTGCTCTGCGCCAACCTCCAGCCCCGCTGCGAGGTGCTGGGCGAGATCCCCGAGCAGCTGGATTTCTTCGACGCCATGCCGGAGTACGATGTGAGCCTGTACGCCAACAAGAAGCAGAAGACCACGCCGGAGTCCGCAAAAGAAGCTCTGGAAGCCCTGCTGCCTGTCCTGAGCGACGAGGCACTGGACTTTACCAACCGGGATGCCGTGTTTGACGCCTGCAAGGCCAAGGCCGAGGAGCTGGGCAAGAAGAACGGCTGGCTGCTCTACCCGCTGGGCATTGCCCTCTCCGGCAAGCAGCGCACCCCCGGCGGCGGCACCGACCTGGCCTGCATGATGGGCCGCGAGAAGACCCTGGAGCGGGTCAAGGCCGCCATCGAGAAGCTGAACGGCTGATATTCTGGCTCATTTGGCAAAACGGTGGCATTTCCCTGTTCTGCCCGAAAAAACGCCCCGCGGGCCTGCTACAGTATATGCAGCAGGCGTGGGAGCCAGAACCAAAATACAAAGAACCAAAAGGTCCCCGCCGGAAAGCGGGGACTTTTTCTATGCAGGAATCCATGCGGGTCATCTCAGGCGGGAATACAGGCAATGCGGCGCGGTTGTGGCATACGCCGCTGCGGACGCGGGCGGCGGTGCGCCCGGCTCTGCGGCAGGGGGCTGCCCTGGCCGTGGGGCTGGCAGGCGGTTGGGCCGTGTTATACGGGGCGCTGCTCCCCTTTGGGCCCGGCTTGGCTTTGGGTCTGGGGGAGGACTGCTTTGCGGCCAGCGCGGCCGGGGCGGCATTGGGGCTGCTGCTCCACGGCTTTGGGGCGCTGAGTTTGCAGAGCATCTGCCTGCTCTGCGGGCTGGGAGCGATCGTGGCGGGCCGCTGGCTCTGGCCGGGGCGCTTTCTCCCGGCGGCAGCGGCAGGCGGGGCCGCGCTGGCGTGCAGTGCGTTCTGCCTCTCCCTTGGGGCGGAGGGCGGCGGCGTGGAACTGCTGCTCTTCTGCGGGGCGGATGCCCTGCTGGCCGGGGCCATCGGCTTTGGGCTGCGGCGCTTCCCGCCCGAAAAGCCCGGCGCGGGCACCCTGCTGCCCGCCATGGCCTGTGCCGCGGCTCTGGGTAGTCTGGCGCTCGGCCCGCTGGTGCTGGGGGTGGCCGCCTGCGCGGCGGCTGAATATCTCCTCTGCTGCCAGGGAAAGGGCCGGGCTGCGCTGGCCCTCTGTGCGGCTACGGGGGCGGCGCTCTGCGCTGTGGACCCAGAACTTGCCCCGGCGGCTGCCGGGCTCTCCTGCGCCACGGGGGCGGCAGCCCTGCTGGCCCCGGGCCGGCGGGTGGAAGCGCTGGCCGCCTACGCGGGCGGCTGCGTGACCGGGGCGCTCTGCGTTCAGCCGCCCGGCAACGCCTTTTCCGCCCTGCTCAGTGCGGGGGCCGGGCTGGGGGTGGTCTGTTTCCTGCCCCGGCAATGGCTGACTCCGGCTGGCCCGGAGGAGCCGCCCGGCGAGACCCCGCAGGAGGAGCGGCCCCGGCTCTCGGTGGCGGCCACCCGGCTGGAAGCCGTGGCCGAGAGCCTTTCCTCGCTGGCTGAGACGGTCAACGAGGTATACGACGCGTTCCCCCGCCGCTGCGAGAACTTCCGCTGGGTCATCGACAACACCCACGACACCCTATGCGCCAACTGCGGGCGGCGCGAATCCTGCTGGAAACAGGAGTATGCCGCCACGTTGGAGGGGATGGAGGCCCTCCGCCCCGTTCTGGAACAGCAGGGCCATCTGGAACCAAACGACCTGCCCGGGCAGCTGTCCCGGTGCATCCACCCGGCGGCGCTCTGCGCCACGGCTGCCCGCTCCTTTGCGCTCTACCGCAGCCGGAAAGAGGCCCATGTCCACGCCGAGGCCCTCCGCACGGCCCTGACCGAGCAGTACAGCGCCGTGGCCGACGCGCTGGGCGTCCTCAGTGAGCAGCTGGGCAGGCCGGGAACCCCGGAACCCTATAAATCCGGGCGGGTGGCGTCGTTTTTTACTTCCCTGGGGGCCCCGCCGCTGGAATGCTCCGTCACGTTGGACGATTTGGGCCGGACCCGGGCGGCGGTGACGCTGCCCCGCACCCGGTTTTCGCCTGCCGAGCTGGCGGCACTGGCGCGGGAGGTGAGCGGGCTCTGTCGCCGGGCCTTTGAGCCGCCGCAGGTGCTTTCCTGCAAGGGGATGACCACCCTGCTCTTCTCGGAAAAGCCTGCCCTCCGGGCCGTGTTCGGGGCGGCTGGGGTAGCGGCCCGGGGGACCATCTCGGGCGATGCGGTCCAGCAGTTCTGCAGCCCGGCGGCGGCCCAGATGATCCTCTGTGACGGCATGGGCACCGGACGCCCCGCTGCCGTGGACGGCAACCTGGCCGCCGAGCTGACAGCCCGCCTGCTCAAAGCGGGCTTTACCGCCGAGCTGGCCGCGCGGCTGGTAAATGTGGCACTGGCCCTCAAAAGCGATGAGGAGAGCGGGGCGACGCTGGACCTCATCAGCGTAGACCTCTACACCGGCACAGCCCGGCTCTTCAAGGCCGGGGCGGCCCCGGGGTTCCTCGTCCACGGGGGCCGGGCCCGGGCCGTGGGAGATGTGAGCCTGCCCATGGGCATTCTGGGCGGTGTGAACGGGCAGAGCCGGATGGTGCATCTGGCCGCGGGGGATTACGCGGTGCTGGTCTCAGACGGGCTGCTGGTGGACGGCCCCGGCTGGGTGGCCCAACAGCTGGAACTCTCAGCGGCGGCGGGAGACGCGCCGGAGAAAATTGCCAGGACTTTGGTGGAGACCGCCCGGGCCCGGGCTGAGAAAGCAGGCCGCCCCGATGACATCACGGCGGCGGTGCTGCGGCTGGAACCATGTTGAAATATTCATAGAGTGAGGGTATAATGGGTGCATCATCCATCAGGAGGGCGGAAAGCGTGTTGAAGATCACAGTACAGCGGGATGGCACCGGGGACTTTACCACCATCTCGGAGGCGGTGCTGGCGGTGCCCTATGAATGCGAGGCCGAAATTGAGATCGGCCCGGGCATTTACCGGGAAAAGCTGGTCTGCGAAAAACAGAACATCACCCTCCGGGGGGCCGGGGCCGACCAGACCCGCGTCGTGTGGGGAGACGGCGGCAAGCTGCCCCACCCGGACGGCAGGCCGACCCATACGTTCCGCAGCTACACCGCGTTTTTCAGCGGCGAAAATCTCACGGTGGAAGACCTGACCATTGAAAACGATGCGGGCCCCGGGGCACAGGTGGGGCAGGCTGTGGCGGCCTATGTGGACAGCGCCCGGGCGGTGTTCCGCCGGGTGAAGCTGCTGGGCAACCAGGATACCCTCTTCTGCGCCCCGCTGCCGGAAAAAGAGCGGGAGAAAGACGGCTTCCTCGGCCCCCGGGGGCTGGCACCCCGCCGGGCCAGTGTCCAGTATTACCACAAATGCGAGATCGCGGGGGACATTGATTTCATCTTTGGCGGGGCGGATGCCCTATTTGAGCAGTGCACCCTCCGCACGGTGGACAACCACATCCCCCACAGCTATGTCACGGCCCCCTCGGGAAAAGCCGACGGGCTGGGATTTGTCTTCTGGGACTGCGATTTCGTCTCCGACTGCCCGGCGGGCAGCGTCTATCTGGGGCGGCCGTGGCGCCCCGAGGGCAAAACGGCGGTGCTGGACTGCCGGTTGGGAGCCCACATTGCGCCGGAGGGCTTTTCCCCCTGGAACGACCGCGCGGATACGAACCTGGCAGCCTTTGCCGAGGCGGGCAGCAACGGCCCCGGGGCAGTTCCCCGTCCCGGCTGGGTCCATGCCCTGACGGCTTCGCAGGCAGCGGAGCTGCTGGCCCGTGCCCGCTGCCGCTGCCGCCCCTGAAACCCAAAAGCCCAAAAGAATGAGGAAGTAAATTATGAAGAAGCTCCCCAATGCCGTCAAATGGCTCATCATTGTGGCGGTGCTGGCCGCCATGGCGGCCCTGACCTTTGCCGTCAACGACCGGGCCTCCCGGGTGGATATGCCCGCCCCGGACAACACGTTCGGCATCTACCACGTCACCAACTAACGAGAAAACCCCTCCCGGTTGCTGTTCGCACAGAAACCGGGAGGGGTTTTTAATTGTCGGAAGAGTCCGTGTCCGTCATGATGAACCAGAACGTGGTGCCTTTGCCCACGGTGCTCTGGACACCAAAGCGGAAACCGTGTTGCTGGAAGATGGCCTTGGTGATGGAAAGGCCCAGGCCGGTGCCCTGCTTGCCCGCGTCGGAGCGGGAGCGGTAGTAGCGGTCGAAGATATAAGGCAGGTCCTCCGCCGAGATGCCGGGGCCATGGTCTGCCACTTCCACCCGGACGCCCTCGGGGCATTTGAATGCCCGCAGGAAGAAAAGCCCGTCCTCCCCGATGTGGTGCATGGCGTTGCCCAGCAGGTTGTGCAGGGCCCGCTGCATCATGTCGGGGTCGGCGTAAACGGGAAGCTCCTCTTCGGGCAGCTCCAGCTTGAGCTCCCAGCCGTTCTGGGCGCAGACGGCGTCGTAACGCTCGCTGACCTCGTCGCAGAGCTGGCCCATGTCAAAATGCACCCGCTCGCACTGGATGGCACCGCTGGTCACCTTGCTCAGTTCCATCACGCTGGAGACGAGGGCTGTCAGCCGGTCGGCTTCGTCCACGATAATATTCATCTGCTCGTTGCGGTGGGCCTTGTCGTCGCCCGTGATGTCCCGCACCGTCTCGGCGTAGCCCTTGATGAGGGTCAGCGGGGTGCGCAGGTCGTGGGAGACGTTGGCCAGCAGGTCCCGCTGCATCTGGGCCGCCCGCTGCACCTCCTCTGCCATATGGTTGAAGTCCTGTGCAAGGTCGCCCAGCTCGTCGCTGCGGCGGCTCTCCACCTGCACGGCGTAGTTGCCCTTGGCCATCTGGCGGGCGGCGCGGGACAGCTGCCGCAGGGGCTTTGTGAACCACTCACTGAACAGCCACGCCGCCGACATGGCAAAGACAAAGATCAGTGCCGCCGCCAGCGGCAGCAGGGTGCTCAGCACATTGCTGGCCTCGGCCACATGCACCAGACTGGTGGTCACCAGCACGGTGTAGCTGCCGTCGGCTGTGGTGCGGCCCACCAGAAGCTGGGCCGAGCCGGACAGGCGGGGCGGGTTGAGCGTCTGCTTGAAGCCGCCCGGCGAGGTGCGGCACTTCTTGCGCATGGCAATGGCGGTGTTCACCACCTCATTGCTGGATGCGTCCGAAAGATACGTCTCATGTAAGTTGCAGTAAGACTGGTTCTCGATCTTGTAGATCTGCCGCAGGGTGGAGTCGGAAATGTCCACACAGAAGCTGCTCAGCGCTCCCTTGGAATACAGGTCCATGGCCAGCTTGTCAAAAAAGCCGGTGTTGACATACAGCCGTCCGAAGGACCAGGAAGAAAGAGTGGTGCCCTCGGCCAGGGCGTCGTCCAGCTGGGACACCACGTTTTCGGCCTGGGTGGTCAGCTGCCGCTCGATGTGCCGGGTATACAGCGGTTCCAGCAGCTGGGTGGACAGGATCCAGAACAGCACCAGCAGAAACAGGCAGATAAAGCACAAAAAGAACATCAGCTGCCCGCGGATGCCAAGCCCGCGCCGGGCATTGTTTGTTCGCCGCATGAACTGCACAGCCTCCGTTTACCGCACTGCGTCGGGGTCGAACTTGTAGCCGATGCCCCACACGGTGGCAATGTAGCTGCGGCATTTGCCCAGGTGGCCGCGCAGCATCTTGACGTGGGTGTCCACGGTGCGGTCCTCGCCGAAGTAGT
>OIWN01002994.1_pt1 | contig 10550 bp, 14 predicted proteins | sample 1587591 | NCBI WGS metagenome assembly OIWN01 (sample SAMEA3888901, study PRJEB22519) | human gut metagenome | biome: human gut; feature: human-associated habitat; material: faeces | place: Denmark | collected 2010 | reverse complement strand
GCCGGGTGGGGGTGGCGAAGTGCTGGTTGCCCCAGCCGCCCCGGCCGCCCTTGCAGAGGACGAAAGGCTCCTTGCTGCTCATATCCTTGATGATCTCGCCGCTCTCGGCGTCCCGGACCAGTGTGCCCCGGGGGACCCGGATCACAAGGTCTGCGCCGTCCTTGCCGCTGCGGCGGGCGCCCTGACCGTCCATGCCATTGGGAGCCACATATTTTCGTTTATAGCGGAAGTCCATCAGAGTGGACATGTTGTCATCCACCTGCAAAATGATGGAGCCGCCCCGGCCGCCGTCGCCGCCGTCCGGCCCGCCGGCAGCCACATATTTTTCTCGGTGAAAGGACACGGAACCGTTGCCGCCGTTCCCTGCCCGGACAGAGATTCGGGCCTTATCGATGAAAGAAGTTGCCATGGTTGCACCTCATATTGTGATCTATTCAAAGAATTCCTAATCCTGCCTATTTTATCCGAAAACCTGCCACACGTCAAGAGCGGAGGCGTTCTGCTGAAGCTTCCTGTGTACAAGAATCAAAAGGCGGAAGAGTCTGTGGCGCCGTGGGGCAGGCTGTGTTATACTGGTTTCGCTATAAAATGTTCTGCGAGAAGGGGGCTGTACGATGGAGGACGTGATCCTGCTGGTCATACTGGTGTCTGTCCTGTATCTCCTGCTATGTCTGCTGATTGCCTTTATACGGGCACTGTTTCCTGGGAAAAGGAGCCGAAAATCCTGTTTTAAAGACACATTCTGGATGTTTTTCCTGGAGATCCTGAATCCCCTCAACTGGCTTTGACTGATGCCGGCCAGAAGGTCGCTCTGTTTCTGAAACGGACCATTTCAAGAAAACGCATAACGGCAAAAAACCGCCCCGGTCATTTGACCGGGGCGGTTTGGCTTCCTTATTCAGCCTCGTAGACAGAGACCTGCTTACGATCCTTGCCCAGCCGCTCGAAGCGGACTGTACCGCTGACAGTGGCGAACAGGGTGTCGTCAGTGCCCTTGCCCACGTTCACACCGGGGTGGATGTGGGTGCCGCGCTGACGCACCAGGATGTTGCCGGCCTGGACGAACTGACCGTCGGCACGCTTGGCGCCAAGGCGCTTGGCCTTGGAATCACGGCCGTTCTTGGTGGAGCCGCCGCCCTTCTTGTGGGCGAAGAACTGAAGACCAATACGAATCATGATACGGACCATCCTTTCTGAAGATTTTTAGATGGGGAGGATCAATCATCCTCCAGAACTTCGATGTTGTCGGGATACTCGTCGTGGAGCGCGGAGAAGTAAACCATCAAGCCTGCCAGCAGAGACTGACAGGTGCTCTCCGCCGTGGGGGACAGCCCTCCGGGCAGATGGAGCGAAATGGACGCGTCCTGCTCCCGAACCTTAACCGATGCGGCTAGGCCCAGCACGTCATTGACGGTGGCTTCCACCAGACGGATGGCGCTGGTGACGGCGGCGCAGACGATGTCGGCGCCCGCCTCGGCGTAGCCGCTGTGGCCACGGGCCTCAAAGCCGGTGATCCGGTCGCCCTCCATACGGAATACGACAGTGGTCATACTCAGACGGAGATCTTGCCGATCTCGACCTTGGTGTAAGGCTGACGATGGCCCTGACGCTTGCGGTAACCCTTCTTGGCGTTGTACTTGAAGATGCGGATCTTCTTGCCCTTGCCGTTCTTCACGACCTTGGCCTCGACCTTCGCACCCTCCACCACGGGAGCGCCGAAGGTTGCCTTGTCGCCGTCCAGAATCGCCAGCACCTTGTCAAAGGTGACGGTCTCCTCGGCCTCGGCGCCCAGCTTCTCCATGAAGACCACGTCGCCCTCGGCGACCTTGTACTGCTTGCCGCATGCTTCGATAATTGCCTGCATTTAATTTCAACTCCTTCATTACGGACTCGCTGTCGGGGGCGGGGAAATCTCCCTCTTTCTGCCCATTCAAAGCGGCTAATATATTGTAGCAGTGAAAGAAACGTTTGTCAATGGATTTTTGCAGAAAACTCAGCCAGATCCAATTGATGGAAGATGCTGCCGTCCAGTTTTTTCCACAGCACAACCGTTCCATCCAAAAGCAGATAGCTATGAGCACTCCCCTCTTTGGGGAGCGAAACCGAACCGGGATTCAGATATAGGTTGTCCCTCCCAAAGAACTCCCACCCCGGAACATGGGTGTGGCCATGTACCAGGATGTCGCCGCGCTGCAGCGGCGGCAGGTTCCCCCGATGGTACTGGTGGCCGTGGGTAGCATAGACCGTCCGTCCACCCCAGAAGATCACACAGTACTCCGCCATCACCGGGAAATCCAGTACCATCTGATCCACTTCGGCCTCACAGTTTCCACGCACACAGAGCAACTGGTTCTTCACGCCGTTGAGCAGCGCGATCACTTCTTTAGGTGCATAGTCCCTAGGCAGATCATTGCGCGGCCCATGGTACAGCAGATCACCCAGCAACAGGAGCCGTTCACTCCCTTCCCGTTTCAGCGCCTCCAGCATCGCGCGGCAGTAGCCGGCCGAGCCATGCAGATCCGATGCAATCATCAGTTTCATAGCAATTCTCCTTGTTTTGTAATTTCAATACCAAGGCGCTCCTATTATGCTTTTTCCGGCGGCACACGCACCGCCAGGCAAAAAAGCACCGCTCCCACGGCAAACAGCACCGCGATCACTCCCACGCCCAAATGGATGTCGCCCGTGGCCTGGGAAACCACGCCGACCAGAGTCGTGCCCAAAAAGGAGGCTCCCTTGCCGCAAATATCCATCAGGCCGAAGTATTCACCGGACTGTTCAGCAGGAATGATTTTAGTGAAATAAGAACGGGACAGTGCCTGCACGCCGCCCTGAAATATTCCCACCAGCACCGCCAGCACCCAGAACTGCGCCTGCGTAGAAAGGATCATGGCAAACAGCGCGATGCCGAAATAAGCCAAAATGCACACCAAAATAAGCTGCTCCGCCCGATATCTTACCGCCAGACGGCCAAAAAAGATGGAACAGGGAAACGCAACCACCTGCAGCACCAACAGGGCCAGCAACAACCCGGCCGTATCAAAACCCAGCGCGGTGCCGTAAGCTGTAGCCATATCAATAATGGTGTACACGCCGTCGATATAGAAAAAGAATGCCAACAAAAACAAAAAAATATTCTTTTCCCGTTTCACATTCGCCAGGGTGCGCCCCAAGCGGCGGAAACTCTCGGCCACCGCGCGGGGCCGTCGTTCCACAAAATACCTCTGCCGGTACGAGCGCAGCAGGGGCAGCGACAGCAACAGCCACCACAGGGCAATGATCCAGAGCGAAAGCATGATCGCCGCCGTCATCGTTAGTCCGATGCGCTCCGCTCCCAGCACCAACCCCAGACACAGCGCAAAGGGGATGCAGCTGCCGATATAGCCCCATGCGTAACCATGGGAGGACACCTGATCCATGCGCTCCGGCTCCGTCACATCCGAAAGCATTGAGTCGTAAAAAATCAGGCTGGCAGAAAAACCAACCTTGGCAATCACATAAATGGCCAGAAATACCAGCCATTGGCGGGCAAAGCCCAGCGCCGCACAGCCGCAGGCCCCCGCCAGAATCGTCAGGCGGAAAATGGGCTTTTTGTAGCCCTTTGTATCCGCCAGCGCTCCCAGCGCCGGTCCCAGCAGCGCCACCGCCAGAGTGGCCGCCGAGGCGGCGTAACCCCAGAAGGCCAGATACTGCGCATCGTTCAATCCCGCATCCGCGGCGATGCTGTTGAAGTAAATGGGCAGAAGCGTGGCGGAAAGCAACACGAAGACCGAATTGCCCACATCATACAAAATCCAGTTTTTTCCGCTTTGGTCAATCTCAATTTCATGGGTTCCCTTTCCAGCTTTCAAGGCATCCGGGATTCAAAGTTCCAGCGCAGCATCTCGTCCAAAGGCGCCTTGCCGGCGAGATATGCCTCGTATTCCCCGATCAGACGCAGCGCCAGAGTTTCTCCCTGCTCATACAGCGTCAAAAGCTTTGCCGTGCTGTCGGCGCAGCGCGGGTCTGCGGCCGTGCGCACCACCATGCCGTGAATATCCCGGTAGCATCCTGCTAGGCGCAGCGCCGCAAACAGAGCCTGCCGTTTCAGCGGCGAGGGCACGCGCAGCAATTCGCTGTAAAACACAAACCCGCGCAGGGCCTTCTCCACCTCTGCTGCAGATACGCCGGGATAAAACTTCTCAATGACCGCAGCATTCCGGTGCGTCGGCACAATGTGCCCCACCAGATGGGCCGAGGCCGGCGCAAAACCGTCTCGTGTCAGCAGCGCCCGATCCAGTTCGACCTCCACTTCGGCATGGGACAGCCCACTTTGAACCATTTTTTCCCCGATCAAGCCGTGACAGCGGACATCCAGCGCAAAATGGCACAGCACGCCATACAGATAGGCCAGATCCTGCGCCCGCCCCGCGCCAGAACGGATGGCTTTGGCCGCAAAGGAAAAAAACGACGCCCCCGACTTTTCATGCTGGCGGTATCCCACCGCGCTGACGCGGTTTTTGTGATACGGTTCATAATAAAACAGAATATCCGGCCCGTGCAGTCCAATGTTGTACAGCTCCGGATGGGCTTCCACCGCAGCTTTCGGCGTACCGGTAAGCCGGGCGCGCAAGCGCTGTCCCGCCCGGAAATGAGCGTAGGTCGAAGGCATAACACCGACTCCTTTCGTGCGTTTGTCCGCCGCGGCTTAATAGCGCAGCTTGTCCACCGTCCACTCCTGCACAATGGCGCCATACTCGGTGCACAGCTTTCGGGCCAGCGCCAGATCCAAATTACGGTAGTTGCCGCACTCCGCGGCGCTCCGTCCCGGCATAGGTCCGTCGTAGTCCGCACCCCGGCGGCATACCTCCTGCATCAGGGCAATAGCCCCGGCATGGTCGAGCCGGCTGCCGTCCACGAGCAGATAAAACCCGGTCTGGCAGCCCATGGGGCCGAAATAAAGCACCGCGTCTTTGCAGGCCGAGTTGCGCAGAAGCGTTGCAAACAAATGCTCTGCCGAATGCAGCTCGGCGTTGCTTAACAAATCGCCTGTGTTCGGGCGCTTGAAGCGCAGGTCATAAGTCACCACCGCGCCGTCCTGCCGGGACAGATACATGCCCGGCTGCAATTTGGTATGATCTACTGTAAAACTGGCAATGCGTTCCATCGCTCATTCCTCCATCAAATCGAGATACACGTCCATCGCTTCATCCAGACGCTTCATGGCAGCGAGGAAATTATCCTGGTACTCCTGCTCCTGCGCCGGGGCGAAAAGATGGTCGGTGACTACCTTAAGCGTTTGGAAGGGTACACCGTTGCGCAGGCACACCTGAGCCGCCGCGCAGGCTTCCATATCGCACACCAGCGCACCATAGACCTCCCGAATGGACTGAGCACGGGCATAGTCCCGGCCAAACCAGTCTCCGGTAGCCACGCTTCCCGGCGTCAGCGAAAGGCCCATATTCATCAGCAGCGTCATGGTCTCCAGCGTTTCGACGCAAGGGAAGCTTACCCGCTCCACGGTGGATACAAACCCCGGTGCATCCCCGGCCAGCGTAGTGTCCACATCATGCTGTACACACTCTGTCCCCAGCACCAGCGCGCCCGCCGGCAGGTCGCACAGCGCGCCGGCGCAGCCGGCGTTCACAATCCGCTCCACACGAAAGCGGTCGATGAGCAGCTGCGCCGCCATGGCTGCATTCACCTTGCCCACGCCGCCGACGCACACCACCGTGCTCCGGCTCAGACGGAAACAGGGCATGCCCGCCATCCATTCCGCCTCCGGCGCGCCGCGCAGGCGCAGCAGCCCTTCCGCCTCTTTTTTCATAGCGTAGAGTATGCCGATCTGCATAAGGCACCGCTTCCTTTCCTTCTTGCCCGCACCGGGGCAAAGATTTCTTTCAGTATAACCGATTCCAACACTGATTTCCAGAGGGAATCTGCCATCTTTTCCCGCCGCACTTTGTTATTCTTTTGTTACTACTCTGTTATCGCCATTTTTGCACTGTTGTGCTATAGTGAAAATAAAAGAATCAGAACAAAATCCAGGAATCTCGTGTCCCCTGTTCGTAAAAGGAGATGTATTGTATGCGCCCCATTGCAAGCGGTTTGAGTTCTCTTCTGCTGGCCTTCTCCCTGCTCTGCCCCGCCCTGGCAGCACCGGCAGAGGCATCGAAACCCTGGAGCCGTACCGAAGCCAACGGCTTTGTCACCATGCGTCTCACCTGGCCGGATTATGAATCCCTCTCCTGGTCCGACGCACAGCATTTTTATGTCCTCTACGCCGACACGCAAGAGCCTGTGCCGCTGAGCAGCACGCTGCTGTATCAGGGAAATCTGTACGTCACGATTCCCGCCGAGGACGCAGAGCGGCCACTGGAACTGCTCCAAGGGACACCTGTGCAGTTTACCGACTGCGTGCAGGTGTGGCAGGGCCACACCTATTACGATGCCCCACAGGGAGCCGATCAGCTGAACCTGCGCGGCATCCTCCAGGGCGACAGCAGCGGCGCCCTGAACAAAGACCGCGCACTGACCCGAGCAGAGGCATTCGCCCTGCTCTGCCGCCTGCTCTCGCTCCAGCCGGAAGGCGATCCCGGCTATAGGGACGTGGCCCCCGGAGACTGGTACTATGAGATTGCTTCCGCCGCCCGAACCGCCGGACTGGCCGCGCCGGGCGAGCAGTTTGCTCCGGACCGTCCCGTATCCCGGGCAGAGCTGACTGTGATGACGGCCCGGGCATTCCGCATCCTCGGCTGGCTAGCACAGTCCGATGCCGCACCGGCCTTTGCCGATGCCGAATCCATTCCCTCCTGGGCATATTCGGCATACTGCGACTTGGATGCGCGCGGCATTTCCCTCACCACACAGGTCTCGCTGGAGGGCACGCTGGACGCTTCCGGCGAACCCACTGTGGCTTTTTATGCTCACCCTTCCGTTTACGTCACCCGAGGCGAAGCCGTGGAATTTCTATACAGCGCCCTGCGTTTCCTGCCCGTCTATCCCACGCCTGCCGCTATCGAATGGGGTTTTGACAAAGCTATGCCGGTGATCGACGGCTCCACCTCCACATATCCCTACACCAGAGCGCTTTACAGCGCCTTGTTCCTGAATTATGACGGCCATCCTACGATGCCTGCCGCGCATTCGAAAAGCTATTATTCCTACGACCGGCTGATCTCCGGCGAAGCTGATTTTCTAATCATTTCCACCAAGCCCACGGAGGACACCCTGAAAAAAGCTAAGGCCGCAGGCGTAACCTTGGAACTGACCCCCATTGCCCACGACGCCATGGTGTTTTTCACCAACGGTCAAAACAGCATCGCCGGACTGTCCTCGCAACAAATCCGCTCGATCTACGTGGACAATTCCATCGCCAACTGGGCTGAACTGGGCGCCCCGGATGCAGTCTTTATCCCCTATTGCCGAAACAGGGACAGCGGCAGTCAGGCCCAGATGGAAGAGTTTTTCCTGAACGGCAGCGAAATCCATCCTTCCATCCGTCGGGAAACTACCTCGGTTTCCATGGCCTCAGTGCTGACGGACGTGGAAGATGCCTACTGCGCCGATCCTCTGTCGTATGCTCTGGGCTACAGTATCTATTATTACTACCAGACCGCTGCCCCGATTATGCTCTCCAGCGAAGAAGGCCTGAAGCTTCTGGCAATCGACGGCGTATATCCCACCGATGCAACCATTGCCGATGGCACGTATCCTTTGGCCGGCTATAATTATGCCGTAGTGCGCGCCGACGAGCCGAAGGATTCCCCCGCCCGCAAAATGGTACAGTTCCTTTTGAGCGAGGCCGGACAGCAATGCGTGGAAAACGCCGGGTTCGGGCCGCTGTTCTGATCGTATGTTTCTCCCGCAGCACGGTGCACATCAAATCTTGCAGCTTTTCTACTTTATGGTAAAAAGAATCCGATATCGTCCATTTTTCACACCGGTGCTGTGATATAGTGAACATATTATAAGAAGCGGAGGGCAAGTCATGAAAAAATTGCTGATCGGATTTCTGCTGGTTACGGAACATGCAGACCCGCGCAGAGACTGCGCCTGCATTGAAAACGAGGACGCTGTGCTGTTGTTTTTCACGGTAAACAGTTACGCCCAGGGCGAACAATACGCCAAAGTTCTGGCCGCGTTGGGCTGCGTCGGCATTGAGCTGTGCCCAGGCTTCGGCAATGAGGGCGTCGCCCGCATTCAAAAGGCCGTCGGGCCGCACACACCGGTGGGTGTGGTGCGTTTCGACATTCATCCCGCGCTGGATCACCGCTCTGGCGACAGTTTCCCTTACAGCAGGCCCTGAAAGCGCCGCCGCTGTTCCCCATAAACAATCCCCCACAGGATGCAGACAATCCCATTTGCATCCTGTGGGGGTTCTTTTTTCCACGGTTCAATCAATACCGGCTGCGCACCTCAAGATACTGCACAATGGCGTCACGCACGCCTTCAAAACCCAGCACAGCGCTGTTGAGCGTCAGGTCGTAATTGCGGGCGTCATACCAGTCCTTTCCCGTGTGGCGCTGGTAGAATTTCGCGCGGTATTCGTCCACCTGAACGATTTTTTTGCGCACGTCCTCACGGCTCATAGAGTTGACCAGCATAGCCTGTTCCAGACAGAAGTCCGCGTCTGCATGGACAAAAACCCGCGCCACGTCACTGCGCTGCCCCAAAACGTAGTCCGCGCAGCGGCCCATGATGATACAGGGGCCTGTCTCCGCCAAACGGCGGATCACTGCGGCCTGGTATTCAAACAGCTCCCCGTCCCGGGGCGCGCCCTTGGCCGGCGTACTGTATCCCAGCACCGGCTCGCCCTTATAAAGGCCGCGCAGACGGCTGCGCAGGTCCGGCCGCAGCCGCTCATCTGAAAACAGCACTTCATTGACGCCGCTGTCTTCCGACGCCATGGCAATGATCTCCCGGTCATAAAACGGGATGTTCAGCTCTTTGGCCAACATCCGACCCACAGTTTTTCCGCCGCTGCCATACCGCCGGGCAATCGTGATGACAAAAGGTTTCATACGCATCCCCCTTATTCGCCCAAATAAGCCTTTTTGATCGCGTCGTCGTTCAAAAGCTCCCTGGCGTTACCGGATTTTCTGATGCGGCCCGTTTCCAGCACATAGGCACGGTCGGCAATAGACAGGGCCTTTTTCGCGTTCTGCTCCACCAGAAGCACCGTGGTGCCGGCAGAAGACACCTTTTCGATAATCTTGAAGATCTCGCCCACAAACAGCGGCGAAAGGCCCATGGACGGTTCATCCAGCAACAGGATTCGAGGCTTGGACATCATCGCCCGCCCCATCGCCAGCATTTGCTGCTCGCCGCCGGACAGCGTACCCGCCGCCTGGTTTTTGCGTTCCTCCAGCCGCGGGAACCATTCGTACACTTCCTTAAGCGAAGCAGCCACTTCGCTCTTGGGACGGGTGTATGCGCCCATGCGCAGATTTTCCGCCACTGTGAGGTTGGCAAACACGCGCCGTCCCTCAGGCACATGGCTCATGCCCAGGCGCACAATGGCATGGCCGGGCTTACGGGTGATATCCTGCCCCTCAAACACCACGCTGCCGCTTTTCGCCTGCAGCAGACCGGTAATGGTGTGCAGTGTTGTGGTTTTTCCGGCGCCGTTGGCGCCGATCAGGGCAACAACTTCGCCCTCCTCCACAGAGAAGGACACGTCGTGCAGCGCATGGATCAGGCCATAATAGACGTTCAAGTCTTTGACTTCCAGCATTGCCATACTTTCTCCTCCTCCCTCAATCACCGAGATAGGCCGTGATGACCTCAGGGTTACTCAGTACTGCGCTGGGCGTGCCCTCCGCCAGCAGGCGGCCAAAATTGAGCACATAGAGGTATTCACAGATACCCGATACCAATTTCATGTCATGCTCGATCAGCAGCACTGTTACATCAAATTGTTTGCGCACCAGTTCAATCGTCTCCATCAGCTCAGCCGTTTCATTGGGGTTCATGCCGGCTGCCGGCTCATCCAGCAGCAGCAACTTGGGATCTGTGGCCAGCGCGCGGGAGATCTCCAGCTTGCGCTGCTTGCCATAGGGCAAATTGGCCGCTTTGTAGTCCCATTGGCCATCCAGATCAAACACCTTCAGGATCTCCATAGCCTTTTCGTTCATCTGCTTTTCTTTCCTGTGGTAAGATCCCACATGGAGCAGACTTTCCGGCAGGGAATAGGTTATCTCGTTATGAAATCCTGCTTTTACATTGTCCAGAACCGAGAGTTTTGTAAACAGGCGGATATTCTGAAAAGTGCGTGCAATGCCCATTTTGCAGATTTCATGAGGCTTCCGGCCCACAATATTCTCCCCATCCAGGCGAATTCCGCCGTCGGTGGGACGATATACGCCGGTGAGCATATTGAACACCGTGGTCTTTCCGGCGCCGTTGGGACCGATCAGACCCACCAGCGCTCCCTTTTCAATCTGCATATTCAATTCGTCCACGGCCCGCAGGCCGCCGAAAGAAATCCCCAGATCCGTCGCTTCCAGCAAAGCCACTCAGACCGCCTCCTTTTTCTGTGCCGCATGTTTCCGCTTTTCAAAGGCGAAGTG
>OIWN01002990.1_pt1 | contig 10562 bp, 8 predicted proteins | sample 1587591 | NCBI WGS metagenome assembly OIWN01 (sample SAMEA3888901, study PRJEB22519) | human gut metagenome | biome: human gut; feature: human-associated habitat; material: faeces | place: Denmark | collected 2010 | reverse complement strand
CTCCTCGGTCATGCCCTTCTTGGCACGCAACTCGCACAGCTTGGCGACCATGGGCTTCAACACGTTCTCGTCGTCCATAGCCTGGAAGCGGGCGCGCTCCAAGTAGTTCAGGCCCAGTTCCTTGCCGCGAGCCAGAATGGCGTCCTTGTTGCCCACGATGATGAGGTTCACGATCTCGCGCTCAAGCAGGTAGTCGGCCGCCTTGATGATGCGGTCCTCCTCGCCTTCGGGCAGCACGATGGTCTTCTTGTTGCTCTTGGCCTTGCCGAGCAGGCCGAACTGGAAGGCGTACGGGGTGATGGGCGCGGTGACGTCCACATCGAGCGCGGCGAGCACTTCATCGGTGGGAGCGTTCTTACGGAAGGTCTCCAGCGCCAGATCCTTGGTGGATTCATCGGTGAACGGCACCTGCGGCAGAGTCCAGACCGGCAGGCCGTACTTGGCGAGGGTCTCCTTAACGGAGAAAGCGTGGCGCGGCTCGCATCCGGTCACGAAGATGCCGAGCACCTTGTTGCCAGCGGCCTCCATGCCCTCGATGGACAGCTTGACGGTCTCGTCGAGCTCGTGCGGCCAACGGTCGATGGTGCACACGGCTAGGAACACGCCGGCCTTCAGATCAGCGGCGACATTCGCGTCGAATTCATAGCTGGTCGGATCGTTGACGTGGGACTTGTCGGTGCCCACGATCAGGGCGGCGTCCGCGCGGGAAACGTCCATGGCATCGTTGAACGCGCCGACGATATCGCCACGGGCGGTGTCCTTATCCTCGCGCACCTTGTGCACATCGAGGCCGGTGGACAGGGCCACGCCGAGTCCGGCATTGGAGGCGGCGAGCAGGATCGTGGTGAATTCGTCATGGTTGGACACAGCAGGGCGGAACACCATGGTCTTGTACTTGGAAGTCAATGCGTTGAGCATGCCGTAAGCGACGACGTTGCGGCCATTGGCGCCTTCAGGGCTGGCGATATATACACGGGTGACGGTCACGATGTTTTTGTCTCCTTTGATAATCAACACGATAGGGACCACACCTCATTGTAGTGGCGATTACTGTTATCGCTCACGCCGGTGTCGCGCCAATCGGAAGAGCGTCCCCTTGGCGACGCTTTCCGGGGAATGTTGCGCAAAAGTCGGCCGATAGGCCAGAAAACGAGAAAGGCCGGTGCATGAAGCACCGGCCTTGATTGTGGAGCTAGGGGGATTCGAACCCCCGACCCTCTCCATGCCATGGAGATGCGCTACCAGCTGCGCTATAGCCCCGTTTTCAATTGTTGGCCCGTTGTTTGGACCTCGTATACATTACGACGAGATGTCGATTCTGGCAAAAGCCGGCGTGTCGCCAAATGGCAAAAGTGGGATTTGGCGACACTTTTTGGCTTGTTTCCGCCATTATTCAGGCATTGGGTTATTCAATTACTGCTTGAACGGTTTTTCGAATACACTGAACCTGTTGGCTCAGCAGGGGAGCCGTGACACGATCAGCGTTCGCGTTCCCACTCGTCGGTGTCGGCGATGGCCGGACCGTGATTGTAGTCCAGCAGACGCCAGCGCACAGTGCCATCGGGATTGTCCATCGGCACCAAGCGCACCCAGTGCGCATTACGCAATGAAACCACCGTAGAAAAGGTCGGATCGATTGCAGAAATGCCCAACAGGGTCTGCAATGTCTGCGCAATCCATGCGCCGTGCGAGAACACGAACAGGTCCGTGTCGTCTCCGGCACGCGTGGACCAGTCCTCAAGAGCCTCTACGCCGCGCTTGCCCACAGCTTCCTTGGGCTCGGCACCATACTTCAGCTCGCCGCCCCGAGACTCCATCCAGGAACGGAAGTCCTCGGGGTAGCGTTCGGCCAGTTCGGCCACGGCATGGCCATCCCAATCACCGAAGCTGCGTTCACGGACGCGACGATCATCGACGGGCTCGATTCCACCCAATACGTCGGCGAAAGCTTGCGCGGTGGCGTGCGCACGCTTCAAATCGGAGCAGACAATGAACCGGTGGTTGATTTCCTGCCGACGATCGACGTACAGCCTTTTCAAGGCCGCGGCGGTCTGCTTGACCTGCCATTCACCCACGGCGTCCAGCGGAATGTCGACCTGGCCTTGGAGCTTGTGAGCGGCGTTGTAGGAGGTGCGTCCATGACGGATAAGGAAAACGGAACGAACATGATTGGTCATAGTGACGATCCTTTCGGTTCCAGTGAGGAAACAGGAAAAAGGGGAGGGCTGCCTGATGCCGTCAATGATGTTTGGCAACAGGCAACCCGACACGCGAATATCAGCGAATATCAGCGTTATGTGATTCGCACGTTACGCGGTGGTGACGGCAGCATCTTCCGCATGCTCCGCCGTTTCCGGGTGTGCGAGTTCAAGATCGATGGCCGGGCAGTCGCGCCAGAGTCGTTCGAGCCCGTAGAATTCGCGCGATTCCTCGTGCATGACATGAATCACGAAATCACCGTAGTCAAGCAGCACCCACTGGCCCTCGGTCAGGCCCTCGCGAGAGCGCGGCTGACGGCCGGAGCACTTAAGGAACAGGTCCTTTTCGATTTCCTCGGCCACGGCCAGTACCTGACGCTCGTTGGAGGCGCCGGCGATCATCATGATGTCGGTGATGCCGAGCAGGTCGGCTACGTCGAAGGCCACGATGTCGGTGGCTTTGATACGGTCCGCGGCCTCGGCGGCCACGCGGACGGCGTTGATGGAATCCTGAAGTGCGGGCATGGTTCAGCGCTCCCAGGCGGGCTTCCAGCCCTCGACGTTGTGTTGCGTATTCTCGGAGTAGACCATCGTGTCGCTCGGCACGGCGTGGCGCACCACGGAACCGGCGCCGGTGGTCACGTTGTCGCCCACTTCAACCGGGGCCACGAACAGGTTGCCGGCACCCACGTGGCAGCCGGAGCCGATGGTGGTGCGGTTCTTGTGCACGCCGTCATAGTTGGCGGTAATGGTGCCGCCGCCGATGTTGGTGTGGTCGCCAAGCTGGGCGTCGCCCACGTAGCTCAGGTGCGGCACCTTGGTGCCGTTGCCGATGTGCGCCTTCTTCATTTCGACGAACGCGCCGGCCTTGGCATCCTCGCCGAACTCGTTGCCCGGGCGCAGGTAGGTCCACGGGCCGATGTTCGTGCGTGCGCCGATGTGCGATTCCTGTACGCGGGAACGCTCGACCACGGCACCTTCGTCCACGGTTGCGTCGATCAGGGTGGTGTACGGGCCGACGATGGCGTCCTCGCCGACCACCGTGTGGCCTTGCAGGAAGGAGCCGGGCAGGATGGTGGCGTCGCGGCCGATCTGGACATCGTCCTCGATCCAGGTGGTTTCCGGGTCAAGAATGGTCACGCCGTCGCGCATCCAGCGCTCGCAGACGCGGCGGTTGTAGGTCTTGGACAGCGCGGCCAGCTGCACGCGGTCGTTCACGCCTTCGACGGTGAGCGGATCCGGAGCGGCGAACGCGCCGACCTTGCCAGCGGCCTTGGCGGTTTCCAGCGCGTCGGTCAGATAGAACTCACCCTGCGCGTTGTTCGACTTCAGTCCGGCGATTGCCTCGGTAAGCACGGAAGCCTCGAACACGTAGACTGAGGTGTTCACTTCCTGCACGGCGAGTTCGCTGCGGTTGGCGTCTTTCTGTTCAACGATGCGCAGCACGTTGCCTTCGCGATCGCGGATGATGCGGCCGTAGCCGGTCGGGTCATCGAGGATGGTGGTGAGCACAGTGGCGCCGTTGCCGGAGGCGGTGTGGAATTCGACCAGACGGTGCAGCGTCTCGCTGTCGAGCAGCGGCATGTCGGAGGCGGCGATCAGCACCGGGCCATCGACCTTGCCAGCCTCGGTGAGCTGCGCCATTGCGCACTGCACGGCGCGGCCGGTACCGGGAATGTCATCCTGGTTCACAATGGTGACCTGCTCGTCATAGGAGCGGGCGGCTTCGGCGACGCGCTCGGCCTGGAAGTGCACGACCACGGCCAACGTGTCGGGATTCAGGGCGGCCACCGAATCCATGACCCTGTTCAGGAAGGTCTTGCCTGCAAAAGCATGCAGCACCTTCGGCTTGTTGGAACGCATGCGGGTACCCTCGCCGGCGGCGAGGACGATGGCTGCGGATAATGCCATAACTGACGTATTCCCTTCGATCGGAATGTCTATTGAGGGTGGAAACACCTCAAAACAATAGACGGCCGCCCGGATGTCGAGCGGCCGTCAGCCGTTCCCCCACCTGGACTCGAACCAAGACAAAGGGTTCCAAAGACCCGTGTGCTGCCATTACACCATGGGGGAGTCGTGGGCTTTCGGCCCACAAGTGTTCATTTATACCATATTGTCGGTATTTACCGAAAGACTACGCCATGTCGCGTCTCGCATCGTGTGCTTTCCACGAACAAACACGCACGTGATCAGGCGAACAGGAAGCCTTGACCGTGGTGCTCGGGGTAGGTGTCGAACAGTTCGGCGACCGAGCCGTCCTCGAATACGGCGCGGATGGCGCTGGCCAGCAGCGGGGCGATCGACAGGACGGTCAAGCCATCCCAGCGCTTTTCCTCGGGAATCGGCACGGTGTCGGTCAGCACGACCTCGCGCGCACCGCAGTTCTTGAGTCGCTCGACGGCCGGGCCGGAGAGCACGCCATGCGTGGCGACCACGGTCACCGACTTGGCTCCCGCGTCCTGCAGCACGTGGCATGCGCCCGCGATGGTACCGGCGGTGTCGATCAGGTCATCGACAAGCACGCAGTCCTTGCCGGCAACGTCGCCGACCACACGGTTGGCGACCGCCTGGTTCGGGCGGGTGATGTCGCGCGTCTTGTGCACGAAAGCGAGCGGACCGCCGCCGAGACGCTGCGCCCACTGCTCGGCCACGCGAATGCGGCCGGCGTCGGGGGAGACGACGGCGACGTTGTCGAGATGGCCCTGGAAACGATCACGGATGTAGTCGACCAGCACTGGCATGGCCACCAGATGATCGACCGGGCCGTCGAAGAAGCCTTGGGACTGCGCGGCATGCAGATCGACCGACATGATGCGGTCGGCACCGGCGGTCTTCAGCAGGTCGAACACCAGACGGCAGGAGATGGGCTCGCGGCCGCGGTGCTTCTTGTCCTGACGGGAGTAGCCGAGCAACGGGCAGACCGCAGTAATGGAACGGGCCGAGGCGCGCTTCAATGCGTCGATCATGATGAGCTGCTCCATGATCGCCTTGTTGATGGGCTTGTAGTGGCTTTGCAGCACGAACACATCGGCGCCACGCACCGATTCAGTGTAGCGCACGTACATCTCGCCGTTGGCGAAATCGTATGCGGTGGTTTCAAGGACGTCGATGCCGAGCTGCTCGGCGACATCCTCAGCCAACTTCGGATGAATCCTTCCCGTAACGAGAATAAGATTCTTATCGGGCTTTCCTTCAAGGATTGCGCTCACCATGTCTCCCAACGTGTGGTCTCGTTGATGCAGTCTTCAGCATAGCCGTTCTTCACGACCGGTTGGACAACTCAGCGTTGCCTGCCGTTCACCTGCCGCTTGCGATCCATTGTTCGATGGTCTGTCTGACCGCCTTTGCATAGATATCGCTATCCATGCTCGGGTGGATGCCGTCGGAGCCGAGCACCTGCGCGTTCGCGTTGGCTGTGGCATCCCAATCCACCAGCACCACATTGTCCGGATGTGCGGCCGCATAGTCGGCAAGCACCTGGTTGGTAGGTGGAATCCACGTACGGTCTCCGTGGGCATTGACCAGTACCAGCACGCGGTCGGGGCCGATCATATTACGAATCTGGTCCAACTGATCGGGGGTGATTGCCGAATTGGTGCCAAGGCCGATCAACACCCACTGCCGCAGACTGCCGGCGGACAGAGCGTTGCCGATGAGTTCGGGGGCGACCATGATGGAGCGGGAAACGCTCGCGTCGGTCTGAATGCCGGGGAAGACTTCCGAAAGGCCCTGTGATGAGGCCAGCATCACCGAATCGCCTATGGCGGTAATCTGATCGCCGGTGGGCATCTCATGCTTGGGCTTGGGCGGTGCCGGCACGGCATGGCGCAGCAGCACGTGTTCGGTTTTCTGCATACGTTCCAGTTGTGCGGCCTGTTGCTCCAGCTGGATCTGCATGGCGGTTTTCGCAGGTGCATGAGCAATGCCCTGCACGCAGCCGGCCAACGACAGCACCAGGATAACGTCAACGGCAATAACCCGGGCCACATGATTCTTCTTGTTCGTGCGAAGGGGCACCACGATACCGCCGAGTGCGTTGCCGCCGGTTTCTCCACCATCAGCCAGGAAATCATCACCGCAATGGCGGTGAGCAACGCGGTCATGATGAGAGGCCAAGGCCCTACTGCCTTGAAGATCTTCGGGGCAAGGGCGCTGGAAAGAATCCACAACGGCCAGTGCCACAGGTAGATGCCGTACGAATACTTGCCGAGGGAGGCCAATGGCTTGAACACCATGAGGCTTTGCATCCAGGAATCGTCGGAGATGGTACCGGCAATCAGCAGCACGGACAACAAGCTGGACAATATGATGCCACCGCGGAAGGCGAATGCATCCTGTTTGCCGATAACCGCCATGGTGACCAAGGCAATCAGGCTGAGGAACGCCAATACCGGTGCCGCCGCATTCCAGATGCGATGCTCCACGGGAATCTGAGGTAACGGAGCCCGATGTGCGGCTGCCGAAGCGCTCGAGCTAATGGTGCGGGGCATCGGCACAGCCCTCTGGCGAGCGTGGCCCAACTGAGGAGCGGTGACCCACCAGGCGAGAGCCACACCCAGCATCAGGCCCATGCTGTGGGTATCGGTGCCGAAGTAGACGCGGGTGGGGTCGCCTTTGGGCACATACATCACCCACATGGCGATACTGCTGAACGCCGCGAGTCCCAGTGGGATGAGTGAAGACAGTTTCGTCTGGCGGAGCTTCCACATCAGCCAGACGATGAACGGCACGATGACGTAGAACTGCATGAGCACGCCAATGAACCACAGATGGCGAAACACCTGCGGGTTCATTTGGTCGAAATAGCTTTGGCCTCCGGCAATGGCGTACCAGTTGTAGCAGCCCAGCAGCACGGTGATGACTTGGTCGCGGATGGAAACTAGAATGTCGTGATCGAACAGCCAGCCGACGGAGACGATGACCGGAATCAGCAGAAACAGCGCCGGATAGAGACGTACTGCACGCTTGGGAATATATCGCACGAGATTCAGCGATCCGGTTTTCGCCAGAGAACGAATCAAACTGACGGCAATCAGGAATCCAGAGACGGTGAAGAACACGTCGACTCCGTAGAATCCGCCTGGCAGCCGTTGCTGCATGCAGTGGTACAGCACAATGGCTATCAGCGCTAGTCCTTTAATACCGTCTAAACCCACGAACCGCTTCACGGATAATCCTTCTCTTTCCGTAGTGCTGATGGCATTCCCCGTTCTCTCCAACAAACGGAAAACAAGCCCAGCATGGCCGAGGGGAGAGACAATGCGACAGCAGCGAATCGTCAGGCCGCATGCTGCATGATTACCGGCTTGACGATTCGCGGCATACCGCGCTTATCGGTGGCGCTTACCGGTGATACAGACTCACCCGTTCGTACTTCGGTTCGCAGCACACGTTGATGCCGAGTTTGCGATACAGCGCCTCGTCCGTGGATGAGATGATAACGGAGAAGAAGGCGTCGCAGCCCCGCAACTGTTTGAGCCCGTCGATGACGCGAGCGGCCACAGGACTGGTGGCGCTGGTGATTGACAATGCAATCAGCGTCTCATCCGAGTGCAAGCGTCGGTTCACGCTGTTGAGATGCTCGGTTTTCAGCCGACAGATGGGTTCGATGGCGGCATCGTCGATTACCGGAATGGTTTCGTCAACACCGGTGACGGCCTTGAGCGCGTGCATCAGCAGCGCGCTGGCCGCGCCCAACAGGTCGCCGGTTTTGCCGGTGACCACATGGCCATCGGGCAGCACCATGGCACCAGCCGGGGCACCGGTGGCGGCTTCCTTCTCAAGGGCCACGGCGCGGGCGGGAGAAAGATCGGGGGTCACGCCGGCCCGGTTCATGATGGAGCGCAGCCGCTCCACCTGTTCCTCGCCAGTGCCGGTGCGCTTCAAGTGCACGGCGGCGGCGAAGTAGCGGCGCACGATTTCCAGACGCGCGGCATCGCGGCAGGCATCGTCGTCCACAATGGCGTATCCGGCCATGTTGACGCCCATATCGGTGGGGCTCTGATAGGGGCTTTCGCCCATGATGCGCTCCATCATGGCTTTGAGCACGGGGAATGCTTCGACGTCGCGGTTGTAGTTGACGGTGGTCTCGCCGTACGCCTCCAGATGGAACGGGTCGATGATATTGGCATCGTCGAGGTCGACGGTGGCAGCCTCGTACGCGATGTTGACCGGATGGTTGAGCGGAAGATTCCAGATGGGGAACGTCTCGTATTTGGCATAGCCGGCGTCGATGCCGCGCTGGTGCTCGTGGTAGAGCTGGCTCAGGCACGTGGCGAGTTTGCCGGAGCCAGGGCCGGGCGCGGTGACCACGACGAGCGGCCGGGTGGTCTCGATGTACTCGTTCTTGCCGTATCCGTCGTCTGAAACGATGCGTTCGATGTCGTGCGGGTATCCGGCGATCGGGTAGTGCAGGCGGCAGGTGACGCCGAGTTGCTCGAGGCGGTGGCGGTAGGCGTCGGCGGCGGGCTGATTGGCGTATTGGGTGAGCACTACGGAGCCGACGAGGAAGCCGCGGGAACGGAACACGTCGATGAGTCGCAGCACGTCCTCGTCGTAGGGGATACCGAGGTCGCCGCGGGTCTTGCCTTTTTCGATATGGTTGGCGTTGATGGCGATGACGATTTCCACATCGTCCACCAGACTTTCCAACATGCGGAACTTGGTGTCCGGCTCAAAGCCGGGCAGCACGCGCGAGGCGTGGTAGTCGTCGAAGAGCTTGCCTCCGAATTCCAGATAGAGTTTGCCGCCGAATTGCGCGATGCGCTTTCTGATGTTGGCGGCTTGCAGCTCGATGTATTTTTCGTTGTCGAATCCCTGGCGCATAGAGGTCGGCATCCCTTTCCGAACGACGTCGTAAACGGAAAAATTATACCGGACGTCGTCGGCAACAAAAAATGGGATTCCCCGATGGGGAATCCCATTCGTCATAGAGAGCAATTACTCCCGAGGAATGTTGAACAGGGGTTTGCATGGCTCCCAAAAACGCGCTGGTTGAAACGTTGCCGACGACGCGTGCGCTCGAAGAGTATGCACGGGTGGCTTTGCGGTGATTTCCCAGACCGTTCGTTGCTAGGCGAGATATTTCTTTTTCCAGGCCTTCTTTCGGGCGTAAGCGTTTTCTGTCATGTCGGAGTAGTCGTAATCAACTTTGAACTTGCCGTTGGAATGGAGAATAAGCGTCATCGATCCCCATCTCTTTTCGGGCTTAAGCGCGGCCCTTTCAGGTTCAATGAACTTGTTGATAGCCATAAAGTTTTTCATCAAGGATGCCCTCGAAACGCCTTTTTGGTCAAAGCATTTAACGAAGTCGTCTTTTCCGCTGCCAGCAACGTAATACTCAATAGAGAACGCACCCTCGGCGTACTCGGCGTAAAACACGACCTTGCTCCAGTCTTCGGGGAGGGTTTCCTCAAGAATTGAAGCTATCCCTTGTAGCATCTTCTTTTCACTCATTACATTTCCTTTGCAGTGTTAAGAAGAAACGTAACCGTCTCTTCGCCGTCAATAATGTCCGTGATAGCAAACGAGCTAGGCCTGAATGACCCGCCCTCATAAAGTGGCTCAACCTTGAAAAACACTTCAGCGCCATCAGCCAAAGCATCGGCGCATTTTTGCTCGATTGCTGCATAGGCTTTTTGGTTAACCTCGCCGCCCATGGCGACAATATTCTCAAGGCCATTTGATCCATTGAATCGGTCGGCAATCAGATGGCCTCTTTGATCAAAAAGCTCTTCAAACCCTTTTCCGATTGACTGGATAGTGTCCTTGATGGTCAAACGACCTTCGTGGGTCTTTAGTTGTAAGAAGCCTTCGGCCGATTCGACCCTACCCATTGCATCGGTAACGTATTTATACCCATTGATCTCATAGCTCATGTTCGGAACGAGGTCGTCGCCAACGCGGTAAAGTTGCCCGAAATCGTCGGTTGCACACTTCACGCCGTCGATCGCAAACTCGTTATTGGGAAGCAGTCGGTCGCCTTCGTAAATTGCCTTTCCGGCATCATCCAGAATTCGTGAGCTTGCGCCCGATTCTGCTGCCTTTGAGGCAAGAAAGTTATTTAGACCTCGTCCGGCAAGAAGCGTTGCTGCCGTAACAGTTCCCGCAACGACTTCTCCGACGATATCCTCCTGAGATATCTCACCGTCTTCAGCGCCGGCTTCCAAGCTCTTTCCCATTTCGTCAAGAACGAGTACAGACCCAGCAGCGAGTGCTGCAGGGGCAGAAGCGGTGACGGCTACGGCACCAAGCGCAACTTCAGTGGCGATTTCGCCTCCAGTTTCGACATAGTCTCCGATTTCCCGTATCTGCTCATCGGCTTCCATGAAGTCGCCCCAGGCGTTGGCTGCATCGTCAACA
>OIWN01002987.1_pt1 | contig 10579 bp, 9 predicted proteins | sample 1587591 | NCBI WGS metagenome assembly OIWN01 (sample SAMEA3888901, study PRJEB22519) | human gut metagenome | biome: human gut; feature: human-associated habitat; material: faeces | place: Denmark | collected 2010 | reverse complement strand
TACTTTGTTCCACTCCAATCTCTTGAATGAAATAATTATCGTGTGAGATGGCTATCACAGTACCTGCATAGTTTTTGATAGTAGCGGTAATAATTTCGATGCTTTGTATATCCAGGTTATTGGTCGGTTCGTCCAGTATAAACATATCGGGCATATTATTACTGATCATCAGGCAACAAAAGGCAAGTCTCATTTTCTCTCCGCCGCTTAGCTTCCGGCAAGATTTATCCCATTCGGAAGCCGGAAATAAATATCGGTTCAGAATAATCTTTATTTCGTGCTCCGGCAGGTTGCGGCCATTGAAGGCATAGGCTTGTTCCAAAATACTGTTTCGATCATTGATGATCGAATATTCCTGATTCAGATATACATAGGTGAAATTTGCCTGTATGAGCGTGCCTTTCAGTGGTTGGAGTTGTCCGGTTATGATTTTCAGCAGAGTTGTTTTTCCGCTGCCATTGCCTCCTTCTATACGAAGGCGGTCTCCGCTTTTCAACTGAAAGCTGAGAGGGGCTCGCCAAAGTTGTGGCTGATCGGGATGATAACCGAAGTTAATCTCTTTTGCCGTAACCAGTATTTTACCGGTATGAAGTCCGGGACTGTTAAAGTCAGTCTTTAGTGCGGCTGTCGGCGAGAGTGAGCTTCGGAGTTGGTTACGCTCGTCAGTTAACTTCTCGGTTTTTTCCTGATGTGCACCGCTTAGTTTGGCAGTACTCTTTTCCGATTTGCTTTGCAAACCGTTCAGTACAATACGCGGGACACCTTTTTTCAGGTTTCTTTTTTCACCACGTACATTTTGTTTATCCCTCCGTTCAGCTGTTTCGCGGGCTACCTTGCGGGCAGTGCGGAGCGCTTTCTCTTTTTCTTCGATGCGTTGTTGCAGGGCTTCTTGCATCAGTGTTTTTTGTTCTTTGTAAAATTCATAGTTTCCACCGTAATAGCTGATCTGATGCTTTTCCAGTTCACATATTTCGGGAAGAAGATTCAGCAGTGTACGGTCATGGCTTACTACCAACAGCGTGGAACGCCATTTTTCCACCCAGTCATACAGACGTTGTCTGCCTGACGAATCGAGATGATTGGTCGGTTCATCCATCAGTATGACAGACGGATTATGAATGTCCATACCTGCGAGGAATACACGTGTCTTTTCTCCTCCGCTGAGCAGATTCATCGGGTAGGATAGTGGGAATTGGCCCAATCCCCACGAATCGAGGGCGACGACGGAACGTTCTTCTATATTCCAGTCGTCGTTCAATATGCTGAAATTTTCGATTGAGGCATCTCCTGCAAGGATAGCATGTAGTGCTTTCTGCTTATGGTCTATCTGTAAGGCTTGCGCGATGGTCAACGAATCATATTGCCCGAAATGTTGGGGAATATAATAGAGGTCGTCCGGTCGGACGATGACGCCGGAAGAGGGTGTTAATTGTCCGGCAATAATTTGCAGCAGGGTAGATTTGCCACAGCCGTTATTGCCGACTAATCCTAACTTCTGCCCTTTACTGATGGCAAAGTTAAGGTCACTGAATAATACTTCTTTATCCGGATGGATATAGCTGATTTGTTGGATACTGATAGACATGACGATCTATTGGGTTTGAGGTTGAAAATAGAGTGAAAAAAAACACAGGATAGGGGGAACGACAAACACAATACTGGCTAAACAACACGGATTTCGTGATGCTTAACAAAATAGAAAAAGCATATAAGAAAAGTGATGTTTACTTAGAAGTGTTGTCTTACTTAGTAATTCTCATTGCGGTAGGTATATAGTTTAACTTGGCGGCAAAGATAACACTTTCTATTAGATTTCACTCTATTAAGACTGAAAAAGAATGAATTTCATTTATTTAGAGGCTCCGTTTACCTCATTCAGAGCCTCCGATTACTCCAAATAGAGCCTCTGTTTACCCTATTCAGAGGCTCTGTTTTAGAAGTGAGTTATACTCTTTCTTATTCTTATACATCAAACAGTTGATTTAATCCCTCACTCATACTGGGATGCGTGAAGATAAAATCGCGCAAGAATGTAGAGGTTTGCCCTGTTTTTATCGCCATAGCTACGATATTGATGATTTCTGAAGCATCGGCGCAGAATAGAGTACAGCCCATAATCTTCCCGTTATGATTATTGATGATAGCTTTTAGCATACCATCTGTCTGCCTCAATGTACGGGTACGGACGATGGAGGAAGCCGGCAACCGGGAAACCTTAAATGAATATCCTCTTTTCAGAGCTTCTTCTTCACTGATTCCGATATGTGCCAATGGCGGATCAATAAACACTGCATATTGCACAGGATCACGGTCTCCGATATCACGTTTCTTGTCGCCGAAGAGCTGATCGCGGATAATCCGGAAATCATCCAGCGAGAGATATGTAAATTGCGATCCGCCTTTCACATCTCCCATTGCCCATATATGAGGAACAGTAGTGCGTAACTGATCGTTTACGATGATAGCTCCGTGAGCATCAACTCCTACACCCGCTGCTTGCAGATTCAATCCCTCAATCATCGGTTTACGTCCCGTTGCGATAAGAATGGCATCTCCATCTACATAATAAGGAGTACCGTCGGATATGTCCGAGTAAGTCAGTGTCACTCCGTCATTCGTGTCATGGATAGACTGTGCACGAGCGTTCAGATGGATTTCAATACCTTTCTTCTCCATCACTTCTTTGACGCTGTTTGCAATATCCCGATCTTCGCGAGGCATAAATTTGTTTCCTCCTTCGAGTATCGTCACTTTACTGCCGAAACCGGCATACATAGAAGCGAACTCCAGTCCGATATATCCTCCACCTATGATAATCAGGTGATGAGGAAGTACACTTAAGTCCAAAAGCGCACTACTGGTATATACGTGCTGACTTTGCTGAATACCATCTATTGCAGGGATAATGGGAGTAGACCCCGTGTTGATAAATATCTCTTTTCCTTTCAGTTCGATTTCTCCTTCGGGAAGTTCCACTTTTATGGTATCGGCGGATATGAAAGACCCCGTTCCAGTATAGATAGTCACATTAGGACGTTTGCTTAGTCTTTCGTAATTATCATTCCTAAGAAAGGAAGTGAGGCGGTTCTTTCGGCCGATGGCCTGTTTGTACATATTCGCCTGCTTCGGAAAATCATCGTGGTAAAGCAAAGCGGAAACCTCGGCTTCATGCACCAGCGTCTTTGTTGGGATACAGGCTACATTCGGACAGCTTCCTCCATACATCATGTTGGAACGTTCTACGATGGCCACTTGCCATCCGCGGTTGGAAAGTTCGGCAGCCAGGGTTTTCCCTGCCTTGCCGAATCCTATAATAATTGCATCATATTGTTTCATAACTTCTTGTATTAATGATTTGTATGAGACTATATAACAGTCTGAAAATACGATTTGTTCCGCAATGGCAAGAAGTCAGAATCCTCTTTAGTGGTTGTCTTAGTCTTTTTTAAGTGTTTTGAGTACGCGTTGTGACGAGTCGGATAATAACACTACGGCACTGGCCAGGATCACAATGTCTTTAATCACCAACCGCCCTGCACCGGATAGTAATGGGAAACCGAATTCTCCGCTTCCCAAGTCGGGAACCCAGACTTCCGGGGTGGTGACAAGAAAAGAAAGTGTGCCGAGCGTCATGATAATGGCGAGGGTGTCGCCTGCCAATCCCACTTTTGGGAAAAAGATTCCCAAGAATACCAGTATGCCGATCCCCATAATAAGAGCTCCCAGTCCGTAAGAGAAAGTATAAGTGCGGTTTGCTTCGTGCCATGCACGATTTTCCGGGACAAAAGCACCTTCCGCATTTTTATGTTCTTTGTATTCGGGTGCACCTTTAGCATAGAAGAAACTCATAAAAGGACTGTTGGCAACAAACGGAACAATCCCGTCGGCTTCATAATGGAAATACTTCAATCCGCCTATCCATACAAATACTACCAGGATGGCAACGCGGATAAATTTCATACCAAAACTTTTCAGACTTGAAGTGAAGGTCAGTAAAGCGATCAATTTCTCTTTCATTTTGTTGGGGTTTTAATGGGTTTATCTTATGTTGCAAAGGTCGTCCATTTCCACTACCCCCAAAATAGCAATACTTCCGTATGCCTTGTCAATTTTTCCCTTCCTGTGTGTTTCTGAATTGCACGGCGCTCTGTCCAGTCATATTTTTGAAGAAACGGCTGAAAGAAGCCTGGTCTTCAAATCCCAGAATATCGGCAATCTCTTTGGCGCTTTTGTTGCTGTAAAGCAGGAGACGTTTAGCTTCCGCTTCCACCCGTTCGTGGATAACCCGAAGCGGCGAAGGCAGTTTGCAGGTAGAAAAGATGTTCGATAGTGTCTTGGGAGATTTATGCAACATATTGGCATAGTCCTGCACCTGTTTCTTCGTCCGGTAATGCTCGTCGACCAAGTTATAGTATTGGCGGACAATCTCAAAACCGGATTCTTTTTCACGGGTGATATTCATGCGGTGACGTGCAATTCGGGTACATTGGATAATGAAACGTTTTAGCAGGATGCGTAGCATCTCCTCCTGCAGGCTGTCGGAAACGGTAAACTCGTTTTCCAGTGCTTCGGTAATGGTGTCGAGTTCTTTACGTTCTTTTTCATTCAGGGTAAAACGGATCAGGTGAGAAGAACCGTTGAACAGGAAACCGCTGCATGACACTTCATGGTCGTTGCCATAGATACAATAGAAATTGCTGTTGAACAACAAAGTCAGGTATTCACCATCAATCGATTTAAATTCGAGGTGTTGCAGATGAGTGAGTGAAATCACTTCATCTTGGGTAAGTATCATTTCCTGATGGTCGATTTCTACTGTGATGCTTCCGTTGCGTACCCATATAAATTTATAAAGCCCTTTTTCTTTTTGCAGTGCTTTTTCTGTCAGATAAGAGTCTGTAAGTGCGAGTGTTCCTTTTAGTTTCGTGTGATATTGTTGTAACATAATTAATCCTCCATTGCTGATGCGTCAAATGATAACGGCAGTAGATCGCCTATACTTTTTACTTCGTAGATACATTCTTTGCCATATAATAGGATGCGGATGGGTTGTTTGTAACGCTTTTCCGTTTCCAGAATCACTTGCCGGCAAGCACCGCAGGGAGGAATCGGATGGTCGATGAAGTCCTTTTCCGTTCGTGCCGCAATGGCAAGAGTGACAACCGGTTGGTCGGGATATTGGGAGTTGGCATAGAATAGGGTAGTACGTTCTGCACAAAGCCCCGACGGATAGGCCGCATTTTCCTGATTGGTTCCTGTCACTACTGTCCCGTTGCCCAATAGCGCAGCGGCACCTACGGAGAAATGGGAGTACGGAGAATAACTACGAGCTGTTGCCTCCATGGCAGTCTTTATAAGTGACCGATCGCCCTCATTCAACTCATCATATTGATATACTTTAATAATAGCGGTAATTGTGAGGTCTTTCATATACGTCAGGGTATTGGTTTCTACAATTAATGTTACAAAGTTAGGAAAGAGATTGATAATCCCAATTATTTTTCAGATTTTTGTGCCATCTAATTCACATCTGAATAAAAATGGAGAATAAACTGCATAGACTTATCTTTTTAACCGTTGTTTTTTTCTTTGCCGTAGGAGTGCAGGCACAGAAACGGAATGCCCGTTACGTCGAGTATATAAATAAGTATAGTGATTTGGCTGTTGAACAGATGAAGCTTCATAAGATTCCGGCGAGTATTACATTGGCACAAGGATTGCTGGAAAGCGGTGCCGGATACAGCCAGTTGGCACGAAAGAGTAATAACCACTTTGGTATTAAGTGTGGTGGCAGTTGGCGGGGACGTACGGTTCGTCATGATGATGATGCCCGTAACGAATGTTTCCGTGCTTATAAGCATCCGCGTGACTCTTACGAAGATCATTCCGACTTCCTTAGAAGAGGTGCCCGTTACGCTTTTCTTTTTAAACTGGACATCACCGATTATAAAGGCTGGGCGCGTGGACTGAAAAAAGCAGGCTATGCTACCGATCCTTCTTATGCTAATCGTCTGATTACAATTATCGAAGATTATGACTTGTATAAATACGACCGTAAGGGGGTATATTCGGAACGGAAACTGAAAAAGAATCCTTGGTTGATGAGCCCGCATCAGGTGTATATCGCTAATGATATTGCTTATGTGGTAGCCCGCAACGGTGATACCTTTAAAGATTTAGGCAAGGAATTCGATATTAGTTGGAGGAAACTTGTGAAGTACAACGACTTGCAGCGTGATTATACCTTGATGGAAGGAGATATCATCTACCTGAAGAGCAAGAAGAAAAAGGCTTCCAAACCTTATACTGTATATGTTGTGAAAGATGGAGATTCCATGCATGGCATCTCTCAAAAATATGGTATCCGCCTCAAAAATCTGTATAAGATGAATCGTAAGGATGGTGAGTATGTTCCGGAAATCGGAGATAGATTGCGTCTGCGGTAGAGACTTCTCTCAAAAGTTTCGAATTTCGGAAACTTAATGACTCATTCATGTGTTATTATCTTGATAAAACATGATTAGAATATGAGTCTAAACATTGCAAAAAGTAATAAGAAACGTGTCGTCATAGTAGGCGGTGGTTTCGGTGGCTTGAAACTGGCTAACAAGCTGAAAAAGTCAGGCTTTCAAGTCGTATTGATAGATAAAAACAACTATCATCAGTTTCCTCCTTTGATTTATCAGGTGGCTTCGGCTGGTATGGAGCCAACTTCCATATCCTTCCCCTTCCGTAAAATATTCCAGCATCGGAAAGATTTCTTTTTCCGTATGGCGGAAGTACGTGCCATTTTCCCGGAAAAGAATATGATACAGACTTCCATCGGAAAAGCAGAATATGACTATCTGGTGTTAGCAGCAGGTACTACAACCAACTATTTCGGTAATAAACATATCGAAGAGGAAGCCATGCCGATGAAAAATGTGTCAGAAGCGATGGGATTGCGAAACGCTCTTCTGGCTAATCTGGAACGAGCGCTGACCTGTTCAACGAAGCAGGAACAACAAGAGTTATTGAATATTGTAATTGTGGGAGGTGGAGCTACCGGGATAGAAGTAGCCGGAATACTTTCCGAGATGAAGAAATTTGTCTTGCCGAATGATTATCCTGATATGTCCAGCAGTCTGATGCACATCTATTTGATTGAAGCCGGGCCGCGATTGCTTGCCGGAATGTCGGAAGAATCATCTGCACATGCTGAACAGTTTCTCCGTGAAATGGGAGTAAATATCCTGTTGAATAAACGCGTTGTGGATTATCGTGACCATAAAGTAGTACTCGAAGATGGTACAGAGATTGCCACGCGTACTTTTATCTGGGTGAGTGGTGTCACCGGTGTGACTATCGGAAATCTGGATGCCTCTCTGATTGGGCGTGGAGGACGTATTAAAGTCGATTCATTTAACCGTGTAGAAGGGATGAATAATGTGTTTGCTATTGGCGACCAATGTATTCAGTTAGCTGATGAAAATTACCCGAACGGGCATCCTCAACTGGCACAAGTGGCGATCCAGCAAGGAGAACTATTGGCAAAGAATCTGATTCGTATGGAGAAAGGACAGGAAATGAAACCTTTCCATTACCGCAATTTAGGTTCGATGGCGACTGTCGGGCGCAATCGTGCCGTAGCAGAGTTTAGTAAAGTAAAGATGCAGGGATGGTTTGCCTGGGTGATGTGGCTCGTTGTTCATCTGCGTTCTATCCTTGGAGTACGCAATAAGGTTATTGTACTCTTGAATTGGGTATGGAATTATTTCACTTACGATCAGTCTATGCGTATGATTGTCTATGCCCGTAAAGCAAAAGAGATTCGTGATCGTGAAAAGGTGGAGGAAACTACCCATTGGGGAAAAGAACTGATACAGGAACCGAAGCAACACTCTCCGCAGGAGATTCAGCAAGCTTCCGAACAAGAGAAAAAATAGTCAATGAGAAGTCATTATACCGTAGTTGACAATCCGGCATTATCCAGGTATACTGACCTTCCGCCGACAGGTGGATAGATTCATATTCTGAACAGTAAATTCGTACAGGGTGTCCGATATCGGACACCCTTTGTTTTTTGTTACATTCTATTTATCAATTACTTATGATTTTGGCATAGATTTGGTATATGAAATGCTAAATTGATACATGATAAAATCGTAAACGATCAGATATGGACAGAGAAATTCCTAAAGAAATACGTCAGAAAGAACGTAACAAGAAGATCATTCGTTATTCATCCATCGGGGTGGCAAGTATTGTTGTCATTGGTGTACTTATATCTGTACTAAGGGCAGGAGTGGAGGCAAAAGATCTTGTCTTTTCCACAGTCGATACAGGAGTTATTGAGGTAAGTGTCAGTGCTTCCGGCAAGGTGGTTCCTGCATTTGAAGAAATAATCAATTCTCCAATCAACAGTCGTATTCTTGAAGTTTATAAAAAAGGAGGAGATAGCGTAGATGTAGGTACTCCGATTCTGAAACTAGATCTTCAGAGTACGGAAACCGAATATAAAAAGTTGCTGGACGAAGAGCAGATGCGTCGGTATAAGCTCGATCAGCTTCGTGTCAATAATCAGACGAAGCTTTCCGATATGGCGATGCAGATTAAAGTTTCGGCAATGAAATTGAGTCGTATGAAAGTGGAGTTGAGAAATGAACACTATCTGGACAGTCTCGGTGCAGGAACAACGGATAAGGTACGCCAGGCTGAATTGAGCTATAATGTGGCTCAATTAGAGTACGAACAACTTCAGCAACAATATAAAAATGAGAAGGAAGTAGCTGCTGCCGAACTAAAAGTTCAGGAGCTTGATTTTAATATCTTCCGCAAGAGCCTTTCCGAAAAGAAACGTACTTTGGATGATGCGCAAATCCGTTCTCCGCGCAAAGCTATTCTTACCTATATTAATAACCAGATTGGTGCGCAGGTTTCCGAAGGCGGACAAGTCGCTATCATTTCCGATTTAAGTCATTTTAAGGTAGAAGGCGAGATTGCTGATACGTATGGCGACCGTGTGGCAGCTGGAGGAAAAGCAATTGTTAAGATAGGAAGCGATAAACTGGAAGGAACGGTCAGCAGTGTAACACCGTTATCCAAGAATGGCGTCATATCATTCACGGTTCAGTTGAAGGAAGATAATCACCGTCGTCTGCGCTCCGGATTGAAGACAGATGTTTATGTGATGAATGCCGTGAAGGAAGATGTGATGCGTGTTGCCAATGGCTCTTTCTATGTGGGGCGTGGTGAATACGAATTGTTTGTCTGCAACTCTGACAATGAACTGGTCAAACGTAAGATACAGTTGGGTGATTCAAACTTTGAATATGTAGAAGTTTTGAGTGGATTGCAACCGGGTGACAGGGTAGTGGTAAGCGATATGAGTGCATATAAGAACAAGAATAAGCTGAAGATTAAATAATTTAAATACTAGAAGTTATGATAACATTGAACTCTCTTTCCAAAATTTATCGTACTGATGAGATTGAAACGGTAGCGTTGGAAAATGTGAATCTGACGGTAGAACGTGGAGAATTCCTAAGTATAATGGGACCTTCCGGGTGCGGAAAATCTACATTGTTGAATATAATGGGATTACTTGACGCACCTACCATGGGAATAGTGGAAATCAATGGAATACGTACCGAAGGAATGAAAGACAAAGAATTGGCCGTTTTTCGTAATAAAACGCTTGGTTTTGTGTTTCAGTCTTTTCATTTGATTAATTCGTTGAATGTGATGGATAATGTGGAGTTGCCTTTACTTTATCGCCGTGTTGGCAGTAGTGAGCGAAAGCGGTTGGCGCAAGAGGTATTGGAAAAAGTAGGGTTAAGCCATCGTATGAGACATTTTCCTACACAACTTTCCGGTGGGCAGTGCCAACGTGTAGCTATTGCCCGTGCTATTATCGGTAATCCCGAAATAATCCTTGCCGATGAGCCGACAGGTAACTTGGATTCAAGGATGGGAGCCGAAGTCATGGAACTGCTTCACCGACTGAATAAAGAAGACGGACGCACCATCGTAATGGTAACTCACAATGAGGAACAGGCCGGACAGACTTCACGTACCGTCCGGTTTTTCGACGGACGTCAGGTACAGTAAGCAATAAAGGAATGCAAAATACAATCTAATAAAAAGAGCTTATGATTAAGCAATACTTTAAGCAGTCACTTGTTCTTCTTCAGCAGAATAAGTTGCTGAGTGTTATTGCCATTATTGGTACGGCACTGGCCATTGCCATGATAATGTGCATTGTACTTATCTATCAAGCAAGAACAGCCAACTATGAACCGGAGATAAATCGCGACCGTACCTTATCGATCGAGATGACGATTGCTCAGAAAATAGATGATAAAGGATGGAATATGGGGAATCAGTTATCACTGCGTACCATTAAAAAATGTTTCTATCCAATGACTACGGCGGAAGCGGTGAGCGCCGTGCACTACAGCATGACGTCTTTGGCGGCTACTCCCGACGGAACCCGGGAAGGGAAGTGTGCGGTCAGTTATACGGATGATAATTTTTGGCGTGTATTTGGTTTCCGCTTTCTGCATGGTAAACCTTACGGGCAGGAATTTGTGTCCGGCGA
>OIWN01002965.1_pt1 | contig 10623 bp, 7 predicted proteins | sample 1587591 | NCBI WGS metagenome assembly OIWN01 (sample SAMEA3888901, study PRJEB22519) | human gut metagenome | biome: human gut; feature: human-associated habitat; material: faeces | place: Denmark | collected 2010 | reverse complement strand
AGGGGGAGCGTAATCATGGAGAAAAACAAACTGTCATTTCAGCTTAAGGCAGAAGATTTCCTCCCGGCAGGCGATGACGAGAAAAAAAGCCTTGTGGTAATGAGGGAGAGCGTCAGCTTCTGGAAGGACGGTCTGCGCCGCCTGAAGAAGAACAAGATCGCCATGGTCAGCTTTGTGTTCATCATCGCCATTGCCATTTTTGCCTACCTGCTGCCTGCCGTGTGGCCCTACAGCTACGCCGAGCAGGTGAAGGGCAGCAACAATCTGGCACCGTTCGAGTACTCTGCCTCTGAGCAGGCCCGCATCGACGCCGGCGAAAAGGTATTCCCGCACATTCTGGGTACCGACCGTATGGGCCGTGACTTTGCAGTGCGTATCATGATGGGCACCCGCGTGTCCCTGTCCGTCGGCCTGATCGCCTCGGTGCTGGTGCTGATCATCGGTGCCACCTACGGTGCTGTGTCGGCCTTTGCCGGCGGCTGGGTGGACAACATCATGATGCGTATCACGGATATCCTGTACACCATCCCGGATATCCTGCTGATCATCCTGCTGGGCATGGCCCTGAAGGAGCCCCTGGAAAGTCTGGCCACCAAGCCCGGCTTCAAGTGGATGCAGACCCTGGGCCCCAACATGATCTCCATCTTCATCATCTTTGCTCTGCTGTACTGGGTCGGCATGGCGCGTATCGTGCGCAGCCAGATCCTGATCCTGAAGGAGAGCGAGTACGTCACCGCTGCCCGCGCACTGGGCGCTTCCAGCGGCCGTATCATCAAGAAGCACCTGCTGACCAACTGCATCGGCACCCTGATCGTGACCACCACCCTGCAGATCCCGGCTTCCATCTTCACCGAGAGCTACCTGAGCTTCATCGGTCTGGGTGTTGCAGCCCCGCTGCCGTCTCTGGGTTCTCTGGCCACCGATGCCGTCAAGGGCATGAACACCTACCCCCACCTGCTGATCGCCCCTGCAGTGATGATCAGTGTGATGATCCTGGTGTTCAACCTGTTTGGCGACGGCCTGCGCGATGCTTTCGACCCGAAGCTGAAGAATTGATGAGGTGAACGAAGATGAGCGAAAAAATTCTTGATATCAAGGAAGAGCGCCTTTCCTTCTTCACCCCTGCCGGTGAGGTCAAGGCACTGAACGGCGTTTCCTTTGCGATGAACCAGGGCGACGTGCTGGGCATCGTGGGCGAGTCCGGTTCCGGCAAGTCCGTTACCGCTTACTCGGTCATGGGCCTGACCGCCTACCCCGGCAAGCTGGTGGGCGGCACCGTGTGGTTCAACGGCCACGAGATCGAGAAGATGAAGGAGAAGGACTTCCGCAAGATCCGCGGCAACGAAGTCTCCATCATCTTCCAGGACCCCATGACCAGCCTGAACCCGGTGTACACCATCGGCAACCAGATCGTGGAGGTCATCCGCCTGCACACCAAAAAGAACAAGCAGGAAGCCTGGGCACGCGCCGAGGAGCTGCTGGAGCTGGTCGGCATCAACGAGCCGGAAAAGCGCCTGAAGCAGTACCCCCACGAGCTGTCCGGCGGTATGCGCCAGCGCGTGATGATCGCCATCGCCCTGGCCTGTGAGCCGAAGCTGCTGATCGCAGACGAGCCCACCACCGCACTGGATGTGACCATCCAGGCACAGATCCTGGAGCTGATGCAGGAGCTGCGCAAGAAGCTGGGCATGAGCATCATCATGATCACGCACGACCTGGGCGTCGTGGCTTCCATGTGCGAAAAGATCGCCGTCATGTACGCCGGCCACATCGTGGAGTACGGCACCACCGACGAGATCTTCTACCAGCCGGGCCACGAGTACACCAAGGGCCTGATCAACTCCATCCCCAAGCTGAACACCGAGGTGCGTGAGCGTCTGGTGCCCATTGAGGGTACCCCTGTGGACCTGCTGAATCCGCCGGCCGGCTGCCCCTTTGCGCCCCGCTGCAAGAACTGCATGAAGATCTGTCTGAGCAAGATGCCTCCGCGCACCGAGCTCAGCGACACCCACTATACCTACTGCTGGCTGCAGCAGAAGGCTGCATTTGAGAAAGGGGAAAAGGCAGAATGAGTGAACAGAAGACGCTGGTTGAAGTCCAGCACCTGCAGCAGTATTTCCCCGCCGGCGGTGTGGGCAAGAACCGCAAGTATGTTCAGGCTGTGGATGACGTGAGCTTTGCCATCCGCAAGGGCGAGACCCTGGGTCTGGTGGGCGAGTCCGGCTGTGGCAAGACCACCACCGGCCGCACCCTGCTGCGCCTGTACGAGCCCACCGGCGGTAAGATCTACTATGATGGCAACCTGCTGTTTGATAAGGAAAAGAATATCGCAGTGGATATGCTGCCCTACCGCCGCCGGATGCAGATCGTGTTCCAGGACCCCTACGCAAGCCTGGACCCCCGCATGACCATCGGTGACATCGTGGGTGAAGGCATCGACATCCATCACCTGGCCGAGAACGACAAGGATCGCCACGATAAGATCATCGCCCTGCTGGAGCGTGTGGGCCTGAACAGCGAGCACGCAAACCGCTACTGCCACGAGTTCTCCGGCGGCCAGCGTCAGCGCGTGGGCATTGCCCGTGCACTGGCCGTGAACCCCGAGTTCATCGTCTGCGACGAGCCGGTCTCCGCACTGGACGTGTCCATTCAGGCACAGGTCGTGAATATGTTCGAGGACCTGCAGCAGGAAATGGGCCTGACCTACCTGTTCATCGCCCATGACCTGAGCGTGGTCAAGCACATCTCCAACCGCATCGGCGTCATGTACCTGGGCAAGCTGGTGGAGCTGGCCGACAGCTACGAGCTGATCGCCCACAGCATCCACCCCTACACCCGCAGCCTGATCTCTGCCATCCCGGTGGCAGACCCCATCACGGCACGCCAGTCCAAGCGTATCGTGCTGCAGGGCGACGTGCCCAGCCCCCTGAACCCGCCGTCCGGCTGCCGCTTCCGCACCCGCTGCCCCTACGCAGACGAGCGGTGCGCAGCCGAGGTGCCGGAGTTCAAGGAGGTCACCTCCGGCCACTGGGCAGCCTGCCATCATCTGGACAAGGTGAAGTAAAAACACTTCATTCTCCTGAAAGATGAACACATCTCATCTTCCGGCTGAAATATTGTAACGAAATGGTTACAGACACCCGTTGGGACTTGTAACCGGTGCGAGAACGCATTATACTATTCGTGTTCCTCCGGAGGACGGGCTGTTTTGGCAGACCGTGCTCCGGATCGAATATAGAGGCGGCTGGGCAAAAACCTGGCACACTCAATTTGATTTAAGGGAAGGATAATTATTATGAAACGCATTTCTCGTCGTAGTTTCCTCAAGGTTGCTGGCGTGGGTGCCGCTGCTCTGGGTCTGGCAGCCTGTGGCGGCAGCAAGTCCGGTTCTACCGCAACCTCCGGTTCTGCTTCTTCTGCTGCTGGTTCTTCTACCGGCAGTGTCAACACCGCTGGCTTCACCGTCCAGTACGGCCCCAACCCCGAGACCCTGGATCCGGCTCTGAACTCCGCTATTGATGCCTCTAACACCATCATCACCATCTTCGAGCCCCTGCTGCTGATCAACGAGAACAACGAAGTGATCGGCGGCCAGGCTGAGAGCTGGGAAGCAAGCGAGGACGGCCTGACCTGGACCTTCACCATGCGTGACGGCCTGAAGTGGAGCGACGGCACCGACCTGACTGCGAAGGACTTCGAGTACAGCTTCAAGCGTATGGCAAACCCTGATACCGCAGCTCCCTACGCAGCAACCTGCCTGGGCATGATCGATGGTTTTGACGCAGCACAGGCCGGTGATACCGATGCTCTGAACGTCAAGGCAAGCGACGACGGCAAGACCCTGACCATCGTTCTGGCTTATCCCTGCTCCTACTTCGACAAGATGGCCGCATTCGCAGCTATGAGCCCTGTCCAGCAGGCTACCGTTGAGGCAAACGGCGACAGCTGGTGCACCTCCGCTGAGACCTTCGTGTCCAACGGCCCCTACATGATCACCGACTGGACCCCGTCTGAGCGCATCGTGCTGACCAAGAACCCCAACTACGTTGGCGGCTGGGACAACTCCAAGATCGTCTCTGACACCATCACCCTGCTGCTGCTGGAGGACTCTTCCGCTGTCTTCGCTGCTTACAACAGCGGCGAGGCTGTCCTGGTCAAGGACGTGCCCACCGACGAGATCCCCAGCCTGACCAAGGCAGAGGATGGCGGCGACTTCTATGTTGACACCATTCTGGGCACCTACTACGTCAGCATGAATCTGCAGCGTGATGCCTTCAAGGAGGCCAAGGTCCGCAAGGCTCTGGCTCTGTCCATCGACCGTGACTACGTTGCCAACACCATCATGCAGGGCACCTACTCTGCTGCTTCCAACATTGTCGGCCCTGGCATCGTGGACGAGAACGGTTACTTCTACGACAACGCAAACGGCGGCTCTCCCTACATTGCGGATGACTACGAGGCAAATCTGGCCGAGGCTAAGAAGCTGCTGGAAGAGGCTGGCTACCCCAATGGCGAGGGCTACCCCACCATCGAGTACAGCACCAACGATGCCGGCTACCATGTGCCTCTGGCAGAGTACCTGCAGCAGGCTTGGGGCGATCTGGGCATCACCCTGACCATCAACAAGATGGAGTGGTCCTCCTTCACCCCCGCTCGTCGTGCAGGCGAGTACGATGTTGCCCGTAACGGCTGGGTCATGGACTACAACGATCCTTCCAACATGGTCGAGCTGTTCTGCACCGACAACGGCAACAACGATGGTAAGTACTCCAACCCCGACTTCGATGCTGCAATCGAGGGCTCCAAGGTTGCTGATGCTGCCGAGCACTTTGCACAGCTGCATAAGGCTGAGGACATCCTGATGGAGGATATGGGCTGCATCCCCGTTGCTTACTACAACGACTTCTGGCTGCAGAGCCCCGCTCTGAAGGGCACCTGGCACAGCCCCTACGGCTACTGGTACCTGCAGTACGGCTACATCGAGGGCTAATCGCCCCGGTGCGGCGTACAGCGTGAGCTGAACCGTAAATCACAGGCACCCCGCTTACCGGAAACGGCAGGCGGGGTGCCTTTTTGCGTGCAGGACCGAAAAACGGACGTCTTGCACACCCCGGTGGGCTATGATACAATAAAAGATGATCAAAGCACAAAGGGGAGAGAAGAATGGAGCAAAAACGCCTGTGTCCGTACTGCATGGGGGAGCTGCCCCACGCCGCCGACAGCTGTGTGCACTGCGGCAAGGTGTTTGCGGGGCGCAACCCCGCCGGCTGCCTGCCCGTGGGCACGGTGCTGGCCGGGCGCTACACCGTGGGCGAGATGCGGAGCCTGGACGGGGAGGGCATCCTGTACCGGGGCGTGGAGAACCTGGGCTGCTTCCGGGTGACCATTAAGGAATATCTGCCGGTGACCCTGTCTGCCGAGCGGGGCGCGGACTGCATCCTGCAGCCCAAGACCGGCAGCGAGGTGCTGTTCAAGACCACCCGCATGGACTTTGCCGACCTGTACCGGGCGCTGGAGCGCATCACCCCGGCCACCGGGCTGGAAGCCGTGCTGGACGTGGTGGAGGCCAACAACACCGTGTATGCGGTGATGGAGAATCTGGGCGGCACCCCGCTGGACCAGTGGCTGGAAGCGCAGGGCGCGCCGCTGCGCCCGGACGACGCCTGTGCCATGCTGCAGCCGGTGTTTGAGGGCGTGGCCGCCATGCACAAGATCGGGCTGGTGCACCGGGGCATCTGCCCGGAGAACCTCCGGGTGATGGCCGACGGCCGGTGCCGTCTGGCGGGTTACGCCACGGTGGGCCTGCGCACCGCCGGAAGCGGCCTGCGCGAGCAGCTGTACGAGGGGTATTCGGCCCCGGAGCAGTATTCCACCGCCGAGTTTGAGGGCCGCTACACCGACGAATACGGCCTTGCAGCGGTGTTCTACCGCATGGTGTGCGGGCAGGCCCCGGTGCCGGCCGCCCAGCGCATGGTGTCGGACTCCAACCCCCGCGCCCGCACCGTGAACAGCGCCGTGCCGGGCTATGTGTCGGACGTGCTGCAGATGGGCCTGCGGCTCAAGCCCATGGAGCGCATCCAGACCGTGCCGCAGCTGGTGCAGGCGCTCTCTTCCAAAGAGTACACCGAGGAGCTGGGCCGCACCATGAAGCCCGAGACCCCGGTGGGCCAACCGGAAGAAAAGGCCCATCTGCTCAGCATCAAGGGCCTGCTGGCGGGCATCCTGATCCTGCTGGCCATTCTGCTGGTGCTCACGGTGTGGACTATGGTGAGCCACAGCCTGCCCTCGGCGTCATCGGGATCGGTGGAGCCGGAACCGGCCAGCAGCGAGGTGCTGGAACCCCAGAATCTGGTGCCCAGCTTCATCGGCATGGATTACGCCCAGGTGCAGAACAACCGGGAGTACACCGGCATGTACTTGTTCTACGTCACCGAGGAGTACAGCGACACCGTCCCGGCCGGGCAGATCATGACCCAGGAACCGGCGGCGGACACGGTGCTCAAGGCAGGGGAGACCATTCGTCTGGTGGTCAGCAAGGGCCCGCAGAAGGTGGAAATGCCCAGCATCATCGGTTTCAGCCAGGACGCCGCCGTGCAGACGCTGCAGAGCCGCGGCCTGCTGGCCAGCTGCTTTATGGTGGTGAACGACGGCTCCTATGCCGCCGGATGCGTGGTGTCGGCCAGTGAACCGGCAGGCGCACAGGTGGACGTGGGCACGGTGATCACCGTGTATATCGCGGCGGACCCCAGCGTGGAGATCACCACCCCGCCCGAGGAACCGGCAGCTACCGAACCCACCACGACCCCGGCTGACCCGGAGACCCCCGCAGACGGCGGGGACCCTGCCGCCGACCCGGAGCAGGGGACCAAGTGAGCACGGAAGGATCGTTTTAAATCTGCAAATCCGGCAGGGCTGCGGCCTTGCCGGGTTTGTTTTTTGCCGGAGGGGAGCGCTGTTGCTGCGGCAGGCAAAACGGCTTCTGCGCGCAGAACGGGCGGCGGCCCCGGTGCTCCCCATAGTTCCGGGATGGGTAACTGCGGCGGGTCATTTGTCCGCTCGTTTGTGTTGCAGTGCAACAAAAACGTTCTCGTCCGCAACAAATGTGCAATTCAAAAGCCGTGAAAATCGTTCTTTTTTTCGTGCAATTTTGCCATTTTGGGGCCGGTCTGTCCGTCAATCAGCCGAAATTTCCGTGCAGGCTTTTTTTCGTGCAATTTACCCCCTTGAAATTTTTGGAAAACGTATATAATATAGGTTTATAAGGACTGCCCAGCGGGCGTCCATTTTGTGGCTGTAGGTTTCTGAAAAGTTGCGCGAGGAACACAGTCTCTAGTGAAGTGAGGATGACGATTATGAGAAAAAAGTCCAAGAAGAAGCAGATCGTTGCGATGACCCTGGCCCTTTCGGTGCTCAGCAGCTCGGTTGGCATGTGCGGTGCCTCCGCAGCCGAAGCCCTGCCCGACACGGATGACTCCGGCCTGCAGGTGACCGTTGTCCCGCTGGCCGACAGCAATGCGGACAACGACACCCCTGCGGATGACACTAAGACCGAAAAACAGCCTGTCGCTTCCACCGGTGACAACACCGACCAGCCCACCGACGGTGACAATACCTCTTCTGACGATAAACCCACCATCGAGCGCCCGGAGCAGTCCGACACCGTTGAGACCCTGCCCGGCACCGCCGAGGACAACAAGGACCACATCAAGGGCGAGGACAAGGACGACACCGAAGACAAGGGCGATTCCGGCGAGGAGACCCCCGGCACCGGCGATACTGACACCGGCGACACGGAGGAAAAGGGCGACGAAGGTTCCGGCTCTGAGGGGACCCCGGAGGAAAAGCCCGAAGAGACCCCCAAAGAGGATGACACCGATTACAGCTGTGCCTATGACCCGAAGAGCGGTCATTTCAAGATCACCTTCAACATCAAAGAGGACGCCGAGGGCGACCAGACCGTTGAGCTGAGCAAGGTGCAGGAAGTCGTTCAGCAGTATGGCGAAGATGAATTTGACAAATGGCTTGCCACCGAGGAAGGCCAGAAATGGTATAAGCGCAATGAAAGCTGGATTGGTGTTGATAAGGTCCAGAAGAACCTGAAGATTGCCAACAACGTTGAATATACCATTTCCTATACCCGTGATGAAAACGGCAATATCCAGCGGAAGGTCGTTCTGGCTCCTCAGGCCGGAGACACTGTCATCTATGATGTGTCTTTGACAAACGGTTCCAAGCACACCTATGTTTACCAGGATGGCAGCTTTACTGCTGCAACTGCCAAGCTGCCTAAAAACGACGACCCTAACGCATCGGTTGGTTTTGATGGACAGCCCCTGCCCGACATTATCGCAGACACAAACGTTGTGATCACCTATAACCGCGGCAAAGACGTGCATGGATGCATGGAGGACCTGATCGACCAGCTGGAGGACGTTGACCGTCAGTATGATATGCCCAGTACCGTACAGCGTGCTGTCGACAAATATATCAACGATCATTATAACGGAAACTATGATGCCTACATCCTTGACTACTACAACAAAAAGGATGGCACCAGCTACACCAGTGTCAATGATCTGCTAGCCAACAATGAAGCAGCCCTTACCGACCTGAACAAGTCCGGCGCCGGTGTGGAACTTCACCGTATCACCTTTGATTCCCCCACCTATTACAATCATTTCTACAAGAACGTCCTCAGCCTGAAGGTCGATGACTCCGACAAGCTGGAGGAGTTCAAAAAGGACACCGGCGTTTCCTGGAGCAGCAGTGGCAAGGAGCTTACCATTGGCGATTATATGTACGACAAGCTCAACTCCACCGAAGGTGCCTGGGACAAGGCTAACAGCTACTTCAACGCACTGCTGTCCTCCGGTCTGAACGAGGACAAGGCCACTTGGGCTGCCTTTGCTCTAGCTGTAAACCTGGATGGCGAAATGACCAATGACAATATGCAAAAGAAACCCTTGAGCTGGTACGCCTCTATGGTGCTGCATCAGGCAGACGGCACCCTGGACCTGACCAAGACCGACAAGAAAACCGGCGAGATCATCGGTGACGACGAGGGCGAGGGCCAGACCAGCTTCTACCTGTGGAAGTACGAGACCGACAAGGAAACCGGTAAAAAGGACACCATGTACTGCACCTATGTGGAGCCCACCTACACCACCAACAAGGATGGCGAACAGGTGCTGGAGAAGGACGGCTTCTACTGCTGGGTCAAGTACGACCCCACCAAGGACAAGCTGACCTACACCGTCACCACCACCAACGGCAAGCTGAACATCGACTATGCCCTGCTGGAGAACGTGGTGTACTACCTGCAGGAAGCCATCGCCCCCGACGGCTACGACACCGACCCGGAGATCTACGTCATCTGCGATGAGGAGTCCTACAAGGAGCTGGAGGGCACCGAGGTGACCAACCCCGCCACCGGCGCCACCAGCAAGGTGACCGCAGACAGCTGGCTCGGCTCCATCCTCGGCGGCAAGACCCTGTCCATCAACTTCATGAACACGGCCACCGTGGTACCTGACCCCGATCCGGAACCCACGCCGGATCCGGACCCCGTGCCGCCCGTTGATCCGGATATCCCCGTGGACCCCGCCAACCCGGACAATCCCTCGGTGCAGGACGCTGACCCGGATAAGACCCCTGTGACCCCGGAGAACCCCCAGAACCCCGCCGTGCAGGACGCCAACCCGGACGCCGCCGCCCTGCCCCAGACCGGCACCACCAGCTGGATGGCCGGTGTGCTGGCAAGCCTGGGCTCCCTGCTGCTGGCCTGCGGATGGTTCTTCACCCGCAAACAGGTTTCCCCCAAGCACTGAGCACCCCTGAACCGCAGGAATCTCCGCACGGACGCATAAGAACCGCCGCATCCTGTGCCTTGCAAAAGGCCGCCGGGTGCGGCGGTTTTGGTTGTGTGCCGCGCACAGCTGCGGGGGTTCGCGGCGTTTCGCACAAGAAGCGGTGCAAAGCGGCTGTTATATTTGGCGCAGCTGTCACTTGAACATTTTTCAGTGCAGGGTATAATAAAGCTATCGGAACAAAGGCGTTCCGCAGGGGCATCGTCTGCCCTTGCGGGGCGCTTTTTTTCGTTTTCCGGGGTGCGGAGGGTGCCGCGCCCGGCAGAGCACAATCTGGAGTGTCAAAAGGATGGGAAAGACTATGCAAAACTTTACAGAGCAAACGCACACCCTTGGCCTGTACGATCCACAGTTTGAGCACGATGCCTGCGGCATCGGCGCTGTGGTGGACATCAAGGGCCGCAAGAGCCACCAGACCGTGGACGACGCTTTGTGCATCGTGGAGCGGCTGGAGCACCGCGCCGGTAAGGACGCCGAGGGCAAGACCGGTGACGGCGTGGGCATTCTGCTGCAGATCAGCCATAAATTTTTCTCCAAGGTGGCCGATGAACTCAACATCCGCCTTGGCAACGAGCGGGAATACGGCGTGGGCATGTTCTTCTTCCCCCAGAACGAGCACATGCGCGCCCAGGCCATGAAGCTGTTCGAGGTGGTCACCCGCAAGGAGGGGCTGGAGTTCCTGGCCTGGCGCAAGGTGCCCGTGGACCCGGACGCCGTGGGCCAGAAAGCCCGCGACTGCATGCCCTCCATCTGGCAG
>OIWN01002960.1_pt1 | contig 10636 bp, 7 predicted proteins | sample 1587591 | NCBI WGS metagenome assembly OIWN01 (sample SAMEA3888901, study PRJEB22519) | human gut metagenome | biome: human gut; feature: human-associated habitat; material: faeces | place: Denmark | collected 2010 | reverse complement strand
TGCATCATCACACAAGCAATATTCATTTTTAAGCCTTATCAAAATCAAATAGAAAAATCTTCTTTATTATGAGTGAGGTTCGGGTTATAGAAGGGATCCACTTCAAGGTATTTCCCCCACTTAGACGTCATAAAATTTACTTCTTTAGCAAAACGTGCAATTTTCTCTGGTGAATCTTCAGCACCTCGGCTTATCGATTCATAATGATAAAGTTCAGCATAAGGCGTCCAAAGATTTCGATATCCTGCTTCACGCACCTTAAGGCAAAAATCAACATCGTTAAACGCAACCTTAAGATTCTCCTCATCAAGGCCACAAACTAAATCAAAGATTTCTTTTCGAATCAGTAAACAGGCAGCAGTTACAGCAGAAAGTGATTGAGTCAGTAATAAACGACTGAAATAGCCTGGATGATGACGAGGGAAGTGTTTATGTGAATGTCCACCGACTCCTCCAATCCCCAGAATAACCCCACCGTGTTGTACAGTGTCGTTGCTGTAATAGAGTTTGGCACCTACGCAACCAATTTCAGGTCGCAGGCACTGACTGACCATTTCGGTCAACCACTCTGGATTGATCACTTCGACATCATTATTGACCAGACCAATAACAGAACCTCTGGCATGACGTGCACCGAAGTTGTTAATCGCTGAGTAGTTGAAAGGGAAGTCGTACGCCAACACTTTAACGCGACGATCTTCCAGTTGGATCTGGCGGAAAAATTCCAGCGTGTCGGCTTCGACGCTGCCGTTATCCAGAATAAGAATCTCGAAATTGGTATAGGTACTCTTCTCAAGAATACTGCGCACAGCAGTTTCAGTCAGTGAACGACGGTCACGGGTAGGAATCAGCAAGCTAACCAGTGGTGCAGGTTCAGGTATTGGATAACGTACGCGATAGGTGTTGGGCACCAGACCGGCATTAACTTCTACACCCGGTTGCTGGTTTGCAAAATAATCGCGTAAGGCTTTGATGCCCGCATCGGTGGTATAGCTTTTCTCGCCTGAAGCAAGAGCAGTTGAGCCCTCTATGGTACGCCAGTGGTAGAGCACGCGAGGTATATGCACGATCTGATTTGCTTGCACATGCGGCAGGCAACGCAGCAGAAGATCTTGATCCTGACTACCTTCTACGCCCAGACGGAAGCCACCGATTTGCTGAAGCAATTTACGACGATATACCCCAAGGTGAGAAACGTAGTTTTGCGAGAAGAACAGATCCGGGTTCCAGTCGCTCTTGAAATGAGGATCAAAGCGCTCGCCGCGGCCGTTGAGCTTGTCTTCATCGCTGTAGAGAATTTGGGTTTCTGGCTGAGCGCAGATTGCTTGCGCCATAAACAGAAGTGCATGTTCAGGCAGAGCATCATCGTGATCCAGTAAAGCCACGAAATCACCTTTAGCGATTTCCAGGGCGCTATTAGACGCTGCCGAAATGTGCCCATTCTGTTGACGGTAGACCACATTAATACGCTTATCTTTAGCTTCGTATTCACGCAGTACACGCTGAACATGCTCTTTTGGTGATTTGTCGTCAGCGATGCACAGCTCCCAGTAAGGGTAACTTTGCGCAATGACAGAGTCTAAACAGGCGCGTAAGTAGATTTCTACCGGGTTATAGACCGGCATCACTACTGAAATAACAGGCGGTGTAGCCAGCTTCGCCAGTATCGTGGCAACTTCTGCCTTATCAGGAAGCGATGGTGTTTCGACGGTTTCAATCCACTCTTCATAGTCCACGGAGGGTAGCGTGAAACTAAAGGTCTCGTTATAGAGAGATACCAGGCGATCCATGGACAGGCTACCGCTTTCAGAAGAAATAGACTCCTTAATCTTAGTCAATTCCATATTACGATAGCTTTGGTGTTCCTGCTGAATACGTGCCAGCAATGCGGGCTCTATTTGGCTGTCGCTGATTGCCGTGATTTCGAACTGACTGACCGAGAATGGGCCCTCCTGTTCCAGGGGATCAAAACGCAGCGCGACCAGCGGAGAATCGAGATAAAAAAGGCGGCTCGCCGTTACTGCTTTTTTGTAGGGCAGAGTCACGGTTTCAAATTCATTAAATCCTTTTCCGGTATCCAGATAGAACTTGGCTAGCCCTTGTTTTGTTGGGCAATCCAGCGTCAGGTTAAACTGATACCACCCTTTTCCGGTTTGAGACAGGTGCTCTAAATCGAGGATGAAATAAGGGTCATTCCCTTCTGAAGCCCACCCATGCTTGCGCTCAGGATCTACAGAAAGCTGGTTCAGCGCAATCCAGGGCAGATGTACTGCTGATGCTGCTGGGCTTTGGGCCGAAATTGCCCAATCAGCACAAGGTTTACGTCCCAGCAGCCTACCATAGCGTTTGAAATGTTCTCTGGCAGGTAATCCTGTCTGGCTTACGTCCCGATAGGTCTGTAGATACCATTGCTCATCAAAATGTGTGAGCAGTTCGTCCTTATTGTATTCAACTGTCATTGTTATTTTCTCGTGTTGTCTGGCAGGCAATGACGCTGTTCTGCCTTTCCGTGCAGTATGTAGTGAAGTAAAGGATTGATAGAGCCTTGCGCTACGTCCGCATAAGTTTGCAAGTACCAGCGCGTATCAAATAAAGCACTTGGGCTGTAACCTTTATCAGCGCCAACCTGGATAAAGTGTTCAATAGCCGACAGACCGGAGCCCGCTACTTCCGGATAACGATGCAGATACCACAGCTCGTCGAACAGGCCAGATGCCGCAATACGTTCTGCATTGCTTATGGAAACCGCTGGTGTGGCGGTTGGGTTCTCTTTAAAGATACGGCCCAGGGCACGCACAGGCGCGGTCAGTTTCCAGGACACGGTCTGCTTCAGGTTTTGCGCACGATCTTTCGCTTTCTGAAGTTGCTGTTCTTTTTGTTGCAGTTCGCGAGTTAATTGCTCGGTATGGCGTGTCATGGTCGCCAGTTCGCGGAAACGTTCGTTGATACTGGATTCCAGCGCTTCGTTTTGCTTAACTAGCTCATTAATCCGGGTTCCAAGCTGAGCTTGCTGCTGAGTGGCTTGCTGTTGGAGCGTCGTTAGCTCCTGTTGCAGGTCTGCATTCGCCTGAGCCATGCTGGCTTGCTCTGCACGCCATGCTTGCTGATGCAGGTGATATTCTTCTGCCGCCTTGATGGCCGCCTGGTCACGCTCTTCCAGGTTGCGGGTCAGTGTTGCGATCTCACTAACCTGTTCGCTTAGCGTTTGTCGCAGCACGCTCAGGTGCTGTTGATGTTCTTCTGTCAGTTTTCTTTGTTCGTTTACAGATGTCTGTTCACGTTCTTCCAGCCATTGAGTCAGCGTTGCAATCTCAGTGAATCGTTCGCTCAGGCTTTGATTTAACTGGCTCAACTGTTGCTGAGATTCTGCTTGCTCTGCATGGTGCCGCTGAAGCAATACCGCGAGTTCATCACGGGCCAGTTCAAGCTCACTATTCTGTTTATCAATTGCCTGATTGCTTTCTGCAAGGCTTTGGTTCAGGTGAGCAATTTCACGCTCACGAGCATTTAAGGCGCTATCCAAATCCTGCTCACGTGTCTGCCAGACTTGCTGTGCCGCTTCAAACTGCTCCAGTACAGCGCGACTTGCCGCGAGATCGGTGGTCAGGACATCACACTTATTCTGTAGCTCATCATTGGCTTCAGTCAGAATTTGCTTCTGCTGTTGCCATTGACTGGCTTCGGTCGCCAGAGTCTGACTGAGTTCATCCTGCTGCTGATGTGCTGCAGTCAATGCAGTCGTCAGCTCGTTGACCTTCTGTTGCCATTGGCTGGCTTCGGTCGCCAGGGTCTGGCTGAGCTCATCCTGTTGCTGGTGCGCAGTAGTCAACGTGGTGGTCAGCTCATCAATATGCTGCTGCAACGCGCTGAGCTGTTGCGAGTACTCACTAAGCACAACGTTGTTTTTATTGAGTGCGAGAGTCAGCTGTGCGGCACGCTGGGTTTCTTCATTAAGGTGCAATGCTTGCTCATGCAGTTGCTGTTGCAGAGCGCTCTGCTGTTCTTGCGCTTCTGTTTGTTGCGCCAGCAGCGTTTGCTTTTCTTGTGCAATCAGATCGCGTTCGGCAACCGTCTGGGTAAATTGCTCCCGGGTTTCTGAGAGTTGAGTTTTCAGGTTTTGAAGGCTCGCCAGACTTTCATCTCGTTGTTGTTCACAGACGGCGAGGCTAGTTTGCAATTCGGCGGCATGCTGGTTAGATGTCTCCAACTCTGCGGTTAACGCGCTAACCTGCTGCTTTTGAAGGGTGAGTTCAGCGGTTTGATCGGCATGTTGTGCGAGCTTTTCTTCCTGCGCTTTTATGGTGTGATGCTGCGCGGTGATGCGCTCTGCCAGGCGTCCCCTTTCCAGGGCCTGTTGCTCCATCACATCCTGGGTTTCTGCTTGCTGGGTTGCTTGCAGCGCGACCATCTGACGCTTTATTTCGCTGTTTTCCCAGCTGTAACCACAGGCTTTACCCAGGCGAGAGAAGACTTCTTGTACCTGTCTGGTCGCAGATGGATTATCTGAGAGACCGTACAGGCTCATCATCTCTGAGGATTGCTCGCTGCCGACACCAATCACGCCCAGCCCGTGACCATGGGCAAACTCAAAATGAGGATACTGCTGCTTAAGCTCATCCAGAAGCTGGAATACCCCAAAGCCGCGCTCACGTACGTTGGTGTCATGCATGATGACAACGGCTCTGTCAGAGAGCTTCGGCAACCAGCTTTCAAAATCATGACGTACAGCTTCGAGGGTATGCAGGCCATCGATATGCAGCAAATCAATACTGCCTTGCGGGAAGTGTTCCAGTGCCTGGTCGAATGTGCTGCGTACAAGGGTGGAAAAGTCAGAGTAATGTTGCTGGTTGTATTCGGATACCTGGCGATAAACCTCTTCGCCATACTGGCCCGCATGTTCATCACCGCCCCAAGTATCTACCGCATAGCATTGGGTCTGAAGATCCAGCTTCGTCACGGCCTGGCAGAAAGAAAAATAGGAGCTGCCGTAATGGGTGCCCAGTTCAACAATCTTACGAGGTTGCAGGGTATCGATTAACCAGAAAGCAAACGGAATATGTTCTAACCAGGCGGATTGCGCAATGTAAGACGGGCGCCAAAAAATAGGGCGCTTAAAAATAAAATCCAGCTCGGTATTGGTTTGTTTTTCGGATGCTTGCTTCAGGCGCGCCTGTGAACGGCTGCTTTGCTGAGTGCCCATGGGGTATCCCTTCAATATGAGAACAATGGTTAATTAGCGTGATCGGCGGGGTGACCACTTTATGATTAACTGCGACAGGTCAGAACTCGCGTAAGAGTTCTGACCTTAGTTTCAATGCATGTCGTTGTTAGTCCTGATGCTCACGCAGGGTTGCTATACCCATCACAATCAGGCCATACAGAAGACACAGCAGTACTCCTGTAGTAAGCAGGTTATAAAGACGACGTGGATACTCTGCGTCTTCTGCCAATGTTGGTTGGCTGATGACTAACAGGTGCTTAAGCTTGCGATACGCTTCTACACGAGCCTGCTCCAGGCTAATAAGTCCGGATTTGTACAGATCCGCAGCCAGGGTCGCCTGGGTTTGAACATCCATATAGCGAGCCGTCACTTCGTTCATTGCATCTTTATCAGCACCGGTAAGTCTGGATTGTTCCTGAGCCAGTTGCTGCGTTAAGGCATCAACCCTGGCCTGCACAGAAACAACCGCAGGCGCGGTTTCTTTCATATAGCTTTGTAGCTGTTTTAACTGGGCCTGTTGCTGTGCCAGTTGAGCTTCTATCTGACTCACCACACCAAGGCGGGCACTGCTTGTTGATTCCGGGCTGATCAAATGATGGTTATTCTGGAAGTCCAGTACTTTGGCTTTTTCCGTCTGTACACGCTGATAGGCGCGATCGACTTCTTTCTCGACAAAGGCCAGTTGTTCCAGTGCTACCTGATGACCTAATTTATTGATAAAGCGGTCAGATTCCTGAAGCATCAATGCAACGACGCGCTGGCCATAGGCAGGATCAAAGGCCTGTAACTCAATTGTCAGCACACCGGACAGTTCATCCAGGTGCAATGACAGGTGCTGACGGTAATATTTAATGAACTCTTCCCGGCTTACATTATCTGGCAGGCGGGAAAAATAATCGATTTTGTGGCTTTGATAATGAGCTTTCAGGCCCAGCTCCTTATCGAGCTTGTTGAGCAGATCGGGGGATTTAAGATAATCCTGGATGATCAGTATATCTTCATGGTTACTGCCTCCAATTCCCAGCATTGAAAGGGCATCGGGCAGTATCTTAATTTGATCCGCCTGCTTAACTACCAGCTCGGCCCGACTGACATAGCGATCGGACACAATGACGCAAAAATAAAGCGCAGCAATAGCAAAACACACTACTACCCATAAAAAACTGCCGAGTTTAAGGCTCTTTTTCCATGAGCGGTGGGCAAGCTTGAAACCGCTGGAGTCAACAATGAAATGTTTGGGTTTGGTCTTTAATTTATTTAGCTTGCGCATCAAACCGGAGGATTTGTTAGAGCGGGTTGGCTGAATCATGATTTTTGGGCTTGTTATAGTTTCTGATAAATACGGATGGCATCTTCGATATCGTCGAACAACTCAAGGGTGCTGTTGCGCAGCAAAATACCCATATCGCATTGTTGGCGTAAGTTTTTCATATCGTGCGAGACCATGATCAAACTGGCGGTCTCGCGTTTTTGGTTAAAAACATCAATACATTTTTGTTTAAAGCGGGCGTCGCCCACTGACATAATTTCGTCGGTCAGGTAGATATCAAAATCAAAGGCCATGCTGACAGCAAAGGAAAATTTTGATCTCATCCCACTGGAGTAGCCTTTAATCGGCAGTTCAAAGTGTTGACCAATTTCCGAGAACTCTTTTACCCACTCTTCGATAGCCAGCGTATCGCGTACGCCGTGAATCCGGCACACAAAACGGGTGTTCTCCCGACCGGTCATACTACCCTGAAATCCGCCGCCAAGGGCGAGAGGCCATGAGACGCGACAGTGACGTGTTACCTTCCCTTTACTTGGCGTATCCATACCACCCAGCAGGCGCAGCAGCGTTGATTTTCCGGCTCCGTTGACACCTAAAATACCGATATTACGATCGCGGGGCAGCGTAATGTTCACGTCGCGCAATACATAGTTGCGACCAAATTTGGTGGGGTAATACTTCGAGACGTTATCTAAAATAATCATCGTTATTCGCTTTAGCTGGCTATCAGGCGACGATGGCTCAGACGATAGCAACTCATCGCAAAAGTCAGCAGCACCAATGTGACAGCAGACAAATAAACCCAACTGACATTCGGGCTGGCATAACCTGCAATCCAGCCAGAGCGAATCAGCTCAATGGCATGCACCAATGGATTCCATAAAAACCAGTGCTGAAACTGTGTAGGTACGGTTGCAAGGGGATACATGACGCAGGAAACAAACATCAGTGGCATCATTATTAGACTCAGAAACTTATCTGCTTCCTTGAATAAACTGCTCAGCACACAAAAAACGATACCTAATGAAAATGAAAAGATCATGAGCAGGCAATAGATAAGAATGACCTCTAAAGGATCGCTGGGTATAGCATCAAAACCAAACCACATTAACCCCAATACTAATATGACACCGACCACCAGTCCGATGATGGATTCGAGGATGAAACGGGCAACGAAGGTGGCAAAAGGTGTAACTTGCCGATAGCAGAACAACCCCATATTGGCATTAACTGCTGATTTTAACTGGCTGACCACTTTATTAAAAAACATGAATGGCAAATAGCCAGCAGTTATAAATACCTGCACAGGTACACCGCCAAATCCACTTTGACTACGCATCCCAAAAATCGCGCTAAACAGACCAATCATCAACAACGGATCCAACAGCGCCCAGGCATACCCCAGCCGGTAACTGCCAAATCTTGTTTTCAGTTCACGAATAAGCAGGCCAAACGTCACATCCCTCAGCACCTGGAACGAGCTGCGGGGCGTCTGGTTGAGAACAGGTTTAAGCATAAGAAGGCCGATATCACAGAACGGGCCCGCGAGGGGGCGAGCCCGCATTGAGGGTTAGTTCAGGACCACGTTGGCCGCCACGGCAACCTGATAGATGACCTGGGTGATGTCCTTGATGGACTGCATCATTTTGCTGTCCACTTTCGGCATGACCAGAATCTGATCGCCCGGCATCACATCGCCACCGTCTTTAAACTCCATCAGCCCGTTGGCATGCACCACGGCAATGCGCTTGTCGTTCGCACGGTCGGTATAGCCGCCCGCCCAGGCTACGTAGTCTTCCAGACTGGCGTTTTTGTTGTAGACCACCGCCTGCGGCATCATCACTTCGCCACCCACCTGAATCAGGTCGGTTTTGTTCGGGATCACAATCTGGTCGCCCTGTTCCAGCAGGATGTTGGCGATCACGCCCTTATCGGACACCACCACTTTACCCAGCGGCTGGATCTTGCGGGCTTTTTCCACAAAGCGCATCACCAGTTCGGCCTCTTTGGTGCGAATGGAGGCCTCGCCGTCAGAGCTGGCAGGTGCGGTAAAGACGCTGCGCTCCAGGCGGTTGAGGGAGTCTTCCAGCATCTCTTTCTGCCGCGCGGCCACGCTCTTACGCATGATATAGATCGAGCCGTAATCTGCCATGTTCGGGTCAATCGGGATGTGGTTCAGCAGATCGTGCAGACGGGTCTCTTTACGCACGGTGAAGTAGGATGGCCCGCGATAGCTGCCCATCACCTGCACATCGTACACCTGCGCATGCATGTCGTCGTTGAACAGCACTTTATCGCCGTCGCTCAGCTGAATGCGGTCGAAATCTTTATAGGGCATATAGACCGAGAACGGGCCACTGGCGCGATCGCCAATCACGCCCACGTGGCTCACCTTGGCGAGGGGCAGGGCGTAGTCGATCAGCTCTGAGCCGAGCGCGGTGCTGTTCTTCAGCTCGAAGCGGAACGGGTTACGCACTTTACCCGCCACGTTGATCATCGGCCCCTGGGGTTCAACCAGAATCACATCCTGATCTTTGAGGGACAGCTTCGGCATTTTGCCCTGCTGCATAAACTCATACAGGTCGATCTGCTGGATCACGCGGTTCTGGCGCAATACTTTAATATGACGATAGCTTCCGCGGTCGGAGTCGATGCCGCCAGCGCGTTTCAGGAAATATAAAACGCTGTCGGAAGATTGTCCGGCATATTGTCCCGGACGAATGACGGGTCCGGTGACATATACACTGACCGGCGTCGCGGTAAGTAAATTAACGTAAACATTAACGTTATTGGTGAAAACTTCGCTGATATGGCTGGTAACCAGGTTATTAACCTTACTGGCCGCCACATTCTTGACATTAATCGGCCCGACATCGGGAATAAAAATATTGCCCTGATTATCGACGGTCACGACGTTGGAAAAATTGACTGCGCCCCAGATCCAGATATTCAGCTTATCGCCGGGGGCGATCAGGTAATTATCGTTTAAGCCGTCGCTGCGCTCGGTTTCATAACCACCGGCAAACAGGTTGGCACCGTATGGAGGGGGGAGGCCGGACTCGGACTGCGGCAGTAATTTACGCACATCAGACTCGCCCGGCAATAACATGCCCTGGCGGTTTTGCTGTGCGAAAGTCCCGGTGGTGGAGGAGGTGTTTGCCTGGCCGCTCATCGCTTGCTCGCCGCCAAGCTGCAGTCGGCCATCGCCGTTGTCTGCCGGGGTGTTCATCCCAAATGCCTGGGCTTCTTGCTGGGTGGGGGCGGCGAAAGAGGCGCAGGAGACGCAGGCCAGTAACAGGACGGCACTCAATTGCCGAAAATTCGTTATCTTCACAACATTTCTCTTCAAAATTATTGCACGGCAAGCAGGTTACTGGCGGAAGCCTGTTCCAGCTGCGGTACCAGATACCAGGTGTCACCGTTCTTACAGGTCACACCGTGCTGCGACTGGTTGTAGTTGCGATTACGCAGCAGTTCTATGCATTCCAGCCCCAGGGCGGAGACATAACGCTGGCCCAGAATATAGGTATTGCCATTGGCGCTGAGCGCGGCGCCCTGCGGCAGGGTGTTCAGAGGTTGTTGCAGATTGGCTGCCATAGCCTGGAGGTCGGTAGAAGCAGTCTGATTCACAAGCGGTCGGGATGCTTCAACCTGCTTCGGGGAATATGCACAGCCGCTCAACATGAGGGCGAGCGAAATCACCAGAAGGCGAGTTGCGTTCTTCATAGATCAATATTTTCCAACAATGCAATAACTGGAATGTGAAATAAAACTTTGATGGTATTCAACTGATTTTAATAGCGAAGCAGTTGAGAAATCTTGCAGGTGCAGTAGCAACAAAAACGCAGGTGTTAAGTAAGAAAATCCAAAAAAAGGGTAGGCTACCGCACGGAAATGGACAATTCCGGTTAAAATGTGTGCGATTTGCTTTAGGGCGCTGCCATAAAAAAACTATTCAGTAAACAACTAAATCGTTTTTTATTATTCATGAAAGTGCTTTTATGTGGCGAAGATTACATAAGTTTGCAGTTTGTGTCATTTCAAATTTAAGAATTTTGCCCGGAAAAAGGGGAAAAGTCTGAAAACCTATGGAAGGTGCGAACAAGTTCCTGATATGAGATCATCATATTCATCCGGAGCGCATC
>OIWN01002946.1_pt1 | contig 10662 bp, 9 predicted proteins | sample 1587591 | NCBI WGS metagenome assembly OIWN01 (sample SAMEA3888901, study PRJEB22519) | human gut metagenome | biome: human gut; feature: human-associated habitat; material: faeces | place: Denmark | collected 2010 | reverse complement strand
CCATGGCTCCAGATGACAAACATGATCTCATATCAGGGACTTGTTCGCACCTTCCTTAGCGGGGATAACCATTCAGGTATGTTCAGGCCGGGCAGTTTCCCGCCCGGCCTTCCTCACTTACGCATTCGACCAGCTCTGGATCGAATCCACATTCCCCAATTCCCCATGCATCACTTCATACGATTTTTTCAGGATCACATCAGTATGTTTGGTTAGGTCTTTGAAAATGCCTTTATTCATCGCGTCGTAGCGTTTGGCATTGCTCTCAATCGGTATAAAGATATCTTTCACGCGAACCATCTTATCAACAGCCGTTGCGTAATCCGGGTATAGCCCCAGACCTACCGCTGTATTAATCGCTGCTCCCAGACTTGCACAACCGTTAATGGCGTTACGGCGTGCCGGAAGGTTGAACACGTCGGCAAAAATTTGCATAAACAGATCGCTGTTCGAACCGCCGCCAGTAATGATCACATGCTTCGCAAAGTGATTCATTTCATTACACATATTGTCGTAATTGTTCTTCAGCGTTAGCGCCACACTTTCCAATATCGAACGATATATCCATGCGTAATCCATGCTGGAATCAAAGCCGATCATAATCCCGCGTTTGTACGGTTCCCACGGATTGGTCAGCCAGTCCAGCACCGTCATCAGCCCATTACAGCCAGGTGGCACACTAGAGGCTTTCTTGTTGAGTAAATCTTCCGGTGAAAGATCCTGCGCCCTGGCATCCTGAATTAACGACTCGCCTAACATGTCACGCAGCCAGCTCACCGTCCACATACCTTTGCGAATACCGTAACCTTCATACAGCAATGTTTGCGGAATAGAAGACATAATCGGCCAGTACGCCACCGGATCTTTCGGCAGTGCTTTGCCGTTCATCATCAATGCGATGTAAGTGCCAAGAGAAATTACCGCAGTTTCATCATCCAGTAATCCAGCCCCCAGAGCTTCTACCGGTTTATCACTGGTGGTACAAACAACCGGCAGTCCTGCCGGGAAATGTGTCGCCAGTGCGGCTTGTGGTGTGATATGTCCGAGGACGGTGCCAGGCATTTGCACATCAAACAGCATATGACGGGGGATATTAAACTTATCCATTACCGCAGCATCTTCGCTCCATGCCCAGCTCTTATAATCCACCGGCCACTGACCAAAATAGTTGGCGATATTGTCTTTAAACTCGCCGGTTAAGCGATGCGTCAGATAACCCGAAAAAGAGGTGACATACGCCACGTCAGGATTCGTATGTTCGTAAGGGCGTGTAACGCGTGCATCCTGCCAGCTAATCAACGGCGCAGCTGGCGTGCCATCGGCTTTCAATAACGCACGGCAGCAACGGATGGATCCCAGACCAATACCGACAATATCTTCTTTATTCCCGGCAAACTGACTCATCAAATCGTGACCGGCAAAACATAATGATGCCCATAAATCGTCGTCAGGATGTTCTGCAGTATCGGCATCTGGCGTGTGCATCGGCTGTAATAAGCCTTTACCTTCGCAAACCACATTACCTTCCAGATCGTACATCACCACTTTTGTGCTCTGACTTCCGCCATCAATCCCTATGATGTATTTTTTCGACATGATTTTTCTCCTGTAATTTTCCTGGCTTACTTGCTGCTAGCCATTGCGGGGGCGCTATCAGCAGTACGAATTTTTTGGAACAGCAAAAAGGTAAAGACAATCACCATGCCGAGCGCCGCCATGCCCATCAGCCACATATTGCGGTAGGCTTCTGCAGCGGGCAGGGTGTCTTGCCAGTGGCCGATAATCGGGTAAACGAAGACATCCGGCAGGAATCCAATCACCGAACAAATACCTACCGTGGTGCCCATAATGTAAGACGGTGTTCTCGCTTCGCCAGGGCAGGCCCAGTACAGCCCGCGTGAGGCGTAACAGGTGAATCCCAGCAGTAAAATCAGGCCAATCCCCATCGCGACCGATTGCGGGTTAGAGTTCGTGACGAGCAGGGCAGTTAACGTCAGCAGGCCGAGTACGGAAAGGATTTGGATCACGCGGGTAGGGGATTTCACTTTGCTGTAGGTGGTGATTATGCCGCCAAGTGGGCCGCACAGCGCGCGGAATATTTTGTTGATCACAATCCCCATGTAGCTCGCCGCCACCAGCGACATGCCATACATTTCGGTCAGATAGTTGGTGGAGTAACTCAGAATGGCGTAGATGGTGAAGACGCCAAAAATCACCATGCTGCAATACCAGGTGGTGCTGATACGCAAAACGGCCAGGATGTCGCTAAGCTGGAATGACTGTTTTTCTTCGTTATTGGCACTGCGCAGGTTGTTGTTATCGCTAACAAAAAACCAGCACAGAATCCCCAACAAGATGTAAACCACACTATAGATGATAATGACCGTTTTCAGGCTGGTGCTGTCATCCGGTGCAAAGCGAGAAAAGACCCACATGGTAAACACCGCCAGCGACATTACACCGACGCCGCGCAGCCCTTCCATCCAGCCCATAATTTTCCCTTGCTCGCTATGATCGCCAAGCAACGATGCAGCTTTAATCGACACCGACCACAGCATTAAAATCGTCGTTATCGCAAAGGCGATCTGAATACAGGGCATTACCCACAGCGGTGGATACGTTGCCATTAACAGACCCAGTAATCCGGTAATGATCATCGCGGAAGTAATCATTTTGCGGTGTGAAAATTTATCGGCAATAACGCCGCTGGGGGCATAAAGAATAATAGCAGCAATACCAAAGGTACTCATTATTAAACCTATCTCGGTATTGCTGAATCCCATAAATTTCGCCATGGGAATTTGATAAATATAACGTAAATAAGCCAGGTCGAAACTAACGCCGCCGCTAAAACTAATTATCGCGAGGGTTATCCAACGGCGATATGAGTTGTGTTGCATATCGTATTCCCATTTGTAATAGACAAAAAAAAGAGAAAAGTAAGCCGCCCTTTCAGGTGGATTACTTTTCTCAGGTCTCTAGTAATTGAAATAATAAATAACATGGAAAGCAGAGGTGTTGTGTGAGAGTAATCACGCTTCTGCTTTTTAAAATTATTTGACAATACGAATATCACACTGTGATTACGATCACATTAGCAGCTATGCCCTTATGCTAAAAATTATCTCCAGTTACCAGAGATAATGAGAAAGGTAACTTCCCTCTCGCGGGGGAAGTTACCTTTCTTTTTTTTTGCCTTACGGAAATTGGAGCTAACTATGTCAATCGAATCTCTCAATGCGTTCTCAATGGATTTTTTCTCACTGAAAGGTAAAACCGCAATTGTTACCGGTGGGAATAGCGGTTTAGGCCAGGCATTTGCCATGGCGTTGGCCAAAGCTGGCGCAAATATCTTTATTCCTAGTTTCGTCAAAGATAACGGCGAAACAAAGGAAATGATTGAAAAACAGGGTGTTGAGGTGGACTTCATGCAGGTGGATATCACCGCAGAAGGCGCGCCGCAGAAGATTATCGCTGCTTGCTGTGAGCGTTTCGGTACAGTTGATATTCTGGTAAACAATGCCGGTATTTGTAAGCTGAATAAGGTGCTGGACTTCGGTCGTGCCGACTGGGATCCGATGATTGATGTGAACCTGACCGCCGCATTCGAGTTAAGCTATGAAGCGGCAAAAATTATGATCCCGCAGAAAAGCGGTAAAATTATTAATATCTGTTCATTGTTCTCTTACTTAGGTGGACAATGGTCACCCGCATATTCTGCCACTAAACATGCTCTTGCCGGGTTCACCAAAGCTTATTGTGATGAATTAGGTCAATATAATATTCAGGTAAATGGTATCGCCCCTGGCTATTATGCAACAGATATTACGCTGGCGACACGCAGTAATCCAGAAACCAATCAGCGCGTTCTTGATCATATTCCGGCAAACCGTTGGGGCGATACTCAGGATTTAATGGGTGCAGCCGTGTTTCTCGCAAGTCAGGCATCGAATTATGTCAATGGGCATTTATTAGTGGTCGATGGCGGTTATTTAGTGCGCTAATCCATAACGGTGGTTTCTGTTTTCTCTTATTAATGATTTTTCCATTTTTATTATCAGGAAGGAATTACTATGTCTTTATCTCGCGCAGCGATTGTCGACCAGCTAAAGGAAATTGTTGGTGCAGATCGCGTAATTACCGATGAAACAGTATTAAAGAAGAACAGTATTGACCGTTTTCGTAAATTTCCGGATATTCATGGCATTTATACTTTGCCGATTCCGGCAGCGGTCGTAAAACTCGGTTCCACAGAACAAGTCTCCCGTGTGCTGAATTTTATGAATGCGCACAAAATTAACGGTGTGCCGCGTACCGGTGCTTCCGCTACCGAAGGTGGGCTGGAAACCGTTGTGGAAAACTCGGTGGTGCTCGACGGCTCCGCCATGAATCAAATCATTAATATTGATATTGAGAATATGCAGGCCACGGCGCAATGTGGTGTTCCGCTGGAAGTGCTGGAAAACGCGTTGCGTGAAAAAGGTTACACCACGGGGCATTCTCCGCAGTCAAAGCCGCTGGCGCAGATGGGCGGCCTGGTAGCAACCCGCAGTATCGGGCAGTTCTCCACACTCTACGGCGCAATCGAAGATATGGTCGTTGGTCTGGAAGCAGTATTGGCTGATGGCACCGTGACACGTATTAAAAACGTGCCACGCCGCGCGGCTGGCCCGGACATTCGCCACATCATCATCGGTAACGAAGGTGCACTTTGCTATATCACTGAAGTAACAGTGAAAATCTTTAAATTCACCCCGGAAAACAACCTCTTCTACGGCTATATCCTGGAAGACATGAAAACCGGCTTCAACATCCTGCGTGAAATCATGGTGGAAGGGTATCGTCCGTCGATCGCTCGTTTGTATGACGCTGAAGATGGCACCCAACACTTCACCCATTTTGCCGACGGAAAATGCGTGCTGATCTTTATGGCTGAAGGTAACCCTCGCATTGCGAAGGCGACGGGCGAAGGGATTGCGGAAATCGTTGCCCGCTACCCGCAATGCCAGCGCGTGGACAGCAAGCTGATCGAAACCTGGTTTAACAACCTGAACTGGGGACCGGATAAAGTGGCTGCCGAACGTGTGCAGATCCTCAAAACCGGCAACATGGGCTTTACCACCGAAGTGTCCGGCTGCTGGAGCTACATCCACGAAATCTACGAAAGCGTTATTAACCGTATTCGTACTGAGTTCCCGCACGCCGACGACATCACCATGCTGGGCGGTCACTCCTCTCATAGCTATCAGAACGGCACCAACATGTACTTCGTCTACGATTACAACGTCGTTGACTGTAAGCCGGAAGAGGAAATCGACAAGTACCACAATCCGCTCAACAAGATCATCTGTGAAGAAACCATTCGCCTCGGCGGTTCGATGGTGCACCACCACGGTATCGGTAAACATCGCGTTCACTGGAGCAAACTGGAACACGGCAGCGCGTGGGCGTTGCTGGAAGGGCTGAAAAAGCAGTTCGATCCTAATGGCATTATGAATACGGGTACTATCTATCCGATTGAAAAATAATGTGTCAGGCAGCGTTCCGCGATGACGGGGCGTTGCCTTTTCGGCTTCTCAGGCGAGAAGCCGTTCTTATTACCGGACAATGAAGGGGTAAAGATGAACACTTCACCGGTGCGAATGGATGATTTACCGCTTAACCGTTTTCACTGCCGCATTGCTGCGCTCACTTTCGGCGCACACCTGACCGACGGTTATGTTCTCGGCGTCATTGGTTACGCCATTATTCAGCTTACGCCCGCCATGCAACTGACGCCGTTTATGGCGGGAATGATCGGCGGCTCGGCGCTCCTTGGTTTGTTCCTTGGCAGCCTGGTTCTTGGGTGGATCTCCGACCATATTGGTCGGCAAAAAATCTTCACCTTCAGCTTTTTGCTGATTACGCTTGCTTCGTTTTTACAATTTTTTGCCACCACGCCAGAGCATCTTATTGGACTGCGCATTTTGATTGGCATTGGTCTGGGAGGCGATTATTCAGTAGGTCACCCCTTGCTGGCTGAATTTTCCCCGCGCCGCCATCGCGGTATTTTGCTGGGCGCATTCAGCGTGGTGTGGACCGTAGGCTATGTGCTGGCAAGTATTGCCGGACATCACTTTATTTCCGAAAACCCGGAGGCCTGGCGCTGGCTACTGGCATCGGCAGCTCTGCCCGCGTTGTTGATTACGTTATTACGCTGGGGAACGCCAGAATCACCACGCTGGCTACTGCGCCAGGGGCGTTTTGCAGAAGCTCACGCTATCGTGCATCGCTATTTTGGTCCCCATGTTTTACTGGGCGATGAAGTGGTAACGGCGACCCATAAACACATCAAAACCTTGTTCTCTTCGCGTTACTGGCGGCGCACGGCGTTTAACAGCGTCTTCTTTGTCTGCCTCGTAATCCCATGGTTTGTGATTTATACCTGGCTGCCAACTATCGCCCAGACTATTGGTCTGGAAGATGCGCTGACTGCCAGCCTGATGCTTAATGCGTTGTTAATTGTGGGCGCGCTGCTGGGATTAGTTCTGACGCACCTGCTGGCACATCGCAAATTTTTGCTGGGAAGTTTTTTGCTGCTGGCGGCAACGCTGGTAGTAATGGCCTGTTTGCCTTCCGGCAGTTCATTAACGCTGCTGCTTTTTGTTCTCTTCAGCACCACCATTTCGGCAGTCAGTAATCTGGTGGGCATTTTGCCTGCGGAAAGTTTTCCTACTGACATTCGCTCGCTGGGCGTCGGTTTTGCCACCGCCATGAGTCGACTTGGCGCGGCGGTAAGTACTGGCCTGCTGCCGTGGGTGCTGGCGCAGTGGGGAATGCAAGTCACCTTATTGCTCCTGGCGACAGTGTTGTTGGTTGGTTTTGTTGTGACCTGGCTATGGGCACCAGAAACTAAAGCCCTCCCGCTGGTGGCGGCGGGAAATGTAGGAGGTGCGAATGAACATTCTGTTAGCGTTTAAAGCCGAACCGGATGCCGGAATGCTGGCGGAAAAAGAGTGGCAGGCGGCGGCTCAGGGTAAAAGCGGACCGGATATTTCGCTACTGCGAAGTTTACTCGGTGCTGATGAACAGGCCGCTGCCGCGCTGCTGTTGGCGCAGAGAAAAAACGGTACGCCGATGTCTTTAACCGCGTTGAGCATGGGGGATGAACGGGCATTGCACTGGCTGCGCTATCTCATGGCTCTTGGGTTTGAGGAAGCTGTATTGCTGGAGACGGCGGCAGATCTGCGCTTTGCGCCGGAATTTGTCGCTCGCCATATTGCCGAATGGCAGCATCAGAATCCGCTGGATCTGATAATTACCGGCTGCCAAAGCAGCGAAGGGCAGAATGGGCAAACGCCATTTTTGCTGGCGGAAATGCTGGGCTGGCCCTGCTTCACCCAGGTGGAGCGTTTCACTCTCGACGCGCTGTTTATCACCCTCGAACAGCGTACTGAACATGGGTTGCGTTGTTGCCGGGTTCGCTTGCCTGCGGTGATTGCCGTGCGTCAGTGCGGTGAAGTGGCCTTGCCAGTACCGGGAATGCGCCAGCGAATGGCTGCGGGGAAAGCAGAAATTATCCGTAAAACTGTTGCTGCCGAAATGCCAGCGATGCAGTGTCTGCAACTGGCAAGAGCAGAGCAACGACGCGGAGCGACGCTGATTGATGGGCAAACGGTAGCAGAAAAAGCGCAAAAGCTATGGCAGGACTATTTACGCCAAAGGATGCAGCCATGAATATCGCAATTGTGACAATAAATCAGGAGAATGCCGCAATAGCAAGCTGGCTGGCGGCGCAGGATTTCAGCGGTTGTACCCTGGCGCACTGGCAGATTGAACCTCAGCCTGTAGTGGCGGAACAGGTGCTGGATGCGTTGGTGGAACAGTGGCAGCGAACGCCTGCGGACGTTGTTCTCTTTCCGCCGGGAACGTTTGGCGATGAACTGTCGACCCGGCTGGCCTGGCGTTTACATGGTGCAAGCATCTGCCAGGTGACTTCGTTAGATATTCCAACCGTAAGCGTGCGCAAATCCCACTGGGGAAATGCGCTAACGGCGACGCTGCAAACAGAAAAACGCCCGCTATGCCTTTCCCTGGCGCGTCAGGCGGGAGCAGCGAAAAACGCCACGTTGCCCTCTGGAATGCAACAACTGAACATTGTCCCGGGTGCGCTTCCCGACTGGCTGGTTAGCACAGAGGATCTGAAAAATGTTACTCGCGACCCATTAGCTGAGGCCAGACGGGTGCTGGTGGTGGGGCAGGGCGGAGAGGCAGATAACCAGGAAATCGCTATGCTGGCAGAAAAGCTGGGAGCCGAAGTGGGCTACAGTCGGGCGCGAGTGATGAACGGTGGCGTTGATGCTGAAAAAGTGATTGGTATTTCCGGACATCTGCTGGCACCTGAGGTGTGTATTGTTGTTGGCGCTTCTGGCGCAGCAGCGTTAATGGCGGGCGTACGCAATAGCAAGTTCGTGGTGGCGATTAATCATGACGCCAGCGCTGCGGTATTTTCACAGGCAGATGTTGGCGTGGTTGATGACTGGAAAGTGGTGCTGGAGGCACTGGTGACAAACATTCACGCAGATTGCCAATAACGTGTTGCCGGATGATCCTGCCTACGGTTCTGGCCTGGGGACTTGTAGGCCTGATAAGACGCGTCAAACGTCGCATCAGGCGCTGAATGTCGGATGTGGCGTGCGGCCTACAAATCAAACCAAATTCAATTGGTTACGATTATCCCGTCAAAGTAATTTTTTCGCTAACGTCCAGACCCCGGTATTCGTGGTGGAAAGCGCCACGACACCCGCGTTAATCGCATTACGCGCATCTTCTTCATCGCACACCAGCCCACCGGCAATCAGCGGTTGGCGGATTTTCTCTGTCACCCAGCCCAGCACTTTGGGCATACAGCCTGGCAGGATCTCAATACAATCCGGATTCGATTGCGCAACTTGCTTATCAATGTTGTGAAACGAAATTGAATCAACAATAAACAGGCGATGAATACAGAAAAAACCTTCCGCTCTTGCCGCTTTCAACATTGAGGCTTTGGTACTGATAATGCCGTCCGCCTCGGTCACCAGTTTCAAAAACTGAATAACGACTTCTTTATTTGACGCGCCTTCCAGCAAATCAACATGAATAAAAGCATATTTCCCGGCGTTCTTAATCTTTTTAACGATATTACTGATGGTGCAGATATTGCCGTACAACACGGAAATAAACTGGCATTCAGAGTCGATTGCCAGTTGCGGGCTGGCATTATCTTTAACGGCAGCAATCACCGGATTCTGGCGGAGCAGGTGTAAGAGGGGCATAAATTATCCTTATTATTTATCCAAAGCGGTAGGTGATGCCGAATCCGGAAGGCGGATAGCGCCACTGTTGTAGTGTGGATTCGTCGCACAGCAAACGGCAGGTGCCACACTCCAGGCAGCCGTGATAATCAACGCGTAAGTCACCTTCCGGTGTGAGCGAAAAAAGACCTGCCGGACAGGCGTTAATCAACCGTTGTACCATCTGACGCTCAACGGAGTCAGCCGGAACAATGTGCGGCGCATCAGCAACGCGCCAGAGATTACGGGCTACAGACATCGCAGACTCCTGATAACATCGCCCGCCAGATGCCACAGGCCGTGACGACGTAAATGACGCCAGAATAACTGGCGCAGCGGTGGAACAGGTTTATCACCCTGATCCCATAAATCGCGGGAAATATCCTGCATTAACGCAGGCCACGCCCGATACCAGCCAGGGCGTTGCAAAAGCGCCGGAACATGCTGATAACGTTGTAGAACATCCCATAGCAGGCTGCGCTCTACGTTGTGATGATAAAGCGCAAACAGATTTTGCGGCTCGCGGTGCTGGCAGGCGCTTATTAGCGTTTGTGCCGCCGCCTGTGCGCCAGTCAGCGCCATATCCATGCCGCGCACGGAAATTCCGGTATTGACGCAACTGCGCAACGCATCGCCCACCAGCAGCCAGCCGTTACCGGCGTATTGCACCGGCATACTGTGCAAGCCACCTTCTGGCACCAGATGCGCACCATACTCCAGTGATTCCGTGTTTTTGATAAGCGGGCGCACTGCCGGATGCGCTTTAAAGCGAGTCAGCAGCTCGCTTGCCGGAACACGACTTTGCGTAAGGGAAGAGAGCGGGCAAACAATCCCTAACGAGAGCGTTTGTTGATTAGTATAAAGAAATGCGCCGCCGGGTAAGTCATCACAGATTCCGCCGCTGAACAGCAACGCTGCGCCTTCGTTATTCTCCAGATGAAAACGTTCTTCAATAGCGGATGTTTCCAGCGACAGCACTTCTTTGATCCCCAACGCCATCGCTTCGCCAGCAGGACGAGTCACTAACCCGTGACGTTCAGCCAGGACGCTGTTGGCACCTTCTGCCAGCACCACATAACGGGCGCGGAGAATATCGTCACCACAAATAACGCCACAGACTCTGCCGTTTTCTTCATACAGTGCATCCACCGTCGCTCCGGGGATGCATTCGACACCTTCTTTTTCGGCTTCGGCAACCAGCCACGGATCGAACCGTGCACGTAATACACTCCAGGATTCACCGCCGGGCTGTAAGCTGGAAAACGTCGTTACGCCATCGGGCGTTAACAGGGAAAGGCTTTCGTGAGTGATGCGTCGTTCAAGAGGCGCGGTCAGATGAAATTGCGGG
>OIWN01002938.1_pt1 | contig 10688 bp, 7 predicted proteins | sample 1587591 | NCBI WGS metagenome assembly OIWN01 (sample SAMEA3888901, study PRJEB22519) | human gut metagenome | biome: human gut; feature: human-associated habitat; material: faeces | place: Denmark | collected 2010 | reverse complement strand
ACTTCCAGTGAGCGGAGGTGCCGGCGGTCTCGCAGGTGGCAGGCACCTCTGCCACAGCGGTCAGGGTGTGACCCTTGGCGGGGACAAGCTCGGTCTTGGTATCGGTGTACTCCTTGCCCTCGAAGGTAACCTTGGCGGTGTAGGTCCGCACGCCGTCGGCCTCGCAGGTGGCCTCGGTGGTCACCTCGTTGGTAACAGCAGCGTTCACCGTCTCCACATGGGAAGCATCATTGCCGCAAGTGAAGGTGGCAGAAGCGGTGAAATCATCGTTCCACTTCCACACCGGGGCGCCATAGGCATGACCGGTAGCGGGGATGGTCAGCTTCTCCAGCGTTGTCTCGGTCTTGCCCTCGGCATCGCCGAACATCTTGCCGCAAACCTCACACTTCCAGTGAGCGGAGGTGCCGGCGGTCTCGCAGGTGGCAGGCACCTCTGCCACGGCGGTCAGGGTGTGACCGGCGGCGGGAATGATCTCGGTCTTGCTGGAGGTATACTCCTTATCCTCGAAGGTGACCTTAGCGGTATAGGTGCGGATGCCGGTGGTCTCGCAAGCGGCGGGCGTGGTGACAGCGCTGGTCACCTCTGCCGTGACGTTTTCCACATGGGTGGCGTCGTTGGCGCAGGTGAAGGTGGCAGAAGCGGTGAAGTCATCGTTCCACTTCCACACAGGCTCACCATAGGCATGGCCGGTGGCAGGGATGACCTCGGTCTTGGTATCGCTGCACATGGTGCAGGTGTAGGTCATGACGCCATTCTCGGTGCAGGTAGCCGCCGTGGTGACCTGCCCGTCATCCCACGTGTGCTGGCCGCTCTCCGTGGGGCAGGCCACGTAGTACATCCGCACTACATCGCCGTCCTTCAGCTGGTAAGTCCCCAGTGTGGCATAGATGGGCTGGCCGTTGTCGTAGCGCTCAATGGGCATCTCCCCATTGACGGTGAACATCCAGCCGGACCAACTGCCGAAGGCGCTGTCGCCGCCGGTAAGGCTCACGCTGTTGGGATCAGTGATACCGGAGAGATAGGTGCTGCTGCCGGTGTAGGTATACTGGTTCTTCGTCAGAGCCGCCATCACGGCATCCGCTGCCGTGCGGTGATCTCCGGTGGAGCAGGTGTAGGTGGCGCCCTCCAGATCGGTGAAGTCCTCCTTGAAGGTGCTGCCCTCCACATTCACGGTAACGGTCAGGGGCTGCAAATTAGGATCCTCGATGCCCTCGGTGCCGATGACGGTGACGGTGGTGGAAATGGGCTGCTTGTAGAACTGGGCAAACTGCTCATAGTCGGCATTGCCCTGGAACTTCTCGTAGTATTTGGCGTACTGGGTGTAGGTCAGAACACTGTCCACCGTAATGTGGGTGTTGTACTTGGGCTGGGTCACCCGCAGCGTCTCGTGGGCCACCACAGCGTTGTTGCTGGAGCGGAAGCAGCGGTACTGCTGAGCATCGTACCAGCCGGGAATATCGTCCGCCTTGACGCCCACGGCATTGTAGCTGTCCATGTTGCGGATGAACTTATAGCCGGTGGTGGCGGGGACGATCTCGATGAAGGAGCGCATATCGCCGGTGACGTGGTCACGGTCGGCGTTGGCCTTGCGGATGCCCTCCCAGTACACATCCTCGGTGCATACCAGCTTCATGAAGGCGGCGGCAGTGTCCAGCTCCTCCTGGGTCAGAGCCTGAACGGTGAGGGTGATATCCTTGCTGGCCAGCACCGGCATGGAGGCGTAATCCGTACCCTCGCCGCTGGGGCGGGAGAGGATCTTCATGGTGATGGTGACGGTCTTGGCCTCCTGACCGGGCAGGGGCCGATAGGTCAGCATCCGGGCCACATTGGCCTTGTTGGAGCCGGCGGACACCACCACATCGGCGTCGCTGGTATACAGCATGATGGGGGTGTACTTGCCGTCGAACTCCTGCTGATAGTCTCTGGCGGAAATGACACTGAGCTGCTTGGTGGTGGGCAGCTGGATGTCGGAGACCACGTTTGCGGTGTCGAGCTTGGAATCGTCACGGGGATCCTTCAGGCCGATCTCACGCACCGCCGTCTCCAGCAGCGCCTGATAGTCCATGGCGGGAGGCGTATTGTCACCCTTGACCACCACGGTATAGACCTTGTTCAGGGTCAGATCATCCCGGCCGTTATAGACCAGCTTCAGGGTCAGGGTCACGCTGGTGTCCTTCTTGGGCTGGGCCACCGTGACCGTATAAGGGGCAAAGTAGGGGTAAGAGACCTCCTTGAAGGAGATCACGCCGGTGTTGCTGGAGGTCCACGTGGCAGTGGTCCACAGCTCCAGATCCGTGCTGCTGCTGTAGTCCACCTTGCTCTCGTCCACGCCGGCCTTCAGGGGATACTTGGGCAGGCTGGTGAGGTCGGAGGCACTCTCCACCGTCTCAGGCACGCTGATGCGGGCCGCCACGGTACGCAGAGCCTCCATGGCCTTTTCCTCGTCCAGAGGAATGCTGAACAGGCACCCGGTGGACTCCTTGGTGTAGGTGTTGCAGGTCAGCACCAGCGTAGGCCGCACGGTGCCGGAAGCCGCCGTGGTGCTGCCGTTTTCGTTCCACTTATACTGGATGGTGCCGTCGGCCGTGATGCCCACGTGGTTATAGCTGCTGTAAGACGCCTCCTTCATGCTGACGGTGACGTCCGTGATCCCGGCAGCCTCCAGCTTGGCCCGGAGCATGGTCAGTGCATTGGTGTCCTTGCCGTAGGTGACGTTGTAGGTACCGCCAATGGCCTTCTCGGCGGCCTCCAGCTTGGCCTCGGCCTCCAGCTGCTCCGGAGACTTGCTCTCCGTCCAGACGGCATAGAGGTTGTATGTCTCGCCGTCCTGGCTGCCTTCGTCCCAATCGTCACCCTCCTCGAAGGGGCGGTTGATGGTGGCGCCGTCGGCATACTTGACGGTGCTGCCGTAGCTGCTCTCCGCCCAACCGGCGAAGGTATAGCCCTCCCGACTGTAGCCGCAGGGCGTCAGCTGCACATCCTGACCGAAGGGTGCCGTCTGGTCGGCCATGGTGCCGGTGGTGGTGTTCTTGTCGCTGTACTTGACGTTATACTTGATGATGTACTGATAGTCACGCCACTTGGCGATGAGAGTCACCTCGTCGCCGCTGAACACGGTGTCCTTGGTGACGGCCTCACCGAAGGAGCCGTCGGCGTTCTTGATGTACCAGCCGTCCAGCGCCCTGTTGGCGGGGTAGTAGTAGCTGCTCAGAGAGGGCAGGCTGGAGAATACCTTGTCCGGCGTCACGGTCTTGTCCTTCAGCGTACCCTTGTAGCCGTTGCCGTCGAAGTGGACAGTGATGCCCTTGGTCCAGTGGGCGTACAGATGGAAGCCGTTTTCGGCGTCCTCGGCGGTGAACTTATAGGACGGGCCCACCGCATTGCCGCCCTCCGCCGCATCGAACCAGCCGTCAAAGATATAGCCGGTGCGGACGGGGTCCTGAATGGCGTCAAACTTGGTGCCGCCGCCCTCCTTAAGGATGTAGTTGTAGTTGCTGCCCACGATGCAGGTGCGGGTGCCGTTCTCTGCACCGTCATAGTTTAGGTGCAGGGTCACATTCACCGGCAGGCCGTACCAAGCGGCGTAGAGCGTGACCGTCTCCCCCTGCTTGGTGGTCAGGTTCTTCACCGGCTTCTCGTCGGCATAGCTGCCGCTGGAGGCGCCGGAGGATGCGCTCCAGCCGTTGAAGTAGTAGCCGGGGCGGGTAAAGGTGTTCTTGGGCAGCGTGACCTCCTGATCATAGGTGGCGGGGATGGAGTCCATGGCTCCCTGACCGCCCTCACCGCCGCTGAAGGCGATGGTGTAGGTAATGGGGCTCCACTGAGCGGTGTAGATGACGTCGCCGGAGATCACCGTCTCCGCCGTCAGCTTCTCCTCGCCGTTGAACCAGCCCTCAAAGGTATAGCCCTTCTTGGTGGGGTCTGCGGGAATACGGTTGCCGATGGCGCTGTTCTGGGGGACCAGAACGGTGGTGTCGGTGTCGCCGTTGCGGAGCGTGACGGTGTAAGCGTCCGACCACACGGCGTACAGATCCAGATCCGTCTCCGTGGTGATGGCGGCACCGTCCTCATAGACCACAGCCCCGTCGGCGGAGGTGGCCCAACCGGCGAAGATCTTGCCCTCGCAGGTGAAGGTATTGGCCTTCAGGGTGCCCTTGCCGCCGAAGATCTTCTGCGTGGCGGTGTCCTCCGTGCCGTTATTGGCGTGGAAGGTCACCACCAGCGCCTCACCGGCGGAGAAGTTCCGCAGATAGACGCAGTCGTCGAACTTGTCGCCGCTGCTGTCCTTCTTGTACAGCACAGTCAGCTTGTCGCCCCGCTTGGCGTCCAGCTCCAGACCCTTCCAGTTCTTGTCGCCGCTCTCGCCGTCGACGAGGGTGGTGCTGCCCAGTGTGATGGTACACTTGTCGTACTTGGCCTCGGAGGAGACCTTATACTCGAAGGTCAGGTGGGTATCTTCTGTAAAAGTCAGGGTCAGGGTGCTGGAGGAGTAGTTCTTTCCGGCATTGCCGGACATGAGGACCTCCTCGCCGTCCTTGGTACTGACCTTCCATGCGGTGGCGCCGGTGCCGGGATCAGCGGCGATGGGGAGCCCGTCGAAATAGTCGTCAACGGACTTCTTGGCCGCAAAGACCGACGTGGGGATCAGGCTCACCAGCATGATCACCGTCAGCACCATGGAGAGCAGTCTCTTTTTCATGTTGCTTTCTTCCTTTCTCTGATACTCTCGTTGTCTCCCGCGGGGAGACATTTCCGCCGCCGGAGGAGAAAATCGGAAGGAACGGATGCAAAAAAGCGGGTCCGCACCGGCATACCGATGCGGACCCGCTTTGTTTCCAAGCGGCCCGGCGGATGTCCCAGTGTCGGCAGGCATCCGATCCAGCGGCCGGCGTATCTGACTTATCCGGCTTGGCCGGCTTCACAGTGACCCACTCGCAGGGCTTTGCACCCTATTCCGCCTGCCCCGCAGCATGGGGCAGACCGCTCGATCTTCTATTCTCTTTTCGGCGGGGTTCGTCCCCGTTCAGGATGTTTCGATGTTTATCAGTATACCACAAGCCTTCCCCCATTGCAAGGGAGACTTTGCCTCCCCCTCCAGAGTGTATTTTACCCCGCTCCGCCCCACGCAAAAGCTCCCTGCGCCGGAGCCTTCCCCCCAGCGCAGGGAGCCTTCTTCACTTTTGCCCGGATACTTCCCGGCTTACTTGTTCACGCAGTACTCGCTGTTGGCAAGGCGCATTCTGTACCCCTCCACCGGCGCATCATAGCTGGAATCGCCATAGGAGACATAATAATCCGCATAACCGCCCCAATAGTAACCACCATTGACCCAGTATTTGCCGCTGACTTCCTTGATCACATCAGCACCATTCTTATTCAGGTTTCTTTTTTCTGTTTTTCGGAACAGATTTTTCACCGTAAACAATGTGATTTACCTCCATTTCTGCCTGTGCCTGACGAATCAGGACGGCATAGTAGTTGTTCGTCTGATAAGGACGGACCTTCGGCCTTACAAACTTGGCCTGAATGAACTGCTTTGCGATCTTTTCCAGCGGCTGGCCGTCCCGTTCATACATACCGAGGAAGAAGAACGGCAGCATGATGATAATCATGCAGATGGATGCCATACTGGTATTGCCGCCTGCCTTGAGCAAAAAGAAAGACGGGACACCGATAAGTGCACCCGCCCCAAAGCAGAGAAGCTGACGTTTTGTCAGGTTGAATAGGATTTTTGATTTGACCCTCGTAAGATCGCGAGGGTCAGGAATATAAGCTGCCACTATTTACTGAACCTCCTTCCTTAGTGTACCGAGAAGACGCTTTTCGCAAGAGCACCGGTCTTGAATAATGTGAAGCACAGCAGCACTGTGTATCCGAGGATGCCCCAGATGGATCCGATAATATCATCTGAAATAGAGACGCTCTGGATCAGCACAGCATAGATGCCGACACAGATCATGATCAGAAAGCCCTGGAAGCCAAGAGCAAACAGAGACCTGAGATAGTTCTGTCCCACCATGCTCTGTTCCCGGTTTCCGAAGGTCGAGAACGGAATCGGTGCCATACTGGTCATCAGGTAGATTTCGATCATTCGTCCATAGACAATGACGAAAATCACAACACTGAGTGCCTTGATGGTAAACTGAACGACCATGCACTGCAGGAACAGTGCGAACAGCGGCCCGATTTCCATGGCCTCCAGCGTATCCTGCATGATCTCTAAAGCTGCCGCATCCACCGCCGCATTCCCGGCAATGAGCCCGCCTGCGTTGTTGATCACATGCTGCGTCACATCAAAGACTGCCATCACAATATTGAAGGTGTTGGTGATGAGTGTCACGGCTACAAAGGTCTTGAAGACCCATTTGAAGAAGATCCAGGTTTCAAAATTGGCAAGGTTATTGTGGTCAATGATCATCTGAATCAGCTCGTAGCAGGCAATGAAGGTCAAGATCAAGCCTGCAACCGGGATAATCACTGATTCGGAAACATTCCGGATCATGGCGAAGACGCCCGGCGAGAAATTCGCCGGAGTCGTCCCCACCTGCGTCGCAATATCGCCAACCTGAGTGTTTACCGAATCAAACAGTCCCGTCAGCTGGTTCATGATGCCGGAAACAAGCAGTTCCTTCAGCCATTCACCAATCTGATCGAGTACGCTGTCCAACGATTAACACTCCTTTCTTAGCCGAAGAGCCCGGAAAGCAGGGGAACCAGAGTGATACCGATGAGGGCCACGCCGCCACCGGCCATCAGCTGCTTCATACCCTGAGACTTTGCGCCGGGGTTATCATTGCCGTAGCCTTCCAGAAGGTTGATCGCGCCCCAGATACCGAGACCTGCACCGAGCGCTACTACCAGAGTCTGCAGTACGCCGACTGCGCTGTTGAAAAATGCCATAAGCTTGTCCTCCTTTGCCCGGATCCGAAGTATAGTTGGTGGATAACCGGGCCATCAGTAATGAAAAATGTGGATATAACAAAGCCCTCCTCGAAGCCGCATGTGCACCTGCAGCCGGAGAAGGGCAGAAAAATATCCCAGTTGCTGGTGATTCCAGTAACTGGGATATGTAAATTATTGAATCAATGATTGTATTTTTGACCTACTTTTTATGGCTCTCAACAAAAACTGCCTATCTTCTTCTTTTACAGATTTAGGCGCTTGCTTAAATATTTGCTCTATTTCTGCCATGACTTGATCATATTTGCTTTGAACAATTATTGTCGACAGATACTCTATAGCTTGATCATGGGTATTCAAAGCGTCTGCGTTTTGCGCCAACTCAACTTTTAGTTTTTTTAATTGCTCTTTAGTTCCAATAACACAACGTGAATTTATATCATCTTCTATCATTTGCTTTCTAGCTTTATCGGTCATTTTACTTTCCCAATCGGTTGTACCAACACGGGAATACATATTACCGACAAGCCATCCAAGCTTTGCCTTAAACTCATCGCTTAACTCTAATCGCTTAGCATCTAAACAAGTCTGATAATGAAGTTCACTCTTCAGAGCAATAGATACTTTCAGATACGCAACCATAGATTTTGGAAAGTCTAATACATCTTCCTTATACAGAAAAAAATAATCAGGCTCTGTATTATTATATATTCTCTCAACCAACTGAGATACTCTGGTTTTTCCCTTTTGATCCACGAGCAAAAAACCATTATATAACTCCGCCATTTTATTTGCGACAAGTGTTTTTTCTAAAAAATCAGTGTATGACCTTATAGCTGCAAGAGTAATATATGGTGTTTTGCATTTTTTACCGTCTCGTCGAACCAAGTCACAGCTTTGTGTCAAAACCATAAAGTACTGATAATCATCATTTTGAAAATATGGATGTACAGTTCCAAGTAATTCATTCAAGGCGTCTGTTTTTTCAAGAACATCACCTTGGCATAATGATTCCATGTCTGGGTTTTCTTTATAGGTAAAGTGAATATCATGGTCAACAGACATTTCTTTTGTTTCGTCAGCCATCAACAACCACCTAGCATTTTATTGATCTTTCTATATGCAGCTTTTTCTTTTTCATCCGAAAAATCTACTTTTCTAAATCCAGTTTCAATTTGAGACGCAGTATTTTTCACAATTTTTGTTACGGTAACACTTCCTGCAGTGTAGGATGTTGAAGCAACAGTTTTTACTGGCTCAGAATAGGCTTTTCTACCTGCAATCGCTTTTATATTTTTTGTGCTATTACTCATTCATCATTCTCCAAATCATAACCAAACGCTTCGATTAACGAATTACAACCGGTTAAAAAGGCCTGTATTTGATCCATCTCAATTTCAGGCATCTTATCAGTAGCATTTCCATTATGTTCATTAAAATGGATTTTTGTCATATTGTCCGTTCGAGAAGATTCAATATTTAAAATTTTTCCGTTTTTTTCAATTGTTCTGTTAATCGTTGTTGCTTTAATTTCATATCCGTTGCCAATAATTGCAAGACTATCAGAGATGCTGTCAACTACTTCAGCAAAAAGACTGGACTCATTATCTATGAAGTCACAATTAAATCCGTATGCAACTAAAATAGGGGTATAGGCATTTTTTAGGTAATTATTTACACAAGAAATAAGCGCAATAATTGTTTTTTCATCCATATTCATTGCAGTAAAAATCACCTGGTTTTGGGTAGGCGCAATGACTACTCCGTCACACTTATATATTACTTGAAGGTCTGTTCCTTGCCCATTTATGCCAATTTCAATTTCATTTTTCATATATACATTAGCAGAAATCCATTCGGGTTGAATATATAGCTTATTCCAATCTCCTACTAGGACTATCGCCAAAGAATCCTTTACCAATACCATATTGCCACTCCTTAAAAGATAGTATCAAAGTAATTATACGTCATTGGAGTAACTTTTACCACACATTTTCAAAAAAATACTTGACATTTTTTGCTCGATGCTGTATGGCAGACCCTCTGCTATATGTAAGCAGGCAGCTTACGCCGCCTGGCCGGATTTACTGCCCCGGCAAACAGTCTGGCTTCGGATTAACCGAAGAGTCCGGAAAGCAGGGGAACCAGAGTGATACCGATGAGGGCCACGCCGCCACCGGCCATCAGCTGCTTCATACCCTGAGACTTTGCGCCGGGGTTATCATTGCCGTAGCCTTCCAGAAGGTTGATCGCGCCCCAGATACCGAGACCTGCACCGAGCGCTACTACCAGAGTCTGCAGTACGCCGACTGCGCTGTTGAAAAATGCCATAAGCTTGTCCTCCTTTGCCCGGATCCGAAGTATAGTTGGTGGATAACCGGGCCATCAGTAATGAAAAATGTGGATATAACAAAGCCCTCCTCGAAGCCGCATGTGCACCTGCAGCCGGAGAAGGGCAGAAAAATAGCCAGAACTGATGATCAGTCAGTCCTGGCTATGTAAATGTATTCAGTTTGATAAATTGGAATATGTCTAACTGTTTTGTAAATTTACATTTTTGTACACTGTAAATAGTCTTTGATCAAATAAATACGGTATCTTAATAGTTCTCTTTTCTTACCTCAAAGTAAGCCTGTGGATGTTTACATACAGGACAAACTTCCGGTGCTTCAAGACCGACTACTACATGACCGCAGTTACGACATTCCCACATAGTTACGCCACTCTTTTTAAATACTTCCATAGTTTCAACATTTTTAAGCAATGCACGATATCTTTCCTCATGCAACTTCTCGATGGCAGCTACACCTCTAAACTGAGCGGCTAATTCCGGGAAACCTTCTTCTTCCGCTTCATTAGCCATTCTAGCATACATATCTGTCCATTCTGCATTTTCGCCTTCTGCAGCGTGAAGAAGATTTTCTGCGGTATCTCCAAGTTCACCAAGCGCCTTAAACCAGAGTTTTGCATGCTCCTTCTCATTGTCAGCTGTCTGCAGGAATAATGCTGCAATTTGCTCATATCCGGCCTTCTTTGCTACGGAAGCAAAATAAGTGTATTTATTTCTGGCCTGAGATTCCCCTGCGAACGCTTCCCAAAGATTCTTCTCTGTCTTTGTTCCAGCATACTTACTCTTTGCAGGCGACTCTTCCACCTTCTTGAAAACAGATGCAGGCTGCTTACATAATGGACACTGCTCCGGTGCTGTCTCTCCTTCATGCACATAACCACAAACGCTACATACCCATTTACTCATTTTTATATCTCCTTTTCGATTTAATATTTCACTCTTATCTTCATAAGAAGTGTGTAACATCTTTTCTGCCAATTCACTTAACGGCTTTCCATAAAACTCCTCATAAAGATGAATAATCTCTGGATTCTCATGACTGCGTCTGAGTGTCATCGCCTCATCCCTTGTATAGAGACTTGCAATTCTCGCTTTACGTACCTCGTCCTTATCCTTCATGATATCCTTTGGTTGGCCGCCTCCACCGATACATCCGCCCGGGCAAGTCATAACTTCCACAAAATGATACTGTTTTTCTCCCTGCTTGATGCTCTCAATTACTTTTCTGGCATTGGCTGTACCATATACTACAGCGATATTCACATCTAAATCGCCAACTTTTAAAGTAGCTTCTTTGACGCCTTCATATCCCCTTACAGGTGTAAGGTTGAATAACTGTTCCGGTGATTTTTCTTTTGTAATAAATTCGTAAGCAGTTCTGAGAGCAGCTTCCATAACACCTCCGGTATTGCCGAAAATAATACCAGCTCCAGATGCA
>OIWN01002924.1_pt1 | contig 10722 bp, 8 predicted proteins | sample 1587591 | NCBI WGS metagenome assembly OIWN01 (sample SAMEA3888901, study PRJEB22519) | human gut metagenome | biome: human gut; feature: human-associated habitat; material: faeces | place: Denmark | collected 2010 | reverse complement strand
GCCGCGACGCCTTGGCCTCGGCGTCCATCGATTTGAAGACGGCGGTGTTCGGCGGCACCGCGCATGTCAAGATCAATACGTTCTCCCTGTGCCAGGAGTGCGGTGGCTCCGGTGCCCAGGGCGGCGCACAGCCGGTCACCTGCCCCGACTGCCACGGCCAGGGATTCATGCAGAAGGTCGTGCGCACCATGCTCGGCCAGATGATGACCTCCGCCCCCTGCGAACGTTGCGAGGGCCACGGTACCATCATCAAGAACCCGTGCCCCAGCTGCATGGGCCACGGCCGTGTGCGTACCACACGTACCGTGGGCGTCACCGTGCCCGCCGGCATCAACGACAACGCGCGTCTACGTTTGGCCAACCAGGGCGAAGTGGGTGAGGGCGGCGGCGCTGCCGGCGACCTGTACATCGACATTCGCATCAAGGCGGATAAGCAGTTCACCCGCGATGGCGACGACCTGCACTGCTGGATTCAGGTGCCGATGAGCTGGGCCGTGCTTGGCCACGATCTGTCCATTGATACGTTCGATGGTGAGAAGACCGTGTCCATCCCGGCCGGCTGCCAGACTGAGGACACGGTGACGCTTAAGGGACTGGGCGTCACGAACATCCGCAACAAGGACGAGCGCGGCAACCTCATCGCCCACGTCAATGTGCTTATCCCCACCAAGCTCAACGAAACCGAGCGTGGCCTCATCGAACAGTTCGCCGCCTCGCACGATTCAGGCGCCACGCACGTCTCCCAGGCATCCCGTCCACAGGCCGGTCAAAAGAAAGGTTTCTTCAGCAAGTTGAAGGACGCACTGAGCTGAGAGCGGATGCGTTCTTGGCTCCCCCTCTGAGGGGAGCCAAGTCTGTTACTTCAGCAGGGAGCGGCACATGGAGCGGTATTCGTTGACGTAGCCGCCGCCGAAGAAGACGCAGTGGCCGGCGATGGGGTAGAGCTGCCAGAGCGTGATGCGCTCCTGCCATCCGGCCTTCAATGGATGTACGGACTGGTAGCCCTCGGTGATTTCGCTCAGATAGCTCATACCGAACAGGTGCAGCATAGCCAGATCCTCCTCGCGATGACCGCCATGTGCCGCCGGGTCGATGAGCACGGCCTCGGACTGCCCGGAATCGGCGGTCCACATCACATTGCCGCTCCACAGATCACCGTGGATGCGCGCCGGCTTGTCGGCCGCGGCGCGGCCCATCAGATCCGGCAGCGCTTCAATCACACGCTCAGTCAACTCGACATCGCGCTTATCCAGCTCGCCACGTTTCACACCAAGGTTGACCATCGGGCGCAGACGTCCATCAGCGAAATAGCTGATCGGGTCGGTCCACTCGCCGGTATCCATTTTCACCGGGTCCTGCAATGGTCCGAAATAGCATGTGCCGTTATATCCGTCAGGCGCAGACCCGAAATACTTGGCACCCGCATCATGCATACGGGCCAGAGCCGCGCCAAAAGCTCGTGCCGCCTGAGGCGTGGGGGACGCGCTACCCACACGTTCGATATCCAGATAATCCTTGCCCCAGCCGTATACCTGCACCACGCGCGGGCCGCCTTGCGCATGAGCCGCTCCCAACCATTCGAGTCCTCGACCCTCGCATTCGAAGAATCCTTCCGGTGCGAATGCCCTGCTTTTGCGATACGTGGCCATAATGCTCCCTTCGTCGCTTACGTACTATATCCACTTTCATTGTAGAAGCCGTGGATGTTACCGATTCTTAGTGTTGTTCTACACCCCCTTGGGTAGGGTGTTCATCGTCATAACACATCAAATACTTAGAAATCACGAGGGGTTATGAATTTTTTCCAAGCGATCATTCTCGGCATCGTTCAGGCGCTGACCGAATATCTCCCGGTGTCCTCCAGCGCGCATATCCGTATTTTCGGCGATTTGATGCTGGGCTCTGATCCCGGTGCGGCGTTTACCGCCATCATCCAAATCGGCACCGAACTTGCGGTGATTCTGTATTTCCGTCACGACATCATCAATATCCTTACTCACTGGTTCAGCTGCCTGTTCGGCAAGAACGGCAAGGATTGGAAGGCCCGCATGGGCCGCGGCGACAATTACGCCACACTCGGCTGGAACATTATCGTCGGCTCGATTCCGATTATTATCCTCGGCTTCGCTCTGCAGAACGTCATCGAAACCTCGTTGCGCAACCTGTGGATTACGGTAACCGTGCTGTTGGTATTCGGCATTCTGCTGTGGATGGTGGATGCCAAGGCTCGCCAGAACAAAACCATGAATGATATGACGTATCGTGATGCATTCCTCTTCGGTTTGGGCCAGTCCATGGCGCTGATTCCTGGTGTGTCCCGCTCCGGCGGCACCATCACCGTCGGTCGCGCACTGGGCTACACGCGTGAGGCCGCTGTGCGTCTGAGCTTCCTGATGGCCATCCCCGCGGTGTTCGGCTCAGGTTTGCTCGAAGCCATCAAGGCCGTGAAGAACTACAAAACCGATGCGATGTTCCCCGGCTGGGGGCCGACCCTCGTAGCCATGGTCATCAGCTTCGTACTCGGCTACATCGTGATCATCGGATTCCTGAAGTTCGTATCGAACTTCTCCTATAAGGCCTTCGCCATCTACCGCATCGGTTTGGCTGTGGTCGTCGCCTTGCTGCTGATTGTGGGCGTGCTGCCGGCCATCGATCCCTCCGTGGTGGCTGCGGCATAAGACGGGTCGATAGGCGACTCAATATTAATGGTGCTCCCGCCGGCGGGAGCTGTCAGCGAAGCTGACTGAGGGTGGTCACTGGAATATGCCAGCAGAACCACCCTCAGTCTCGCTACGCGAGCCAGCTCCCGTCAGCGGGAGTATTGTGTATATAGGGCTAATTGCCCATCTGGCGTAGAAACGCTTCCGCTTCTTTGACTAGTTGTTCAGCCTGGGGCGCTCCCAAGGAAGCCTCCGCCTCGGCTTTCTGCTGCAAGTCGTAGTCGTGCTCCAAATGCTCCACATAATCATGAAGCTGGTCATTGCAACGAACCAGTATCGATGCCTGCGCCTTCCACTGTTCGGCTTTCTGCTTCAGGTCTGCCGTATCGAAGATGAAGCCGATATACTTGCCCAACGCATCCAGCAATCGTATAGTGCCGGCAGAGCATTCGTCGCTGCCCAAATATTGGGGGATGGACACCCACATCGAGGAATGAGCAAATCCTTGCTGCGCGGCGGCCACATCCAAAACGGTAGGAATGCCCACCGGGCCGTTATACGACCGGTCTCCTTCGCATTGACAGTCTCCGTCGCTGACGGCGATGGGCAACGGACGGGTATGCGGGCAATCGGAGAACATCGAACCTAACGTAATGATCCGATTGACATCCAGCTCATCGGCAATGGCCAGACTCTGGCTACAGTATTCCTTCCACCGATAGTTTGGTTCGGGGGCGATCTGCGCATAGATACGCTTGCCTGCGTCCAACGTGATGTCGTAGAACGTGGTCTGTGGCCAGATAAGATTGGTGCGACCCGAAACATGGCACAGCATAGGACGGGCAACCTGATAGTCATAGAAATCATCACATCTAATATGACGAATCTCGCGGGACTCATATCGCTTGACCAGATGGCGCACCGCGTTCGTCGCCGCCTGACAGGCATCATTCCATCCCTCGAATGCGGCGATCAATACTGCGCCGGTGTCCTTCGCTGCTTCACTCATACCTCTAGAGTAACTGGAATTCATTGCCCGAAGCGCACGCTTTAGCCATAAGCGAGAGTATGCAATTACAGGCGACACGCCGCAGCTGGACGAACTACACGCATGTGAGTATAGTAAACACTCGTGCTTCGGTAGGGAGACCTCGCCAAGGAAACACACGCGGACATAGCTTAGTTGGTAAAGCGCAACCTTGCCAAGGTTGAGACCGCGGGTTCGAGTCCCGTTGTCCGCTCTCGGATGGTTGATTCATGCTGATTGATTCGACCGGATGATGACCCGGGCGGTTGGCGCAGTGGTAGCGCACTTCCCTGACACGGAAGGGGTCACAAGTTCGAATCTTGTATCGCCCACGAAAGTCGAAGCAATTCGACTGGATATAACTGAAGAACCGAGTATTCGGGCGATTGGCGCAGCGGCTAGCGCACTTCGTTCACACCGAAGGGGTCGTAGGTTCGATTCCTACATCGCCCACCCGAGATTCACGCTCGTTGGCCATGTGGCCGCGAGCGTTTTTTCATAATCGATGTATTCCGATTATGCCGGTCCAATCGGGGTGCGGGCTAGAATGCCGCGGAGCCGGCAGAATGGCGGGATTCCGCCGATGCAACCTGTGGTTGCGCGCGAATATGCAACCTGAAGATGGTGGCGCGGAACTGGTTTGCCGTGGCATAGTGAGGGCATCGGCCGAATATGTCATGATGAGCATTACCTATGAAGGGACACTCCGATGAGCTTCCGCGCCAACCTGCAATACCTGCGCGCACAACGCAACATGCCCCAGGAACAGCTGGCCATGTTGCTCGGCGTCTCGCGCCAGGCCATCTCCAAATGGGAATCCGAGAAGGCCTATCCCGAGATGGACAAGCTGCTTATGATCTGCGACCTGTTCGGTTGCACGCTTGATGACCTGGTACTTGGCGATGTGAGTGCGAGCGTGAACGTGGGTGCGGCCGCGCGCGGCGCAGCGGAGGGCGACCATGGCTCGGCTGCCAGAACCGTAACCGGGGAGAGAGCCGGGGAACCCGCGTATATGAAGGATGCTGATGGGAACATCGGTGAATCAGCGCGGTCCGGCGGTGACGGCATCAATGGCCCCAGCTCCGCAAATGCATTGCCCGGCGAAATGTTGCACGGAACCAGTTCATCACGTCCCGGCACGCTGGCTAATGTGGCTGCCTTACCGCAGGATCTGACCGGCTACGATGAACACCGCTGCCGATTCGCGCTACTGATTGCCGGCGGTGTCGCGGCGATTATCGCGGGAGCCGGCATCGGCAACCTGTTCGATTCCGATAATTCCATTCTCGGCGTGACGCCACTCAACGATTTTCTGACATTCCTGGGCATCTGCGTGGGCGTGATTATCGGGCTGGCGATGCTGATTCCGGGCGGCATGTCACATACCGACTTCAAACGGCGGCATCCCTATGTCGAGGATTTCTATGCTGCGAGATGTCGCCCTCGGCACAGAGTTGCCGAGGGCCGGCAAATCACTCCCGCGTCGGGTCCTTTTGCAGGAGCAGGAAGACGAGTGCCGCGACGAGCAGGACGGCGATGGAGAGCACGCCGAGCGAGGCGTTGCCGGTCAGGGACGTGGTGGTGGCCACCAGGAAGGTGCCGATGATCGAGGCGGTCTTGCCGAAGATATCGTAGAAGCCGTAGTACTCGTTGGCGTGATCCTTGGGGATGATCTTGCCGTAGTACGAGCGGGAGAGCGCCTGGATGCCGCCCTGGAACATGCCGACCAGAATCGCCAGAATCCAGAACTCCACGGCCGACTTCAGGAAGAACGCGGCGAAGAACACGATGCACATGTATGCCACGACCGCCGCCGTGATCATCACTTTGCAGCCGAACCGGCCGGCCAAACGACCGTAGAGAATCGCGCAGGGGAAGGCCACGAACTGCGTGACGAGCAGTGCCACCACCAGCTGGGTGGAGTCGATGCCAAGCTCGGCACCGTAGGAGGTACTCATCGAAATCACCGTGTTCACGGCATCGATGTAGAAGAAGAACGCGATCATGAACATCCACAACGGCTTGTTCTTCACGATTTTGCCGAACGTGCCCGCCAGTTCGCTGAACGTGCCGCGCACGGCCGAGCCCAGCTGGTCACGGGTGGCGCGATAGTGCACTTGGCGGTAGCTGGTAAGCAGCGGGATGGTGAATGCCACCCACCAGATGGCGGTGATGATGAACGAGGCGCGCGTGCAAGCCACCGTGGACCAGTCGAAGAGCGACGGGCCGCCGAAGATCAGCGCGATGCAGAAGATGAACGGCACGGTGGAGCCGATGTAGCCCCAGCCGTAGCCATGCGAGGAGACCTTGTCCATGCGCTCGTTCGAGGTGGCGTCGATGAGCATCGAATCGTAGAACGTTAGCGAGCCGTTGAGGCCGATGGTCGCCAGAATGTAGACGACTAGGAACGGTAGCCAGGTCAGGGGCAGGGCCATTGCGCAGCAGGTGACCACGCCAGTGCCGAAGAAGCCAAGGAAGAACTTGATTTTCATGCCTTGCACGTCGGCGATGGAGCCGAGCAACGGCATGAGCAGCGCGATGACCAAGGAAGCAATGGTTTGCGCGTAGCCCCAGGCGGACACGATGTTGCCGTCCGCCGGCATCAGCGATTTGGCGTAAATGGGGATGACGGCGGTGGACAGCAGCACGAATGCCGAGTTGCCGACGTCGTAGATGATCCACTTCTTCTCGCGGGCGGTCAGTTTGGCGCTTTGCGGCACCGGTTCGTGGACATTCGTGGGATCAGTCATATACACTCCTCGACAGTATTCAACTCAATCTATCGTAGAAGCGCGGACTAGGGTAGGGGAGCCATTCCGGTTGAACGGCGGATGAATAATGCCGGGCCTCTTTCTAAGGGGAGCCAGAGCAAAAATAGCTCCCCTCGCTGAGGGGAGCTGGCCGCGAAGCGGACTGGGGGGAGCTACCTATAGTCGACTATTCGCCGATCAGCGCGATGGCCTCGTCGTAATCGGGGCATTGCGGCACGCCGTTGAGGCTGTGCTGGATGGCGATGGATGCCGCCGCGTTGGCGATCTTTACCGATTCGGCCAGACTATGGCCCTTTGCCAGCATCGCGCACATCACGCCGGTGTGGCAACCGCCCGCCGAACGGGTGTGTACGGCCTTGGTCGGGTATCCCTCGATATGAATCGTCTCGCCACCTGGCTCACGAATCCAAGCGCCGCGGGCGCCGACACGCACCACCAGCGGCGCGCGCAGTGTAGCGCCCAAGCCGTCGCACAACTGGTGCATGAAGTCGTCAAGTCCGCCGCCAATGGTGACTTTGCTGTCGTCGATTGGCGCACCAAGTCGCTCGGCCAGCGTCATGGCCTCCTGACGGTTGCAGGACCAGACCGGGCGTGCGAGCACCAGGTCCTCAAGCATATGGTCGTTGACCAAACGCAACGTATTGGTGGGGTTGATCGTGCAGCCGGGTCGGTACCGGCCTTGAGCAGGAATCCGCCCACGCCGGTGGCCGTGTGGTCCATCAGTGTGTTGCCGCTGATGTGCACCACGTCTTTGGGCTGCGGCTCCAGCGTGTCGAACGTGTCCGAGTCGCCATGAGCCTCGGCGCCATAGGAAGCGATGAATGTCTTCTTCGGCGCGCCGGAGCTCAGCACCACGCGGAAGCCGGAATCCTCATCAAGACGATCCTGGCCGATATGCGTAATGCCGTTGTCTTGGAATGACTGGCGGATGAAATGCGCCCACAGGCCGTTGCCCAGAATGCCGGCGTGCTCGGTCGGCACGCCCATGCGGCTGGCCGCCTGCAGCACGCGATAGCTGCCGCCAATGGAGGGCTTCGGATGATCGGCCACGGCGAATCCGCCCTGTGCCGGCACCTTGTCCACATTGAGCATAATGTCCACCCAGACTTGCCCCAGTGAAATCACGCTGGGCTCGTGAGTGCCGATACCTCGCTTGAGATTCAACATGACAGCCTCCTTCGTCGTAAGTTGCACGTCGCAAGTTGCACGAGGACCCCTTCGTCCCTTGCCGTCTCTTATACCGAGATTATATGAGAGTTTGCTGGATGCGGAAAAGGAAGGCCGGCGTGTTTTATCGGGTAAACGCTATGATTTGCAGCGTAATTCGCCGCTGGCGAACTGCTGACGAACTACTTGCGGACCGCTGGCGAACCAATGCCGAGCCGCTCGTGAACCGCTGATGGCCCACTCGCAAGTTACGCTCGAACCGCGCGTGAACCGCCGAGGTTCGCCCATGATACACGCAAGAGTTGCGGTTGTCGGTATTGGGCTATATATTTGTGAAGTTGTGTGTTCGGCATGTCGGGTGAAACCGGCGGTCGAATGCGTGAAAGACTTGACACATCAAGGTTAAGGGAGTCCATCATGGCAGCTCGTTTCGCAGTGTGCGGCAAGGGACCGCAGACCGGTTTCACCGTTTCCCATTCGCACCGTCGTACCAAGCGTAGCTTCCGCCCGAACCTGCAGTCTGTGCGCACCACGATTGATGGCGAGAACACTCGCCTGCGCGTGTGCGTCAAGTGCCTCAAGGCTGGCAAGGTTCAGCGCGTGGCCGCGTGAATCGCGTACTAACGTGGAGCAAAACCCGTTTGAGCTTCGGCTTGGCGGGGTTTGTTGTTTCTGCGGCCTAAAGAGGCCGTGCGAATAGAATAGGCCAATATGAGCATCACTATGGGCACCACTCTCGCTTCGCTGGTCACCAACAAGCGTCGCGTGTCCGCGCTCAAATCGCTGGGAATCGTCACTGTCGGCGACGCCCTGACCTACTATCCTTTCCGCGTCACCGAACCGGTGCCGCTTCGCGCCATCCGCGAGGCCGCACCCGGCCAGCAGATGGCATTTGCCGCCGTGATACGAGATATGCGCGTGGTGCCGATGAACGCTCGCCGCGGCTACCGACTCGAAGCGACGGTCGATGACGCCGACTTCGCCCGGTCTCGTCGCGTACCCGGCAGTACGGCCCGGCTCACGTTCTTCTCGTATCGTAAATCGTATGTGGATTGGGTCAGCGTGCGACTGCGCGCCGGCACGTCTGTGGTGGTCTCCGGTATGCCCGGCGAATACATGGGTCAGCTGCAGTTCACCCATCCCGAAATCCTCACTGTCGCGCCCGTGCCGGCCGGAGCAGGAGCGGGGCTTGAGGGTTACGCTCGGGGCGCGGCATCCGGCAATGGTGCGTTTGCGGGAAGTGCCGATCCGTATGCCAGTGCGCAGTCCGCGTATCCGCCGGCCGCGACTGCCCCTTCCGGGGCCGCGTTGAAATACGACGCCGATACCGTGCAAGAGGCGCTTACCCGCGTCTGCCGGCCCCGCCCGGTATATCACGCCAGTTCGCGTATCTCGTCCGAACATATTCATGAGACGATTCTGGGATTGCTGTGGATGATGGGGGCCCGCACGTCATCCACGCCTGACGGGCAACTCGCTGGCGCTGGGGCAGCCGGCATTGTGGCTCCCGCGACTGACACCATCGCCGTCCAAAACGGGGAAGAGAAGTCCGGCACGACCGCCGAATCCGGTGCTGAGGCGCTCTCCCAATCCATCCCAGATGTGCTGCCCGAATCGGTGCGCAAGGCCAAGAACCTCATGCATCGGGCTGAGGCGTTCCTGGCCATTCATGATCCGGCCTCCACGGCCCGGTTCAAGGAGGCCATCGAAACCCTGCGCTATGAGGAGGCTTTCGTTTCGCAGACCTCGCTGCTGAAGTCTCGACAGCACGCGCACAAGTCATCGGCGCATCCTTGCCCGCTGAACGAGGCGCTGGAAACAGCTCGAGCGTCGGTGGGCGAAGCGGTTGCGGAGCCAAGTACGCAACCAGAAGCATCGGAGCGCGGTTCTGCGACCGATCTGCCTGATCTGCCCAATTTGCCCAATTTGCGCGACCGCTTCATCGCATCGTTGCCGTTCACACTGACAGCCGGGCAGAGTCAGGTGGTGGACGACATCGCGTCCGATCTTGAACGTGACTGGCCCATGCAGCGTCTGTTGCAGGGCGAAGTCGGCTCCGGCAAAACCGTAGTGGCGCTCGCGGCCATGCTGCAGGCGGTCGGCGCCGGCTATCAGGCGGTGCTGGTGGCTCCCACTCAGGTGCTTGCCGAACAGCATTACGAGACCATCAGCAAGATGGTGTCGGGGTTGACCCTTGCACAGCCGGGTGCCAAGGAGACCGATGCCGCGGCCGACGTTGAGGGCGCGATGGGCGCGTCCGGTGCTTCGACGGTCTCTTCTTCCAAGGTGACTGCGGAAATTCCCGTCACCCTGCTGACCGGTGGTATGAAGCTTGCCGCCCGGCGTAAGGCGCTCGCTGCGGCCGCCAGTGGTGAGCCGGGCATTATCGTGGCCACGCACGCGGCGTTTTCCAAGACCTTCCAAGCCCCGCACTTGGCCTTGGTGGTGATCGACGAGCAACACCGGTTCGGTGTGGAACAGCGCGAAAGCCTCAACGCCAAAACCGATGACGGCACCACGCCGCATCTACTGGTGATGACCGCCACGCCCATCCCGCGCACCGCCGCCATGACTTGGTTTGGCGATCTCGATATTTCCTGGCTCACCGAATTGCCTGGCGGCCGCAAACCGATTCGTACCGTGGTGGTCAATGAGGCCGACGCCGCCACCATGGGGCGTATGTTCGCGCACATTCGCGCGCGAGTCGACGCGGGGGAGCGGGCCTATATCGTGTGCCCGCGCATTGATGCGGATGATGAGGAGAACGAAGGCGGTTCCGGCGTTTCGGCAGCAGCCGGTTCTGCCCGCGGACGCGCCGCAGCATCTGGTTCCAGTGCCCGCACAGCTGCGGGCGGCCGTGCGACGCGCGCGGCGGCCGATGCCATCGGCATCGACGACCCCTACGAAACCTTCGACGAAATTGGCGAAACCGTGGCTCGCCCGCCATTGCATGCGGTGGCCGAAATCGCCGACCGGTTGCAGAAACTTCCACAGTTCCAAGGCATTCGGTTTGCGACTCTGACCGGCCGCGACAAGGATGACGTCAAAACCCAGGTCATGGCCGATTTTGCCGGCGGCGAGACTCCGATCCTGGTGT
>OIWN01002900.1_pt1 | contig 10786 bp, 10 predicted proteins | sample 1587591 | NCBI WGS metagenome assembly OIWN01 (sample SAMEA3888901, study PRJEB22519) | human gut metagenome | biome: human gut; feature: human-associated habitat; material: faeces | place: Denmark | collected 2010 | reverse complement strand
AGCTTGCTTCCTCCCTTTCCGGCAATGTGCCAAATTATGAGGCATTCATGGAGGCCCTGCGCCGCAGCGCACCGGTACCGATTACTTTTGAAGCAATGGCCGCCGATACGGACGGCTATTTTTCTGCTGATCATCAGAAAATTGCCATTCGTCAGGGCATGAGTGAGGTGCAGACGGTTTCAGCCACAGTACACGAGATTGCCCACAGCAAGCTCCATGACCCTAAAAAATATGAAATGCTACCGTCATGGAAGGTTGTGCTGGAGAGTGAAGGTGGAACCAAGCATGATTTCAAGCTGGATTTTGCCACAGAAAAAGAAGCCGAACAGTTTGCTTCTGATATGGATTGGCGCTATGTGGACGAAAATCAGTTTGAATGGCGTCTTGCAGTTGAGGAAGATGCAACCGCAGAAAAACAGGCAATCAAAAATCGCCACACGGAGGAAGTGGAGGCTTTATACTCAGCATTCCAAAATGTTAATCATTTTAAAGAATGCTGAGAAATAAGACGTTTTTCTACTAAAAGATGAGCATTATTCGTTAGCGCAATCCACAAAGTCTTGCCATTTCATCTTCGTTGCCCTCCCACATTGGTGCTTCATCAGATACAGGTGTTGGAACAGATTCCATTGCGTCTCTAAGCTGTTCAACAGATGGCTTTGCATAGTAGCTTTTTGTTGTATCAGTTCTGGCATGTCCTAACACTGTAGAAACCAGCTCAATGGCGATTCCATCCTGATAAAGATTTGTGGCTCTGGTTCGGCGGAACATGTGACAGTGAACCGAATCCGGAAGACTAACCCCTTTTTCACTGACCAGAGCTGCATATTTTTTTATAATCCGCTGGACATTTCCAACGGACATCCTGTCTGTTACACCTTTTATTGTTGTGGAAAATAAGTATGCTTCTTTGGAAGAATTACTGTGATATACAAGTATATATTCCCTAAGGTGTTCGACTGCTTTAGCTGTTAATTGTATGGTTCTTTCTTTATTACCTTTGCCGGTTATGAAAATATTTGGATATTTTGATTCCATTGCGATATCACATAGGCGAATATTAAGCAGCTCACTGATTCTTACAGCTGTATCGTAGAGAAGAATCAAAATAGCACGGTCTCGTACACCGAATTTCGTATTCGGCGGTGCAGACAGTATTGCAGCAAGTGCATCATCGGACAGAATAGGTTTTTCCTTTTTAATGGTTTTGCATGGTGAGATCTGACTGATCGCCAGGGCAACTGACTGGACTGATATGTCCATATCCGAGGCATAGTTCAGATAGGCACGGATAGCCGCGACTCTTACATTTACAGTTGATGGCTGGCTGCCATTTGCAAGCAGATATTCTCTGAAATTATAAATACATTCTTTGGTACAATCAGAAAACTGAAAGGTGCTTATGGATTTACCTAATTCACCTACAAGGTAGTTTTTAAATATTGTAAGGGAATCTCTGTAGGATTCTGCTGTAGCCTGACTGCGTCCGACCTGCTTTACCAAATAAACATTTAGAAAGTTCCATGTGTGAGAAAAGAACAGCTGGTCAGTTGATATCTTTGCTGATTTATTCTTCATAGGGAATCACCTCCGGAATGACCTTTCCAGACACTGAATCTTTCTCTCGGATAGTATCAAATGCCTTTTCTACAAGATGATAGTAATAATACGTTTCATCAGGACTTTTGTGTCCAAGGTATCTGCTTAAATATGGGAGCATAGTGTTTGTATCAATTCCCTGATGCATCCACTCATTAAATCTCTCTACTACAAAAGCATGGCGTAAACAGTGGGGTGTCGGATGTTTATCAACTGTCCTGGCAACCGGAAGCATGGCCCAATGGCGGTTAAAACTTGATTCTACTCCAGAGCACGAAACAGGCTTATGTGGATCTTTTCCCGGAAAAGCCCAGTCAATTCCGGGGAAAAGCATTTCCTGACGTTCTTTATAGTTTTTAAGTACCGGAAGGCTATCCTGTGGAAGATATACAAGGCGATCTTTGTTACCCTTTGAGCCAAGGACAGTAAGGATTCCTTTATCCAGGTCTATGTGCTCCCATTTTAGCAATCGCCCTTCTGACAGACGCAGACCGCAGCAAAAATATAGGAGAAAAAGAATCTTGCACTCTCTATCGAGTCTAAATTGCTCTGAATTATGAGACGTGCGGATATCCATTTTCTGTAGCAGTTCCTTAACTTCCTCTTTTGATGGAATGTAAAGAACCGGACGGTAAGCCTTGCAGAAAAAATTAGGAATGTATGCTTCCTGACCAAGGGAAAGGATATATTCACTCAGCACCTTCACCATCGACATACGGCGATTATGATAGGCATCTCCTTCGCCCGGTCTGGCTTCTGACCATTTGGCTGCCATTTCATAGGTGACTGTTGTTAGTTCCGGATAATTCTGTACGCAAAAGGTATCAAAGCGTTTTAATAGCTTTTCTTCGGAATTATAGGCATATCCATCAGCACGTTTTTGCTGTATAAGTCCTTCGATATGATGTGCCAGACCGCTCTCAAAAATGTATGTCATGATAAAACACCTCCAAATTCCAGAGGGCAGAGCCTCATTTTATCTTCGTCACGTTCAAGATATACCTCTGCTGTTTCCTGACGTGCATGTCCGAGAGCATTGGAAATATCATCAAGTTTGTTGTCTGCCCGAAGCATTCTTGTGGCAAATGTTTTTCGTGTCATATGAAAGCCCTGACCAGCAGATAATTCAAATCCATATTCAGCAAGTATTCTTTTTAAAGCTCCACGGCACGCCGTTGTAACTTTAAGCGGAATATATGGTGCCTGATGGCGGATAAATATATAACCGTTGCCTGTGACAGCCGATTCCGGACGTCCATTCATGATGTATTTATATACTGAATTACCTACATCCGTTGGGACTGGAAGCGTTATTGCTTTGCTTGTTTTCTGCTGAATGAAGGAAACAGTTTTGTTTTTCCAGTCAAAATCATTTACCTGAAGCTTTAGGATGTCTGCTCCCCTGATACCCATTCGAAGTCCAAGCATGACCATGGCTGTGTCCCTGAGCTCCATGGGAGTAGAAGCTTTCTCACGATATTCATATATTTTCTCGACCATAGCATCGCTCAGAACATCAACTATGCTGCGATGAGGCGCACAGCTTGCAGATACTGCAAAAGCAAGTGTTGGTGAAATCAGATCCTGGTCAGCCATGTACCGTAGAAGCTGACGAAGCTTGGTTCCATATGCATTTTTACTTTCCGGGGTTGAGTGGACATCATGGTTATGAAATGCTTTAACCACATCGGGTGTTATGGAAACTGGATTATCTATTCCATTATCTTCAAGATATTTGAAGAAACTGCATCCGGCTGCCCTGCACATGGTAAGTGTCTTATTGGTCATTCCATCCCGCCTGCGGCTTTCTATGAAACCATCAAGGATGCTTTTGCTCCATGATGGAAGATGATCAGATGCACGCATCGGCTCAGCGATTATATTGGATTCCATTATGCCCTGGAGATACTTTTCAAACATTCTGATAGTGTGTGAACGATGAGTTGATCCGGAACTGCTGGCTTTGATCTGATTCGGGCAATCCGGGAGTATATCTATCCATGATGTCACAGTTTCTGCCGAGTGTTCCAGATGGTTAAGTTCCAGGAACATGAAATACCATGTGAAATCATTGCGATAAACAGCTTTTGATGATTTCATGTATTTCCAATCGTCCAAAGCGTCAAGATATTCATCAGCTTTAAGAGCGAGAGGTATACTCGGATGAAATGCGGTACCTGTTTTAGAAAGTCTCATCTCAAGCAGTATTTCAACGTTCTCACCAAAAAGAACCCGCTGGTAACACTCTGGCACATCACCTCTGCGGTGAAGATATTTCATAAGTGCTGTCATGGCACATACGGCGTTCTGACGTCTGGCAAGAGATTTACAGGATTTGCAGTAAGTATTCCAGTATTCGATAAGAGTATCTATGGTTATTGCTTCCGGCTCTGTAACTCCCAGGGAAGTAGCAAGCCTGAAGAACTCCTTGATGGCAACAGAATACGTATGGTAATAGCAGGGATTCTGTGTGGTCGCATAGTATTCTTCCAGCTCATATGTCAGGCGAAAAAAGGATTCCGATATTCCGCTCCGGCAGAAAAAACTGTCTTCTGAGCGGCAGAAAGAACTTTTGATATCTCCAAAGAGCAGGTAATGCTCGAGGCGGAACAGGGCATTTCTATATTGAGAACACGTCTCATAGGAAATTTCCCGTTTTTTAATCTCAAGCCAGTCCAGTGCGGCATCCATTGAAAAAGGAATGCCCTTATCCATCAGGTACTTGAAGAGTGTAGTATAACAGGTTCTGTGCATGTCTATATTTTTACATGCACTGTCTGGCTGTTTCATCATATTGAGAACTGATGAAATAGCATCTAAATAGTTTATTTGCATATCAAATGCGCTCCTTTCCGGCTTCCCATTCGAGGGGAAAACCTGATAATAGCGTATCTGATAATGCTCATCTTTTTTACAAGAAAGTGAGGATTTATGGAAAATAATTTAAAAGATCAATATTATAAAAACATGAGTATAAAGCCTCAAATGGAAACATTAACATTTGAGGCTGAGAGTGTTGCATATGTAGTATGCCAGCATTACGGAATCAATACTTCTGACTATTCCTTTTCTTATGTCGCGGGATGGACAGAGGGAAAGGAAACACCGGAACTGAAAGCATCCCTTGATAAGATCCGCCAGACAGCGTCGGAGTTCATCTATCAGATTGACCAGAAGATGGAAGTGCTGATGGCAGATAAGGACCAGGTGCAGGAATCGGCAAAAACATCTAGTCCGTTTGCACAGGAGCTTATGGACAAAATTACAGAAGGAGCAAAGGATCTGGGCTTTATTCCGGTTGTACCTGAGACACAGGAGAAAACTGCCAACCCGGAATTAAAGGTAGTTGTTGACAAGGCCCTGAAGGATCTTGATAAGAAAAGGACTCTGTCAAAGGTAAAGGAGTCTGTGAAATCAAAGCTGAAAGCCAATACGGAAAAGGCAGAGCAGGCACCTAAGAAAAGCAGAACAACGAAAGCGAAGGAGGAAAGGGCATGAATCAGAAAGAGTTCAATGAAGTGATCATCAGGCAGACGGATCGTTGTAAATCCATGCTGGTGGCAAAGGGAGCAGAGTACGCTCCCAGAGCAGTGAAGAATACGGCAGTGGACAGGCTGGCGCATTTCAAGAAGGCAGCAGTGGTGCTGAATACCACGCCGAGAGCAGCACTTATGGGGATGCTGTCCAAGCATCTGATCTCTGTATCGGATATGTGTATGGGTGAGCAGCAGTATTCCAAAGAGCAGTGGGATGAGAAGATCACCGACAGTATTAACTATTTCCTGATTCTTTGTGCGATTGTAGAGGAGGAACTGAATGAAGAAAATTGAAGTGAAGATATTAAATCCGGAATCCATTGACCAGGCAGAGAAGCTGATGGTCTGTGCGGCAAGGCTGACACAGAGAGGACATCAGATTTCCTGCCTGGATGATTTCATGGATCTGTATGAAAAGCCATATCAGAGATCCACCGTGGCAAATCTTGTGAAGCTGCCACATCCGACCATCCAGAAGTTTGGAATCATCAATGTGGTTGTAGTCGGTGCATCCAGAAGATTCCTGGCACAGATTACCAGGCACCAGAATGAAGTGAAATATATGTCGGCAAGCCTGCAATACAGTGACTATTCAGGAGTGGAGGATTTTGTCATTCCCTATGATCTGATAGGAACCGGACAGGAGGAAGGATATTTAAGACAGTGCAGCATGGCAATGAAAAATTACCAGGAAATGATCAGATCCGGGGTTGATAATGATTCTGCCGGATATTGTGCACCGCAGGGAATGAGGAATATTCTTCTGATCAGCGCGACACCGTATCAGTGGAAGCACATGATCCATCAGAGGACATGCAGGAGAAACACCAAGGAGACCAGATATGTGATGCTGAAAATCTGGGAACAGCTTCTGGGGCAGAACAGGGAACTATTTTCTGACTGTGGACCATTTTGTATGAATGGTGGCTGTGAGGAAGGAAAGATGACCTGTGGAAAAAGTATTCCACCGCAGATGTTACCAACAGATATTATCAGGGTGGATTTTCCTAAGTTATGTGAAGAAACAGTATTGGAGGACGAAGCAGATGAAGATTCAACTGATTGATTTTGGAGGCAAGAGCCCGGAGAGGGCATATGCCAATGATGCCGGGGCTGATGTATTCAGTCCGGGGTATTTTACAGTGGTACCGGGACAGGTAATTAAGATTCCATTGGGATTCGGTCTTAGGATTCCCGATGGATATGCCGGATATATCTTTCCGAGAAGCGGATTAAGTGCAAAAGGAATTGTATGTGAATTACCGCCGATTGATTCCGGTTATACAGGAGAGGTACATACAATCATTTCTAATGTCGGCAGGGAAAAATATGAGATCAAAGCCGGAGACAAGATCGGACAGCTTGTGATCATGCCGGTGCTGATACCGGATTTCACGTTTGAGGAGTGGAAAGAACGTGGGACAGGAGCTTTTGGTTCTACAGGAAGATAAGGAGGATTAAATGTCATATAAATTAGTAATTGCCGAGAAACCTTCGGTGGCACAGTCCATTGCGAAGGTAATCGGTGCAGATAAGAGAGAAGATGGATACCTGGAGGGCAATGGTTATATTGTCAGCTGGTGTGTGGGACATCTGGTGGAGCTTGCATCCCCGGAGTCTTATGATGAGAAATACGAAAAGTGGAGATATGATGATCTCCCAATCCTTCCCTCACAATGGAATTATCAGATTGCGGCTGCGACCAGAAAGCAGTTTAGCATCTTAAAAAAGCTGATGGAGAGGGAAGATGTAGAAGGATTAGTAGAGGCAACAGATGCCGGACGTGAAGGAGAGCTAATCTTCCGTCTGGTATATAATCAGGTAAAATGCAAAAAGCCATTCGAGCGCTTATGGATTTCTTCAATGGAAGACCAGGCGATTTCGGATGGCTTTTCTAATCTGAGAAATGGCAGGGAATATGATAATCTTTACCAGGCGGCACTCTGCAGGGAGCGTGCGGACTGGATCGTGGGAATGAATGCGACAAGATTATTTTCTACTCTGTATGGACAGACGCTGAATGTAGGAAGAGTAATGACACCGACACTTGCCATGATCGTACAGAGAGAAGCAGAGATTGAAGGTTTTAAGCCGGAACCAATCTACAGACTTTCCATCAGCTGCGGAGGCATTACTGCATTGTCTGATCGTTTTGAAAATAAGCAGGATGCTGAGAAAATTCTGGACAGATTGAAGGAAGAGAAGACAGCACAGGTAACAAAGATTGATCCGGCGGATAAACAGGAGAAAGCACCACAGCTTTACAGCCTGACTGCATTACAGAGAGATGCCAACAGATATCTGGGATTCACAGCACAGCAGACACTTGATTATACGCAGAGTCTGTATGAAAAGAAGCTGGTAACATATCCAAGAACAGACAGCAGATTTCTGACTGAGGATATGGAAGGAATGATTCCGAACCTTGCACAGAAGATGGCACATAAATTTGGTTTTACAAAGAATGTGCAGGTTCATGCAGAGCAGGTGATTAACAACAGTAAGGTCAGTGACCACCATGCAATTATTCCTACGGTAAATGTAGCGGATGCAGAATTTGGTGAACTTCCATCCGGAGAGCAGAAGGTATTAAGCCTTATTACCGCCAGACTGTTAGCGGCTCTGGGGGATGCAGCAGTGAGAAATGAAGTTGATGTGGAATTTACCTGCGCAGATACAGTATTCCTGGCAAAGACGAAAAATATCAGGGAAAAAGGATGGCGGGAGATTCAGGACTGGATCATAGGAAGCAAGGCAGACAGCACAGATTCCGAAGAGGAGAATGAGGACAAAAGAGGGAATGCTGAGATGCTGGCATGTATTGCTGCTATGACAAATGGAAGATCATATCCTTTGCAGAATCCAAAGATGGAGGAAGGAAAGACCACACCAAAGAAACATTTTACAGAGGACAGCCTTCTTTCAGCAATGGAACGTGCCGGAGCTGACGAGATGCCCGAAGAAACCGAACGTAAAGGAATCGGAACATCAGCGACAAGGGCAGCAACCATTGAAAAGCTGGTGCGTATCGGATTTGTAGAGAGAAAAGGTAATAAGAAAACAAAGTATCTTATGCCGACTCATAAGGGAGTAGCGCTGATTACTGTCATGCCGGAACAGATCCAGTCGCCATCCATGACAGCAGAGTGGGAGCAGAAACTTCTTGATGTGGAGAAGGGGAATTTTCAGGATACGGAATTTATGAGCGAGATTGAAGATATGATAACGGATCTGGTAAAGACCTATAAAGTGATCGAAGATGCAGAAGTGCTCATGCATCCGGCAATGGAAGAAATCGGAATATGCCCTTGCTGTGGTCAGCATGTGATTGAGAGACAGAAAGGATATTCCTGTGAGAATAGGGGATGCAACTTTGTGCTTTGGAAGCAGAACAGATTTTTTGAAGCACTTGGCAAGAAGATGACCAAGCAGACAGCTATTAAACTTTTGACGGATGGAAAGGTTGCGTTGAAAGGATGCAAGTCAAAGAAGACTGGAAACACTTATGACACTACGGTTGTGATGACTGTTGATGAAAACCAGAGAGCAATATTTGAACTGAATTTTGAGAAGGGAGAAGCAAAGTATGGAAAAGGCAAAAGCAAGAAAAATTAAAAAGTGGGATGAGGTTCATGGAGAATATGAGGTAGAAGTATCGGAAGAATCCGGCAGCAGTACACCGGAGGAGACTGCGGGAGCAGGACCATCTATCAGCAGAAATCCCATGCGTGGAATTGAGGATATGGTGGAGCAGAATGATAACAACTTTGATGGTGTGATCAACAATGTGAAGGTGGAACCGGCAGCAGGAACATTGGAGATTGTCCCGGAGGATAAGAAATCTGTATTGGAGAAACTGAAAGAACAGAGCAGACAGACAACACCACAGCCTCCTGTTCCAGAGAGAAAACCTATTCCGGGATGTTGTTTTGAAAGAGAGTTTCAGTAATGGTAGAAAGATCAAAGCGGATAGAACTGCGAGTTACAGAAGATGAGCTTATGAAGATTCGTGACCGAATGGAGGAGGCTGGTATTTCCAGCCTCACAGCTTATCTGGTGAGAATGGCAATTCATGGATATGTTATTGTGATGGATCTGTCTGACTTAAAAGAGATTCTTCGTCTGTTACAGATATCAGGAAATAATCTGAATCAGTATGCCAGGAAAGCAAATGAAACAGGAAGCATTTACCATGAGGATATTGAAGAATTGAAAAATAATCAGAAGGAAATATTACAGGAAATGAGAAACGTGCTGGACAGATTAACAGCAATTATGTAAGGCAGGTGAGAGAATGGCGGCAACAAAACTGATAGCAATGCATCAGAACAAGGGGCGGAGTGTGATGCAGTGTCTGAAAGACAGAACAGATTATGCAATGAACGGGGATAAGACAGAAGATGGAAAATATATCTCATCTTATCAGTGTAATCCCGAGCTGGTTGATCTGGAATTTGCTCAGGCGAAAAAAGAATATCTGCACAAAACATGGCGGCAGCCTAAGGGAGATGTGCTTGCATATCAGATCCGCCAGTCTTTCAAGCCGGGAGAAATTACACCGGAGGAAGCAAATGAAGTAGGGTATGAAACCGGTATGAGATTCACAAAAGGGAAGCACGCATTTATCGTGGCAACCCATGTGGACCGGGCACATATTCATAATCATATCATTTTCAATTCAACCAATCTGGAATGCGACCGGAAGTTTCGTGACTTCTGGTTTTCGGGAATTGCATTGCAGAGGCTCAGCGACATTATCTGTCTGGAGCATGGACTTTCCATTATTCCGAAAGTAAAACCGAGTGAGAGACAGCGGAGAACTAAGTACCCGGAACGGACCAGTCTGCGAGATGTCATCAGGGAAGATATTCTGAAATGCCTGGAACAGAAGCCGGCAGATTTTGAAGAGCTTCTGAAATTATTGCAGCAGGAAGGGTATGAGATTAAACGTGGGAAGCATACTGCAATATGTGGGAAAGAGCAGAAGCGTTTTATCAGATTCCGTTCTCTGGGAGAAGATTATACGGAAGAAAATTTGGAAAAAATAATTGCCGGAGAGAAAGAATTACCTGAGAAGAAAGAAAAAGCATTAGATCAGAAAGTTGTGAAATCAGAAAAACGGAAGTTTGATCTTGTGGTGGATATTCAGGAGAAGATGGCTCAGGGAAAGAATGGAGGTTATGTTCGCTGGGCGAAAAAATATAATGTAAAACAATTTGCCGAGTCAATTCTGTTTTTACAGCAGCACGATATTCACGATAAGGAAACTTTGGATGCTCTGGTAGATGGAAGTTCGGCCAGATATCATGAACTAATGAAAATCATCAAAGATGCAGAGGAAAAGATGGCACAGAACAAGGTCCTCAAAACTCATATTATCAATTATGCAAAGACCAGAGATACATACATTGCGTATCGTAAATCCGGTTACAGCAAAAAATTCTATGAGGCGCATCGTGATGAAATCATTCTTCACAAGGCAGCAAAGGAAGCATTTTCAAAACTTCCGGACGGAAAAATTCCGAAGGTAAAAGACCTGAATGAAGAATTTGCACGACTGCTTTCTGAGAAAAAAGCAGCTTACAGCGAGTACAAAAAAATAAAAAAAGAGATGCGGGATTATCAGATAGCGAAGCAAAATGTGGAATCCT
>OIWN01002889.1_pt1 | contig 10846 bp, 10 predicted proteins | sample 1587591 | NCBI WGS metagenome assembly OIWN01 (sample SAMEA3888901, study PRJEB22519) | human gut metagenome | biome: human gut; feature: human-associated habitat; material: faeces | place: Denmark | collected 2010 | reverse complement strand
ACACGATACGAACGATGCTGCGGAGTTATGACAGCCGCGCCAGCGGAGACCTGTTGTGTTCCCATCGTCAGGGGGCGTGGCAAATGTGACGAGAATTGAGTCATATTAAAATAGGAAGCGACTGCTCTTTTGGGTGGCCGCTTTCTATTCAAAATCAGATACCATGCGCTGGCAGTTTCGGCTGCCAGCGTATTCATGTGATTTTGAAAGCACGATGATAACCTTGACAGATAGGAGGGAATATAGTCTATGGAAAAGCTCATTACACGAAAAGAAGCTGCTGAAATCTTAGGAATCAGCATAGCAACGCTGGATGCCGCCCGTAACAACGGCTTAATCTCTTATGTGCAGTATGTTCAGAATGGCTGTGTGTATTTTACTGCGGCAGGTCTCCAGGAGTATATCGCAAAATGCACGCACAGAGCAAAACCAGTTGAGAGAAGCGCAACTTACCGTAAACCTCGAAGCGGAAGATCGTGAGCCGGTCCGTATCCTTGATGGAATCAGAGAGGTCTGATAAAACAAAGGTACAGCGCTGGAGATTATTCTTAGGAGGTGGAGGAATTGGCAAATAGAAAAATAATACTTCCTCAATATGGCACAGTCATGAAAAGAGGTGTCCTATATTATAGGACCAGAATCAAAGATGCGAATGGTAAGCTCGTAGCTATCTACGCAAAAACACCTGAAGAACTATATAACAAAGAAACGCTTGCGTTGGAACAGATTGAGAATGCTACTTTTCATCGGAAAACGCCCACAGTTGCAGAGTATTGTGAAAAGTGGCTTCTGATGCAGTCGGTTCATGTACGAGCCACTACCTTGACGGATTACACATCAAAGGTCAGGCGGCATATTATAGCGGAATTGGGAGATAAACGGATGGGCGAAGTTAGCCTGGATGATATTCAGCTTGCTCTTGTTTCGGTTTCCAAGAAATCCGCATCGGTTTATAAATCTGTGGTAATTCTCTATAAGTCTATCTTTCGCGCAGCGATGGAAAGCAGGATCATTGACCATAACCCGACGATTTATCTGACGACAAAAGGTGGCGGAGTTCCACAAGAGGAGCGTCAGGCTTTGACAGATGAACAGGCAGAGCGCCTTTTGGATGCTATCCGGGATTTACCGCCGTATGTGTTTGTCATGATTGGTTTGTATGCGGGATTACGGCGGGAAGAAATTCTTGCACTGCAATGGGATTCAGTATATCTGGATACAGATACTCCATATCTGACGGTAAGGCGGGCATGGCACACCGAACATAACAGACCGGTGATTTCGGATGAATTGAAAACCAAGGCTGCGGAGAGAAATATCCCCCTTCCGGTTTGTTTGGCTGAGTGTTTGAAAGCAGCAAAGGAAACTTCGACTTCGGAGTATGTGGTTTCAAACCGGGATGGCGAACCGCTGTCCTACACGCAGTTTAAGCGACTTTGGCAGTATATTGTTACGAGGACGGTCAAGGAACGGAGCTATTACCGGTATGAAGATGGAAAAAGAGTAAAGCATACTGTCACACCTGTCTTGGGACAAAAGGCCGCTCATAACGGAAAAGTGGTTTACAACCTGGACTTTGAGGTAACACCCCATCAGTTGCGGCATACTTACATTACCAATCTTATTCATGCGTCGGTAGATCCCAAAACGGTTCAATACTTGGCAGGCCATGAAAGCAGCAAGATTACCATGGACATCTATGCAAAGGTTAAGTATAACAGGCCGGATGAGTTGGTCAGATCAATGAGCTGTGCGTTTGCAAGCTGGGACGTAGCACAGTAATAATAAAATTAGGAAGTAAAGTAGGAGCGAGGCAAGGATGTCTCGCTCTTTGTTTTGCATCAGCCGTATCTTTGATTAAATCGAGGCTTTCTGATAGAAAGAGAGTGTAGATACGGAGACTACACATTATCAAGAAAGGACGATCAAAGATGGCAAAAAAGAAAGCACAGATCCCGAAGTACGGGACCATTACATTGAAAGGAATCCAGTATTACAGAACCAGGATTACGGATGCAGATGGCAAAGAGTTGAGTTTGTATGCCGCTACTTGTGAAGAATTGTATGAGAAGCAGTTAGAGGCCCGGAAGCAGGTGGAAGAAATTATCTTTCACCGGCAGCACCCGACAGTAGCCGAGTATGGCGAGAAGTGGCTGATGATGCAGTCGGCAAAGGTGTCTGCGTCTACACTTAGAGGTTATACGAGGGATATGACAAACTATATCATAAAACCTCTGGGAGAGATGTATATGGAAGAAGTGACTGCTGACGATATTCGGCTGGCTCTTGTTCCATTGTCAAAGAAATCGGAAGGCTTATATAATAAGGTCAATATGCTGCTCAAGTGCATTTTTTATACGGCAGAGCGAAACAAAATCCTTGAACACAACCCCTGTGCAGGAATATCCGGTAAAGGCGGAAAACCGACAAAAAAGAAGGAGGCATTGACAGATCAGCAGGTAGCCGTGCTTCTGGATACCGTCAAGGGACTTCCTCCATATTTGTTTATTATGCTCGGTTTGTATTCCGGTCTGCGCAGGGAAGAAATCCTTGCACTACAATGGGATTGTGTATTTCTGGATGAGACCACCCCGTATCTGTCGGTAAGGCGGGCATGGCGTACAGAGCATAACAGGCCCGTGGTCTCTACGGTGCTAAAGACTCCGGCAGCAAAAAGGGATATTCCGATACCGAAGTGCTTGGTGGATTGTCTAAGAGAAACGAAAGAAAATTCCATATCAGATTATGTGATCGCTGACAGCAAAGGAGAACCACTGGCTGCTTCGCAGTTTCAAAGAGTATGGCAGTATGTAGTTGTCCGCTCCACTAAGCCCCGGAACTATTATAAGTATGTAAATGGGGAGAGTATCAAATATACGGTTACTCCAACGCTGGGCATGACCCAAAAGAATCAACCCAAAATCAAATATACGCTGGACTTCGATGTGACGCCCCATCAGCTGAGGCACACTTACATCACCAATCTTCTTTACGCGGGTGTCGATCCAAAGACAGTGCAGTACCTTGCCGGACACGAAAACAGCAAAACAACTATGGACATCTATGCAAAAGTGAAGTACAATAAACCAGAGGAGCTGTTTGGGGTAGTAAATGGTGCGTTTCATCAGGCTATCGCTGAATGAAAAAGGGCCGTTTTTTATGGTCCGCACACCGGATAACTAAGAAGCAGAAAGCCGGAAAAGCCCGGAATATCAAGGAAAAACAGCTCAAAAACTCGCGCAATACGGTCTCAAAGCAGCTCGTAGAGCACCACAGTTCTCTAAACGTTAATTTCTGTTCACAAAGAGATAATCGTTTGGAACGAAAAAATGCATACAAAACCTCAGAAACCATGTGTTTCTGGGGTTTTTCTTTACCCTCGAATCTTTATGGAATGTCTCCCACAATTTTGTTTATGGCATCGATCAGAACCTGGACATCAAGATGAGTGTAGACACGTTCTGTAAGCGTCATAGCTCCAGAATGTCCAACAATCTTCTTGATGGTAGTTTCATCAATGCTGTGTTCTTTCATCATGGAAATTGTAGTGTGGCGCGTACAGTGTGGCGACCACTTAATTCCAATTCATGTTGTAAATGGAGTCTATTATCTGAATGGGAAGTTTGAAGAAGAAAAACAGTTCTGTAGAAACCGGTTAAATGTCAATTATAATCCGGAAGCTCCTAAACCCGAAATGTGGTTGAAGTATTTAAAGGATCTGGTTGAGGAAGAGGATATCCCAACCATTCAGGAATATCTGGGCTATTTGCTGATTTGTAGAGCAACTTTTTATAAGTGATTGAGACAAAAGGAAAACAAATATGTCGAACGTAACTGCATACGAAAAAGATGAGAAGAGAAAGAGATGATGCTTTGAATCAGGTGGCAGAAGAAAGACAGAAAACTTTCATGGCAAAAAAGAATTTCAGAGAGGAAATTAATAAGGTAAACAAAAAAACAAACGATATATGAAAAGACTTATAAAATATTTTCTTTTTTTGCGCACTGAATAATCACAAAATTGAGATTCTTTCTTTTTTTTTCATACCCAGGAAAAGTCTGTGGTACAATATTGAAAGGTATCATTGCTATGCAGAGATTTCTTTGTGAGAATCTGTATCGGAGGAATTAGGATATGCAGTATATATTAGTTGTAGAAGATGATTTTGATTTGAATCAGGCAATCTGTTATTTTTTGAAAAAGTCAGGATATGGAGTTTATGGTGTGACTTTTATGGAAAAAGGGAAGCAGATTTTTTTTGAGAATCAGATAGATATGGTCCTTCTGGATGTGAATCTTCCAGATGGCGAGGGCTTCTCTTTTTGCCAGTGGGTAAAAAAGCAAAGAGAAGTTCCGGTCATTTACCTGACAGCCAGGGATATGGAGGAGGATGCTCTGGCAGGATATGAATCCGGGGCAGAAGATTACGTTACTAAACCATTTTCAATGAAGATTTTACTTAGAAAAATAGAAGTCATTTTAAAAAGAACTGCTTCGGTCAATCGTCTGATTTTTGCAGATGAGTACTTATATATAGATTTGGATAATGCACGAGTAACGGTAAAAGGTCAGGAATGCCCCGTCACACCGACAGAGTGCCGTCTGCTTTGTCAATTTCTTATGAACCGAGGACAGCTTCTGACTTATGATCTGTTATTGGAGCGGTTGTGGGACAGTGGAGGACAGTTTGTGGACAAGCACACACTGGCAGTAAATGTGAATCGTCTGAGAGGAAAGATTGAAGATAAGAATCACAGGTATATTTCAAATGTATATGGGATGGGATATCAATGGATTGGCTGATGTGTATCATGATGATAATTTTATTTGCAGCAGTACTGGTATTGTTATGGAAAAACTACCGGATAAAAAAAGAAGCGAAGTTGTTTGCTGAAAAGGTGGAAGATGCTCTGGATGCTATCGTAACAGGAAAAGAATGGAATATGGAAGAAGAATTGGAGGATAGCCTCTGGGGAAGAACAGGAACACAATTAGCGAAAGCCGGGAATGTATTTCGGAAAAAAGAAGAAGACGGTTTTCGTGAGAAAGAAAGAGTAAAGGGATTGATTTCTGATATATCCCATCAGGCAAGGACGCCCATTGCCAATATAAAACTATACCTGGAACTCCTTGAGGATGAAGAGTTTTCGCAAAACGGTCAGGAGTTTTTGGGAAAAATCAAAGGGCAGATGGAAAAAATTGATTTTTTAATGCAGAGCATGGTAAAAATGTCAAGGCTTGAAACGGGAATTCTGCAAATACATAAGGAAGACCAAAATCTATACGAAACAATCCGCCATGCAGTTGCCGATGTGGTTCCGGAGGCGGCGTTGAAGGGGATTGATCTATATGTGAACTGCGAAGAAAATATGATGATCCGTCATGACAGCAAATGGACGGAGGAAGTAATTTATAATATTCTGGACAATGCACTCAAGTATACCGAACCAGCTGGAAAGATCCATATTCAGACAGAAAGACAGGAATTATTTTTAAAGATCAGCATTTCTGATACTGGAAAAGGGATTGCCCCGGAGAGGCAGGCAGAGATCTTTACAAGATTTTACCGTGAGCCGGAGGTGCATGATAAACCAGGGGTTGGGATCGGATTATATCTTGCAAGAACAATCATGGAACTTCAGAAGGGCTACATAGAAGTACAGTCTGAAGTGGGAAAAGGAGCGTGTTTTCGCTTGTATTTACCGGTGAATGAATCGTAACATAACCGATCGGGGATGGTCACAATATTGTGATAATTAAAAATTGAGACAGGTTTGTGATTTTTAGGAGATATTCTATAGAATATCAAAAGAAGGAGGCAAACCAATGAAAGAATACATTGTAGAGACAAGAAGCTTAAAAAAATACTATCAAATGGGTGAAAATACGGTAAAGGCATTGGATGGCGTAGATTTTCGTGTGAAAGATCAGGAATTCGTTGCTATTATCGGAAAAAGCGGATCCGGGAAAAGTACACTTTTGCATATGCTGGGTGGACTGGATGTGCCAACAGATGGGGAAGTGTTGGTAGAGGGTAAGTGCCTTCTGGGAATGAAAAAAGAACAGCTTGCCATATTTCGCAGGAGAAAAATCGGGTTTATTTTTCAGAATTATAATCTTGTCCCGGATCTTAATGTATATGAGAATGTCATTCTTCCGGCGGAACTGGATGGGAGAAAGGTTGACGCGGAATATGTGGATGGGATACTGGAACTTTTAGGACTGTCAGAGAAGAGGGAAGCTCTTCCTGGAACATTATCTGGTGGACAGCAGCAGAGGGCTGCGATTGCCAGGGCACTTGCGGCGAAGCCCGCCATTATTCTGGCTGATGAACCGACAGGAAATCTGGATTCGGTTACCAGCCATGATGTACTTGGACTTTTGAAAATGGCAGCAAAACAGTTCAGCCAGACCTTGATTCTTATCACGCATGACAGAGACATTGCACAGCTTGCAGATCGTATCGTACATATTGAGGACGGAAAGATTGTAGGAGATACCGGGAAGGGAAGTGATTCCTATGCTTAAGAATCCGAATCAGAAAGTGATTAAAAGGATGGCATGGAACGCTTTAAAAGTAAACAGGAGAAAGACCATTACTTTGCTCCTTGCGGTTCTTCTTTCTTCCTTTTTGGTATTCACAATATTCACAGTCGGAGATTCTTATTTTAGACTTCAGAAAATTCAGAACATCCGTATGTCAGGAGCAGAATTTGATGCAATCATGTATGGAGTGACGGATGAACAGAGGCAAATGTGTGAGAACAACCCGGATATCGTTCTGACAGGTACAGTGGGAGTCTGTGGATGGGTAGAAAAAACAGATCAGGATTCCACACTGAATGTGGGACTGATCTGGGCAGATGATGGATATTGGACACAGATGATGGAGCCGGTCAGAGAAAAGTTGGAAGGAAGATATCCGACAGCTTTGGATGAGATAATGGTAACAAAATCCGCTTTAAAAGAATGTGGTTACGAAGATCTTGATGTAGGCGATACCCTTGCTATGTCTTATGGAACACATGAGGGAATCTTTACAGGGACTTTTCGAATCTGTGGGATCTGGGACGGATATGGACCCAAGAAACAGTTTTATGTCTCGAAAGAATTCTATGATCAATCGGGATGGAAGCTTTCGCAGGCAGCTTCCGGTCGTTACTTTATGGATTTTAAGCAAAAAATCATGACAAAAAAAGAGCAGAATGCTTTTATCGAAAATATGAATCTTGGAAAGCAGCAGAATCTTTTCTTCATGGAAGATCTTGGCGCATCGGTTCAGATATTGGCAGGTCTTATTGGCTTGATTGCAGTTACCTGTTTGTGTGCGTATCTGCTTATTTATAATATTATGTATCTTTCTGTAACTGGAAAAGTTCGTTATTATGGTCTGCTTCAGACGGTCGGAATGACGGAAAAGCAGATAAAAAGGATGATGAAGGAACAGATGCTTCTGATTGGATCTGCAGGGACAGTACTTGGATGTCTGTCAGGTGGGATGGTATCCTTTTTCCTGATTCCTGTTGTTGTAAAATCACTTGGAATCAAAAGTGGCTATGTTGGAGCAGATATGGTTCGTTTTCATCCGGCAGTTCTGCTGGCAACCATCTTACTGGTTGGGGTTACCATCTTTCTGGCAAGCCAAAAACCGATAAAAATGGCAGCAGATATTTCTCCAATAGAAGCGCTTGGTTATTGTCCGACCCACAAAAACGTAAAAGTAAGAAGAGCAGGAAAGGGGAAAGTAATAGCAAGACTTTCCATGGAGCAGTTTACAAAGGATAAGAAAAGAACTGCGGTGGTACTGTTGTCTTTGGCCACCAGTCTGTCTGTGTACCTTTGTATTGTGACCATGCTGGACAGTCAGGCAGCAAGAACCATAGTGTCAAATTATATGGATACGGATATGGTCATTAAAAATGATACGGCATGTAAAGAAAAATCAGAAGACAGAAGAGACATTCTGGATGATTCTTTCGTGAAGTCAATCAAAGAAAATGCCGGAGTCTCTGAAGCACATTCTATGATATTTGCCGAGATTACAGTTCCATGGGAACCGGATTTTGCTGAGATGTGGATGAAAGAATTTTACGCAAAGTGGATGAGCATTCCATATAGTAAGGAAAAGGACGAGTATCAGAATCATCCTGAGAATTTTGGATCCTCTCTGATTGGAATTGATGAACAGGAATTTGATTATTTAAATAACAGTCTTACGCATCCGATAAAGAAAGAGGACTTCCTTTCGGGAAAAGTATGTATTGTTTATCGAAATGGTTTGGATCTTTCAGATGCTGACATAATAGGAAAAAATGTGACATGTGCTTTGTATGAAGATCAACAAACGACAAAAACTTTTACCATAGAAGGAGTTACGGACGAGAATTATTATACAGCACTCCTTGGATACCCACCGACGATTATAGCCAGTGATCAGGTGGTGAAAACATTTGCCAATCATCCAATTACACTAAAGACCAGCATAAAATATCACAAGGAATATGATAGAGATACAGAACAGGAAATCCTTGCGTTACTAGAAAAAAATGACAATGCAAAAGACTTTTCCTGGGAATCCAAAATCGAAGATGCAGATGAGATTGAAAAAGCACAAGGTAATATGCCGCAACTGGGAATCGGGATTGTGCTGATTCTGGCTTTTATCGGAATCATGAACTACATGAACACCTTTGTAGTAAATGTGCAGAGCCGGATGATGGAGCTTTCGGTTATGGAGAGTATCGGGATGACCCCGAAGCAGATTCTTGGAATGCTGGTCAGGGAAGGAGTTCTCTATGCAGGCGGCGCATGGCTTGTTACGCTAACAGTAGGAATGGGAGCAACGTATCTTCTGTATGAATCAATGAATTATCGTGGGATTGCGTTTTCAGTGTCAATACTTCCACTTTTATTTGCAGTGGGAATCAGTTTGCTAGTTTGTACTATGGTTCCAGTCCTTACTTGGATTATTTTGGAAAAGAATGGAACTGTTGTCGAGAGGATTAAAGGAGTTGAGTGATTTTGGATTTTAGATATAGAGCTGTGGTTTTTTGACTGTTTATATTGAAAGAACCCCGATTTCCACATATAATAAAAGACAATGTGTAAAGAAATGAATCAGGGAGAATAATAAAATATGAGTATATTAAATGTAGAACATCTGACACACGGTTTTGGTGACCGTGCTATTTTTGATGATGTATCGTTCCGCCTTTTAAAAGGGGAGCACATCGGTCTTGTAGGAGCAAACGGAGAGGGTAAATCTACCTTTATGAGTATCGTTACCGGGAAACTTACGCCGGACGAGGGAAAGGTGGAATGGGCGAAGAATGTACGAGCAGGCTATCTGGACCAACATGCAGTCCTTCAGAGCGGTATGACGATCCAGGACGCACTGAAAAGTGCGTTTGATCCGCTTTTGCAGAAGGAGCAGCGAATGAACGAGATCTGTGAGAAACTCGGTGAAGTAGGCGAGGATGAGATGAATCTTCTGATGGAAGAGCTTGGAACGATCCAGGATGAGTTGACACTGCATGATTTTTATACGATTGATGCAAAGGTAGAAGAGGTCGCAAGAGCACTGGGACTTCTGGATCTGGGACTTGACCGTGATGTTACAGATCTAAGCGGAGGTCAGAGAACGAAGGTTCTTCTGGCAAAGCTTCTGCTTGAGAAGCCGGACATCCTGCTTCTGGATGAACCGACAAACTATCTGGATGAAGAGCATATTACGTGGCTGAAGCGGTATCTGCAGGATTATGAGAATGCATTCATTCTGATTTCCCATGATATTCCGTTCCTGAATGAAGTGGTAAATATCATCTATCATATGGAGAACCAGGAACTGAATCGTTATGTGGGAGACTATGATCATTTTCAGGAGGTCTATGCAGTTAAGAAAGCACAGCTTGAGGCAGCATACCGCAGACAGCAGCAGGAAATCAGTGAACTGAAGGATTTTGTGGCAAGAAATAAAGCCCGTGTTTCTACAAGAAATATGGCGATGTCCAGACAGAAAAAGCTGGATAAAATGGATGTAATTGAGCTGGCAGCGGAAAAGCCGAAACCGGAATTTAAGTTCCGTTACGGACGGACTCCGGGGAAAATGTTATTCGAAACAAAGGATCTTGTAATCGGTTATGATGAACCACTTTCCAAGCCGCTGAATTTCCAGATGGAAAGAGGACACAAGATTGCGATTGTCGGAACAAATGGTATCGGAAAGACTACATTTTTGAAGAGTGTACTTGGTCTGATCCCGGCAATTTCCGGCGAGTGTGAGCTTGGGGAAAATCTTCAGATCGGCTATTTTGAACAGGAAGTTAAAGGAGAAAACAAGACCACCTGTATTGAAGAGCTGTGGCAGGAATTTCCGTCATTTACCCAGTATGAGGTGCGTTCTGCCCTTGCAAAATGCGGACTCACTACGAAGCATATTGAGAGCCAGGTAAGGGTACTGAGTGGTGGTGAACAGGCAAAGGTAAGACTCTGTAAGCTGGTCAACAAGGACACGAATCTGCTGATCCTGGATGAGCCGACCAATCATCTAGACGTGGATGCAAAGGATTCTCTGAAAAAAGCGCTTCAGGAATACAAAGGAAGTATTCTTCTGATTTGCCATGAGCCGGAATTCTATCAGGATGTGGTAAATGAGGTGTGGGATATGAGCAAGTGGACGATAAAAGTATTTTAAAAGTGTCGTGCAGAAGACCTTTCGGGACTATCCTGAAAGGCCTTTTTGTGTTACTATTTATTCAGAACGTATCATTTTAGTCATTACTTTTTATTTTATAGGAAATTCCGAAGGAACTTCCTATGAAATAAAAGGCACTACGTGCCGGAGAT
>OIWN01002886.1_pt1 | contig 10852 bp, 7 predicted proteins | sample 1587591 | NCBI WGS metagenome assembly OIWN01 (sample SAMEA3888901, study PRJEB22519) | human gut metagenome | biome: human gut; feature: human-associated habitat; material: faeces | place: Denmark | collected 2010 | reverse complement strand
AAGGAAGCATACGCCACTGGCAGCCGGTCTTGTTGATATAAAGGATGGCATTCATCCCGGTAGTCCGCTTTGTTGTAACTGCAGTTCTAATTCTTCAAATTCTAGTCTGTTCATAATACTTGAGGTTTGATTGTATTTGCTATCGCAAAGCTACAACAAAACCTTAAAGTGTAAAAGGTGCATTTGTTCAAATGCTTACTGATATTCTGATTGGAATATTATAAAAACATCCTCATCACTTAAACGTCTGCCGTCTGTCACTACATGTATATTCACATGATAGCCCATTAACAGCTTCTTCCTCCTGATAAACCATATGGTTGTGGACAGTTCTATCGAATCGGATAATGCCTGGCTGTTGAAAGTTGTCAAGAATCATATTATCAAATATCAGAATCAAGCAAATTATCAGCACTATTTCGAATCAGTGCCGATAATTTGCATACTACCGATTTTCAAATAGATTGCCAAAGTACGTCAGCCGATGAAAAATAAGAGTTAAGTAGCCCTAAGCTTCTCCACTTCCTGCCATTCTACATTAGAGACAATCGCCTGATATTGCTCCTTAGTCAGAACCGAATTAGAATCGTCCGAACATTCATATTTCCACGGCAGTTCATAGACAGTGCCCTCTTCCTGGTAACCCATATAGTTGTGAAAGGAGTCGGGAAGCAGCCGCACATAATCTTCTTCAAGCAGGATTTTCAGGAGCTTTTCTGCATCGTATATCAGCAGCGGTGTCCCGGCCTTATACAGAGCCGTAGCCACCTCAATAGCCAGCCCGACATTGGACGAGTAACTGTTGGAAACAACAATCTTCCATCCCTGAGGTTGAACATTTGAAGCTAAGATATTCAGACGTGAAAGCCCAAGTTCACCGTAATGGTCAGTTGCGAACCGCATGAAATCCTCCTGACTGTCAATGTCATACATTTCCATTACATCCCCGAACTTCTTCCGCTTGTAGTAGACTACATCACGCAATTCTTCCGGAACATCCTGCGGATCTGTATAGATACGCCCCCTGAATCCACGCTTCCGGTGATAAGCCTCATACACCTCGTTGGCAATGCGGTAATAGGTGCAATACTTTCGGATGGTCATGGTTTCTAAAAGAGGGGCAGAATGCCAGTGCACCGACTCCTCCAATGCCTTGATAGCCATTTCCCGATCTTCCACCTCAATTTTGAAATTCGGTACTATGCGGTTAAATACCTTTTGTGCAATCCGTCCTGTACGCTGCTGGTACGGCAGGTTATGTGCCACGTAATCGTTGAACCCATCGGAATTCGAGACAACGACATCAATCATCCTTTGCAGATAGTTGAAGAGGCGGGTCAGGTTCTCTCTGCACCACGTATTATCTGGCTCTGCATCCGTGCACTTGGAGTCATTCGTAATAATAAAGCTGATCCGCTTCCGGTCCGTAACACGGATTGACCGGGAATCCACGTATCGGTTCGAAGCAACATGGAACCACCTGGTCTCCATCGGGTTGAATGCCAACCAGTCAGCTAAGAACGCCTCCCGGCTGTCATATTCCCCGAAAGCAATCAACTCCTCAACATCTCCCCATTCTTCCGGAGTAGGTCGCGGCACCTCGATATAGAATCCCCGGTATTCATCATCGCCCATTGCGGCCAACCGCTCGAACCGATGTTGAATATCAACCAGCCGTTCCAACATATCGCCATCAACAGCAATCTCCCATTGGCGGCTTTCGCCCAACGCCTCCAGATGCGAAGCGTTCAAGCCAACCTCCTTCGCCAAATCGGCAAGGAGCCTTCTATCTATGATCTTTCTTTCGTACATTTCTGTATGTCCATTAAATTTCAATAAACTTGCTCGGATCAAATCCGTTCATCAGGTGTTCATCTTCAAAAACATATCCCATCTGGTTACAGATTATACGGGTTCCGCCAATCACAGTGCCGATATTGGTATGCGAATGCCCGTAAATCCAGGCATCAATCCGGCTGTCAGCTATCAGTTCTCCATATTCACTGGCAAATGCGCTGTTCAGCACGGAATCCCTATGATGCTGAGCCACTACCTGAAGTGTCGGCAGGTGATGCGTAACCACTACGATATGAGGTGCCGTACTTTCCTTGATACTTTTCCGAATAAAGTCAATACAGGTCTCATGCATCCAGTTGAACTCCTCCACCTGTAGTAGTTTTCCACTGAACTTAATCTGACGGAAATCGTTCATGCCTTTCCATACAAAATATTCATCGTTCGGATTGACCCGTGACCACAGCGTACTCAGCACGAAATCGGTATCATCAATGCGAACAACCTGATTCTGATAGTAGCCGACATTCTCCCGGAACATCCACCGCCATTGCAGCCCTCGTTCCATCACATCCGAATAGTTGTAATATTCGTGATTGCCGGGGACAATCAGCACCTGTCGGTAATTCTCTGAAGCCCATTTCCAGAACTTTGTCAGTGGAGCCACCTTGTCTTTCAGGTAGAATATGTCTCCGGCCAGCACCAGTACATCGCCGGTAACCGGCAGCTCATTATGTTTCAAATATCTGCTGTTTTCCTGGAACTCCAGGTGCAGATCGCTCATGTATTGTATCCTCATCTTATTGCTCTCCTTTCTTTGATTGTTCTATCTGCTTCTCTATGATTGCCTTTACCCGTGCAAATGAGACAGGGGTGAAATCGTTGTTATCTACTCCAACATCATACTGCGTGGGAAAAAGCATCTTTAGCCTCGGAGCGTCCTTCCCGGTGTTGTGCCTGCTGGTATGTACATGTCCGAAAAGCTGCCAGGTGCCATTGTATGAACCGCCATAACAAAGGAACGGACAGTGATTCAGATAGATCTTCTGCTTATCTACCTCAATATACATCTGCATCACAACCTGTTCAAAGTATTTCCTGTAGTCCTGTCTCAGATTCTTTATGTCATGGTTGCCAATAATAAGATAGATTTTTCCATTCAGCCTGCTCAGTACGTTTATCCATTCAGCAGAACCTCCCAGACAAAAGTCACCTAAGTGAAACACGATATCATCTGGACTGACCACGCGGTTCCAGTTGGAAATAATCGTTTCATTCATATGGGCCACATCCTTGAAAGGCCTGTTACAAAACCTGATGATATTGGTATGATTGAAGTGGGTGTCGGATGTAAAGAACACCCTGCTTCCGTCAAATTTATAATTCATAATCTCCTTTAGTTTTGTGCGCATCACTGCGCGGTTCATACAAAATCTAATACCCATGGACGGAAATGACGGAGAAGGTCGTATGATGCGAACGTCACCAGTGGGCAAAATAAAACCGTTGAAAAGTTTGGCAAGGACTTTCCAACGGCTTCAATTAATTCTGGAGGGATATCTGCATCTAATATATCCCAGCCTGTTTATAATATGTTCGTTGGAAAGCGCTTTTGAATTTATCGAAGGATTCAATGCTTGAAGTTTGAACATATGGCATACGCTCAAAGCATGATGTGCTTCGATATGATATATTTGATAATATGTTCATTCTATTATGTTGCATCGTGTCTTTATAAATTTCCAATTGCATGGCAAAATTATAAAAGATTTCAGGAAATGCACCTAACTAGAGTCAGAAAATTCTTCTTTTCCTTAGGTCAAATATAGATTTTCCTCCGAACCTTGGTAAGATTTCCCTCCGTAATGGTCTGATGTCGGTTCATTTTGGGATATATGGCAAAATTTGTTTGTTCCCGTTTTCTATGACTTCTTTCTGTCATGCACAAAGCCTATAAGAAATATTCCCACCTGATTCTATACCGAATTTTTTGCAAAAATTCGGTATGCCTTTTATGACAATTTCGACAAATCTGTGTCTTTTTGTCAAAATTGTTATCACCTTCAATTACTTTTTGGGCAAATGTCATATGTTCGCTATGGAGAAACATAACCTACTGATTTGAGATGCACCGATTCTCTACCTATATTGAACATCCACAATACCATTCATTTGCCCAGAAAAATTCAAGGAAAAACATTGGAATATGAAATCTATCAACTAAATTTGCAACTACATACTCACCCCGCTTCCCATAAGAACAGCGCGCTCTGGGTGAGTCTTTTTTTTGTAATTCAAAAGAGATATAAAAGAATGACTAGTCCTAAATAACTGCTGCAAGTTTTAGACAAAAATACAGCTCAGCAAGACTATCCTTACTGAACTGTATTTTTATAACTTTCAATTCTTATCCGTTTCTACGGCTCACAACATATGTAACCCTCTTGATCATAAGCTTTTCGCTCATGATGAATTAAATCTATCAACTGTTGTAATTCGCACACATCCGACTTAATGTCTTTGAAACGGTAATATTGTTCATCATATCTTTTCCGGGAACCGGACTTCAGACGGGATTCTATATCATCCGGAATTAAATAGGAAGAACGCTCTTTGCCTAAATATTGCTGAAACTCAAAGAGAAATATATTTATTCCTGCCAAATCAAAGTCTCCGAAGTGAAGATAATGATTGGGAATGGAACACAGCCATTTTCTAAGGTCGGTCGATTGCGGATATCTGGATACGAAAAGTACTTTATCTGAAAGAGCATGATTATGAAGATATCTATCAAAGAGTGTCCGCTGCCTGCGAATCATCCTGAAATTGTCCATATTTTCCACACCAATCACCACTGTATCTTCCGGAATTGTAAATTTCTTCCAGTCTGAGACAAAGAGGAAGCTTCCTTCTTGCGGATTTACCGGGAATGGGTCTCCACCCAGGAAACACTCGACACGTTCATAACTGTTTACAGGGAAGCCAGGGCAGGAACGGACCATGACGAGTTTGGAGTTTCCTGTCTCCGCAGCCATTGTGGCACGGGAATCTGAAGCATTTACTTCGAGAAGGCGATAACGCTCATCCTTATCTACAAGAAATCTTTTCAGAGCCTCAGCATCACGGGCACGATATGATTTTCTTGAGCCACGTGATACAACCAACAGCAGACCTTCTGCCAACAGCTCATCAAGCAACTTACTGTTCAGCCTCGACCCGGCAACCAGTTCACCGGCTAACAATGCTTGTATAGACGCACTTAGTGCCATATTATCCGATTAATTTATTCGTTTCAACAATTTCTCTACTCTTGTCCTTACTCCATGCTTACTTAACAGGTATGTATAGCGGTAGTCGTATGGATTATACGATGTAGGTGAACTGTTAATAAGATAGATATTGCGTGAATTGGCAAACTGCAGAATGCCTTTTATATTGGTAGGATGCAAGCGACCTATCTCATCCATCATGCAGTGTACGATAAAATCACCACTTTTTTTGGCAGCCTTTTTCTTAAACACATTGATGAGCATGATATTAACCATTGCTTTCACAAGAATATCCGTACCATCCGATCCTACATTATTAATACGTTCAACCCAGCCGGTGTCATTGTCGTTCTCTTTCACACGGAACTGTAAACGGAAAGCGTCCCCCAAAGATACAGTCGGACGATTCGGTTCGTTCTGCAACTGATGAGACAGGCTCTTCAGATAATCTACGACCTTACGGTTCACTTCATCCCGATTATTATTTGAAAAAAGATTCAGTTCGCCGATAGAAAAAGCATTCTCTATCGCATAATCGTGAATGGATATAAGCAGTTTCATGAGTTTGTCAGATGACTCATCTGCCCTGAGTTCAATACTCTTGATTACTCCTGCAAAATTCTTTTCTATAAAATCACGGTTTATATCCTGTATCACCCCATCCACATCCGACCTGCGTTTCATCAGTGAACCGATTTCCGCCGAGATACGTCCCAAAATATCTTTATAATGCTCGCTGGTACGTCTGCGGAACTCCTCGATTTTATTATTGTCCATAAAGTCCTGCAAATCCGCTGCAATCTCCAAATAGTCATTGTCTGTTACAGGCATTGTATTGAAATGGAAAGCATTTTGGGGCTTAAAGTTACGATTGAAACTGACAACTATGGATTTAAGCTTGTCTATCGATTCACGCTTCTGATTGACCGTACCTCGAAGTTGACTTAAAAGTTGCAGACAATCCAACTCGGTCTTCTTCATCTTGTCATCAGAGAGGAAAGCATCAGGCACCAGATGCTCATTTTCTACCATCTGATGATAAAGCGTCAAGCCTTCTCTCCTATGCGTCAGTTCACCACGAACCTTTTTCCGACGCTCTTCCATTTCTTTACATTTTTTCCCGATACGTGTCCGCCTGTCTTCATAACGCTGACGTATCATGGCGAGCCGCTGCTCTATAGTCTTAATTGCCTTTTTGATTTCCGGCTCCTTGGCAAAAAGATTTTGCTCTGTGTCGCGATATCTGATAACAATTGAACGTTCTTTATCAATCCTCATCAACAGAGTCTTTAAATTCTCTAAAGCCCTGCGGTATTGCTCGAGCAGGTTCGTATCAACGCCCTTGCCTGCAAGTTCGGCTTTCTGCTGTTCGTCGAGTTGTTGCTTCTGTGCAGCGAATTCCTGATTACGTTCGGCCGCTACAGCATCTTGCGACTCCTTGAAAATACGCAATTCCTCATCAAGTGCTTTGGCTGCTTTATTAAACGATGAATCGAGTTCCTTAAGGTCCTTTTTATTTTTCAATTCATACTTATTGCGCGCCTCTTTCTCCGAATTCACATGCAGTACTGCCTCATTAAAGGAATGTTCACGAACATCTTTTTCTCGGGCAATCTGTTCCTGTTCTTCCATCTCCAGCTTATGCCTGCGGTTTTGCAGGTTCTGCCGCTTGGCTGGCACCTGTTCTTCTTCCACCTTCAACGATGTCATTTTCTGACGAAGCGGATTAACCTGTACAGCATATTTCTTGCCAAGTTTAGCTATCTCTTCCTGAAGAGTAACAGGCAATTGCGTAAGCTGATGGTTAATCTGCCGTACCTGCTCTTCCAGGTTATTCTTCTCCAATCTATATTCATCAGGCGTACGATGCACAGAGGCAATATTATCCAGGTTTAACTTTACGCCAAACATGCCATTAGCCACAGTGTCCAACTGAGGGTCAAGCCCTTGAGCATATAGAATCCTCTCTTCGTCAACGACTTTGCCTATCGTGTTCTCCCAACCTTCAGCGTTTTCACAAAGCCACTTGTAAAGAGAACCGTCTAAACGATCCAATAAATCATGAATCTTCGCGATTTGTTCACGCATTTGTGTGCGGTCAGCGTCAAGACGTTCCTGCTCACGCTGAGAGGCTTGTTTTATCTCCGTTTCTTTCATCTCATACACGGCAGTAATCCGGGCAATCTGATTTTTTACCGCTGTCTGTTGGGCCGCATTCTCTTTTTCCGAAAAATTCAATTGTTGCAGTTCCTCATCTACTTGCTTTATTTCAGTAGCTTTGGGATGCCAATGCCGGAGTTCCTTCAGCGCATTTTCAGTCCTGTTCTGTTCGGTCAACAACATTTGCAGACGTTCGTCAGAGTCGTGTCGCCAGCTGTTGAAAGTCTCCATAACCTGATTCCTGTTTCTGGTACGTTCTTCTTCCAAACTCTTACGCTTTATCTGAAGTTCGGTCTGTTTCTGATAATATGCTTCTTTCTGCATGTTCCCAAACGCCTGACGTGCATTTTCCAGTTTACCTCTTGCAATGTTGTACTTTTCTTCTATCGATGCATAAGCTTTCAACAAATCATCCAATAGCGTCTGTTTATCAGCAGCCTCCTGTCTGATAGCAGACTCACGACCGGCAAGAGCGAGTTTGTCATCAATACCCTCGTCAGCGAAATACTTTCTTGCCTGTGCTATTTCCTTCAGTTTACCCTTTTGGGCACCAAGGTCCTGATTGAGTGCGTCTTTTTCTTTATCATATTCTGCCGTAAGTTCCTTTTCACGGTTATGCTCTTTCTCTATGTCCGCTTCAACTTCTGCGGCTTCTATCTCCAAAAGAGGTATATGCTTTTCACTATAAACTACAGCATGATTAAGCATGTGCCATACGTCAGACAACTGCTGGTCGAGTGCTACAATTGTACGGCCCTGTTCAGCTATTTTCAATGCTTGCTGACGCACAGGGTAACTGCCATCACGTGTTTGGCGGAACCAACAGTCTATCTCGTCATACTCCCGCTCAAAATCTGTAACAAGTCGTCTATAGGTCTGCAAATCAATCGGCAAATCCTCATCAGTCATGGATTGTATAATCGTATTCTTTACAAAGTCCGCATCAAGTTTGGTATTCAGAAAGACATTCTGAATGCTTCGTGGGATATTCTGATAATGCGAACTCTGCACCAGTGCATAACGCGCATATTTATGGTCATGAGTGTTGCCAAAGATTATATCCTTGAACATCACACCGGACTCGATTCTTGCAGAAACAGCTACGTCTTTGTCTATACGTTCGCGAATCTTCACCCAGTCACTCAATACCTGCTTGTCATCGTCTATCAGCCATTCACGCTGATAAGGTGCATCAATAAACCGCCATGAAGCGCGTCCCTGATATCTGCCGACAAGTATCGTATATGCGCCATTGTCTCGAATCACTTCATAAAGTATATAAGAGTTTGACTGGCGAAAATAAAATTCATCAAACGATTTCTGTCCCTGTTGAATACCCAAATGCTGTTTATCCGCATTGTAGAAAAACAGCAGTGCCCTCAATACCGTACTTTTACCGACCCCCTGAGTCCCTGTGAAATGCACATTCCCATCTACAGATATCTCTGCATACGGAATATTAGCACTATTGATAAAAATAATCTTATTCAGGTATTTCATCTTCATTTGCAATTTGAATTATTTCAACCAATTCTTCGACATAGCGGAATGCCGAAGTAACCTTAAAGGTCTCATCAAGTTCGCTGATACACTCTGCAAAGCCCATGTTCTGCATTTCCTGAAGCAGTTTGTTTACTATTTCAACATTAGACCCCACACCGTATTTCTTGAACAAACGGTTTGCCTTTTCCTTCAGTTCGATATCCAGACTGATCTGTTCTGTCAAATGACTTTTGCGGAACTGATATCCTGCAGCAAATGACTGATTATAGCATTTCAGAAAATCCAGATAGTCAAGCCATTTTGAAAAGCTGTCCAATTTCTGCTCTATCGTCTGTTTACCCTCTCCTATTCTTGAAAAATAGAAGTAACCATTACCAGATTCCAGTTGCAGACCGATTTCCTTGAAGTATTCTGTATAATCTTCCAAATTCTCCTCGATATCCTCATACAGATGACGGACAGAGGCATCTGCACTGTCTACCGAAAGAAACTCTCCCCGGCTTAACCGCTCGTATATTCTTTGAGTATTATTTCGCATAAATTATAGGATATTCAATGTCTTGATAAATTGCATATTCGCCTGTTATCCGGCATTCATCAGGATGCAAGATAACCAACTGACAGAAGAGAGTGGCATGTTCTTCTATGCTACGTTTTACTTTATAGTCATACCTCAGAATGAATTCAAACAGATTATAACTTGATGCTAAAAATGCATTCCAGACTTCGGCAGAATCCACCTCCTTCAATTGCCGGATATGTTCTTGCAAGTCTTCCTCTGCCAGAGGGCCGGCTTCCGTTCTGGCTGTTTTCTGTATTCCATTCCGTTCGGCAATTCGTCTCAGCAACTTTACTACCTGATCGTTTTCCCTTAGCATTTCTAAAGACAGGCGAATCTTATTGTATTGGCGGGATTCCATCCAAAGAGGATTCCTTTCTTCCAGAACTTTTACAAGGTTCGTATCGGTCTTGATAAGCAACTGATCTTGCAGATACTTCAACTTCCGTATCTTTTTGTAAAGTTGATTTTGCAGGTCTATCTGATTGATATAGGAAATAATCTGTCTGTCAATTTCCATTAGCGCATGATAGGCTTCTACAAAATCATGCTTCACATCGCTACACGTTTTTGCCATGTGCGGATCATTGGCCATGATGAAAAAGGCGTGTTCATTATCCATCAGTTTTTCACATTCACGTATCATGGCACGAATGCTATGGCTCTTTTCATCCAGATTCTCCAGTTTCTTCTTTTTGATGACATAATTGGGTTCCTGCTTATAGGCATTGTCCATATTACGCTTCAAATCCACCACATTCTTCAGGGTCCTGAATCCGGTCTTCTTTAAAAGTTGCCGCACACTATCCTGATATCCGGCTTTGCGGTTGGGATTAGTCTCTTGCAAGAAATAACCGATATTCTCTTTCAGGGTGTTGATGCATTCCTGTACGCTTAATACGCTAATTTCCTCATTGACATTCAGCACTTCCTCAAAGAAGTTCAGATAGTCGCTCTCAATCTCAACCGCATTTCCGGATTCCACCAGCACACCATAATCAACCAGCTTTCTCAATCTTTGTTCATTTCCTCCGACAAGGTCAATGGCAAGACCCAACGGAAACTTCATAAGCTTCCGCTTCCCAAACATCTCACTTAGCAATCTTTGCTCACGTGAAAGCGTTTTCGTCAGTTCTTCTATACTTCTAAAATGCGTCAGGACATCCATATATTCAAAACGACCAGTCCATCACGTTCCTTGCGTTGATTTAGAATGATGTTTTTCATTCCCTATATTGTTATTCAAATGCAATATTACTATTTTTCATTCAAATAACAATGTCTGTTGCACAATATATGTACTATTTATGCACTACAAAATCATTATTGAGTAAAATCTTACATCGTTGTGACCAAGAACTGCCATATCATAAAACCTTGTATCCTACGTACACATAGCGGTTTTACTCCTCAAGTTGGGATTCCATACCGACACATTATAAGTTACAAATAAGAAACTGTTCTGAATTTATCGTGCGATGATTGGGGATGAGTTTTCGAGGCATTTTTTGTTTCTGTGATGAGGAAGATAGCGGGCTATCTGACGAAGAACAGAAGCGGAAAGGAC
>OIWN01002884.1_pt1 | contig 10871 bp, 9 predicted proteins | sample 1587591 | NCBI WGS metagenome assembly OIWN01 (sample SAMEA3888901, study PRJEB22519) | human gut metagenome | biome: human gut; feature: human-associated habitat; material: faeces | place: Denmark | collected 2010 | reverse complement strand
TTTATAGTATTTATCCTGTTTGTCTGTGATCATGGACTGTTTCTTAGTCTCTGTAGCCGTTTTATCATTGAGGCTTGTAACTTTTGCCACATAGCATGCAGTGTCACCTTCGATCACATCCGTCGTCTCGCCTTCTCCTAATTTGTCTGCTGCTTTTACGACTTCCTTAGACGGACTTACTGAATCCGAATCAAACGTGGCATCTTTGGCTTCTGTTCCCTGTTCCGTTGCATACGCAGCAAAATCTTCTGCTGTCTTTGCACCTTTGGCAAATGCCTCTGCCGTCTCTTTGGTTTTTTTCTTTTCCGCTTCGGATACTGTAGTATCTGATGAGCTTGAAGAATCAGATGTTGTACTATAATCAAATTCTACATACTGCATATGCTTCTGTGTCGCTTCTTCATCCGTTACTTTCACATTCGCATCTGCTACAATTGCCGCACGCATTTTCTGTTCGATCGCCATCAGTGTCATGACACGTTTTACATTTTCCTTAGAACCGGACACCTTGTCTTTTTTCTTCTGTGAATTGGCTTTGTCAAATTCTTTTGCTGCATCATTGATTGCTTTTTTATCGGCCTTTGTAAGCTTCACATCATAATCTTCCATATGTTCTTCCAGAAGAGCCATATTCTTCAGATCATCCAGAAGTGTCTCCTTGATAGACTCTTCATATGTCTTGCCGTCTGATGCATTTCTGCTCCACATATCATCACCGCCGAGATAGCTTGCAAAGTACGTTTCGTACTGAGCCTGTGTATATCTTGCATAGAAATTTGCAACACCTGCCGTAATCTCTTCATCCCCTGCTTTTACGACTACTGCATCGTCCTTCCGTGATCCACATCCGATAAGTGATGCTGCCATAATTCCTGCCAGTGCTAATATTAATGCTCTTTTTTTCATTTATCCTAACCTGCCTTTATTTGCTTAATGGGTCAATTATACCGCTTTTTTCTTCGCCTATCAATCTTTTCAACCCATTTAACACATTTTTTGTACTTTCCAATGCGTCTGTCTGCTTCTCTTTCAGATTCCTTCTCTTCTTCTCATAGATAAAACATGGCTGCACCCCATCCGCTTTGAACGTCAGCTCGCCACGAAAATCTTCAATCAGCTTCGGAATCCGCTCCGGATGTACTTTTGCTTTTTCATACATGGTAAATGTGTAAACCTCGCCTTTCTGCTCGACCGCCGTTACATACAACTGATGTGCCTGTGCCTTCAGAGCCGCTACTTCCAGAAGCTTTTCTACTTTCTTCGGAATATCTCCGAAACGGTCGATCAGTTCTTCTGTCATATCTTCCATCTCTTCTCTGTTCTCGATTGCAGCGATCCGTTTATAAACATCCAGTTTCTGATATTCATTCGGAATATACGAGGCTGGAATAAATGCATCCACATTCAGATCCATCGTCGTTGTAAATGTCTCCTCTTCTTCCATCTCGCCTTTCAGCTGCTTCACCGCCTCGTTCAGCATCTTACAGTAAAGGTCATATCCGACTGCTTCCATATGTCCATGCTGTTCTGCTCCTAGAAGATTGCCTGCTCCGCGGATCTCAAGATCCCGCATTGCGATCTTGAATCCCGAACCAAGATCCGTAAACTCGCGGATGGCCGCCAGTCTCTTTTCAGCCACTTCTTTTAACATCTTGTCTCTCCGGTATAGAAGGAATGCATATGCCATGCGGTTAGAGCGTCCGACACGCCCACGCAGCTGATAAAGCTGTGAAAGGCCGAGACGATCCGCATCGTGGATGATCATCGTATTCGCATTGGAAATATCCAGTCCTGTCTCTATGATCGTTGTAGATACCAGTACATCAATCTCACCATTAATGAAATCATACATAATCCGTTCCAGTTCGTGTTCCCGCATCTGTCCGTGTGCATAGGCAACCGTCAGATCCGGCACCAGTTTCTGCACATGTCCTGCCACTTCATCAATATCTTCCACGCGGTTGTAGACATAATATACCTGTCCCTGTCTTGCGCATTCCCGTTCAATTGCCTCACGTACCATCTCATCGTTATATTCCATGACATACGTCTGGATCGGCATACGGTCGTTCGGCGCTTCTTCCAGCACACTCATGTCACGGATTCCGATCAGGCTCATATGAAGGGTTCTCGGGATCGGAGTTGCCGTAAGCGTCAGTACATCTACATTTTCCTTTAATTTCTTGATTTTCTCTTTGTGCTGTACTCCGAATCTCTGCTCTTCATCAATGATCAGAAGCCCGAGATCCTTGAATTTCATATCTTCACTTAACACTCGGTGTGTTCCGATGATAATATCTACCAGCCCCTTTTTCGCATCCTCGACTGTCTTCTTCTGCTGCGCCGGCGTGCGGAATCTGCACATCAGATCGATCCGCACCGGAAAGTCTTTCATACGCTGCACGAACGTCCGGTAATGCTGCTGTGCAAGGATTGTTGTCGGAACCAGATAGACCACCTGTTTACTCTCCTGTACTGCTTTGAATGCCGCACGGATCGCAACTTCTGTTTTTCCGAATCCGACATCGCCACAGACCAGACGGTCCATGATCTTGTGACTTTCCATATCTTTTTTCACAGCCTCGATCGCCATCATCTGGTCTTCTGTCTCTTCAAACGGGAACATCTCTTCAAATTCCCGCTGCCAGACAGTATCTTCTCCATAGACATAACCATCCTGTTCCTGTCTCGCCGCATACAGCTTCACCAGATCCCTTGCAATCTCTTTTACCGCACCGCGCACCTTTGTCTTGGTCCGGTTCCATTCCTGCGTTCCCAACTTGTTCAGTTTCGGTTTCTTGGCATCGGCACTTGCATATTTCTGGATCAGATCCAGCTGCGTTGCCGGGATATAAAGATTTCCGCCCTGTGCATACGAAATTTTCATATAATCCTTCGAAATCTTGTCTACGACGATCTTCTCGATCCCCTGATAGACCCCGACACCATGATTCTCATGGACCACATAGTCTCCCGGTTTCAGTTCCGAAAAGCTCTGGATCTTACGGCCTTCATATGTCTTTCTCTTTTTCTTCTTTTTCCGTTTGCCGAAAATGTCCGACTCTGCGATCACAGTGAATTTGAGCATCGGATATTCATAACCTTCTGCGATATATCCGTATGCCGTCATGATCTCTCCCGGCTTCACTTCCCGGTCCAGATCTTCACTGTAATAACTGCTCAGATTATAATCTCTTAAATCTTCCGCCAGACGCTTCGCACGGGTCCTGGAACCTGACAACAGAATTACCCTGTATCCATTTCTTTTTAACCGTTTCAGATCCTGTGTCAGCATTTCAAAACTGTTATTATACGGATTCACACTTTTCGCCAGGATCTCATAAGACTCTCTCACCTCCAGTCCTTTGCATTTCATCCCCAGTGCATAGAATCCGATACTACTGTAACAATTGATCTTTTTCAGGATCTCAGTGACCGGAAAGATTTTTGCTTCTTCCTCTTCCAAATCATATCCGCTTTCCAGACGTTTCTTCTGTGCTTCCATGAATTCATCTTCAATATTCTGTCCACGCTCCACAAGACGTACCGGTTCATCCAGAAAAAGGATCGTATCCTCCGGTGGAAAATAATCCAGAAACGAGACACCCTTCTCACCATTCTGTGGGAATTCTACCGCCGGATAGATTACAATATCCATCAGATTTTCGATCGACCGCTGGCTCTCCACATCAAACGTACGGATGGAATCCACCTCATCTCCCCAGAGTTCGATACGCACCGGAAGTTCTTCCGTCAGCGGATAGATATCCAGGATTCCTCCACGTACCGCAAACTGTCCAGGTCCTTCCACCTGCACTTCCCGGTCATAACCTATAACCGAAAGCTTCTCTGCCATCTCATCCAATTTGAGAACGCTGTCATTTTGTACCTTAAGTACTTTTTCCGCAATACTTTCCTTCGGTGCCAGATGATCCATGAAGCCGTCCAGGCTTGTCACAACCGTTACCGGTTCACCCGAAAGCACTGCCTGGATTCCTTCCATTCTCTGCTTTACCAGTTCTTTACTTCGGATATCTGCCTGATAGAAGAGAAAATCTTTCGCCGGATACAGATACGTATTACTGTCCAGGAAACGGTATTCTTCATAGATTTGTTTTGCTTTTGTCTCACTGGAACAGGCGATGACTTTATATTTACAGCCATCGCCAAGTGCATACATCATATGAGATTTCTGGGAATTCACACATCCGCACACACGGATCATTCCCACATCTTTTTTCTTATTCTTGCAGAGTTCTTCAAACTCTGCCAGTTCTTTTAACGGCCCGATTAAGCCCTGCATCTTTTATGCCTCCTTAGGCTTTACTTTCCTGTTATACTGATTCATGGCAGCCTCGATCTCTCCATTTAAGATCATTCCCACCGCATGGTCTGCGCGGTCATAACCTTCTTCCATCAATTCACGGTCTTCTTTTGAAAAATGTCCCAGCACATAATCCGCCAGGTCATATTTCTTCGGCTTCTCACCTACCCCGATCTTGATTCTCGGAAATACATCCGTTCCCAGATTGGCAATGATATTCTTGATTCCGTTATGCCCTCCGGCACTTCCTTTTTTACGGATCCTTAGCTGTCCCACATCCAAACTGATATCATCATAGATCACCAGAAGTTCATGTTCTTCATCGATCTTATAATAATTAACCAGTTCTCTTAAGCTTTCCCCGCTGAGATTCATGTAAGTCTGCGGTTTTACTAGAAGCACTTTCTGACCCTCAATGATTCCCTTTCCGACCAGCGCTCTTCCTTTTCTTCCATCTACAGAAATATTATATCTGTCCGCCAGCATATCTATGACATCAAATCCTACATTGTGTCTGGTTCCTTCATACTGAAGTGTAGGATTCCCAAGTCCTGCAATAATAAACATAATTCTTCACCTTCCATTTCTTTTACCATTCTACAAGAACCTTTCCCATTTGTCACGGAAAAATTAAATGAATAATTCTTCCACTTTTTTCATACATTATAGAAAATAAAACAATCTTTGAAATAAAATACCAGGAGGTCTCGCTATGAGTTCCAAAACCAAAATTGTTGTACTTCACATGAAGGAAATCATCTATACCGTTATTTTTGCAGTATTAGCCATTGTTCTGATCCTGCTTTTGATATTCATGTTCCGTCCCGGACACCATTCCGGATCCAATGATAAGAAGATCTACACTCCCGGAATCTACACTTCCGATATTACGTTGAATAATACTGCTTTAGAAGTTGAGGTCACAGTGGATGAAACGCATATCAATTCAATCCGTTTTACGAATCTGAATGATTCCATCACAACCATGTACCCTTTTATCGAACCGGCGATTGAAGATATTGCCGAACAGGTCTATAAAAAACAGTCTCTTGAGAATATACAGTATTCTTCCGATACTCCTTATACTTCCCAGTTGATTGTTCAGGCCATTGAAAACGCACTAAAAAAAGCCGAAACTACAAAGTAGTCGCGGCTTTTTCTTTTGCTCTCTTTTGTTCTTGTTCTGATCTTAACCCTCAACGATAAGATAACGTCCATCTGGAAGTGCAAATACTTCCGATGCCTCTTCGATCTCTTCATCAGACATTCCGCTGATATCCATTCCCTCCTGATCCAGGAATTCTTTAACTTCTTCAATGCTGTCTACGATAGAAGCCATACAATCCTCCAGAAAAGCCTCAGCCTCTTCTAAAGTCTCAGCAACTGGTTCGTCAAACAGCTGTCCCTGGTTCAGGATAAAGGTCTTCAGACATTCTTCATCATATTCGTACATACATCTCAACCTCCCTTATCGTAATATTACACAAACTGCAACAGTTCTTCCGGTCTTTCGATCAGATGATCTGCTCCCGCAGTTTCTAACGTTTTCCTGTCCCGGAATCCCCACAGCACACCTATTGTCTTAAGGCCTGCATTCTTTCCAGTTGCCGCATCGACTTCCGAATCTCCGATATACAGACATTCTTCTTTCGATACCTGCATCTGCTCCATCAGATACCAGACTCCGTCCGGTTCTGGTTTTCTGCGGATGCCGTCTTTTTGTCCCTGTGCATAGTCAAAAATGTTATCTCCAAAGATTTCTTTTACAACCTTTACCGTCTGACGGTCCGGCTTATTCGAAAGGACTGCCAGATGGATTCCTCTGTCTTTCAATGCTTTTAACATCTCCGGAATCCCCTCGTAAAGTGTTACATGATATGTACAATTCTGATCAAATATACGTCCGTAAATTTTCATTCCTTCTTCAATTCTTGAAGCCTTAGGATCCCCCGACACTTTCAGAGATTCTTCGATCAGAACTCTTGCTCCGTTTCCGACAAACATTCTGCACTGATCCTTTGTGATCTGGGAGAGCCCCATCTCCTTCAGTGTCAGATTCACAGAATATGTCATAGATTCCAATGTATTTGTTAATGTTCCATCTAGGTCAAATATACAAGCTTTCATTATACAAATCCCTCCTGCAAATATCATAGTATGAGACTGTCAAAAATGCAATACTAAAAAAATCTATCAGACTTTTTTGTCATATACATGACACACAAAGCGATACGCCAGCCCTTAGATAAGGTACTGGCGCATTGTTTTCAACGCATTCTTTTCAAGTCTGCTCACCTGAGCCTGTGATATCTGTATTTCATCTGCAACCTCCATCTGTGTTTTTCCCTGAAAAAACCGAAGCTTTATAATATACCGTTCCCTCTCTCCCAGATGTTTCATTGCTTCTTCCAATGATAAATCTTCTATCCACTTTTCTTCTTTATTCGTCTGATCACTTAACTGATCCATTACATAGAGTGCATCTCCTCCATCATTGTACACCGGTTCCTGAAGGCTCATAGGTACCTGGATTGCATCCAGTGCAAATACAATATCTTCTTTGGATATTCCGATCTCCTCAGCGATTTCCTGTACTGTAGGCTCTTTCTGATTCTTCTTCATATAGTTTTCCTTAGCATAAATTGCCTTGTATGCAGTGTCTCTGAGTGACCGGCTGACTCTTATGGAATTATTATCTCTCATGTACCTTCTGATTTCTCCGATAATCATAGGTACTGCATAAGTGGAAAATTTTACCTCTAATTCTGTATTAAAATTATTGATTGCTTTAATAAGGCCAATACAGCCAATCTGGAACAGATCATCCGGATTCTCTCCACTTGCACCGAACCTCCTTATTACACTTAAGACAAGTCTTAGATTACCTTTGATATATTCTTCTTTCGCTTCCTGATCTCCCGCTTTAATACGCACAAACAAAGCTTCCTTCTCCTTTTCATTCAGGATCGGAAGCTTTGCTGTATTCACACCACATATTTCTACTTTTCCCTGTGCCATTGCGAACCTCCTGTCAGAATCTTCTCTATCAGTTTCTAGTAAAATGATTCTCCATATCGCACAGGCTTATGCGGATTCTTATGAAATTAAAAAAACTTTTACTCCTTGACATCCGGTCTGACGTCGGTTATCTGTCCCATTTGTCTGCCAGATTTTGGATCTGTGTTTCAAATTTTGCCATATCTTTATTGGCAATTCCTTCGTTCTTATATACTACATTTAACAGACGTTTGGCTGCTGCCACCAGACGGTTAAATGCAGATGCACTTTTAATCTTATTCGGCTTTTCTTCTGCCTTCTTCGGAATCTTCTGACCAATGGTAATGATCTCATTTGTCGCAAGATCTACGGAACCTCCGGAATACGGTGCAAATGCCGGGCAGCCAAATTGCTCTTCTACAAGCGCAGCAAAATGATCCGTCACTGTATCCTCACCATGTACAACCATCACACGGTCCGGTACCTTTTCAAATCCTGCGAGCCAGTCTAACAGTCCATTCATATCTGCATGTCCGCTGATTCCCCTTAACACTTCTATCTTTGCGTTGACCGTGATGTTCTCACCAAATAATTTCACACTCTGTGCACCTTCGATCAGCTTTCTTCCAAGCGTTCCCACTGCCTGATATCCAACAAAACAGATGGTACATTCCGGCCGCCACAGATTATGTTTCAAGTGATGCCTGATACGTCCGGCCTCACACATACCGGATGCAGACAGGATTACTTTAGGTTTCGTATCAAAATTAATCTGTCTGGATTCATCACTGGTAATCGTTGTCTTGAGTCCCTGGAACAACAGTGGGTTAATTCCCTGATTGACAAGCGCCATTGCGTCTTCATCAAAGCATCCTTTGACATTTTTATTAAACACATTGGTCGCTTCAATTGCCAGCGGACTGTCTACATACACTTCAAATCCCGGGAATTCCGGAAGCAGATTCTTTTCTTTTATCTCTCTGATAAAATACAGGATTTCCTGCGTACGTCCTACCGCAAACGATGGGATTACTACATTGCCTCCTTTTTGGAATGTTTCCCGTAAAATTCTTGTAAATTCGCCGACATAATCCGGAATATCCTCTCCATGTGTCCGGTCTCCATATGTAGATTCAATCACTACATAATCTGCTTCTTTTACCAGCTGCGGATCTTTGATGATCGGTTGATTCTTGTTACCCACATCTCCGGAAAATACGATCTTTTTAGAAACTTCTCCTTCTGTTACCCACACTTCAATACTTGCGGATCCCAGAAGATGCCCTACATCATTAAATCTGACTTCTATTCCGTCACACAATGTAATCTTCTGACCGTAATCCACAGGTGCCAGAAGCTTGGTCGCCGCATCTGCATCTGCAACCGTATAAATCGGTTCGTATTCCGGTTCCCCGCTTCGTCTTGCCTTCCGGTTTCTCCATTCCGCCTCAAATTCCTGAATATGGGCACTGTCACGCAACATGATATCGCACAAATCTGCCGTTGCAAATGTTGTAATGATCTCTCCGGAAAATCCCTTTTTAACCAATAACGGAATATTTCCCGAATGATCGATATGTGCATGTGTCAGAAGAATGTAATCTACCTCTCCCGGTGTAACAGGAAGTTCCTGATTCTCATAAAGATCCGGTCCTTGTTCCATTCCACAGTCAATCAGAATATTCTTTCCACACGCTTCAAGAAGATGGCAGCTTCCAGTCACTTCATGGGCTGCTCCAAAAAAGCTAAGTCTCATATGACCAACCCCTTTTTTCTTTTTATTGTATCATATTTTCATGAATACTTCACCATCTCCCGACGCAATCTTTGCATAATCTTTTTCTCCAGTCTGGATATATAGGACTGGGAAATCCCCAGCATATCCGCTACTTCTTTCTGAGTCTTTTCTTCTCCATCCTCCGTTCCAAGTCCAAATCTCATTCTTATGATCATCTGCTCTCTTCCAGACAGACGTCCAATAGCTCTGATGAGCACCTTCTTTTCTGCTTCATTCTCTAAATCCTTATAAATCGCATCTTCTTCCGTCCCCAGGATATCTGATAACAACAGCTCATTACCATCCCAGTCTACATTCAGCGGTTCATCTATCGATACTTCCATTCTCGTTTTATTATTTCTCCGCAAATACATTAATATCTCATTTTCAATACATCTGGATGCATAGGTTGCAAGTTTGATATTTTTATCAGGATTAAATGTATTAATTGCTTTTATAAGACCAATCGTTCCTATGGATATCAGATCCTCTACCCCCACTCCTGTATTGTCAAATTTCTTTGCTATATATACCACCAGGCGCAAATTATGTTCAATCAGTATTTTCCTTGCATTTTCATCTTTTTCTGTCCCAAGGTCTTTGATTGCTTTCTTTTCTGCCGCCGCCTCTAAAGGTGCAGGCAGAATATCCGATCCGCCTATGTAATGAATGTCTTTTCTGTCCACAAAAAAGAGTGTCTTCAAATCCGGAATTACTTTCAATTTAAACTGATGTGGAACTGCTACTTTTATCACCATTTTTCTTTCCTCCTGCCAATATATCTGGATTTATGATCATCTGATAATTTTCTGACCCTAATTCTTCTTCACATACCGCCACTAATGGATGTTCTACATTTATCCTGTATCCATTCCGTATGATCTGTATCTTATCCATGCGAAATGCAGGCATAACTCCCTCTTTTTTCCCGATGGAATGATATGGAATATATCTGAATCGTTCCGGTTGCTTTCCTTCTGTCAATCTCTTTACAGATGCCTGATCCATAACACTGACCGGATCTTTACTCACTGTATCCTTCAATGTATTTCCTGTATCTATAAGGGCTCTCAGTCTACAATTTCGTTCTCCGAAAAACACCACCACTTCACAGTAACGATTTCCTTTCTCCGAAAACAATAAAATGATCTTCCAGATTCCCAACACCACATAATAACTGATGACTGCCAATGCAAAGAATACACTTCCCTGCCGCAGATACTGTCCCGCAAACTGTAATACTCCCCCTAAAAGAAAAGACTCTATATATAAAATTACCCATCCTCTGAACAATTCCCGGCCCCATTTTAATCCCAGACCGGTTCTTAGCATCAATACATTAATGACGCCATGAAATACTATAAATTTCGCCCAAGTTGTCTTACACGGCCATATCACAACAACACAGGTCAATACTGCTCCCAGTACGCCTCCCGCTATTATGCGGCCATATCTCACCGGACATGCCAATGCCTTCTTTAGTAAAGCCAAAAGAATTGTATCCATCGTAAAGTTCATCAAAAAGAACACATCTACATATAATTCATAGTACACATCAGGCCTTCTTTCTCTTTCCGTGCACAGAAATAGATTTGTTGTTTCAAACAAGTATCATTATATAGATTTTATAGAAAAGATTTTGTCATATGATGTATGATATGCCGGTTTTCGTTCGACTGCTTTCGTAAACAAAAGAGCATTTAAGAAAGAAAAGAAGAAAAAAAGAAAGAACTGTGCACATTTCAAATTCATGTGCATCAGTTCTTCTGTCTT
>OIWN01002876.1_pt1 | contig 10908 bp, 8 predicted proteins | sample 1587591 | NCBI WGS metagenome assembly OIWN01 (sample SAMEA3888901, study PRJEB22519) | human gut metagenome | biome: human gut; feature: human-associated habitat; material: faeces | place: Denmark | collected 2010 | reverse complement strand
AGGCCGAGGAACGCAAGGTTGTCCTCTTCCTTGCTGCGCATCAGGCGAGTGTCCTCGTCATTGCGCTCGTGGTCGTAGCCGAGCAGATGCAGCACGGAATGCGTGGTCAGGTAGCCGCACTCTCTTGCAGGCGAATGCCCGAACTGCTCTGCCTGCTCGCAGGCGCGCGTGTAGCACAGAATCATATCACCGAGCATGACACAGCCAGAGTCCGGTTCAGCCTCCAGCTCCTCCTGCGGCTCGCCGTTGAGAAACTCGTACATCGGGAACGAAAGAACGTCGGTCACGGCGTCCTTATTTCGGTATTCGGCGTTCATTTCGCGGATGGCGTCAGCATCGACAACGGTAACGTCGATTTCGGCGTCAAAGTCCACCTGCTCACTCGTCAGCACACGCTCCGCGCAGGTGCGGATCAACTCACGCACGCTGTTTTCGTCTGCTACCTCGGTCTCAAAGCCGATATTGATCTGATGATTCATCATTTTCCCTCCTTGCGGCGGGTCGGAAGGCGTTTGCCGGCCGGTTTTGCGGCAGGCTTGCCCTTGCCCTTTTTGTTTTCGTACTCTGCATACGCCTTGACGATGCGCTGCACCAGTTCATGGCGCACAACGTCCTTTTCGGTCAGGAAGCACTGGGCCGCGCCGAAGGTCATGGTGTTCCGCGAGACATCGGGATAGCGGTGCACTCCGGCCATGGTGGCGCGGATGCATTCGACGAACTCCTCCATGGACGACGTCTTGTAGAGGAAACTGTCGGCGCCGGCCTCCTTGCCGCGCTCCAGGAAATTGAGTTCCGGAAACCCCGTCATCAGGATGACCTTGATGGCGGGGTCCGCCTTTTTGATCCGCGCCGTGGCGTAAATGCCCAGAATGTCGCCGTCAGCGCAGATATCCATGAGGACGCAGTCCGGGTGCCACATGCGGCACGCCAGGTCCGCGGCCCCGGCATCGGCAATGGCTGCGACGACGCGGATGTCTTCGTAATTGTGCATGGCGCTCGTAAAGGTGTCCAGCAGGATTTGCTGGTCCTCCACAATCAATACCTTGATCATTTCCCTATTCCTCCCCGCTTCCTGATTCCTCCGTCCCCTTCCCTTTCCAATCCTGCCGTCACGCCGGCGGCCGTTCCGTTTCGCAATGGATTCGGAAGAGGGGCCGGTGTCCGACGCGCAGGACGCCGCCGAGACTTTCCATGCGCTCCCGCATGCCCGTCAGACCCGTGCCGAACCGGGGCGGCGCTGCCGTACCGCCGCCGTTGTCGAACAAATCCAGGGTATACCGGCCCCGCGTTCCGGCCAGGCGGATGACGACCTTGTCGCAATGGCCGTGGCGCACGGCATTGGTCAGGCCTTCGCGGATGATGTCCACAAAGGCTTCGGCCGTCCTTGCGTCTTCGGGCAGTCTGCCATGGCAATGCACGGTAATCCCGATTTTGCGGTACGTGGACAATATATTGGACAGCACGGTTTCCGGCTTGCTTGCGCGGGACATCTTCATTTCGCGGATGACCTCGTCCAGCAGCGGCGCGACGCGGGCAGCGGCCCCGCCGGCGTCCGTGTCGATCAGGTGCTGCACCAGGGCCAGGCGCTGGCCCAACAGGTCGTGGATGAAGAAGCGGATCTTCGTCGCCACCTGTTCCTGCGTGATTTCTTCCAGGCGCCCCAACAGGTCCTTGATTTTCCCACCCTGTTCCGCCAGCAGGGCGTTCTGCTCCTGGAGCTGCCGGTTGACAGCGTCCTCGGCCGTGACATCTTTCACGAGGATCTGCGTCATGGGGCCGTCCGGCGTCTGCAGTTCCGAACGGCTGAGCAGGACGGCCTGCCCGTCGGGAAAGCGCAGGAACAGCTCCATGCCGAGGCGTTGGAGGGCGAGGCACCGGTCCGGCGGGCAGGTGGCGGCCTCGTGCCAGAAGTGGCGCAGGTCGCCGTAATACCGGCCGAAGCGCTGGTAACACAAATCGAGGAAGGCCGTGTTGGCGAGGAAGATGTTTCCGTCTTTCCGGGCAAAGGCGAGGCCCAGGGGCAGGTTGTCCATGGCCGCCTTGATGGTGTGGGGCGTCAGGAGGTCCCGGCGCTGGTGCCAGAGGAGGCGCGCCGCGAAAAACTCCCGCAGGGTCCACAGGACGAGGGCTGCCGCCAGGCCCGGCCAGCCCAGGCGTGCCATAACGCCGGGCAGGGTGAGGACGACCGCGGCGGCCAGGCACAAGTCCCTGGGCAGGCAGCGCTGCTCCAGGGCGAGGGTGGCCAGGGCAGCGGCGCCGGCGGCATAGCGCCAGCCTGTCAGGGACGGCAGGATCAGTCCGCCCAGGTAACGCGCTTGCAGCGGTTGGGCCAGGAGGGGATAGACGAACAGGATGGCAAAGACCAGCAGGATTCCTTCCCGGAGCAGTCCGGCACGGTGCCGCCGGTCCCCCAGGTGCGGGGCCTCGGTCAGGAGAAAGGCCTGCAGGCAGACCAGGAAGCAGCCGTACAGCAGGAGGAGCCGGTGCCAGGGCGCGTCGAGGAAATAGAGGTCTGTCATGGCGCGGGCCTCCTTTCTTCTTCCGGTTTCAGGGTGACATATAATGTCGCCGAGTCGTCGTCCTCGTCAAACTCCGTCCGGCAGGACGCCCACTCCTTGCGGCGGGCGATGGTGCGGCCGGCCGCGGCGAGGATGCCTGCCAGGCCCGGACTGGCAAGGCACACCAGACGCAGGGCGCCGCCGGTTTCCACCAGGCTCAGGAGGACCGTTCCCCCGGGAAGGCGGCTGCAGCTTTCCAGCAGGAACTCCGCGAGGTCGTACAGGACCAGGGCGTCGCCGGCCGCCAGCAGGGGACGGTCAAGACGGTATGTGCAGGCGCTCTGCAGGCCGGCTGCGGTGAAAGAATCGCAGCTTTCCCGCAGGGCCATCATGAACTCGAGGGATTTGACCGTACCCTGGCCTTTGGACGAAAGCAGCAGGACGCAGCGCTTTTTGAGATACACGATGAGGCAGCTCACCAGGCGCATGATGCGCTTCTGCCCGGTCCGGTCCAGGTCCCGCCGTTCCAATTGCCCCGTGAGGACGCGTACGGCGTGGCTTTTGGATTCGCAGATGGCGGCCAGTTCCGCAAAGAGGCGGTTCTGCTGCTGCAGCGTCAGGTAGCGGGAGCGGATTTCCCGGCGCCGGCGGAGCAGGCGGACATAGCGCGACAAGGTGCGGTTGCTCAGATCCAGGGAATGGCGCAGGCGGCGGATTTCCGACAGGTCTTCCTGCCACCAGAAAGAGCCCCTGTCCAGCGGGAGGCGGTGGAGGACCAGGCCCGATTCCGGCGGATGGGGCCGGGGCAGGATGCCGTAGACCGTGTGTCCCGCGGCATCGCAGATGGCCATGGAGACCGTGGAACAGTCGAAGGCCCGCTCGTAGCCCCGGTTGACGGGAAGCAGGTACAGATAATCCGACACGGCGGCGAAGGCGAGGCAGCCCCAGATGAGGACGAGGCACGTGTCCCAATGGCGGGCGCTTGCAAGATTCATGCCGTAGCAGAAATGGTACGCCAGTTCCAGGCTCAGGATGAGCGCCGGCAGGGCGTATTTCCACTGCAGGACCGTCCCGGCATCAGCCCTTTCCCCGGTCTCGTCCGGCCTCTTCCGGGGGTGGCGGACCATGGCGCAGCTGTTGCGCACGAGGAGGAGGAAGGCGGCGCAGAACTGGGCCGCCAGGAAGCACTTGATGAGGGAGCCCGCCAGCGTGATTTCGTACACATTGCTGCCCAGCGCGGGCCCCAGGGGAAACGCGGCAAAGGCTTCCGTCAGGTCATTGGTGAGGATGACCAGGCACGCGGCCCCGTCCAGGGCGGCCAGACCCTTCCACCACGAAGGCACGCGGAAGTCGCCGTGCCGCCGGGTCATATAGTAAATGGACAGGAGCAGGGACAGGGCGATGAGGAAGTAGGGCGGATAGAAGGCGTACCAGAGGAACCGGTTCAGCGGCGAGGTTTCGTCCGTGTACAGTTTGAAGAACCGCACCAGGGCCAGCAGCACCAGGGAGCCTTCGGCAAGGCGGGCCGCCAGCAGGACATTCCGCCGCTGGGTATGGTGCTGCAGGAAGCCGAAGACGAGGAAGATGGCCGCGAAGGTGACCAGGTAAGCCGCAATCAGGCTGGTGCGGCCGTTCCGGGCCCAGACGCGGTAGCGGGCCACGTGGCGCCGCAGCAGGGCCGGCAGGGCCAGGCAGGTGGCTTCGAAGGTTTCGGGATCTTCCAGGTCTGTCTGCGGCGGCCGGGCGTTGCCCCCGGCCAGGGGCCGGTCGCTCAGCAGGCCCCGGGTCACGTGCAGGGGATGGGTCCGGGGCGTGACCAGGACCAGGTGGTTCCGGTCCTGGAGCTGGCGCCGCCGTTCCGCTTCGGACCGGAACAGGATTTCCACGGGGAAAGGCGCCGGCGCGACAGCGGAATGGTCCCGGCTGTATTCCCGGCCCCGGTAGTGGACCACGAGGCGCCCGTCCTGCCACAGTTCCGTCAGGAGGGACAGGACATCCTGTTCGCGGCAGCTGCCCCGGAGGGCCAGCGTCAGGGCCAGGATCCCCGACTTCCAGTCGGCATCGCCGTCTTCGATGCCGATGACGGCCCGGCTGCGGTACAGATCCTGCCAGTCCGAAATCTCTTCCTGGCAGAGGCCGCGGTTGACGAGGAAGACGATGTCGTCGATTTCCCGGGGATACCAGTACAGGGGCTGTCCCTGCCGGACGAGCAGCACGGCTTCCGAATCCCGGGCCGGAAGGGGTCCGGCGCCTGCCGGCCGGGCCGGGCACAGCAGGCACAGGGCGCAGAAAAGCAGCAGGGCAAGGCGGATGTACCTTGCCGCCACGTCCGCAAAAAAGCCGCGCCTCTCCATGGTTCCTTCCTCCGTCCGATTTTTCCGGTCTGGCCGGGTTCCATTTATGTAATGATACTACGGAAGGCACCTTTTCGGCAAATAAATCCGCGCTTCTTCCCCAAAGACTGAGGAATTCCTTAGGCCGGCCGGCCCCCCTTTCCTGCTACAATGAAACCGGAAAAGTGGAACCATTCCGTCCAGACAAGGGAATGGAAACAGAGTCCCCTCAGTCAGTAAAAAGGAGGAAGACCATGGGTTTGATTAAAGCAGCATTGGGTGCCGCCGGCGGTGTATTGGGCGATCAATGGAAAGAGTTCATCTATTGCGAAGGCATGCCGGCCGATGTCCTGATGACGAAAGGCCGGAAACGGACCTCGAGCCAGGGGCGCAGCTCCAACACTACGGCCGAGGACAACGTCATTTCCAACGGCTCCGTCATCGTCGTCAATAACGGCCAGTGCATGATGATTGTGGAAAACGGCAAGGTCGTGGATGTGTGCGCCGAACCGGGCCAGTATACCTATGACCAGTCTTCGGAACCGTCCCTCTTCACCGGCGGCCTGAACAAGGACAGCGTCGTCGCCGTCTTCAAGCAGGTGGGCCGGCGCTTCACCTTCGGCGGCGATCCCGGCAAGGACCAGCGCGTCTATTTCTTCAACACGAAAGAAATCATCGGCAACAAGTACGGTACGCCGAGCGAAATCCCCTTCCGCACCGTCGACGATACGACGCACCTGAGCCTGACGGTGCGCATCCGCTGCTTCGGCGAATACAGCTACCGGATCATGGACCCCATCCTGTTCTACACCCACGTCGTCGGCAACGAGTCGGACGAATATCGCCGCAGCCAGATTGACAGCCAGCTGAAATCGGAACTGCTGACGGCCCTCCAGCCGGCGTTTGCCAAAATCTCGGCCCAGCGGATCGATTACACGGAACTGCCGGGACGCACGTTCGAGCTGGCCGATGCCCTGAACGAAGTCCTGTCCAAGCGGTGGCGCGAGCTGCGCGGCATCGAGATCGTCTCCTTCGGTGTCAACAGCGTCAAGGCGAACGAAGAGGACGAAGCGAAGATCCAGAAGATCCAGATGGGCATGGCCACGGCGAATCCGGCCATGGCCGCCGGTGTGCTGGCCGATGCCCAGGCGGACTTCCTGCGGTCCGTCGGGACCAACGAAGGCGGCGGCCCGGCCATGGCCTTTATGGGCATGGGCATGGCGAACGCCACGGGCAACAACATCGCCGGCCTGTTCAACCAGGCGCAGGCCGCGCAGACGCCGCAGGGAGCCCCTGCTCCCGCCCAGGGCGGCTGGGACTGCCGCTGCGGACAGAAAGGCAACACGGGGAAATTCTGCATCAACTGCGGGAACCCGAAACCGGAACCGGCCGCCGGCTGGTCCTGCCCGTCCTGCGGCACGGTGAACCAGGGCAGGTTCTGCATGAACTGCGGGACCAAAAAACCGGCGGACGCACCGCTGTACCGCTGCGACAAATGCGGCTGGCAGCCCCCGGATCCCCACCATCCGCCCAAGTTCTGCTCGCAGTGCGGCAATCCCTTTGACGACAACGACAAGATGTGACCGGGCCATCCTTCCGATTCCGCGGAGAAGGCAGGAGCCGGATGGACAGGGAAACATGAAAAAGACGGGAGGTACGTTATGGCGGATACATCGGTAAGCTTCAAATGCCCGAATTGTACGGGCCCCCTGAGCTATGTGCCGGGCCAGTCGGAAATCGTATGCGAATACTGCGGCACCCGGCTCTCCGTAGCCGACCTGGAAGCCTACTATGCCAGGAAGGAAGAGCAGGCCGCCAAGGCGGAACAAGCGAAAGAACAGAAATGGAACACGGAAGGAGCCGGCGCAGCCTGGAACGAAGACGAGCAGAAAATGCTCCGGGCCTTCCAGTGCCCGTCCTGCGGCGCCGAAATCGTGACGGACGACAACACCATGGCCACGGAATGCTGCTACTGCGGCAACCCGACGATGATTTCCGCCCGCTACGAAGGCGCCCTGCGGCCGGACTACGTGATCCCCTTCCAAAAGACCAGGGACGAAGCCAAAGAGGCCTTCCGGGCCTTTTACGAAGGCAAACGCCTGCTGCCGGACAACTTCCTGTCCGATACGCGCATCGACTCCATCCAGGGCATGTACGTGCCCTTCTGGCTCTTTGATTCCTGCGTGACGGCCACCGGCAGCTACCGCGCCAAAACGGTGCGGACATACCGCCGGGGGAACTGCGAAGTCACGGAAGCAGAGTATTACGAATGCCAGCGGGAAGGCTCCCTGGCCTTCTCCAAAGTCCCTGTCGACGGCAGCCGGCGCATGGACGATACGTGGATGGAGAGCATCGGGCCCTACGACTATTCCTTCCTGCAACCCTTTACGACGTCCTATCTGGCGGGATACCTGGCGGACCGGTACGATGTCGCGGCCGACGAGGCGGCACCCCGGGCCCAGGAGCTGGTGGAACACGCGGCCCTGGGGGAACTGGAAAAGACCGTGACAGGGTACACCTCGTTCGAGCAGCAGGAAGCCTTTGTCACGAAAGATGCCGAAAACAAGGTGTCTTACGCCATGGCCCCTGTGTGGATCCTGACCACGCGCTTCCAGGACGAGCCCTACACCTTCCTCATGAACGGCCAAAGCGGGAAGTTCGTCGGCAAACTGCCCATTGACGAAGGCAAGTGCAAAAAATACACGGCCGGCGCCTTCGTGGTCCTGCTGCCGGTCTTCTATTTCCTGGCCAAACTCGTCCTGGGTTCCCTGAACGTGCTGTAAGGAGGTGCCAATATGACCATCGGGAAACGTTTCCTCAAACTCTTCTTCGCGGCGCTGGCCTTCGTCTGCCTGCCGGTGCTGGCAGGTCCCGCAGGGCCGGCGGCCCGGGCGGCTGCGCCCCTCTTCGGAACCCAATCCATCCAGGACGGCGCCCGGCTCCTGCAGCAGCCGGAGCGGGCCCGGCTCACGAAAGCCCTGGAAGCGGTGGAATTGAAACACAACATCGGCATCGGCATCGTCACCGTGCAGTCCCTGGGCGCCGTGACACCCGACGCCTACGCCGGACAGCTCCTGAAGAGCCGCTACAACAAAGGCGGCAAGGGCAACATCGTCCTGGTCCTGGATATGCAGAAACGGGACTGGTATATCGGCACGGACGAAAAGATGCGCGCCATGATTTCCGACAAGGCCGGCATCAAGGCCCTGGGCGGCCGGTTCACGAAATCCCTTTCCAAAGGAAACTATGCCGAAGCCTTTACGGCCTTTGTCAACGGCACGGATGAACTGACCTCCTATTACGAGAAAGAAGGCAAAGCCTACGATCCTGCCGGCCGGTTCAGTATCCTGGCCCTGGTGACCGGCGCCGTCCTGGCGGCAGCAGGCGCCCTGGGCGTGCGCAGCTGGCTGCGCGGCACCATGAGCAACGTGGCGCCCAGCGTATCGGCAGCCCGCTATATCGAGGAAGGCAGCTTCCACCTGGTTGTCAGCGACGACCAGTATCTGTACACGGACCGGACGGAACGGCCCCTGCCGCAGAAATCCGGATCGTCGGAAAGCGGCGGCGGTGGCGGCAAGTTCTGATCCGCTTCCGGCGGGGGAAGGGGTGTTTCCTCTTCCCTCTTTTTGCAAAGGTGGTGAAAACGATGGCAGTACTGACAACGCGGAACAAGTCCGCACGACGGGGCCTTCGCGCCCTGGCCCGGGCGTCCTGCCTCCTGGCCGTGGCAGCGGCTCTCTTTTCCGCGGCACCGCAGCCTGTCCGGGCCGGTGTTTATACGGAGGAACTCGGGGAAATGCAGACCCTGCTCCAGGATATGGTCGTGAAACAGTCCAGAGGGCAGACGGACACCGCCCCGGACCGGGAGGACCTGATGGCTGTCTGGGAAAGCGCCCGGAACCTGCCGCCGGACGAAGTGTTCAACCAGACCCGCTATGTCCTGGCCGACATCAACGGCGACGGCGAAGGGGAACTCCTGACGGGAGACGCCGAGGGACGGATTACGAACCTGTACACCCAGCAGGGGGGCCGGCCCCGCCACGTGAAAAGCGGCTTTGTCCGCGATGCCTGTTATTATCTGGGCGGAAACCGCTTCCTGAGCACGGGCAGCACCGGCGGCCGCAACATGGTCCTCTCCCTCTGGCACCTGGACAAGCAGGGCAGCCCGGTCTGTGACCAATACTACTATACCAGGGAGGCGGAGGCAGATCCCGCCCGGCAGGAAGTTTACGTGGGGACGGACCCCAATACGGACGGGGCGGCCGCAAAAAAGAGTACCTATACAGTCGGGGAACTCAACGACTTGCGGCAGCAATATGAAGGGAAACGCTTCTCCCTGCCCTGGCGGCCCCTGGCTGATTTCGGGAACCAGCCGGTGGAAATCACCTTCTTCAACCTGGGCGGTGCCAAAGTGCAGCTGGAATACACGGCGACCCGCTACGTGAAGGATTTCCATGTCGTCCAGGTGGAAGCGGTGCCCGACGGCGGCAGCTTCCGCCAGCGTCTCGTCCAAGACCTGCCCGCAGGGGATCTGGCCCTGGCGGAGAGCTTCCGCGGCGAACCCTGTGTCAACGGCGCCCGCAGCCAGTTCCTGACGGACGGCTTCACGTACCGGGACCACACCGGCAGGCGGCACTACTACCAGTTCCACTACAGCGGGGCGGACGGTTCCCTGATCGGGTCGGAGGAGCAGATTCCGTGGTAAAGAAAACCGCCGTCATTGCCGCTGTCCTGGCAGCGGTTCTCGTGCTGGCCTTCGCAGGCCTTTGCTGGTATTCGCAGCAGCACGTCCTGGACAAGGACGGCATGGAACGGAATCCGGACCGGTACCCGTTGGAACAAGTGGAGCCGCAGAAAAAGGGCAGCGCTGAGGCGCTGCCCTTTCTGCATGGTTCCTTAGGACGGGTCAGAACCCGAAGGTGACGCTTCCGCCGAGGACGCGCTGCCGCAGGTCGCCCAGGAGGGGCGACCTGCGGATGCTTTTCAAATCGTACCCTTCCAGGGTCAGCAGGACCCCCGGGGCCAGGACATAATCCAGGGAGAGGCCCCAGCCTTTCATGCCCAGGCGCTGGTCCGCCGTGTCGAAAAAGCCGGGCCAGCCGTTCATGGTATGGACAATGACCGATGCCTGGGGCTGGTGGTAATAATGGAGTCGGATGCGCCGGCTGCCGGGATCCGTGTAAAAATAGTCGCCCAGATTGAAATTCAGCGTATACCCGTACTGGCTGGCCACGTCTTCCCGCCGGTCCCGTCCTTTCGCGAAGAGATGTTCCCAGCCGAGGAAGGCCGTCGGCGTGAAATAGTACCCGGGCTCCAGGCTGGCCACTTCCTGCTCGTTCCACTTGCCGTCCGGGTTGCCTTCGTTCCGGAACCGGGTGTAGACTCCCTCGAACGAGAAGCCCTTCTTTTTGACGATATTGTACGTGGAAACGAGAAAGCCTTCCCGCCGGTTCCGCCCTTTGCCGATGCGGCCGGCAATGAGCTGGGCGGCCCGGTCCCCTTTGCGTTCGGCCCGGATGCGGATGCCGTCGACGGTGGTGTCAAAGACATTCCCCCAGCCGGACTTGTATCCGAACCGGCCGGCATAATATCTCCAGACAGGATAGTTCCCGGTGACATAGGCCCGGAACACATGGGCCCGGTCATCGAGCCCGCGGTCATTCAGGACGCGGTTGTCCTCGACCGCTGTATGGGCGGACCAGTGGTCATCCATATGGTAATCCAGGTAGAGCCGCGTGCGGAACGTCGGCATGATCATTTTGTCCTGGAAGGCTTCCTGGCGGCCCGTGCGGGGGGACAAGGCCCGGCCGTCGAAACGGCCCTGGCCGTAAAGGTAACGGAACGTGCCGTGGAGTTCGAATGTCCCCGCTTTGGAAGGCGGTTCCGCTTTGTCCGGCAACGGGTCCGGATTGGATCCGGCCTCCACTTCCCGGGATGCCTGAACCCGTGCTCCCTGCCGGGCGCTGCCGGCCTGGCCTGCGGTCAGCCCCTTTCCCGGTCCCCCTGCCGGGCCGGGCGCCGCTGTCACAGCCTGGGGCAGCAGCAAAAGGAATGCCAGCAGCCCGCCGGAGAGGACG
>OIWN01002867.1_pt1 | contig 10939 bp, 13 predicted proteins | sample 1587591 | NCBI WGS metagenome assembly OIWN01 (sample SAMEA3888901, study PRJEB22519) | human gut metagenome | biome: human gut; feature: human-associated habitat; material: faeces | place: Denmark | collected 2010 | reverse complement strand
GGAAGCAGATGTCACCTCAATCCAAAAGGGGGTTACGACTGAGCAGGCTGTTTTGCAGAAGTTCGGTAAGCCAACCTCAGTAACTGCCGATTCCGAGGGCAATAAGATTTATGGTTGGACCTACGCTCATGCAACAGCGTTCAGCGTGGGGCAGGGCAAATCGCTCGTCGTCAAAGTAAATAAGGACGGCGTGGTGGATTCATACATCGTGAGCACTTCAAGACCGTAGCATGCTATTTGCAGCCTCGCTCTCGCGGGGCTGATAGTTAACATCATCATGTGAAGACACATGCTCATGTCAATTACCCCTCAGCGCACCCGGCGCAACGAACGTAATACCTATTCTTTTAACCTGCTTATCAGGCATAACCAGAGGCCCAATATGGCTAAAAACTACTACCAGGACGGCAATACAATGGACTGGCATAACGGGACCACAAAAGATGTGGTGTCAGGTCAACCGGTGATTGTTGGTGCGATCATCGGTATCGCTCAGCACGATATCGCCGCCAGCGGTGATGGTGTTCTGATGATGACCGGAGTATTCGTCTTGCCGAAGGTTGCAGCTGAGACCTGGCAGCGCGGGGTCCGACTCTGGCTGACGAAAGATGGCAAGTTGACCAGTAGCTCGAAGGATGGCACTGATGACAACGCCGTTGCAGGCACTGCGTGGATTACCACCAATGCAAACGACCCTGAGGGTCGCGTTCGCCTCGGCTTCTAACCATCAGCCCCATCCAGCGCCCAGACTAGCCGGGCAACCCCGCCAGATCCCCTCCTCAACTGATAACCATTCTCATATGGACGGGTCCTCCCGGAGGGGTGGCCTGCCACGAGGCGGCGGGCACGCGGAAAACGGCTAGTTTTCGTGATCCAGGGTCATCATCATCATGTGCATAACTGTATGATTTTTATCAGTGACGTTTTGCAATGATGTCGAATCGTTCAAAAAGTGTTCACCATCATGGACCAGGAGCTTTCCACCCTGAAGCTGAACATCAATCAGCTGGCAGGGATCACCGGCGTTCATCGCCAGACCGTTGCCGCCAGGCTTAAGCAACTCGAGCCTGCGCTGGGCAGCAACAACAAACTCAAACTCTACCTCATCACTGATGTGCTCACCGAACTGATGGCGCCCGTCATCGCGTCCAGCGCCGAAGATATGACGCCCTCGGACAGGCTCGCCCACTGGAAAGCGGAAAACGAGCGGCTCAAATTTGAGCAGGATACCGGCCAGTTAATCCCGGCAGATGAGGTGGCCCGTGAATTTTCTGTCATGGCAAAAGCTGTGGTGCAGGTGCTGGAAACGTTACCGGACATTCTGGAGCGTGACTGCGCGCTGAACCCCGCAGCTGTCAGCCGCGTGCAGAGTGTGATTGACGATCTTCGCGACCAGATTGCGCAGCGCGTGCTGGACGCAGAACCGGAGGAGGATGAGCCAGAGGAGGACTGATGGCGAAGCGGGCATCTGCCCGGGGGATCCGAAAGGATGTCCCTGGAATACTTCGTGCCCCACGCCGCATGCTGGTGGCCGATGCAGTCAGTAAATTTATGCGCGTGCCAATGGGTGCCGGTAACTCCGTTCCCTGGGATCCGAACCTGGCTCCGTATGTACTCGAGCCAATGAACTGCCTGGCGTCGCGTGAGTATGACGCGGTGGTGTTTGTCGGCCCGGCGCGAACGGGGAAGACAATCGGCCTGATTGACGGGTGGGTGGTTTATAACGTGGTCTGCGACCCGTCTGACATGCTGATTATTCAGATGACAGAGGAAAAGGCCCGCGAGCACTCGAAGAAACGACTGGATCGCACATTCCGTTGCAGTCCGGAAGTGGCAACCCGCCTGAGTCCCCGCAGGAACGATAACAACGTTTACGACAGGACATTCAGGGCGGGTAACTACCTCAAGATAGGCTGGCCGTCGGTCAATATCATGTCCTCGTCGGATTACAAGTGCGTCGCCCTGACAGATTATGACCGCTTCCCGGAGGATATCGACGGGGAAGGTGATGCATTTTCCCTGGCCTCCAAGCGTACCACCACGTTTATGTCGTCCGGCATGACTCTGGTTGAGAGTTCGCCAGGCCGGGACATTCGCGATACGAAGCGGCGCCGGAGCTCGGCGCACGAAGCCCCACCCACAACCGGCATTCTGTCACTGTACAACCGCGGCGACCGCCGCCGCTGGTACTGGCCATGTCCGCATTGTGGTGAGTTTTTCCAGCCAGAGATGACGGCGATGACCGGTTACCGGGAAATCAGCGATCCGGTAAAGGCCAGCGAAGCGGCCTGTATCCATTGCCCTTCCTGCTCCGGGGTGATCACCGCCGACCTGAAACGTTCCCTGAATATGAAAGGTGTCTGGCTGCGTGAGGATCAGCAGATCGACAGCAGCGGAACAATAACGGGCACCGGACGGCGGTCGCGAATAGCGTCGTTCTGGATGGAAGGCCCGGCAGCTGCATATCAGACCTGGGCACAACTGGTTTACAAACTGCTGACCGCTGAACAGGAGTACGAGGCGACCGGCAGCGAAGAAACGCTGAAGACGGTCATTAACACCGACTGGGGACTCCCGTATCTCCCGCGCTCCAGCATTGAACAACGTAAAGGTGAGGAGCTGCAGCAGCGCGCCGAACCTGTTGAGCGCCGGCGCGTGCCTGCTGGCGTCAACTTCCTGGTGGCGACCGTCGATGTTCAGGGCGGTAAAAACCGGCGATTTGTGGTGCAGGTTGTTGGCTACGGCGCCCACGGCGAGCGTTGGGTGGTTGACCGGTACAACATCATGCAGTCGATGCGCACCACGCCTGACGGCGAAAGCTACCACATCGATCCTGCCAGCTATCCGGAGGACTGGGATCTGCTGCGCACCGATGTGCTGGAGAAAACCTGGGCGCTTGATGGCGAACCGGGCAAGCGAATGGGTCTGCTGGCCATGGCCGTCGACTCCGGTGGTGAAGATGGCGTTACCGACAATGCCTATGAGTTCTGGCGGCGCTGTCGCCGTGACGGTCTGCAGCGCAAAGTCTGGCTGTTCAAGGGTGACAGCCAGACCAGGGCGAAGCTGATTACCAAAACCTACCCGGATAACACCGGGCGTTCTACCCGGCGCGCGAAGGCCGCCGGTGATGTCCCTCTCTACCTTCTCCAGACCAACGCACTGAAAGACCGGATCAACAACGCGCTTTGGCGCGATGTGCCGGGGCCGAACTTCGTGCATTTCCCTGACTGGCTGGGAGGGTGGTTTTACGACGAACTGACCTATGAGGAGCGATCAGCTGATGGGAAATGGACGAAGCCTGGTAAGGGGGCTAACGAAGCGTTTGACCTTATGGTTTACGCACATGCCCTGGTCATTCTTCATGGTTACGAAAAGATTAAGTGGCCTGATGCCCCTGAGTGGGCGCGCCGGGAGAGTTATCTGGTGGTTGAGCCATCGCCAGACGCGCCTGCAGTGGCACCGGAGCCGGTTGCAAAACCGTCAGTATCAGAGCCTAAGGCTAAGAAACCAGCCCGTGAATCGGCATGGTCATCATCATCAGGAGGCTGGGTGTGAATCTCAATGATATTCAGGACATGGTTCGCCGCTATACCGAAGCGGAAATGGCGATCCTGCAGGGCAAGTCCATTACGTTTAACGGTCAGCAGATGACCATGGAGAACCTGAGCGAGATCCGGAAGGGCCGCCAGGAGTGGGAGCGAAAGCAGGCTGCTGCCGTGGCTGCCGCAGCGGGCAGGGGTGGCCCCTTTAAACTGGCGAGGTTCCCGCGATGAGCGCCCTGGATAATCTGATAGGCATGTTTTCCCCGGGCTGGAAAGCGGAGCGCCTGAAGTCGCGCCTGATGATCCAGGCATATGAGGCTGTCATTCCTACCCGGACGCACCGGGCAAAACGCGAAAACCGCTCCGCGAATCAGTTGACGCAATTCGGCGGGCGATCGCTGCGCGAACAAGCCCGGTGGCTTGACTGTAACCACGATCTGGTGATCGGCCTCCTTGATAAACTCGAAGAGCGCATTGTGGGGGCAAAAGGCATCATCGTGGAGCCGCAGCCCCTGATGAGTAACGGGGGCATCGCTACTGACCTTGCTACACAGATCCGCGCCAAATGGGCGGAGTGGTCCGTTTCTCCCGATGTTACCGGGCAGTTTACCCGACCAGTGCTTGAGCGCCTGATGTGCCGGACCTGGTTACGTGACGGCGAGGTGTTCGCGCAGCTGGTCAGTGGCACCGGGAACGGTCTGTCGCCGGTGGCAGACATTCCTTTCTGGATTGAGGCTCTGGAACCGGATTTTGTGCCGATGGAGCGGACAGAGCCGGGTCAGAAGTTATGTCAGGGCATTTACCTGAATGACTGGGGCCGCCCGACCCGATACATGGTCTACAAAAACCTTCCGGCGGAAGGCATGCGCCAGGGAGATACCAAGGATATTCAGGCGGAGAATATGCTTCACCTGAAGTTCATGCGCCGCCTGCATCAAATCCGGGGTAACTCACTGCTTGCCGGGGTGCTGATGCGTCTTTCGGCGCTGAAGGAGTACGAGGACGCCGAACTGACCGCTGCCCGCATTGCTGCGGCACTGGGCATGTTCATTAAAAAAGGTGATGGCCAGACTTATGACGAAGGCAGCAGCGGTCAAAGGGAGCTAAACATCGAGCCCGGCATGCTGTTTGACGATCTCCGCCCGGGTGAAGACATCGGCATGATCAAGTCAGACCGACCAAATCCCAACCTCGAAACTTTCCGTAATAGCCAGCTACGTGCTGTAGCCGCTGGTTCGCGCGGTAGCTTTTCAAGTATCGCCCGTAACTACGACGGAACATACAGCGCGCAGCGCCAGGAGCTGGTGGAGTCAACCGAAGGCTATTTCATTCTTCAGGACGCATTCATCGCGGCGATCACACGACCTATGTACCGGGCCTGGCTCAGGATGGCGATTGCTTCAGGCGAGATCACGGTCCCGAAAAATGTCGATAAAGCCACGCTCTTTAGCGCCGTGTTCTCCGGGCCCGTTATGCCCTGGATTGACCCGGTCAAAGAGGCGAACGCCTGGAAAATTCTGCTGCGTGGCGGTGCTGCGACAGAGAGTGAATGGGTGCGCGCCCGCGGCGCAAATCCTGATGATGTTAAGCGCCGCCGTAAGGCGGAGGTTGACGAGAACCGTAAACAGGGGCTGGTGTTTGATACCGACCCGGCAAATGACAAAGGAGACACTCGTGTCCAGGAAGCAAAACCGGGTAAAGAACCGCCCGAAAGCCCAGGCAAAAAATAGCTGGTTCCGTATGCAGGCCAGTTCGGAAAACGAAGCCGAAATCTACATCTACGACGAGATCGGCTACTGGGGGGTAACGGCGAAGCAGTTCGTCGCAAACCTTAAGGCGCTGGGCGATGTCACCCACATCAAACTGCATATCAACTCCCCTGGTGGCGATGTCTTTGACGGTATCGCCATTTTTAATGCCCTGAAATTCCACGGCGCGGCGATCACCGTTTATATCGACGGTCTGGCTGCCTCAATGGCATCAGTCATCGCCATGGTAGGAAACCCGGTCATCATGCCGGAAAACACCATGATGATGATCCACAAGCCGTGGGGTTTTGCGGGTGGTGATGCTGATGACATGCGCGACTACGCCGACCTGCTCGACAAAGTGGAGTCGGTGTTGATCCCGGCATACGCGCAGAAGACGGGAAAAAGCACCGAAGAAATTGCGGCAATGCTGGAGGAAGAGACCTGGCTCTCCAGCACTGAATGTCTGGAGCTGGGCTTCGCTGACCAGGTCACACCATCCTTGCAGGCAATGGCCTTCATCCATTCGAAACGTATTGAGGAATTTGAAAAGATGCCAAACAGCATTCGCAACATGGTCACCCCGCCGCGCAATACCGCTACGCGCGAAACACAGCAGCCAACTGTCACCCAGCCGGCTCCGGCGGCAGGTGCCAGCGAAACTGATATCCGTGCGCAGGTTATTGCGGAGCAAAAGGCACGCGTGAACGGTATTCAGGATCTCTTCGCCATGTTCGGCGGAAAGCATCAGGAGCTGCAGGCTAAATGTATTGCCGATCCAGAGTGCTCGGTCAGCCAGGCGAAAGATGTTCTTCTGGCAGAGCTCGGTAAAAATGCCACGCCGTCCAACACCACTACGCAGGGGCAGGCCCATGTGTATGCCGGGAACGGTAACTTTGTTGGCGACGGGATCCGCCAGGCGCTGATGGCGCGTGCCGGTTATGAAAATGTTGAGCGTGACAACGTCTATAACGGTATGACGCTGCGCGAATACGCCCGCATGTCCTTGACCGAGCGCGGCATCGGGGTCTCCAGTTACAACCCGATGCAGATGGTCGGTTTTGCGCTGACGCACAGCACCTCCGATTTTGGCAATATCCTGCTCGATGTCGCCAACAAAGCGCTGTTGCAGGGCTGGGATGAAGCGGCAGAGACCTTTGAACTCTGGACCAAAAAAGGCCAGCTCTCTGACTTCAAAACGGCGCATCGCGTCGGCATGGGGGGCTTCCCGTCCCTGCGTCAGGTGCGAGAGGGCGCGGAGTATAAGTACATCACCACGCAGGATAAGGGTGAAACCATCGCGCTGGCTACTTACGGTGAGATCTTCTCCATCACCCGCCAGGCCATTATCAACGATGACCTGAACCAGCTGACTGACGTTCCGATGAAGATGGGCCGCGCTGCAAAAGCCACTATCGGTGACCTGGTCTACGCCGTGCTGACCGGTAACGGGAAACTTTCAGATGGCAAGGCGCTCTTCCATGCTGACCATGCCAACCTTTCAGCTGGCGCCATCAGCGTTGACAGCCTGGATAAGGCCCGCCAGAACATGCGCAAGCAGAAAGAGGGCGAGCGCGCCCTGAACATTCGTCCGGCCTACATACTGGTTCCGGTGGGTCTGGAAACATTAGCCAGCCAGACCATTAAGTCAGCAAGCGTGAAAGGGGCTGATATCAATGCCGGCGTGGTGAACCCGCTGCAGAACTTTGCCGAAGTGATCGCAGAAGCGCGTCTGGATGACGCCGACCCGGCGGCCTGGTATCTGGCTGCCGCACAGGGCACCGATACCATCGAAGTGGCGTACCTCAATGGCATTGATGCCCCGTACATCGACCAGCAGGAAGGTTTCACCACTGATGGTGTTGCGACGAAAGTTCGCATCGATGCTGGTGTGGCGCCGCTGGATTATCGCGGCCTGGCGAAATCATCCGGTAAGTAATCACCCCGACATTGAACCGGCCCGTAAGGGCTTTTTTTATATCTGCAACATGGCCCCGGCAGGGGCCATACGGAGAGCTCATGAAGAATTTCGTACAGGATGGTCACACTATCGATTTGACCAACTCGGGGTCGGCGGTGATTGCCAGTGGCACGCCGGTTGCCGTTGGGGATGTTCTGGCGATCGCTATCGCTGATATTGCCGTCGGCGAAACTGGTACGGGCCTCACCAGTGGCGTAGTCCAGTTGCCGAAGCTGGCGGCGGATGATATCGCCCAGGGCAAGACCGTTTACTTCAAAAGCGGGAAAGTGCAACTGGAGGCCACCGGCGCGACCCCCGCAGGGAAAGCCTGGCAGGCTGCCGGTGCGAACGCCGCCGCCGTACTGGTTAAGCTTAATGGCTAATCCCTTCGACGCGATGGTGGCCCGTATGGACGCGGCCACCGTCAATCTGATGGCGGATAAAGTCACGATCAACGGGGTCATTTTTGATGCTGTAGAAAGCCAGTTTGTCGCAGAAATGGGGCCGCTGGTGGGGGATGGCCTGTCACTGGTGGTGTTCTCCCCGGCAGTGTCGCCACGCAAAGGCGATGTCATTCACTGGAAGGGCCAGGACTACACCGTTACCCGCAAACAGTTGTTCAACGGTAAGCCACAGATCTGGATTGAGTAATGGAGGCTCTATGTCCATTAAAGGGCTCGAACAGGCGATCGCTAACCTGGAAAGCATCAGCAAAACCGCTGTGCCACGTGCATCCTCTCAGGCGGTGAACCGTGTGGCCACCCGGGCCATCTCCCGCAGCACCCGTCAGGTTGCGAAGGAAACCCGGGTGCAGCGAAAACTCGTCAATCAGCGTGCACGCCTGAAGAAAGCCACGGTACGTAAACCGCAGGCCACTATTCGGGTCAACCGGGGCAACCTCCCGGCGATCAAGCTGGGCGTGGCCAGCGTGCGTCTTTCCCGGCGAAAACGTGACAAGGCCGGTGTCCGAAGCGTTCTGGTCATCGGGCGGTTTCGCTTCCCGGGCGGATTCATTCAGCAGCTCAAAAACGGGCGCTGGCATGTCCTACGGAGAACCACCAAAAGCCGCTACCCGCTCGAGGTGGTGAGCATTCCTCTGGCGGTACCGCTGACGGAGGCATTCAAGCAGGAAAGCACCCGCCTGACGGCAACGGATCTTCCGAAAGAGCTCTCAGCGGCCTTACGCAATCAACTGAGGATAATCCTGACCAAATGAAACATCCCCTGATCCGCCTGGCGGTTCTGGATGCGTTGAAAGCTGGCATTACCGATCCTGTAACGTGGTCTGATGGCCGTCCCGCTGTACTTGAGTCCGAAGATCTCCCTGCTGTCGCCGTCTATATCACTGACGCGCAGTCCACGGAGGAATCCATCGACGAAGATATCTGGCGCGCCACGCTTCATATCGAGGTGTTCCTGAAAGCGAGCGAAACGGATACAGCGCTGGATACCTGGATGGAAAGCAAAATCTATCCCCAGCTTAACGCACTCCCCGGCCTTTTCCCCTTAATCGAAACCATGTCAGCTCAGGGCTATGACTATCAGCGCGATGACGAAATGGCGACATGGGGATCGGCTGATCTCAAATACTCAATTTCATACGTAATGTGAGGTAAACATGCCAACACCGAACCCGCTTGAGCCCGTAAAAGGGGCAGGCACAACGTTCTGGATTTACAACGGCTCAGGCGACCCTTATGCCAATCCGACCAGTGACACCGACTGGACCCGCATGGCCAAAATCAAAGACCTGACGCCAGGTGAACTGACCGCAGAGTCCTATGACGACACCTACCTTGACGATCCGAATGCAGACTGGGCAAACACAGCGCAGGGGGAGAAGTCAGCCGGTGAAGCCAGTTTCACCCTGGCCTGGAAGCCGGGTGAATCAGGGCAGCAATCTCTGGTGGACTGGTTCTATAGCGGCGCCGTGCGCGCCTACAAAATTAAATACCCGAACGGAACGATCGACGTCTTTAAGGGGTGGGTCAGCAGCCTCGGTAAAACCATCCCGGCGAAGGAAGTCATTACCCGCAGCGTGAAGATCAGCAACAACGGCAAGCCATCGCTGGCGGAAGAAACGCGCGCGCCTGTCGTGCCGGTTACCGGTGTGACGATTGATAAAGCAACCCTGACTGTTGCCGCCGGCGCGTCTGACACCGTTAACGTTACTGTCAACCCTGCTGGCGCTACAGACAAATCTTTCCGTGTTGCCTCCTCTGATCCGGCGAAAGCGACAGTTACTGCTAACGGCGATGTCCTGACCATCACCGGCGTAGCCACAGGCGCTGCTGAAATTATCGTGATGTCCAACGACGGGCTGAAAGTCGCGATCTGCAAAGTCACCGTTTCCTGACAGGCGGGGCGCTGGCCCCGTCATTTTCCTGGAGTACTCCATGAGCTTTCTGAAATCTGAGCCGTTCACCTATAACGGCAGCACCATCCAGTTGTTTGAGTTGTCTGGCCTGCAACGTATTGAATATCTGCAATACCTGGTGAAGGAAGAAAAAACATTGCCGAAAGACGAAGGTGATGAGGGATATCTCCCGTTACGGGTTAGCAGCAATCTCCGGAGCGGCGCGATGGTGATCGCGTTATCGCTATGGCAGGGGGACACCTCTAAAGAGATCGATTCTCTGCATTATGAAGTGCTGTCCGGCTGGCCGCCGGGAATGATTGGCGCTGGCGAACTTTTTGTGAAAACGCTTTCTGACATGATCCCTGTATCGGAACCGGTACCGGCGGACGAAGAGAAAAGTACAGACGTAGTGACGGAAGACGAGCCCATCAGCGCGGAAAAGCATTAGCCGGTGAGCTGAGCTTTGTAATGAAGCTGGCGCGCGAGTTTCGGCGCCCCGACTGGCGCGTCATGCTTGCCGGCATGTCATCGTCCGAGCTGGCTGAATGGGGGCGTTACTATCAGCAGCAGTATTTTGAAGGCGATCTTCTGGACACCCATTTCTCCCGTCTCAGCCATCTTATGGTTTCAATGCTGTGTTCAAAAGCCGAATTTACGCCCCGTGATTTTAGCCTGCTTAACCCACCTGAGCAGGATACCTTACCGATGGATGACGATGTGATGATGTCTGCGGCGGAAAGCCTGGGAGGAGTGCGCTATGGCCCAGTCAGTGGGTGACCTGATAGTAAATCTGGATGTTGATTCGACTAAATTCACGGAGCAGGTTAATCGTGTAAATAAGCAGCTCAAAGGCACTGGTCAGGCCGCAAATGACGCTGCCCTTCAGGTCCAAAAGTCCTTTACCCGCCATGAAGTAGCAGCAAAAAGAGCGGGCTTGTCCGTAGGGCAGTACAGCAATGCTATGCGCATGTTGCCTGCACAGTTTACGGATGTTGCCACACAGTTAGCAGGGGGGCAGAACCCCTGGCTGATTCTGCTCCAGCAGGGCGGGCAGGTAAAAGACATGTTTGGCGGGATTCGACCAATGCTGGTTGGTCTTGCCAGTTCAATCTCACCTGTAATGCTGGGCGTTGGTGCGTTAACCGCTGGCACCGCGGCGCTGATGTACTCGTACTATCAGGGATCAAGTACATTATCCGAATTCAATAAAACGTTGGTGCTCACCGGGAACACTGCCGGGCTCACTGCAGTCCGTATGCAAACTATTGCAGCAGCCGGCGAAAAAGCGGGATTAACTTTCAATCAGACCAGTCAGGCATTGACGGCACTA
>OIWN01002857.1_pt1 | contig 10975 bp, 9 predicted proteins | sample 1587591 | NCBI WGS metagenome assembly OIWN01 (sample SAMEA3888901, study PRJEB22519) | human gut metagenome | biome: human gut; feature: human-associated habitat; material: faeces | place: Denmark | collected 2010 | reverse complement strand
AAATTTCCTGTGCCATGCCCTACACCTACGGCAGTAATGATGGCAACAGCACCACGGATATTGAAAACAGCAAGCTGGTCGTGATGTTTGGTAACAACCCGGCAGAAACCCGCATGAGCGGTGGTGGCATCACTTATCTTCTTGAAAAAGCGCGCGAGAAATCGAACGCCAAAATGATTGTTATCGATCCGCGATATACCGATACGGCTGCCGGTCGTGAAGACGAATGGCTCCCTATTCGCCCGGGCACCGATGCCGCGCTGGTTGCGGGTATTGCCTGGGTATTGATTAACGAAAATCTCGTTGATCAACCTTTTCTCGATAAATACTGCGTCGGCTATGACGAAAAAACCTTACCCGCAGATGCACCCAAAAATGGTCACTATAAAGCCTATATTCTTGGTGAAGGTGACGATAAAACAGCGAAAACGCCGCAGTGGGCTTCGCAAATTACCGGTATCCCGGAGGACCGTATCATCAAACTGGCGCGTGAAATTGGCACAGCAAAACCCGCTTATATCTGCCAGGGCTGGGGGCCACAACGCCAGGCAAACGGCGAACTGACTGCACGCGCTATTGCTATGTTACCTATTTTGACGGGCAATGTCGGCATCAGCGGCGGAAATAGTGGCGCGCGTGAATCGACCTATACCATTACCATAGAACGCCTGCCGGTGCTGGATAATCCGGTCAAAACGTCAATCTCCTGCTTCAGCTGGACAGATGCTATCGATCATGGTCCGCAAATGACGGCAATCCGCGACGGCGTCCGCGGCAAAGATAAACTGGATGTGCCCATTAAGTTCATCTGGAACTACGCGGGAAATACCCTCGTTAATCAGCATTCTGACATCAACAAAACGCATGAAATTCTGCAGGACGAATCGAAATGCGAAATGATTGTGGTCATCGAAAACTTTATGGCCTCATCGGCAAAATATGCCGACATTCTGCTGCCAGACCTGATGACCGTTGAGCAGGAAGATATTATTCCTAACGACTACGCCGGTAACATGGGATATCTCATTTTCCTCCAGCCTGTCACCAGCGAAAAATTCGAACGCAAACCGATTTACTGGATCCTGAGTGAAGTCGCGAAACGTCTTGGACCTGACGTCTATCAAAAGTTCACAGAAGGTCGCACGCAGGAACAATGGTTACAACATCTGTACGCCAAAATGCTTGCCAAAGATCCGGCGTTACCGTCTTACGACGAACTGAAAAAAATGGGTATCTATAAGCGTAAAGATCCCAATGGCCATTTTGTCGCCTACAAAGCATTTCGTGACGACCCCGAGGCAAATCCACTTAAAACGCCTTCCGGTAAGATTGAAATTTATTCCAGCAGGCTGGCGGAAATTGCCCGTACCTGGGAACTGGAAAAAGATGAAGTGATAAGCCCATTGCCAGTTTATGCCTCAACCTTTGAAGGCTGGAACTCCCCTGAACGTAGAACCTTCCCACTGCAACTGTTTGGTTTCCATTACAAATCCCGTACTCACTCGACCTACGGCAATATTGATCTCCTGAAGGCTGCCTGCCGTCAGGAGGTGTGGATCAACCCTATAGATGCGCAGAAACGTGGGATTGCCAACGGCGATATGGTGCGGGTGTTTAACCATCGTGGCGAAGTTCGGCTACCAGCCAAAGTAACACCACGTATTCTCCCTGGAGTTAGCGCTATGGGCCAGGGAGCCTGGCACGAGGCCAATATGTCTGGCGATAAAATCGACCATGGCGGCTGTGTGAATACGCTAACCACTCTGCGCCCTTCACCACTGGCGAAGGGAAACCCGCAGCACACTAATCTGGTCGAGATCGAAAAAATATAACCCACGACAACCATAAATTCTGGCATGACATTTTGTTTGAAAAGCAATAAGTGAGTAATGATGAAAATCCATACCACAGAGGCGCTCATGAAGGCTGAAATCAGCCGTAGAAGTCTGATGAAAACCTCCGCACTTGGCAGTCTTGCGCTGGCAAGCAGTGCTTTCACTCTGCCATTTTCCCAAATGGTCCGGGCGGCAGAGGCTCCGGTAGAAGAGAAAGCGGTCTGGAGTTCCTGCACCGTTAACTGCGGGAGCCGCTGTCTGTTACGTTTGCATGTGAAAGATGACACCGTGTACTGGGTGGAGTCTGATACGACAGGTGACGACGTCTACGGTAATCATCAGGTTCGAGCGTGTTTACGCGGGCGCTCTATCCGCCGACGGATGAATCATCCTGATAGGTTGAAATATCCCATGAAGCGCGTCGGCAAGCGCGGTGAAGGTAAATTTGAACGGATAAGTTGGGACGAAGCCCTGGATACCATCAGTGATAATCTTCGGCGGATCCTGAAAGATTACGGCAATGAGGCTGTACATGTCCTGTACGGAACAGGCGTAGATGGCGGAAACATCACCAACTCAAACGTCCCGTACCGTCTGATGAACTCTTGCGGTGGTTTTCTCAGTCGCTATGGCAGCTACAGTACCGCACAGATCAGTGCCGCAATGAGTTATATGTTCGGTGCCAATGATGGCAACAGCCCGGATGATATCGCCAATACGAAACTGGTCGTTATGTTCGGAAATAACCCGGCAGAAACGCGGATGAGCGGCGGTGGTGTCACTTACTACGTCGAGCAAGCCCGCGAACGTTCAAACGCACGCATGATCGTCATCGATCCACGTTATAACGACACTGCTGCCGGGCGTGAAGATGAATGGCTGCCCATTCGCCCTGGCACCGATGGCGCACTGGCCTGTGCGATTGCCTGGGTACTGATTACTGAAAACATGGTCGATCAGCCATTTCTCGACAAATATTGTGTTGGTTACGATGAAAAAACGCTGCCCGCCAACGCACCACGTAACGCGCATTATAAAGCCTATATTCTGGGCGAAGGGCCTGACGGCATAGCTAAAACGCCGGAATGGGCAGCAAAAATCACCAGCATCCCGGCAGAAAAAATTATCCAGTTGGCACGAGAGATCGGTTCAGCAAAACCTGCTTATATTTGTCAGGGTTGGGGGCCACAACGACATTCCAACGGCGAGCAAACATCCCGCGCTATTGCCATGCTTTCCGTTCTCACCGGCAACGTCGGCATAAACGGCGGCAACTCAGGCGTACGCGAAGGTAGCTGGGATCTGGGGGTAGAATGGTTCCCGATGCTCGAGAATCCTGTTAAAACGCAGATTTCCGTCTTTACATGGACAGATGCCATCGACCATGGTACGGAAATGACCGCGACCCGTGATGGTGTTCGTGGAAAAGAAAAACTGGATGTCCCCATCAAGTTTTTATGGTGCTACGCCAGTAACACATTGATCAATCAACATGGCGACATCAATCACACCCATGAGGTGCTTCAGGATGACAGCAAGTGCGAGATGATTGTTGGCATTGACCACTTCATGACGGCCTCGGCTAAGTATTGCGATATCCTGTTGCCCGACCTGATGCCAACAGAGCAAGAAGACCTTATCTCTCATGAATCTGCAGGGAATATGGGCTATGTGATCCTCGCCCAACCCGCAACCTCAGCAAAATTTGAACGCAAACCCATCTACTGGATGCTGAGTGAAGTCGCCAAACGCTTAGGACCAGACGTTTATCAAACCTTTACTGAAGGTCGCAGTCAGCATGAATGGATCAAATATCTCCATGCGAAAACGAAGGAACGTAACCCTGAGATGCCCGACTACGAGGAGATGAAAACGACCGGGATCTTTAAGAAAAAATGCCCGGAAGAACACTACGTCGCTTTCCGCGCATTCCGTGAAGATCCACAGGCAAACCCGTTGAAAACACCTTCGGGGAAAATCGAAATTTATTCTGAACGACTGGCGAAGATTGCAGATACCTGGGAATTGAAAAAAGATGAAATTATTCATCCCCTTCCTGCGTATACCCCAGGTTTTGATGGCTGGGACGATCCCCTGCGGAAAACCTATCCACTGCAGTTAACGGGCTTCCATTACAAAGCGCGTACCCACTCCAGCTACGGCAATATTGATGTGTTACAGCAGGCCTGCCCACAAGAGGTGTGGATCAACCCCATTGATGCTCAGGCACGCGGTATCCGTCATGGCGATACCGTGCGGGTATTTAACAATAATGGAGAAATGCTGATTGCCGCAAAAGTGACTCCGCGTATTCTGCCTGGCGTTACCGCCATCGGGCAAGGTGCGTGGCTTAAAGCGGATATGTTTGGTGACCGGGTCGATCACGGCGGCAGTATCAATATTCTGACCTCTCACCGCCCTTCACCGCTGGCAAAGGGAAACCCGTCGCACAGCAATCTTGTCCAGATCGAAAAGGTTTAAGGAGTAGCCCATGACCACACAATATGGATTTTTTATCGATTCCAGCCGCTGTACTGGCTGTAAAACCTGCGAACTGGCGTGCAAAGATTTTAAAGATCTTGGCCCGGAAGTCAGTTTCCGCCGTATTTATGAATACGCTGGCGGCGACTGGCAGGAAGATAATGGCGTCTGGCACCAGAACGTGTTCGCTTATTATCTCTCCATCTCCTGTAACCATTGCGATGACCCCGCATGTACAAAAGTCTGCCCCAGCGGCGCAATGCATAAGCGTGAAGATGGCTTTGTGGTGGTTGATGAAGATGTTTGTATCGGCTGCCGCTACTGCCACATGGCTTGTCCGTACGGCGCGCCACAGTACAATGCTGAAAAAGGGCACATGACGAAGTGCGATGGTTGTTATTCGCGCGTCGCCGAGGGGAAACAACCCATATGTGTCGAATCCTGCCCGCTGCGTGCACTTGAGTTCGGTCCAATTGAAGAGCTGCGCCAGAAGCACGGCACTCTTGCTGCCGTCGCGCCACTGCCGCGCGCGCATTTCACAAAACCCAATATCGTTATCAAACCTAACGCCAACAGCCGCCCGACCGGCGATACCACTGGTTATCTGGCTAATCCGGAGGAAGTGTAAAATGGGAAATGGATGGCATGAGTGGCCACTGGTTATCTTTACCGTATTGGGTCAATGCGTAGTAGGCGCGCTGATTGTTAGCGGAATTGGCTGGTTCGCCGCCAAAAATGACGCAGACCGTCAGCGTATTGTCCGTGGCATGTTTTTCCTCTGGCTGTTGATGGGCGTCGGGTTTATTGCCTCTGTCATGCACCTGGGATCGCCACTGCGGGCGTTTAACTCGCTGAATCGAATCGGAGCTTCTGGTCTGAGTAACGAGATTGCTGCCGGTTCCATATTTTTTGCCGTTGGCGGATTATGGTGGCTGGTGGCAGTCATCGGTAAAATGCCGCAAGCGTTGGGGAAACTCTGGTTACTTTTCAGCATGGCGCTCGGCGTCATTTTCGTCTGGATGATGACCTGCGTGTATCAAATCGACACCGTGCCAACCTGGCATAACGGTTACACTACGCTGGCTTTCTTCCTGACGGTATTGTTGAGCGGTCCAATACTTGCTGCCGCAATTCTGCGGGCAGCTCGCGTTACATTTAATACCACACCATTTGCCATCATTAGCGTTCTGGCGCTGATCGCTTGTGCCGGGGTGATTGTGCTGCAAGGTTTGTCTCTGGCGTCTATTCACTCATCCGTGCAACAAGCCAGCGCACTGGTACCAGATTACGCCTCCTTACAGGTCTGGCGTGTGGTATTGTTATGCGCAGGTCTTGGATGCTGGCTTTGCCCGCTCATTCGTCGCCGTGAACCTCACGTTGCCGGACTTATTCTGGGGCTAATCCTCATACTTGGCGGTGAGATGATCGGGCGTGTGCTCTTTTATGGCCTGCACATGACAGTAGGAATGGCTATTGCAGGTTAACAAATTGGTGCGGGGCAACCCGCACATTTCAGGATGTTAGGAATGACCCATTTTTCACAGCAAGATAATTTTTCTGTCGCGGCGCGCGTGTTGGGCGCGCTGTTTTATTACGCTCCAGAGAGTGCGGAAGCCGCACCTCTGGTTGCGGTACTCACCAGTGACGGCTGGGAAACTCAGTGGCCTCTACCAGAAGCGTCATTAGCGCCGCTGGTGACGGCTTTTCAGACACAGTGTGAAGAGACTCACGCCCAGGCCTGGCAGCGTTTGTTTGTCGGCCCGTGGGCACTGCCGTCTCCGCCGTGGGGGTCGGTCTGGCTGGATCGCGAATCTGTGCTGTTTGGCGATTCAACATTGGCACTTCGTCAGTGGATGCGCGAGAAAGGCATTCAGTTTGAAATGAAGCAAAACGAACCGGAAGATCATTTTGGTTCACTGCTGTTGATGGCTGCGTGGTTGGCGGAGAATGGTCGCCAGACAGAATGCGAAGAATTGCTGGCATGGCACCTTTTTCCGTGGTCAACACGTTTTCTTGATGTTTTTATCGAAAAAGCAGAACACCCTTTCTACCGTGCACTGGGTGAACTGGCTCGCTTAACGCTGGCGCAATGGCAATCACAACTGTTAATTCCTGTCGCGGTTAAACCGCTGTTTCGATAGGATCACCGTAATATTGCCGGATGGTGACGATTACGCGCAATCCGGCAATAATAGGTTACAGTGTCACGTTTTTTTATCTCTTAAAGCACGCACTGCTTTTGCGGCTGGCCTCTTTTGCCGCAAAATAGTCGCCCGTGTTTCATTGCCCATTTCTGCTCATGCATCATCTACACATCTATCCGGATCTGCGCACTATGTTCCGCCGTCTGCTTATCGCAACAGTCGTCGGTATTCTCGCGGCCTTTGCCGTTGCCGGGTTTCGTCATGCGATGCTGCTACTGGAGTGGTTGTTCCTCAATAATGACTCCGGCAGTCTGGTCAATGCAGCGACAAACCTTTCCCCCTGGCGACGGTTGCTAACTCCGGCGCTCGGCGGACTGGCGGCGGGTTTGTTGCTGATGGGCTGGCAGAAATTTACCCAACAACGCCCTCATGCGCCGACCGATTACATGGAAGCGTTGCAAACCGATGGACAGTTCGATTACGCAGCAAGCCTGGTTAAATCGCTTGCCTCTCTGCTGGTAGTAACCAGCGGCAGTGCAATTGGTCGCGAAGGTGCGATGATTCTTTTAGCTGCCCTTGCCGCCTCCTGTTTTGCCCAACGTTTTACGCCACGCCAGGAGTGGAAATTATGGATCGCCTGTGGGGCCGCGGCGGGAATGGCTGCGGCCTATCGTGCCCCGCTTGCTGGCAGTTTATTTATAGCCGAAGTGCTGTTTGGCACTATGATGTTGGCCTCTCTCGGCCCGGTGATTATTTCCGCCGTCGTGGCATTGCTGGTTAGCAATCTGATTAATCATAGCGACGCGTTACTCTACAACGTACAACTCTCAGTGACGGTTCAGGCTCGTGACTATGCGCTGATTATCAGTACAGGTGTGCTGGCAGGTCTGTGCGGACCACTGTTGTTAACGTTAATGAACGCCTGTCATCGTGGATTTGTGAGTCTCAAACTTGCGCCGCCCTGGCAACTGGCACTAGGCGGGTTGATCGTGGGTCTGCTTTCCCTGTTCACACCTGCAGTGTGGGGCAACGGCTATAGCACCGTACAATCCTTTTTAACCGCCCCACCACTGTTAATGATCATTGCCGGGATCTTCCTTTGTAAACTGTGTGCCGTGCTGGCGAGTAGCGGTTCCGGCGCACCCGGTGGGGTCTTTACACCGACGCTATTTATCGGTCTTGCCATTGGCATGTTGTATGGTCATAGCCTGGGATTATGGTTCCCTGATGGCGAAGAAATTACACTTTTACTCGGATTGACCGGGATGGCGACACTGTTGGCGGCGACCACGCACGCGCCGATTATGTCGACGTTGATGATATGTGAAATGACCGGGGAGTATCAGCTACTCCCCGGTTTATTGATTGCCTGCGTAATTGCGTCGGTAATTTCGCGGACGTTACACCGTGACTCTATCTACCGCCAGCACACTGCGCAGCATAGCTAAGCGGATGTATTGCCCCAGTTCACGCTGTTCGGCGCGCGGCAGATAAGGCAGTTCACCAATGAGCGGTGCCGGAAGTTTTTTACCCAGCACATCAATGATTTCCGCATAATGCGCCAGTCCTGGGTTGATTCGGTTAGCCACCCAGCCAATGAGCGACAGCCCGTCGTTGGCGATCGCCTGAGCTGTTAGCAGTGCATGGTTAATGCAACCTTCCTGAATACCGACAACCATCAACACCGGCAGTTGTTCCTGCACTACCCATTCAGAGAGTGGACGCAAATCATTCATCAGACTGCGCCAGCCGCCAGTCCCTTCTACCACGACATGATCGACTTTTTCGGTCAGGTTTGCCAGGCCGTTTGAAATGAGGGTGTAATTGATTGGGCAACTGTGCGCCACGCTACTTTCTTCTTCGCTTAACGCGATAGGATTAACTGCTTCATAAGGCAGTTCGATGGTTGAAACACTCTGCAACACCAGGGCATCTTTATTACGCAGCCCTTCGGGTGTCTCTTTGCTCCCCTTCGCTACGGGTTTATATCCCGCAACCGTTTTTCCCTGGGAGGCTAACGCTTGTAGCAATGCGCGGGAAACCACCGTTTTCCCTACAGAAGTGTCTGTACCGGTAATAAAGAAACGCTTCAGCATCACTAACTCCACCGTTATGCTTCACAAATATAAACCAGGAAAATAATTAACCTTGAAAGTCTAAGTTATGCTTTCCTGGCCCAAATTGAGATAGCGCAAATTTTGGTAGAACAGTTAAAAAATGTTAACCCTGCAACAGACGAATCAACAAAGAACCGTTATACATCGCGTCTTTTACCAGTGCAGCGCCTGCCATCGTGCCCTGGTTAGAAAACTGAGTACTCTCAACGCTGATGTGCTGACTATACGCAGGAAGGGCCTGCTGACGGATGCTGTCTGAGATGACCGGGAAGAGGATATCTGCCGCTTTACTTAACGGTGAGCCAATCAGTATTTTTTGTGGGTTAAATAAATTCACCATGATGGCAAGAATGCGCCCTACATGCGCGCCCACCCCGGTAATGATGTCTTTTGCCAGCAGATCGCCGCGCAATGCCGCCTGACACAATGAGTCCACGGTTAACGGTTGTCCATGTAACATCGAGCTCATGGATTGATTAAGACGCAGCTGTGCCAGCTCAAGAATACTGTCCACACTGGCGATGGTTTCGAGGCAGCCGTGATTCCCGCAATAACAGCGTTTCCCATACGGGTCGACCTGTGTGTGGCCTATTTCCACGAGACTACTGCTGCCTGCGTGTAGCAGATGACCATCGGTAATGACGCCCGCCCCCACGTTGTGATCGATAACCACCTGAATCACATCGCGCGCCCCGCGTGAGGCACCAAACAAGGCCTCTGCCATCGTCCATGCGCTGATATCATGCTGAATATAAACCGGTACGCCGGTATGCTGCTCCAGCGCCTCGCCGAGCGGCATCTCTTTTACATCCTCGTAGAACGGCATGCGATGTACAATACCATTTTCCGTATCAATAATTCCCGGCAAGGTTATGGCAATCGAAGTTAGACGCTCAAGTTTTTTCTGGTGGCGAATAAAAAACTGATCGATATGGGAAATGATACGATCCAGCAATGGCGAGTCATCTTTTAACGCCAGTTCCTGCGACTCTTCCACCACCAGTTTGCTGCTCAGATCGCGCAGAGCAAGGAAAATCTCCCCGCGACTAATGCGCAGAGAAAGATAGTGCCAGGCTTCAGTTTCAACCACCAGCCCCACCGCCGGACGGCCACGGTTCCCCGCTTCTTTGATTTCCAGCTCTTGCACCAGGTGTGCTTCGAGCATCTCACGGACAATTTTAGTGATACTGGCAGGAGCCAGCTGCGCCAGACGGGAAAGATCGATACGCGAGACTGGACCAAGCTGATCAATCAGGCGATAAACCGCGCCCGCGTTGGTCTGCTTTATTTGATCAATGTGCCCAGGCTGGTTTTCAGCAACCACCGCATACTCCCTATATTTTCGCGCTCCGAAATAATCTGTAGGCTATGGTGAAGCACTTCAATACGTGTCGTCAAATTTTTACTTAGGCATGTGATTAACAGCACATTTTTCGGGCTTTTTCGCTGAAATTTCCCTCACCTGAGAGCATTCAGCAGATGAATACGAAAGTTACGCGAAGCTGGACTTTGTTCATGATGTTTCGGCCAGACCAACCACATTTCAGAAACCGCATCCTCTTCAGCAATCGGCACCCAGCGCATTTCGTTGAGCTGAACACGTTTAAATGAAGCAGGCAAAATTGAAACACCCAGACCGGCGGAAACCAGACCGATGATGGTCATTGCCTCGCCCACCTCCTGAGTGATGACGGGCGTCAAATGGTAACGTCGCATCAGTCCGAGAATATCGTCATACAGCCCTGTCCCGACGTGCGGATCAAAAAAGACGAAGGGTTCTTTCGCCAGTTCAGCCAGCGTTACATTCGGGTTATTTGCCAGGGGATGATCGTGCGGGATCATCGCCATAAGCGGTTCATGGACGATGACTGCGTGTTCAAGCGTCTCCGGTAACGCTGTGTTACGCAGCAATCCCATATCCAGCGTTCCTTCAATGAGCGGAGCGATTTGCTCACGAGTGTTCATTTCGCGGGTTTGTAAATGGACATCGGGATAATCACGGCGAAACAGCGATAACGTATCGGACACCGCCCGAATAAAAGGAGCGGACGAAGTAAAACCAATGCGCAACTCCCCCGCTTCACCCTGATGCAGTCTTTCAGCGCGAGCGGCAGCGTCATCTACCATAGACAGGATTATCTGCAAGAAACTGTTTTCCTGCTGCCGTCAGCAATACACTGCGATTGGTTCGTGCCAGCAGTCGGGCACCAATTTGTTGCTCCAGCGCCTGAATCTGCTGACTTAGCGGCGGTTGCGAAATATTCAGGCGGGCAGCGGCGCGCCCGAAATGCAGCTCTTCCGCAACAGCAACAAAGTAACGCAGATGACGAAGTTCAATATTCATATTTAAAACATCTTATTTGAGATTATTAATATATTAGACAGAACAATTCCATTT
>OIWN01002852.1_pt1 | contig 10994 bp, 10 predicted proteins | sample 1587591 | NCBI WGS metagenome assembly OIWN01 (sample SAMEA3888901, study PRJEB22519) | human gut metagenome | biome: human gut; feature: human-associated habitat; material: faeces | place: Denmark | collected 2010 | reverse complement strand
ACACGGAGGTCTGGAGCTATACCGATGACCTGGCCAGGATCATCGACGAGACCATGGCCCGGGGCGGCAATGTCATCATTCCCTCCTTTGCCGTGGGCCGTACCCAGGAGCTCTTGTACTTCATCCGGGAGATCAAGGACGCCCGGATGGTCAAGTCCAATCCGGATTTCCCGGTGTATATCGACTCGCCCCTTGCAAAACGGGCCACCACTATTTTCACCGGCAACCTCCACGGCTATCTGGACGACGACGCCTTGAAGCTGGTGCCCCACTCCCAGCTGAGCCTGGAGCAGTGCTTGGAGTTCATCGCCGAGGACGAGCTGGTGGAAGTGACGCCCAAGAGCATCCGCATGCGCAAACGCGTCCTGGACCGCGTCGAACGCGGCCGTATGCGCGGTCGTGCCAAGGCAGCGGCGAACAATTCCAACCAGGAAGGCTGAAAAATTCCGGCCGGATTCCGGTAAAAACCCGGAAAAGTGCGTAAAATAGCGGAAAAACGTTGTTTTGGGACTTGCAAAATTTGTGAAAAAACTTTAAAATGTAGAGTAACAAGATGATTCGCAGGCCCGCAGGGCCCTGAACAAGGCAGCAATGGAGGCGCAGCAGCATGGATCTGAAAAATACGGCAAGAAAGTTCATCTCTTTCCCTTCCGATACTGACGAGGAGTACAACGGCCCGTACGTTGTCAAACCGCAGCAGCTGGATTTCCTGGTGCGCAATCCCCATTCCTTTAAGGATGCGGAGGACTACGGCAAAGAACTCATGGATGGCAAGGCCGTCCTGATTTCCTTCCGGAGCGTCGACCGGGAAACCAAAATCCGCATTTTCGATTACCTGTGCGGCGTTGCCTACATCATGCATGCCAACGTGGTCAATGTGAAGGAAAACTTCATGCTCTACGCGCCGCAGCGTGTAGCCATCGACAAGGTTTCGAAACACAAGACCTCCCTGTGGAAGCGCTGAAAACACGATAACGGTATGACATCCCGCAGTCCTTATGGGCTGCGGGATTTTTCGTGCAAAAAAATTCCTGCCGTCCTTTCCGTCAGAAGGGAAAGAGCGGCAGGAATGTTGGTTTCACTGCACCTTACCAGCCGATGAGGTTCACGTAGAGGAACAGGAGCGGGTAGACGAGGACGATGTATACGGCCGTCGTCAGCAAAAAGCCCGAAATGGTCAGGTCCACGTTCAGTTTGTACAGTTCCGCCGTAATGACCGAGTTGATGGCGGCCGGCGAGAAGGTGACGAGCATGGCCGAGCCGAACAGCACGGGGTCGAGGAACAAGGCCCGGAAGGGGAAGTAGAAGATGGCGGGAACCAGGATATAGCGCTGGAGCAGCATGTTCTTCACGCGGCCGTAGTACTGGCCGGCGTTGCGGAAGTCGATCAGGTAGCCGACGGGCAGGAGCGATACCCAGGCCAGGATGTGGACCAGGTAGTGGAAGAACGTGCCCAGTATTTCCGGACGGGGCACGTCGGCCACTTGCAGGGCCACGCCGGCGAGCATGCCGAGAAGGGCGATCTGGTTGACCGTGAAGAACATTTCCCGGAGGCTCAGGTGCATGCGCGTGCCGGCCAGCTGCGCGTCGTGCCGGGCCACGTAGTAGCGGGCCATGGGGAAGGCGGCGGCCACCATGAGGCAGTTCTGCGGCGCCGCCACGAGCTGTACGTAGGCGAAACCCGTTTCGCCGTACAGGATGAAGGCGCTCAGGCCGCTGATGGTGCCGATGTTCGCCAGCATGGACGAAATGACGTAGGCGCCGCGGTCCAGGTCATCCGTAAAGGCGTGGGAGAAGAACCGCGCGCCGATGAAGCCCGGCACCAGGGTCAGCAGGATTGATGCAACGGGCAGCCACAGCAGCGCGGCCGACAGCTTCAGGCCCCAGAAGGACACGAAATTGACCAGGGTGCACATGAAGATGACGTTGAACCGGATCAGGTTCGAGCACGCCTTATGGGATAAAATATGGTGGGTCTTGAGCATGTAGCCCGTGAAGAGGGGCAGTACGATGTCGACGAAGACCAGCAGGAGACGGGTCCACTCCATGGATGGGATTCCTTTCCACTATGTCCGGCGCGGTGCCGTCAAGCAGGGTTGCGGCAGAACGGCCGGGACATCTTATTCGTTCATGATATGCAGATAATCGAAGAGATGGAACACGAGGGACAGAACGATGGCTACGAGGGTGGCCAGGACCATGCCCTGGACGGTGACGGTGCCGAAGGTCAGCTTGGCACCGGAGAGGCCGACGATCATGACGACGCCGGTCATGGTCAGGTTGCGGGGCTTGCTGTAGTCGACTTTCTGCTCGACCAGAAGGCGCAGGCCGGAGGCGGCGATGACGCCGAAGAGGAGCAGGCAGACGCCGCCCATGACGGGGGACGGGATGCCGTGGATCAGTTCGCTCAATTTGCCGATGAAGGACAGCAGGATGGCGAAGACGGCCGCCGTTCCGATGACCCAGACGCTGTAGACCTTGGTGATGGCCATGACGCCGATGTTTTCGCCGTAGGTCGTGTTCGGCGTGGCGCCGAAGAGGCCGGACAGGATGTTGGAGCAGCCGTCGGCGAAGAGGGAGCGGTGCAGGCCGGGATCCTTCAGCAGGTCACGGCCGACGATGTTGCCCGTCACCATGAGGTGGCCGATGTGTTCCGTCAGCACGACGAGGGCCGCCGGCGCGATGATGGCGATGGCGTTCCAGTTCCAGGTCGGGGCGGAGAAATGAGGCAGGGAGAACCAGGGGGCCGCGATGACCGGCGCCAGGTCGACCATGCCCAGGAAGAAGGCCAGCACGTAGCCGCAGACGACGCCGCACAGAATCGGGATGATGGCGAAGAAGCCGCGGAAGGCGACGGAGCCGATGACCGTGATGGCCAGCGTGAAGAGCGATACAATGACGTTGTTGAGCACGATATGCTCACCCGTCAGGCCTGCCATGGAAGCCGCCGTGGGAGCCAGTTCCAGGCCGATGACGGCGATGATCGAACCCATGGCCGCCGGCGGGAAGATCATATCGATCCATTTGGTGCCCATCATCTTGACGAGGAACGCGAAGAAGATGAACAGGAGACCGAAGACGATGAAGCCCGACTGGGCGTCCGTGTAGGGCTGCGTCGAGATGATCAGCAGCACCGGGGAAATGAAAGCGAAGCTCGAACCCAGGTAGGAAGGGATCTTGCCTTTGGTCAGGAAGATATACAGCAGCGTGCCGACACCGTTCATGAAGAGGCACGTGTTCGGGTTCAGATGGAACAGGAACGGTACGAGCACCGTGGCGCCGAACATGGCGAACAGGTGCTGCAGCCCCAGGGGGATGGATAAGGAAATCGGTACGCGTTCTTCGACTTGGATGACTCGACGTGACATAGGAAACCTCCGTCGCGGCACATGAATTGGTTGCCTTTTTCGGCCGCGTATTTGAATTAATTGTAAAACTTTTCCTTATTTAATGCAATGAGGAAAAATACAGGGTACAATAAGGGAAGAACACGTTGCGGCGACCTGCAGGGGTCGTCCTGCCGGGTACGATGTCCTGTCCGCCCGGCGGTAAAAGAAAGGAGCAGATCCAATGAAAAAGAAATTACTGGCAATGATCATGACCATGGCGGCCTTCCTGGCCCTGATGTGCGCCCCGGCCTTCGCGGCGGAGCAGCGCGACAGCATCTCTGTCACGGGCCGCGCGGAAGAGGAAGTGGCGCCGGACATGGCGACCCTCTACGGCACGCTGGAGCAGAAAGCCCCGACCGCGGCGGAAGCCCGGGAAGGCCTGGCGAAGAAGATCCAGGCCCTGGTCCGGGAAATGCACCTGCAGATGATTCCCAATGAAGATGTACAGACCATCCGCTACAGCCTGGAACCGCAGTACATTTACGAGCGCAACTCCAACCGCCAGAAGGCGGACGGCTACCTGGCCTCGACGGAATACAAGATCAAGGTGAAGAACTTGGACAAACTGAGCGCCGTCCTGGACAAGAGCATCGGGGCCGGCATGAACGTCGACCGCGTGGAATTCGGCCTGAACAACCGCGCCCTGTATGAAAACAAGCTGCTCGACGAAGCCGTGTCGAACGCCCGGGCCCGCGCTTCCGTCGTCGCCCGCGCCGGCGGCCGCACGCTGGGCACCCTGATGAACGCCACCATGGACACGACGGCCGTGCCGGTCCGCATGGAACGGAGCATGCTGATGGCCGCCAAAGTCCAGAACGATGCCGCCGCAGAAACGCCGACACAGCTCAACGCCGGCGTCATGACCGTTTCCGCCCGCGTCAGCCTCGTCTTCGCCCTGCAGTGAGGTGCGGCGTGGAGCAGGATAAACAGACCCGGCGGCCCTTCGGGCCCGAACCGGGCAAATTGTATCGGGCTGCCGTCTTCGACATGGACGGCACCATTTTGAACACCCTGGGCGACCTGACGGATTCCCTGAATCACGTCCTGGCCGAACGGGGACACCGCCACGACTTTACGGAACGCGACGTGGCCTCGTTCTTCGGCAGCGGGGCTGCGGTGTCCATGCAGCGCGCCCTGGCGGCGGAAAAAGGCGCCACGGCGGCGGAGCTTGCCTCAATCGGCACACCCCGGCCGTCCTTTCCGCTGACGGAACAGGACCTGGCCGAGGCCGAAGCGGTCCGGCAGCTCTACAGCCCCTATTACAACGCCAACTGCCACATCCGGACGGGCCCCTACGAAGGCATTCCGGAACTGCTGCAGCAGCTGCGCGCCGCCGGCATCCGCACGGCCGTCGTGTCCAACAAGGGCGACGCCGAAGTGCAGAAACTGGTGCAGTCCCTCTTCCCGGACTGCTTTGCCTGCGCCCTGGGCAACCGCCCGGAGAGACGGCGCAAGCCCGCACCGGACATGGTGCTCTACGCCCTGGGACAGCTGGGCGTGTCTCCGGCGGACAGCGTCTACATCGGCGACTCTGAAGTGGACCTGCAGACCGCCGTCAACAGCGGCCTGGCCTGCATCAGCGTCGACTGGGGCTTCCGCGAACGGGCCTTCCTGGAAGGCTGCCACGCCCCGTGCATCGTATCCCGGCCGCAGGAAATCGCAGCCCTGCTGCTCAAGGGTACGAAGTCCTGACCCGTAAGGCAGGAAAGGATAAAGCAAGAAAGGGCCCCGGCCTCACCACGTGCAGTGGCTGGCCGGAGCCCTTTTGTAGTGTCCGGATTTGGTTTTCTGAAACTTACGGATGGGACGGTGTCGTCCATTCGCCGTCCTTGAGCGTCTTGGAAGCGCCCTTCAGCGCGGCGAGCAGTTCCGGCGAACCGGCCTGCTTCCCTTCGCATAGTTTCTGCAATTCCATAAAGGTTTTGCATTCGCTGCCCCACAGGTACCGCCCTTCGGCATCGTAGCAGGCGATGACCAGGTTCTGTTTGGCCCGTTCCGGCGTCTTGCCGTTGTCATCGGATACGGTGATAAAGACGCCGTCGGGGAAATCCATGGCGTACAGGACGACCTTGTCGTCGCCCTCGTCTTCTTCAAAGCCCAGTTTGGCGAATTCTTCGTGCAGATCCAGCATAGCGTGTACCTTCCTTCCTAACGGGGCAGGATTCCTGCCGTTTTCTTTATCATACCATAAATCCGGCGGAATGGACTGCCTCCGCGGCGGATTTTATGCTATAATTACAAGTGGTTTACACGCGAATCGAGGGGAGGGGAGAATATGGCCGCAGCAGAACGGAAAAAGACCCGCCGGAAAGCGAAAAAGGAAACCGCGCCCGAACAGGAGATCCGGCCCGGCATGCAGGTCGAATTCATCTGCCCCAAATGCGGCACCCAGTTCATTAAAAAAAGCTAAGGCAGCACCGCACAATTCCCGCCTGACGGCTTAAGCACCGCTCCGGCGGCTGCGGCACGGCATCTGCGTTGCCAAAATGCTCGATAATGTCGGGTTGCGGTACCCGCATCGTGCTTCGGGGGCAAAAGCCCCTCGCACTCTGCGACCGCTGCCCCTGCTTCGGTTCGCTGTTTCCGCCACTGGCGGCGCTCACCTTTGCAGCATCCAGTATTATCTGCGCTTTTGGCTTAGCATCTGCCGTACCTCGCTCGCCGTATCGGCACTTAGAATTATGCGGTATTACCCTAAAGGTTTTCCCTTCACTTCGATGAAAGGTTGACGCTGCGTGTTTGGATATGTTACCATTTATCAGAAAGATTTAGACAATGCCGCAATGGACTGCTACCAGGCGTACTATTGCGGGCTTTGCCAATCTTTGGGCCGCAAATACGGCACGGCGGCGCGCATGGCGCTGAGCTATGACATGACCTTTGCCGCGCTGCTGCTGACCGCCCTGTATGACCCGCCCACACAGACTTCGCAGGGGCGGTGCGCGCCGCATCCGCTGCGCACCCGGCCGCGGGCCGTAAACGAATTCACCGATTACGCTGCGGACATGACGGTGGTGCTGGCCTATTACAATTATCTGGATGACTGGCAGGACGACCACAAACGCAGCCGCCTGCGGCTGGCAAAGCAGCTTGAGCCGCATCTAGAAAACATCCGCCGCCAGTGGCCGCGCCAGTGCGAGGCCATCCACACCAAGCTGGATGAGCTGAACCGCCTGGAAAGCGCCAACAGCACCGACCTGGATGCCCTTTGCAATGCCTTTGGCGCATTGCTGGGCGCGGTGTTCAACCCGCGGGAGGATTTCTGGTCCCCTGCCCTGACGCAGATGGGCCGCGGGTTGGGCGGGTTCATCTATTTGATGGATGCCTATGACGATTTAAAAAAAGATGCCCGGCACGGCAGTTTTAATGCACTGGCCGCCACCAAACAGGCGTTTGGCAGCGATACTGCCGGGTTTGAAGCGCGCTGCCGCGAGCTGCTGACCCAGCAGATGGCCCTTTGCGCCCAGAACTTTGAATTATTGCCGATTTTGAAAGATACCCCCGAAGGTCAGCTTTTGCACAACACGATTTACGCGGGGGTGTGGAGCAAGTACGCGCTGGTGAAAGCCACACGCACACCACGGAAGGGGAAACCAAACGAATGAATGATCCGTACAGTGTTCTTGGCATTACGCCGGGCGCCGATGAGGAAACCATTAAAAAAGCATACCGCCAAAAGTGCAAGCAATACCACCCAGATTTACACCCGGACGACCCCACCTGCGAGGACAAGTTCAAAGATGTACAGGCCGCTTACAGCGGGGTCATGCGGATGCGTTCCGGCGGCGGGCCCAGTGCATCCAGCAGCGGCTCTTCCAGCTATTATGGGCAGCGCAGCAGCGGCAGCAGCCAACAGCAGTACCAGGATCCGTTTGGCTTTGGGTTCGGGTTTGACCCCTTTGGCTTTGGCGGCACCTATGGCGGGGCCAGCAGCAGCTATGACCGCCGGGAATCGCCGGAGATGCAGGCCGCCAACAACTATATCCGCAACGGGTACTATGCAGAAGCGATGAATGTTCTGGAAGGCATTGCCTCCGCTGACCGGGCCGCCCGCTGGCATTATTATGCCGCGCTGGCAAGTTCCGGCCTGGGTAACAACATCCGCGCCCAGAACGAAGCCCGCACCGCTGTGGACATGGAGCCCGGCAATTACGAGTACCAGAACCTTTTGGACCGGCTGCAGAACCCCGGACGGGCGTACTCCACTTATCAGCAGGCATACACCCAGCCCGGCAGCCGCCAGCACGGCATGAACTTTTGTTTGCAGGCCTGGCTGTACCTGATGCTTTGCAACCTGTGCAGCATTTGCTGCTGCGGTGGGCGCGGTGGATTTTATATTTGCTGAGCAGGGGTTGGAAGTAATTTTTAGCGTTGAATCAATATAAAGCGAACGCATGTGGTTACCCGTTGGGGCCGCATGCGTTCGTTTTGGTTTTGGGTGCTATTTTATTATATGAATCGCGGGGAGATCGTAAATGCGCTAGCGGGTACATATCATGAATGGTGATTACCTCACGGTAGGGACGTTTTCATAGGGCAATACCGCATACTTCTAAGTGCCGATACGGCGAGCGAGGTGCGGCAGCTGCTAAGCCAAAAGCGCAGATAATACTGGATGTCTTATCGAGCATTTTGGCAACGCAGATGCCGTGCCGCAGCCGCCGGAGCGGTGCTTAAGCCGTCAGGCGGGAATTGTGCGGTGTTGCCCATAGGTTTACTCCATAAAAATAACCGCCCCCGGCCAGTTTCCCGGCGGGGGCGGTGTGCTTGTTAATTCAAACCCTGTTCAGGCAAAAATCAGACCTGGTAATCCACGGTGATGTTGCTGCTGGTGGTGGGCTTGGTGGCATCGTCAGAGGTGTTATCCACCTTGATTTCGCCGTTGCGGATCTTCTCCAGAACGGTGTTGTACTCGTCCATGGTGAAAGTGCTGAAGTTCCAGCTTGCTTCGTCGGTGGGCAGGCCAACATAGTCGCCCTCTTCCAGGCCAAAGTTGCCGTTGGTGCCAGCGATGGTGCTCCAGTCGCCTGCATTGACGGTATCCAGGCCATTCTTAACGGCAGCGCCCAGACCCTTCATGGCGGAGGTAACAAACGGGTTTGCCTTGTACTTGCCGGACTCAACACCCTCAACGCCCAGGTAGTTCTGGTCAACGTCAACGCCGATCAGCTTGCCGTCATGCTTGTCAGCAGCTTCAGCAGCAGAAGTCCAGATGCCGCCGCCGCAGGCGAACACAACTTCGGTGCCGCCATCGTACCAGCCGTCCATCTTAGCGGTGATCTTCTCATCGCCATAGAACTGACCGCCGTAGTAGTAGTTCATCTGAACGTTAGTGCCCAGCTCCTGTGCTGCAGCATCAGCGCCCTGAACATAGCCGTAACCATAGCGGATAACGGCGGGCACCGCCATGCCGCCCAGGAAGCCCAGCTTGGTGAAGCCGTCCTTGACAGCTGCATAGCCAGCCAAGTAGCCGGCTTCTTCTTCCTTAAAGGTCACGCAGAACACGTTTTCGGGGATGGTGCCGTTCTCAGAGTCGATATCAAAGCCGTTCACATCAACTGCGATGAAGTGAACATCAGGATACTCGGTGGCACCCCAGGCCAGAGCAGGACCATACAGGTAACCAACGCATACGATGGTGTTTGCGCCTTCGGCGACAGCCTGACGGATCAGGGTTTCGCGGTCTTCATCGCTGGCGTCCTCGCCGGAAGGCAGGTAGTAGTTGTACTCGATGCCGTTCTCATCGCCGTAGCCCTTAACAGCTTCCCAGCAGCCCTGGTTGAAGCTTTCATCGTCCAGAGTGCCAACATCGCAGCACTGGGCAATGCCGGTGATGTTGTCAGAACCGGTTGCTTCAGCAGTAGCAGCGGAATCGCTGGTAGCCTCGGTAGAAGCAGCAGCGCTGGAAGAAGTGGTGCTGCTGGCAGAGCTGCCGCAAGCAGCCAAAGAGAGTGCCATGCAGGCAGCCATGGTCAAAGCAAGATACTTTTTCATGTGTGATCTCCTTATTTTTTTTATCAGGGGCGCATGGTTTGCATCCCCTCTCATACATCCTATTATACCGTCTGGCAGTGCTTTTTTCAATGTGTAAAGCATTACAAAAGCATGACAATGCCCTTTGGTTCCTGTTACTGGTTCGGCTGATCCACCGTCACATTCTGGGTCTGCGGCATTGCCGTGGTATCAGAATAGCGTTCCACCTTTACAGTGCCTGCTGCCATACGCTGGTACAGCTCACGATATTCCTCGCCGGTAAAGGTTTTCAGCCGCCATTCCTGCGTGGCAAGGCCCACGGCATCCACTTCGGTGCCAAGGGTCTCGGTCTGGCCGCTGTGGTCCTGGTCCCAGTTGTTCTGCGTGCCGAACAGGTACAGTTCATTCTGCACCACGGTGCTGTAGCAGTTCACAGCGCTGGTTATCACCGAGCTGCTCTGCCCGGCGCAGTCCCAGCCGGTGGCGATCACTTCGCGGCCGCTTTTCTCTGCGGCCTGTATGCAGCTGTCCGCCAGTTCCGGCGTGGCCGCCATAACCACCTGGAAGCCCTCGTTATACCAGCCGCAGACATAATCCGTCAGGTCATCATCGCTGGCCGTCATGCTGCTGTACCAGATGCGGATATACACCTGCACGCCCATGCTGTCGGCTGCGGCTTCCGCCCCCTGCACAAAGCCGGTGGCGTAACGCACGGTGCTGGGCAGCGGCTCGCCGCCAAGCACCGCCATGCTGGTGTTGCCCTCCCGCACGGCGGCATACCCGGCCAGGTAAGCAGCCTGTTCTTCACGGAAGAGAACGCAGTGCACGTTGGCGGATGTGCGGTAGTCGGTGTAATCCTCGGAATGCGGCTCATCCCCGATCATCAGGTAGTTGACTGTGGGGTAATTATCCTGGATGTCATACAGGGCGGCGGCCATCTCGCTACCATAACACACCACCAGTCCCGCACCGCTTTGGGCGGCGCTGTTCAGGGCTGCTTTGGCGGCATCCAGGCTGGTATCTGCCGCAGTAAACTGCTGCGCGGTATAATTAAAATTGCTGCAAAACGTTTGCACGCCGTGCCATACAGCCGCACCGGCAAAGGTTCCGAGCAGAAGTCCTGTCCCGCCGAGCGGGGAGATGCCGCCGATAACGCCGGCCGCAACGCCGTACATCTCGTACATGTTTCCTGCTTCCATGTTGCCCATTCCTGCCTGTGCGCAGAGGATATAACCAACGACACACGCGCAGACAGCACTTACCAGATATGCCTTAATTGTTGTATTTACAACATTCACACCGGACAGTTTCGCAGCATCCACGTTGGAGCCGATGGCGTAAATATGTCTTCCTGTACGGGTCTTTGAAAGCAGGAAGAAGAAGATCAGAAAGATCACAAGCGCGATCCAGAAGGTGTTGTAAACACCAAGTGTCTTTCCATAATAGAAGAAGTTCTGGAACTTATCTCCTGCTTCCTTTCCGATACCGGTGGCGATGGCGTCCGTGTTTCGGTTATTGTTGACCATGTAGGCAACGCCTCGTGTCACGAACATGGTACCCAGGGTAGCGATGAACGGCGGAAGCTTGAACTTTCCGACTAACATTCCGTTGATCACTCCGGTAACCAGGCAG
>OIWN01002850.1_pt1 | contig 10998 bp, 6 predicted proteins | sample 1587591 | NCBI WGS metagenome assembly OIWN01 (sample SAMEA3888901, study PRJEB22519) | human gut metagenome | biome: human gut; feature: human-associated habitat; material: faeces | place: Denmark | collected 2010 | reverse complement strand
TTTGATATTAAGGTGCGCTATATGCACCATGATGTCGATACAATCGAGCGTATGGAGATAATCCGCGATTTGCGACTCGGCGCGTTTGATGTCCTTGTCGGCATCAACCTTTTGCGTGAGGGACTTGATATTCCCGAGGTGTCGCTCGTTGCGATACTCGACGCCGACAAAGAGGGCTTTTTGCGCAGTGAAACATCACTCGTTCAAACAATCGGCAGAATGAGCACGGCGAGGTTTTTATGTACGCCGACTGCGTTACTCCGTCAATGGAGCGCGCAATTACAGAAACCTTGCGCCGCCGTAAAATACAGCAGGCATACAACGAGGCGCACGGCATAACGCCGAAAACAATCAAAAAGGCTGTTCGCGATGTTATCGAAATTTCGTCAAAGGATATCACGGGCGAAAACAATGTAAAACTCACAAAACGCGAGCGAATGGTTATGATAGACAAGCTTACGCGCGAAATGAAAGAGGCGGCAAAACTGCTTGAATTTGAGCACGCCGCATTCCTGCGTGATGAGATTGAAAAGCTGCAGCGCGGGGAGGACCCTACCGCCGATACCAGCACCCGCCGCGCCGCTGAAAAACAGCGCAAAACGGGCAAGGGGAGAAGGAGCTATAAAAAGTGAGCAACATTCAAATTGATGCCAACAACCGCATTACGATCAGGGGCGCGCGGGAGCATAACCTGAAAAACGTCAACCTGGTTCTGCCGCGCAACAAGCTGATTGTTATGACGGGCCTTTCCGGCTCCGGCAAGTCCAGCCTGGCCTTTGATACCATCTTTGCAGACGGCCAGCGCCGCTATATGGAAAGCCTTTCCAGCTATGCCCGCATGTTCCTGGGCCAGATGGAAAAGCCCGATGTGGACGAAATCACCGGCCTTTCCCCGGCGGTTTCCATTGACCAGAAAACCACCAGCCACAACCCGCGTTCCACCGTGGGCACCGTGACGGAAATTTATGATTATCTCCGTTTGATGTATGCCCGCATCGGCGTTCCGCACTGCCCGGTCTGCGGACGCGTCATCAGCCAGCAAACGGTGGACGAGATGGTAGACGAGGTGCTTAAACTGCCGGAACGCACCCGCTTCCAGGTGCTGGCCCCTGTTGTGCGGGGCCGCAAAGGCACCCAGGCCAAGGAGCTGGACGCTGCCCGCCGCGGCGGTTACGCCCGCGTGCGCATTGACGGCAACATGTATGATCTGGACGAAGAGATCAAGCTGGAAAAGAATATCAAGCATACCGTTGAAATCGTCGTGGACCGCCTGTCCATCAATGATACGGTGCGCGGCCGCCTGGCCGATTCTATTGAGACTGCCGTTGCCCTGACCGGCGGCCTTGTCATCATTGATGTTATCGGCGGCGAACCGATGGAGTTCAGCCAGAACTATGCCTGCCCGGAGCACGGTGTTTCCATTGACGAACTTTCCCCCCGCATGTTCAGCTTTAACAATCCCTTTGGCGCCTGTGAAACCTGCACCGGCCTGGGCACCTTTATGAAGGTGGACCCGGCACGCGTGATTCCGGATCCGCACAAGTCCATCCGCGAAAGTGCCATCAAGGCCAGCGGCTGGTATTATGCGGAGGGATCCATCTCTGAAATGTATTACAAAGCGCTGGGCAAGCGCTATGGCTTTACGCTGGATACCCCCATCAAGGAGATGAGCAAAGAAGCCGTGCACGCCATCCTGTATGGCACCGGAACTGAAAAAATCGAGATGCAGCGCGAGAATATGTTTGGCTCCGGCACCTATATGAACACGTTTGAGGGAATTATCCCCAACCTGGAGCGCCGCTTCCGTGAAACAGGCAGCGAGTGGGTCAAGGAGGAAATCGCCCTTGTCATGTCCAGCGAGGAGTGCCCCACCTGCCACGGCCAACGCCTGAAGCCCACCAGCCTCGCCGTCACGGTGGGCGGCATCAACATTGCCCAGTTCTGCGATATGAGCGTGAACGAGGAGCTGGAATTTATTCAGACGACAAAAGTGTCCGAGCGGGATGAAGTCATCGCTGCCTCCATCTTCAAAGAGGTCAAAGAGCGTCTGGGCTTTTTGAAGAGCGTGGGTCTGGGGTACTTGACCCTGTCTCGCGGCGCATCGTCCCTTTCCGGCGGCGAAAGCCAGCGCATCCGCCTGGCAACCCAGATCGGCAGCGCACTGACCGGCGTGCTGTATGTGCTGGATGAACCCAGCATCGGCCTGCACCAGCGCGATAACGATAAGCTGATTGCCACCATGAAGCGCCTGCGCGACCTGGGCAACACCCTGATTGTAGTAGAGCACGACGAGGACACCATGCGCCAGGCGGACTATATTGTGGATGTCGGCCCCGGTGCCGGTGTGCATGGCGGCGAGATCGTGGCCGCCGGCAGTGTGGAGGACATCTGCAATGCCCCGCGCAGTGTGACCGGCGAGTACCTTTCCGGCCGCAAATTTGTGGAAGTTCCCACCGCCCACCGCTCCGGTAACGGTAAAATGCTCACGGTGGTCAAAGCGCGGGAAAACAACCTGCAAAACATTACCGTGGATTTTCCCCTTGGCAAAATGATCTGCGTGACCGGTGTTTCCGGTTCCGGCAAGTCCACGCTGGTCAATGAAATTTTGTATAAGTCGCTGGCTGCAGCGCTCAACGGCGCCCGCAGCCGCCCCGGCCAGTGTGACGAAGTTCAGGGTATGGAATGGATCGATAAGGTCATCGGCATTGACCAGTCGCCCATTGGCCGCACCCCGCGCTCCAACCCGGCCACCTACACCGGTGTGTTCGGCGATATCCGCACCCTCTTCTCCAACACCCAGGATGCCAAACAGCGCGGTTACGGCCCCGGCCGGTTCAGCTTCAACGTCAAGGGCGGCCGCTGCGAAGCCTGCGAGGGCGGCGGCATTGTGCAGATCGAAATGCACTTTCTGCCGGATATTTACGTCCCCTGCGATGTCTGCAAGGGCAAGCGCTATAACCGCGAAACGCTGGAAGTAAAATATAAAGACAAAAACATCTCCGATGTGCTGGATATGACGGTGGAGGAAGCCTGCAATTTCTTTGCCAACCAGCCCAAAATTGCGCGCAAACTGCAAACCCTGCAGGAAGTTGGCCTTGGCTATGTGCAGCTGGGCCAGTCGGCCACCACACTTTCCGGCGGCGAAGCCCAGCGTGTCAAGCTGGCCAACGAGCTTGCCCGCCGCGATACCGGCAAAACCGTCTATATTCTGGACGAGCCGACCACCGGCCTGCACATTGCCGATGTGCACCGCCTGGTCAAGGTGCTGGATAAGCTGGCCGATGCGGGCAACACCGTGATCGTGATCGAGCATAACCTGGATGTGATCAAGCGTGCCGACTATATCATCGACCTGGGGCCGGAGGGCGGCAGCGGCGGCGGTACCATTGTGGCAACCGGTACGCCGGAACAGGTGGCCCAGAACCCGAACTCCTTCACCGGCCAGTACCTGAAACCCGTGCTGGAGCGCGCCTGGAAACTGCAGGGCACAGCTCCGGCCCCTGTGCCGGAAGAGCCGGGACGCCCGGCGCCCGCAGAGAAAAAAGCCTCCGCCCAGCCGCCGCGCAAACGCAAAAAAGCAGACAAAAAATAACCACAACAGGGAACTTTGTGCAGCAAAAATGCAAAATTGGATTTGACAATTCCTGTCAACCTGTGGTTTAATTATCTTTACGCGCCTGAAAAAAGCAAAATTCTGCGCGCACAGGGGTACGCAGCAGCGTGATTCCCTGCATCCAAAACGGGAGGGAACTGCCGAATGGCAAAAAAGAAGGAAGAATACGGCAACGAAAGCATCAAGAGCTTAAAAGGTGCAGACCGTGTGCGCAAGCGCCCGGCCGTTATCTTTGGCTCTGACGGTGTGGAAGGCTGTGCCCATTCCATTTTTGAGATCGTATCCAACTCCATCGACGAAGCGCGTGACGGCCACGGCAACAAAATCAACGTTACCCTTTACCCGGATCACTCTGTGGAAGTAGAGGACTTTGGCCGCGGTATCCCCGTCGATTACAATAAAGCTGAAGAACGCTGGAACTGGGATCTTGTGTTCTGCGAACTGTACGCGGGAGGCAAATATGGCGAGGGTAGCGGCAACTATGACTTCTCCCTTGGCCTGAACGGCCTTGGCCTTTGCGCCACCCAGTATTCCAGCGAATGGATGACTGCGGATATTTACCGCGATGGCATGCACTATCACCTGGATTTCAAAAAAGGTGAGAATGTCGGCGGGCTGAAAAAAGAGCCGTTCACCGGCCGCCGCACCGGCTCCGTCATCCGCTGGAAACCGGACACCGATGTGTTTACCGACATCAATGTTCCGGCGGATACCTTCAAGGATATGCTGCGCCGCCAGGCCGTTGTCAATGACGGTGTGACTCTCGTATTCAACGACCGCACGGGCGAACGTGCCGAAAAAATCGAATATTTCTATGAGCATGGCATTCAGGACTATGCCAATGAGATCGCCGGTGAGGGAACCCTGACCCCGGTGTATTTCTGCTCCGGTTCCGCAATCGGCCGCGACCGTGATGATCAGCCGGAATATCAGGTCAAAATGAACGTGGCGTTCTGCTTTTCCAACGCGGTGCAAACGCTGGAATACTATCACAACTCCTCGTGGCTGGAGCACGGCGGCAGCCCGGACCGCGCTGTCCGCCTGGCCTTTGTCAACCAGATCAACAACTGGCTGAAAAATAAGGGTCTGTACAAGAAAAACGAAAGCTCCATCACCTTCAACGATGTGCAGGACTGCCTGATTCTGGTTTCCTCCAGCTTCTCCACCCGCACCAGCTACGAAAACCAGACCAAAAAGGCCATCACCAACAAGTTTGTGGCCCAGGCCATGACGGAGTTCCTCAAGCACCAGCTGGAAGTCTACTTTGTGGAGCACCCGGACGAAGCCGAAAAAGCCTGCAAGCAGGTGCTAATCAATAAGCAAAGCCGCGAGCACGCCGAAAAAGCGCGTGTGTCCATCAAAAAAACAATGACCCAGCAGATGGACCTGGCCAACCGCGTGCAGAAATTTGTGGACTGCCGCACCAAGGATGCCACCCGCCGCGAACTGTACATCGTGGAGGGCGATTCCGCTATGGGCGCGGTCAAACAGAGCCGCGATTCGGAGTTCCAGGCTATCATGCCCATTCGCGGCAAGATCCTGAACTGCCTGAAGGCCGATTACGCCCGCATTTTCAAGTCTGACATTATCACAGACTTGATCCGCGTGATGGGCTGCGGCGTGGAGCTGGGCGGCAGCCACAATAAGGACCTGGCTACCTTTAATCTGGACAACCTGCGCTTTAACAAGATCGTCATCTGTACCGATGCTGATGTGGACGGTTATCAGATCCGCACCTTGGTGCTGACGATGCTCTACCGCCTGACCCCCACCCTCATCAATCAGGGGTATGTGTATATCGCGGAATCCCCGCTGTATGAGATCAACACCAAAAATAAGACCTATTTTGCCTATACCGAGCCGGAAAAGGCCGATATCATGAAGCGAATCGACGGCCAGAAGTTTACGATCCAGCGATCCAAAGGTCTGGGCGAAAACGACCCCGAGATGATGTGGCTGACCACCATGAGCCCCGAAAGCCGCCGCTTAATTAAAGTTCTGCCCACCGATGTTCAGCGCACGGCGGAGGTGTTTGACCTGCTCCTGGGCGATAATCTGCAGGGCCGTAAGGAGCACATTGCGGAGCACGGCGCTGAATATCTGGACGATCTGGATGTATCTTAATCAGGGGAGGAGAGAGCAAAATGGCAAAAAAAGCAACCAAAAAGAAAGCCGCCCCTGCCCGCCCGCAGCTGGGCGATAACGTCGAGATCCTCTCTGCCGGTGAGGTCATCGAAAGCCCCATTACCGATACGCTGGAAACAAACTACATGCCTTACGCCATGAGCGTTATTGTTTCCCGCGCGCTGCCGGAAATTGACGGCTTCAAGCCCGCCCACCGCAAACTGCTGTATACCATGTACGGCATGGGCCTGCTGAAAGGCGCCCGCACCAAAAGCGCCAACATCGTGGGAAGCACCATGCACCTGAACCCCCACGGCGATGCCGCCATTTACGACACCATGGTGCGTATGGGCCGTTCCAACGAAAGCCTGCTGGTGCCCTTTGTGGACTCCAAGGGTAACTTTGGCAAGGCGTACAGCCGCGATATGGCTTACGCCGCCGCTCGTTACACCGAGGCAAAGCTGGAACCCGTGTGTGAAGAGCTGTTCCGCGATATCGACAAGGATACTGTGGATTTTGTGCCCAACTATGACGGCACCACCACCGAACCGACGATGCTGCCGGTCACCTTCCCGACCATTCTGGCCAACAACACACTGGGCATTGCGGTCGGTATGGCGTCCAACATCTGTTCCTTCAACCTGGTGGAGCTCTGCAATGCAACCATCGCCCTGATGAAAGACGACCAGGCGGACCTGGCCCAGCTGATGCCCGCGCCGGATTTTGTCGGCGGCGGTTCCATCCTGTATGATGCCGCCGAGATGCAGAATGTGCTGGAAAAAGGCCGCGGCAGCATCCGCGTGCGCGCCCAGTGGGCTTACGATAAAGAAAACAACTGCATTGACATCACCCGCATTCCGCCGACCACAACGGTGGAAGCCATCATGGATAAGATCACCGAGCTGGTCAAACTGGGCAAGATCCGTGAGATCAGCGATATGCGTGATGAAACCGACCTGAACGGCTTGAAACTGACCATCGACCTCAAGCGCGGCCAGGACCCGGACAAGCTGATGGCGCGTCTGTTCAAGGCAACCCCGCTGGAGGACAGTTTTGCCTGCAACTTCAATGTGCTGATCGGCGGCCAGCCCCGCGTGTTGGGCGTGCGCCAGATTTTGTTGGAGTGGATCGCATTCCGCTCCGAATGCGTGCGCCGCCGCACCTACTATGATCTGCAGGGCAAGCAAAAGCGTCTGCACCTGCTGCGCGGCCTGGAAGCTATCCTGCTGGATATTGATAAGGCAATTGAAATTGTGCGCAACACTGCGGAAGAATCCGAGGTTGTGCCCAACTTGATGATCGGTTTTGGCATTGACGAAGTGCAGGCTGAGTATGTGGCGGAAATCAAGCTGCGCCACCTCAACCGTGAGTATATCCTCAAACGCACCGAGGAAATTGAGGAACTGGAAAAGGCGATCGCAGACTTGAAAGATGTTCTCCAACGCCCCGCCCGCATCCGCAAGATCATTATGACCGAGTTGGGCGATGTTGCCAAAAAGTATGGCAGCCCCCGCAAAACGGAAATTCTGTACGACCTGCCGGACGATTCTGCTGCCGATGAGCAGAACGAGATCCCGGATTACCCGGTCACGGTGTTCTTTACGCGGGAAGGCTACTTCAAAAAAATTACCCCGCAGAGCCTGCGCATGTCTGGCGAGCAGAAGCTGAAAGACGGCGACGAGGTGGTTTATACCAAAGAGACCACCAACAGCGCCGAGCTGCTCTTCTTTACCAACCATGCCCAGGTGTACAAATCCCGCGCATCGGAATTTGCCGATACCAAGGCCAGCGTGCTGGGTGATTATGTCGCTTCCAAGCTGGAAATGGAAGAGGGCGAAGTGCCGCTGTTCATGACGGTCACAGTCGATTACCGTGGTTGCATGCTGTTCTTCTACCAGAACGGCAAGTGTGCAAAGATCCCGCTGGCCAGCTATATGACCAAGCAGAACCGCCGCAAGCTGCTGAAAGCCTATAGCGATAAGGAAGAACTTGCCGCAATGCTGCACATTGAGGAAGAAACCGAGCTGGCCGTCTTCACCAGCGGTGGCACCGGTGGCCCACGCTTGATCCTGGTCGGCAGTGCGCTGATTCCCGAAAAGGCTACCCGCGATACCGCCGGTATCAACATGGTAACGCTGAAAAAGAACGCCCGAATCGCCAAAGTGCGCCCGGCGGCGGGGCTGGAACTGAAAGACCCGCACCGCTACCGCGTGCGCACCCTGCCCGCAGCCGGCGCGCTGCTCCGCCAGGAGGACACGACCGAGCAGATGAGTCTGTAAGGAGCAAAAAAGGCAATGCAATCTTTTTCTGCACAAGGCAGGGTAAAGTTCTTGCATTTTGCTTTTTGGTATGTTATATTATAACCTGTATGAGAGTTAGGGCAGGCCGAAACATCCGTTTTGGCTGTGGCCTGAAAAGGAGTTGCTGTTAATCCATGACCGCTTATGAAATCGCGTTCGGCGTTGTGCTGATCATTGTTTCGGTTCTGATCGTTGTGTTCACTTTGTCCCAGACCCAGAAAGGGCAGGGCCTGTCTGCTGCCATTATGGGTGATAGCAGCTTTATAGCTGCCGGCCGCGAGCGTGGCCTGGATGCCAAGCTGGCCAAAGTGACCAAAATCTGCGGCGCTGTTTTCTTTGTAGCTACGCTGCTGGTTGGTGTGCTGAGTGCCCGCTTGTAATTGAATGAAAGGAGAACGGTCTGGCCAATTTTGTTGGCGTTCCGCTTTCCCTTATTCAGGAACCGTCAACGACCCGCCCAATACCGCGGGTCGTTTTTTATGGGAAAAATAAAAAGGTCACAATGGTGCAGGTGCTGCCGCGAAACCAAAGGCCACGCCTGCTATGGAAGGACCCTGCCGGGTGGCAGGGTGACGTAAACGAGGAGTAAAAACAAAGGCATGGGCCGCTGTCTGTGCCCAACCCAAAGGAGAAAACATGACACCATTACAGAAAAATATTCTTGCGGCGTGCAAGCACCGCCCCCAGACCCTGCGTGAACTGCAGAATGCTTTGCAGGTGGATAATTCCCGCCTGCGCAACACCGTAACCGGCATGGTAGCTACCGGTATGCTGTCCGCCCGCAACGGTACCTATGTTCCGGGCTTTGCCGTGATGGAAAATACCGATGCCCCCGCTGGCATTCCCTGCACACTGGTCAAGCTGGCGGCCCGCTTCGGCTTTGCGTCCCGCGATGACGGCACCGGCGATATCTTTATTCCCGGCCGCGCCCTGCATGGTGCTATGCCGCAGGATAAAATCATCATCAAACTGTTCGACCACCCCCGTGTGGAGGGCAGTGCCGAGGGTGAAGTGGTGGAGGTGACCACCCCGCACAACACCTTTGCCGGTACCATTGTGCTGACTGAGGACGGCCGCCTTGCCGTGGAGCCGGACGGCTGCCGTGATGTGCGCATTGTGCTGGATAAAAAAGGCGTCAACGGCGCACAGCTGGGGGATAAGGTCGGTGCTATCTTGACCAACCGCGGCCAGCGCCATATGGACCACCGCTGCGCTGTTGCCGAGCGCTTCGGCACTTCCGATCGCGCAGCAGAGTGCGCCAAGGCTGTGCTGTATGGCCGTGATGTCCGCCAGGAATTCCCGGAGGAGGTATTGGCCGAAGCTCACGCATATGATAACGCTCTCATTGACCCCGCCGAAGCTGCCCACCGCGCCGACCTGCGCGGTCTGCCGATCTTTACCATCGACTCTGCCGAGACCAAGGATATCGACGACGCCATCAGCCTGATGAAGACCCAGAACGGCGGCTATGAGCTGGGCGTTCATATTGCGGATGTCAGCCACTATGTCCGCCCGGACACCGCGCTGGATAAGGAAGCTTATGAGCGCGCAACTTCCATCTATTACGCGGATAAAGTCATCCCCATGCTGCCCACCCAGCTTTCCAACGGCATCTGCAGCCTCAATGAAGGGGAGGAGCGCCTGGCGTTCTCCTGCCTGATGCAGCTGGATGAAAGCGGCAATATCCATAGCTATCAGTTCGTCAAGAGCGTCATCCGCAGCCGTGTCAAGGGCGTTTATAAAGAAATTAACGCTCTGTTGGATGGCTCCAATGACCCGGCTCTGGTGACGAAATATAAAGACGTTATGGCTCAGCTGCCCGCGATGACCGAGCTGTACGAAAAGCGCCTGGCTCTGCGCAAAGCACGCGGCGCGATGGACATCGAATCCGACGAAGCCAAGTTGGTCATGGACGAGGAAGGCCGCTGCGTGGATATCGTCAAGCGCACCCGCGGTGTGTCGGAGTGCATGATCGAAGAGTTCATGCTGCTGGCCAACCAGTGCGCTGCCAATGCGGGCCGCACCCATCATGTGCCGTTTGTGTACCGTATCCATGAAGCCCCCGATGCCGAGCGCATGGAAAAGCTGAGCAACACCCTGAAAGCCTGCGGCCTGAACGTCCACTTTGCCGGGGAAGTGCCCACCCAGCTGGAGCTTTCTGCCATTCTGGACGAAACCCGCGGCCAGCCCATCCAGATCCCGGTCCACACCGGTATCCTGCGCAGCATGCAGAAAGCTCGCTACTCTCCGGAGCCGAAAGGCCATTACGGCCTGGTGCTGGCAGACTATGCCCACTTTACCAGCCCCATTCGCCGTTACCCGGACCTTGCCATCCATCGCATCCTGACGGATATGCTGGTGGGCAAGCCGGAGCAGGAGCTCATCAAGGATTATACCGGTTTTGCCACCCACGCCAGCGAGCAGTCCAGCCGCCAGGAAGTTTCCGCCGTGCGCATTGAGCGCGATGTGGAGGACCTGTACAAGGCCGAGTATATGCACAACCACCTGGGCGAAGTCTACACCGGCACCGTGGCAGGTGTAACACCGCGCGGTATTTTTGTGGCGCTGGAAAACACCGTAGAGGGCTTTGTGCCTGCCGCACAGCTCTGCAAGGGCGAAGCCACTGTGGTGGAGGGCGTCAGCATTCTGGACCCGCTGACCGGAAAACGCTGGATGCTGGGCGACCCCGTCAAAGTGCAGGTGGCCGGTGCCAACGTTGCCCTTGGCCGCATTGATTTTGACTATATGCCGCTGTAATCATAGTTTTTTATAAAAAGAGCAAACCAATAAAAGCAAAGCTGCCGTCCCGTACTGATATGTACCCGGTTTTCTGGACACGGGTAAAAATCGAATAATTAAGAATCCATCATGGATGCTTCTCTGAATGTGGAGGGAGGCATCCATTTTGTTTTAGGGCAATACCGCATAATTCTAAGTGCCGATACGGCGAGCGAGGTGCGG
>OIWN01002844.1_pt1 | contig 11035 bp, 9 predicted proteins | sample 1587591 | NCBI WGS metagenome assembly OIWN01 (sample SAMEA3888901, study PRJEB22519) | human gut metagenome | biome: human gut; feature: human-associated habitat; material: faeces | place: Denmark | collected 2010 | reverse complement strand
TCGCCGCGGTTGAAGGCCTCCAGATCGAAGTGCTCCTCGACCGGCTCAGCGGCCCAGACGCGCAGCTTGTTGACGGTCTCGCCGGCATAGCCCACCACGGGGATGTCATAAGGAACGGCCAGGATGTCCTGCGTGTCCACGGTTCGATAGAACGTGCGGCCGTTCTCCTCAAAGCCCTCGACGCGGCCACCAAACTTAATGGTCACGGCCTTGTCCTGACGACGGACCTCCCAGGGATAGCCGTTGGTGAGCCACTCGTCGGTGGTTTCGACCTGGCTGCCGTTGACGATCTCCTGTTTAAACAGGCCGTAGCGGTAGCGCATGCCGTTGCCGTAGCCGGCAATGCCCTCGGCTGCCATGGAATCCAGGAAGCATGCGGCCAGACGACCCAGGCCACCGTTGCCCAGCGCCGGATCGGGCTCCTGGCTCTCGATGACGGACAGGTCAAGGCCCATATCGTCGAGCGCCTCGGCGACCATGTCGCGCACGCCAAAGTTGAGCAGGTAGTTGTCGAGCAGGCGGCCGATCAAAAACTCGATCGAGAAGTAGTACACGCGCTTCTTGCCCTCGGCGGTGGCGCGGGCGTCGCTCTTGGTGGCAACGGTGCGGGCCTTCTCGGCCACGAGCTTGGCCAGAGCGTTAAAGCGATCAAGATCGCTGGCTGCCTCGACGCTCTTGCCGCTAATGCTCATGACGGCATCGCGATAGAGCTCGGTAAACTCCTGCTTGTTGTCGAAGATCTTATTCATACGTTCCTTCCCCCGGGGATGTTTCTCCCGGAACGGTTGTGACTTGTATCCTACGCCCCGATGGGGCGGGTAATTACAGCTGTAACGGCTTTGTTACGCATCCTTAGGTGACGACTTAACAGAAGCAGACTTGGCTTTGGTAGCGGCTTTTTTGGCAGCCGGCTTCTTGGTCGCGGTAGCCTTGGCAGCGGGCTTTGCGGCGGCCTTAGCCTTGGCCTTGGTCGTCGTAGCCTTCGCCTTGGCCGGAGCCTTCTTGGCGGCCGCTGGCTTGGGCTTTACCGAGGACGCACGCTTGCGGGTCGCCTTCTTGGGCTCCTCGACCACGGGCGGCTTATAGCTGCTGGGGCCGCGACGCTTAAGCACCACGCCTGCCAGGCTGGGCACCTTAATCTCGATGGAGTCCATCTGCCCGTTCCAGGGATAGGGCTCGCTCGAGCAGGTGTAGGGCTCCTCGCCAGCATAGCCGCTGCCGCCAAACTCGGGACGGTCGGAGTCAAAGATGACCTCCCAGTCGCCCTCACGCGGCACGCCCACACGGAAGCTCTCGTAGGCCGCCGGGTCAAAGTTGATTAGGATCACGAGGTCGTCATCGACGTTCTCGCCCTGACGCACAAAGCTCACGATGGACTGCTTGGAGTTGTCCGCGTCGATCCAGGTAAAGCCGTCGTCATTGTAGCCGCGCTCGTACAGGGCGGGCTCGGCGGTATACAGGTGGTTGAGCGCCTTAATGAACGCCTGATGGTGTGCATGGGTCTCATACTGTTCGGTCAAGAACCACTGAATAGATTCGTAGTAGCGCCACTCGATAAACTGGCCGATCTCGTTGCCCATAAAGTTGAGCTTGGCACCGGGGTGCGTCATCTGGTAGAAGGCGAGCGTGCGCAGGCCGGCAAACTGGCGCCACCAGTCACCCGGCATGCGGCCGATGAGCGAGCACTTGCCGTGCACGACCTCGTCGTGGCTCAACGGGCAGATAAAGTTCTCGGTAAAGGCGTACATGATGGAGAACGTGAGCAAGCCATGGTTGCCGGGGCGCCACGGAAAATCGGTCTGCATATAGTGCAGGGTGTCGTTCATCCAGCCCATGTCCCACTTGTAGTGGAAGCCCAGGCCGCCGTCCTGCGGTGGATAGGTCACAAGCGGCCACGCGGTGGACTCCTCGGCCATCATCATCACGTCGGGGTAGTGCGCCTCAACAGCGCAGTTGACCTGACGGATAAACGCGCTGGCGTCCAGGTCCTCCTCGGTACCGTACTTGTTGAACTTCTTTTGGCCAGGATCGTCAATGCCAAAGTTGAGGTACAGCATGCTGGACACGCCGTCCATGCGAATGCCGTCCACATGGAAGTTCTCGATCCAGTACAGCACGTTGGAGACCAAGAAGGAGCGGACCTCGCCGCGGGCGAAGTCAAACTTGTGCGTGCCCCAGTTGGGGTGAATCTCGTGCTCAAACAGCATGTGGCCGTTAAAGGTGGCAAGGCCGTGGGAGTCGGCGCAAAAACCGCCGGGCACCCAGTCCATGATCACGCCGATGCCCGCCTCGTGGCATGCATCGATAAAGTGCATGAGCTGCTGCGGGTTGCCGTAGCGTGACGTGGCGGCAAAGTAGCCGGTCGTCTGGTAGCCCCAGGAGCCATCGAAGGGATGCTCCATAAGCGGCATGACCTCGATATGCGTGTATCCCATATCGCGCACGTAGTCCACGAGCTCCACCGACAGGTCGTCGTAGGTGTAAAACTCGCCGCGCTGCGCAGGGAAGGGGTCCATGGGACCGGGGTAGTTGCCGTACTCGTCCGGCTCGCCCTGTGGCTCGTCTCCGTGGCGCTTCCACGAGCCAATATGCACCTCGTAGATGTTGAGTGGTCCCTCCCACAGAGGCTCCCGGCGGCGCTTTTTCCGCCATGCCGCATCCCGCCACGGATAGGGTGCCATCTCCCACAGACGGCTGGCGTTCGCCGGACGCAGCTGGCTGTAAACGCCGTAGGGATCCGCCTTCCAGCGGGTGCGCCCGTCGGCGCCCTCCACCACATATTTATAGGACTGCCCCACTTGGGCCTGCGGCACCGTGGTCTCCCAGATGCCCTCCGGCCAGCGGTTCATGGCAAGGCCCTGCCAGTCGCTGAAGTCCCCCGCCACCCGGACGCTCCGAGCATTGGGGGCATAGACCCGGAAGCACCAGCCCTCCGCCGTGCGGTGTGCGCCCAGCAGAGACTGCGCCTCCTGCCAGCTGCCCTCGAAAAACCGTTTCAGACCGCCTTCCATGCTCTCCCCTCCGTCTCCGGGGCAGGCGCAAACTCCCCTACCCCGCCTTTGTGGGCTTATTTTACTCCAATCCCCTCCCCCCGTCAAGCGCCGGTGGCCGTCAAGACACCATTTCTACGAATCCCACAACGAAAAAGCGCACGGGCTATTCCGTGCGCTTTTTTCAGCCCTTTCCGCAGCTTATGAAAGCCCCTTCCAACCATCCGATGCGTTCTTGCGGCGGCCGCCCGGATATGCTATACTCTCCTTATCACCGATGTACATCTCCACCATGAAAGGAGCCCTCCATGCTGACCATCCGCAGAGCCGCTGCCGCCGATCAGCCGCAGCTTATGGCCATCTATCGCACGGCGCAGGAATATATGCTGCAAACCGGAAATCCCACCCAGTGGGGCCGCTCCTATCCGTCGCCGGAGCTGATCCGCTCCGATATCGCTCAGGGCATCTGCCGGGTTCTTAGCGATGAAGCCGGGATACATGGGGTGTTTGCGCTGCTGGATACCCCCGAGCCCACCTATTCCCGGATAGAGGGTGCCTGGCGGAACGACGCCCCCTACCTCACCATCCACCGTCTGGCCGGGGACGGCCGGACACACGGTCTCTTCCGCTGTGCTGCGGACTACTGCAAGGCCATTTCCCGGAATGTCCGAGCGGATACCCACGCCGATAACCACACCATGCAGCATTTGCTGGAAGAGAACGGCTTCCTCCCCTGCGGCACGATCCATGTGCGGGACGGAACGCCCCGGCTGGCATACCATTGGACGGCAGACCGCCCGTGACCTGTACGCCATCCACCGCCTTGCGGCCCCAGCACTCCCCCTCATACAGCACGCAAAAAGGCCCGGCGCATGATGCGCCGGGCCTTCTCATCACTGTTTCTGCTGCAGGTCAGCCGCTTACTCCTGATCCTCATCTTCGGCGTCTGCCAGATCGCTCAGGTCGAACTCCAGCTTCTCGCCGCAGTTGGGGCAGCGGATCTCGCCGCTCTCCAGCGTGTCCTCATCGAACACGATCTCCTCCTCGCAGACGGGGCAGGTGGTCTCGAAGTACTCCTCGTCGTCATCCTCGTCCTCGTCATACTCGTCGTCATCGTCCTCCAGCTCGTAGAGGGCCTCCTCCACCTCGCACAGGTCGTCGCTGACGGCGTCCAGACCATCCTCCACGTCGCACAGCTCGTCCTCCAGATCCTCGAACTTCCCGGACATATCGTCCAGCACGTCGATGATGGCGGCAATGAGCTTGCCCTCCTTGGACTCGGTGTCCAGAGCCAGCCCCTCGGCCAGACCCTTCAGATACGCTACCTTCTCAGAAATCTCCATGTTTGTTCTCCTTTCTAAGTACGGTGGTCCTTTCCTTACTTGGCCCGGCCGATGTACTCGCCGGTACGGGTGTCGATACTGATCTTATCACCGATGTTGATGAACAGGGGCACCTTCACCTCAGCGCCGGTCTCCACGGTGGCGGGCTTGAGGGTGTTGGTGGCGGTGTTGCCGGCCAGACCGGGCTCGGTCTCGGTGACCTCCAGATCCATGAAGTTGGGACACTCCAGACCAAAGACGCTGCCCTTGTAGCTCAGCACCTTGCAAATGGTGTTCTCGGTGACGAAGCGGAAGGCATCGCCCAGAATATCCTTGTTCAGGGGGACCATGTCATAGGTCTCCTGATCCATGAAGTAGTACAGGTCGCCGTCGTTGTAGCTGTAAGCCATGTCCTTGCGCTCCACGAAGGCCTCCTCGAACTTAGCAGTAGGGTTGAAGGAAGTCTCGGTGACGGCGCCGGTCACCACGTTCTTCATCTTGGTGCGGACGAAGGCAGCGCCCTTGCCGGGCTTGACGTGCTGGAACTCCACGACCGTCATGATCTTGCCCTCGTACTCGAAGGTCTTGCCGTTTCTGAAATCACCGGCGGTAATAGTTGCCATAGTTGTATCCTCCCATATTATGAGAAAATCTCCTTCTGTGGGAGCATTTCCTCGGATTTATGAATTAGCACAGCAGTTATATTCTACATGATATGTCCCGTTTTGGCAAGGGCTTTGCCATATTTTTTCCCGCTTTCCGGGGAAATTATGTGTGCCGGCGGCGGCAGACGGCCTTAAAGGGCGCCTGCAAGGCGTGGAGCACCCAGTTCCATGCGCCCTTCGGCCCTCCGGCAGGCTCCACCATCAGCGCCAGTACCCCCGCCAGATTGGCCCCCAGCATATCCGTCAGCAGCTTATCCCCTATCATGGCCGTCTCGGCGGCGGTGGCCCCGGCCTGCTCCATGGCCCGGTGAAAGCCTGTGGTCCGGGGCTTCTGTGCATGACCCACATAGGGGATGCCCAGCTCCCGGCAAAAGGTCTCCACCCGGTGGGAGGAGCGGTTGTTGGACAGAATCATCACCTGCACCCCGCCTTCCTCCATGCGGCGCAGCCACTCCCTTACCCGGTCGTCCGGGTGAGGGACGTACTTAGGAGCCAGCGTATAGTCCAGATCGCTCAGCAGCAGACGGATACCCCGCTGCCGCAGATACTCCGGGGTGATCTCCTCATAGGTTTCAAACAGCCGATCCGGCACCAGTGATACTCGCATACATCCGCTCCTGCCTACATAGTCTGCCTATGGCATCCACGGGCAGAGGAGAACGCTTCCGCATCATTCCGGGCCTCCTCTCTGCCTGTCAGCGCTATCATACCATGAAATCCGCCGGATGACAAGGGGGACTGAACATGACGCTGTATCTCACCGCCGCACCGGACCGGCTGGCGCAGGCCAGAGCCGCCACGGCCCAGCTGGCTCATGCGGCCTACCGCATCGGGCTGGGCTCCCAGCTGCTGGCAGCGCCCCTCCCGGCGGCGCTGCGGGGTGGCCTGATGGTGGTATCTGACCGGCAGGCCCCGGCAGTGGAGCAGCCGGAGCCGCTGGCCCGTCAGCTGGTGCGGGTGTGTCTGCGGCGGGGCTTTTCCGGGGTGGTGCTGGATCTGGAGGAGCTGCCGGAGGGCCAGTGGGCGGAGGATCGGGCGGCCCTGATCCGGCAGCTGGCGCCGCTGCTTGGGGCCTACGGCCGCCGCCTCTATGTGCCGGAGATCTACGCCGCCGCCTCGCCGGAGACGGTAGTGCTGCTGTGTACCGCCCTCTCTGGCGGTAGCCTGCAGGGTCGTCTGGAGGAGACCTGCGCCGCCTACGGCGCTCAGCGGCTGGCGCTGGATCTGGAGCGGCTGATGATGGACTTCCCCCTGCCCTGCCCCAGCGGCGAGGGGATACGGCTGAGCCGGGAGGAACTGGCCATACGGATGCAGGGGCGGTCCGTGTTCTACGCCGAGGATCTGTGCGCCCGGTACTTCACCTATCGCCGGGGCGGCCAGACGCACTTCGTTCTCTTTGACGATGCCGGGACACTGAGGCGGAAAATAGAGATGGGGCAAGCGCTGGGCATCCGGGAGGGCTTCGTGATGCTGCCGGAGGTGGAGGATCTCATGGGATTTCTCTTCACCGGGGAAGGCTGACGCATCGAAAATCTGAAAAAACGAAGGTCTGAGCAGATGCTCAGACCTTCGCAGTGAGATCAATAATATCTCTTGTTTCTGTTCTTGCGGGCAGCCTCGGACTTCTTGCGGCGCTTCACGCTGGGGCTTTCGTAGCACTCTCTCTTACGCACCTCAGCCAGAACGCCAGCCTTCGCACAGCTTCTCTTGAAACGCTTCAGAGCGCTATCCAGAGACTCGCCTTCCTTGACGTGTACTTCGGACATCTATTTTTCCCTCCCTCCGATGCACCCGGCTATTTCCAGGGTGCTCTTTAAGAGCCACTATACATGACTTTAACAGGGGATATTATACCGGGAAGTATGGTACTTGTCAAGGCATTTTCAGAAAAAACGGCGGGAATTGCGAAAAAAGTCCCGCCTGTCGATACAGGCGGGACTTGCATTCAAAACGGTACTGATTTAGCCATTTATTGCAATGCCGTCAATGGTCAGTTTACCGGTGGTGCCGGGAACAAAGCGTCCGTACAGCTCGCTCTGACCGGCAGGAGCGGTCTTGCTGTCCTGTGCAAGGGTATTGCCGGTAGAAGCGGTATGGTTGATGGTGACCTCGCCAGCATTGGCCGTACCCACCACTACGCCGACACGCCAGCCACCATCATCCGTGGAGTGCAGTTTGGTATTCGTCACCGTGCAGTCGGTGATGGAGTGATAGGTGGCGGGGTTTGCACCGGCGTGACCGATGATACCGCCCACAGAGCCTTTGGCCGTGATTTCGCAGTTCTCCACAGAGCAGTTGGTGATGGTCACATAGGTATCCACCGGGCCGTCATTGGGGTTGTTATAGCCGGAGGACCAGCCCACAAGGCCACCCACACGAGCGCCAGCGGTGCTGGTGATGGTGGAATTGGTCAAATGGCAGTTGACCAGATCGATTTTCGGCATGGAATCCACATTGCAGATGAATGCACCGATGCCCTGCGTATTGGTGCTGTCGTTGATGGTCATCTTATCCAACGTCAGATCCTTGATTACGATACCGGAGGTACCGGCAAAACCGCCGGCGAACAGAGCGTTGTTCAGGCCGGAGATGGTATGGCCGTTGCCCTCCACCGTAATGACACCGGCGCCACGATAACCATCCACCGTAACGGGCGTCCAGGTCTCGCCCTCTGCCAGCGTGATATCCCCGTTGATGATGATCTTGTTGTCGCCGGAGCCTGCATCCGTGAGGGTGGTCAGTGCCGTTTTCAGCTCCTCAGCCGTTGCAACGGTAACGGTGGTGGGTACCTTTTCGGGATACTCGGCAGCGTTATCGTATCTGTTGTTGAAGCTGTCGCTCTCTACGGTGTCCTGCGTAGCCGTCACGGTGATGGTGATGTTCTTGAGCTCCTTGCCCATGTAATCATTGCCTGCGGTGGTAGCCATCGTACCGGTGAGGGTGATCAGACCGGTCGATGCCTTAGCCGTACCCTTGGCGGTCAGGTGACCTTCCTGATGGATGTCAAAGGTAGCTCCATCCGCCGTCTTATAGGTAAAGGTGATGACCTTCAGCAGGCCAGAGTCACCCTCCAGACCGGTAACAACGATTTTGTACTTCAGGGCCAGATTGCCGTTGTTGACGATCTGGAAGGGGGTCAGCTCATAGGTGCAGCCCGGCTCCCACAGGGGATTCTGCTCTTCGTCAAAAGCGGTACCCTCCTGCGTTTTCCATGCCAGATTTTTGATTGCATTGCCGTTTTCGTCCTGAATCTCGATATCCAGATTACCGGCCTGGATCTTGTTGACACCCGTGCTTGCGGTGTCGGTGAACCATGCGAAGGTAGAGCCTACCAGCATAGCCAGGCACAGAACCATAGCCATGACGCTGCCCAGCAAGGCCCGTTTGGTGGACTTGCAATTTGTCATGATATCTTCCTCTTATTTTCTTATGTGTGACCGATGGGGCGTCTCAAGGGGAGTACGGATTGCCACAGCCCGACTGCGGACCGGTCTGCACCGTCGTGCCAGACGATTTTCAGCCACTTCGTGTCATGAAAATCGGGACACATCCTCGAAATCGCCTTGCTGCATCCGCCGCTGGCGGCGCTGCGGCGATTTCCGCAATGACATTTCTGTTCATGTCTTTACAAAGAGGCGCAGCCCAACGTGGGAATCCGTATTCTCTTTGGAACACCCTTTATCGTTTCAATGAAATGATAACCGCCCATGGGCGGTTCGGCGCGCACTATATATACGTGGATATTAGCACTTCTTCTGGCTGTATGCAAGAGGGAACATCGATTTTCGTTGATCTGAGGCAAAGGTTTAGAACGTACTTAAGCAGTATCACATAAAATACCACATTTTCCGGGGATAAAGGGGGATTTTTTCGGGCAGAAAAAGCGCCGCCTCCCTTCGTGGGAGGCGGTGCTTCTGCGTTTTTACTTGGCGGGCTTGACGATGAGGTTGATGAGCTTATTCTTCACCAGAATGGTCTTAACGACCGTCATGCCGCCGGTGGCCTTCTGAACCTTATCCAGCGCCAGAGCGGCGGCCTTCACCGTCTCCTCGTCGCTGTCCATAGCCACGGTAACGGTACCCTTGAGCTTGCCGTTGACCTGCACGGCCATCTCCACGTGGGAGTCCACGGTCTTGGACTCGTCCCAAGTGGGCCAAGGCATCTGCATGGCCATCTTGCCGGTCTTGGCGGCGTAGCCGGTGAGCTCCCACATCTCCTCCACCATGTGGGGGGCGAAGGGAGAGAGCATCAGCATCAGCTGCTGCAGGTCGCCACGGGTCAGGCCGGAGGAGTAGAACTCGTTAACCATGGCCATGAGGGCGGCAATAGCGGTGTTCATCTTCAGGTCGTCGATATCGGTGGTGACCTTCTTGATGGTCTTGTGGATGATGGAGGCGTTCTTCCCGGAGATCTCATCGCTTTCCTGCGCCAGCTCCATGAGGTTCCAGCAGCGATCCAGGAAGCGCTTGGAGCCCTTGACGGCCTCGTTGGACCATGTGACGGCCTTCTCGAAGTCACCGATGAACATGATGTGCAGGCGCATGGTGTCGGCGCCGTACTGGGCCACGATATCGTTGGGATTGACTACGTTGCCGCGGGACTTGGACATCTTCTCGCCGCCCTCGCCCAGGATCATGCCGTGGCTGGTGCGCTTGGCATAGGGCTCCTTGGTGGGCACGGCGCCGATGTCATACAGGAACTTGTGCCAGAACCGGGAGTACAGCAGATGCAGGGTGGTGTGCTCCATGCCGCCGTTGTACCAGTCCACGGGAGACCAGTAGTCCAAGGCCTCCTTGGAGGCGAATGCCTTGTCGTTGTGGGGATCCATATACCGCAGGAAGTACCAGCTGGAGCCAGCCCACTGGGGCATGGTGTCGGTCTCCCGCTGGGCGGGGCCGCCGCACTTGGGGCAGGTGGTGTTCACCCAGTCAGTCATCTTGCTGAGGGGGCTCTCGCCGGTGTCGGTGACCTCATAGGAGTCCACCTCCGGCAGCAGCAGGGGCAGCTGCTCCTCCGGCAGGGGGACCCAGCCGCACTTGGGGCAGTTCACCAGGGGGATGGGCTCGCCCCAATAACGCTGGCGGCTGAACACCCAGTCCCGGAGCTTGAAGTTGGTCTTGGGACGGCCGATGCCCTGCTCCGTCACCCACTTCTTCATGGTGGGAATTGCCTCTTTCACGGTGAGGCCGTCCAGGAAGCCGGAGTTCACCATGATGCCGGTGTCGTCCTTCAGGGTGAAGGCCTCCTTGGTGATGTCTCCGCCCTGGACCACCTCCACGATGGGCAGGCCGAACTTGGTGGCGAACTCCCAGTCACGCTGGTCGTGGCCCGGCACGCCCATGACGATGCCGGTGCCGTAGCCCATCAGCACGTAGTCGGAGACGAACAGGGGCACGTGCTTGCCGCTGGCGGGGTTGACGGCCTCGATGCCCTCCAGCCGGACGCCGGTCTTCTCCTTGTTCAGCTCGCCCCGCTCAAAGTCGGACTTGCGGGCGGCCTCCTCGATATAGGCGGCCACAGCATCCCAGTTCTGGATCTGGTCCTTCCACTGCTGGAGATAGGGATGCTCCGGGGAGATGACCATATAGGTCACGCCGAACAGCGTGTCGCACCGGGTAGTGTAGACCGTCAGCTTGTCGCCGTTGGTGGCGGTGAAGTCCACCTCCGTGCCCTCGGACCGGCCGATCCAATTCTTCTGCTGGATCTTCACCCGCTCGATGAAGTCCAGGTCGTCCAGGTCGTCGATGAGCCGGTCGGCGTACTTGGTGATGGCCAGCATCCACTGGCTCTTCTCCTTGCGGATGACCTGGCCGCCGCAGCGTTCGCACACACCGTCCACGACCTCCTCATTGGCCAGGACGATCTTGCAGCTGGTGCACCAGTTGACGGGCATGGAAGCCTTGTAGGCCAGCCCCTTCTTGAACATCTGCAGGAAGATCCACTGGGTCCACTTGTAGTAGCTGGGGTCGGTGGTGTTCACCTCCCGGTCCCAGTCGAAGGAGTAGCCCAGCATGTGGAGCTGCTTGCGGAAGTTCTCGATGTTGTCGTGGGTCACCTT
>OIWN01002842.1_pt1 | contig 11046 bp, 10 predicted proteins | sample 1587591 | NCBI WGS metagenome assembly OIWN01 (sample SAMEA3888901, study PRJEB22519) | human gut metagenome | biome: human gut; feature: human-associated habitat; material: faeces | place: Denmark | collected 2010 | reverse complement strand
TACAGATGGACGTTGCAAAGTAGCCTGCTTGCCATTCTGAATCAGGTAAGCATACGAGTCGCGAGCCACACCATAGTGTGAGCAAGCGTCTGCACGGTTAGGAGTAATATCTACTTCGAGTACGTAGTCACTCTTGATATTATAATAGTCTTTGGCGAGAGTACCCGGAACAGCTTCAGCCGGCAACACGATGATTCCTGCATGATCAGTACCAATACCGATTTCGTCTTCTGCACAAATCATCCCTGTAGATTCTACACCACGGATTTTTGACTTCTTGATAGTAAAGCATTCAGCACCGTCATAAAGTTTGGTACCCAAAGTGGCAACCACTACTTTCTGTCCGGCAGCTACATTCGGAGCACCGCATACAATCTGTACAGGTTCGCCGTCTCCCAGATTGACGGTAGTGATATGCAAATGGTCGGAATTCGGATGTTCTTCGCAAGTCAGCACTTCACCGATTACGAGTCCTTCCAAACCACCCTTAATGGTTTGCACTTCTTCTACACCACCTGTTTCCAAGCCGATTGAGGTCAGCGCAGCAGCCGTTTCATCGGGCGTCAGGTCGAAGTTGACATCCTCTTTCAGCCAGTTATAAGAGATATTCATATAATTAAATTTTTATTGTTTCTCAAAAAGTTTCGCAAAGTTAATAAGATTTTTCGGTTGACCGAGAAGGTTTGATAAAAAATTGCGCGTTATTTCACCACAGGGACGCAACTAGAACGGCAAAGGTCCATCCCCTGGTGCTCCGAACGGATTGTCCGTCTGTGGCGCAAAATCAGGCGCGGGAGGAGGTACGGAACCTGCATTACCTGTATTCATTTTCGATCCTAGCATAGCCCCGGCAGGCTCACCCGGCATCGGGATAACCATATCGTCCTCCGGATTGGAGAAACGGGTAAATTCTCCCTTAAACCGGAGCAACACCTCGCCTACCGCACCATTACGATGCTTGGCGATGACAATCTCCGCCATACCACGCAGGTCATTACCACGATCATCCTGATAAATCTTATAGTATTCCGGACGGTGGATAAAGCACACCATATCGGCATCCTGCTCGATGGCTCCCGATTCACGAAGGTCACTCAACTGCGGACGTTTACCATCAATACCTTCACGACTTTCCACACCACGATTCAACTGCGACAATGCGATAATCGGAATATTCAACTCTTTCGCCAGTCCTTTCAACGAACGGGAAATGGTACTAACCTCTTCCTGACGGCTACCAAACGCCATACCGCTCGCATTCATCAACTGGAGGTAGTCAATAATAATGATTCTCACTCCATGTTCACGTACCAGACGACGCGCTTTCGTTCGAAGTTCAAATACAGACAGAGACGGAGTATCATCCACGTAAAGCGGTGCATCCATCAGATTCTTCAGTTTATAGTCCAACTGCTGCCATTCATAATTTGCCAACTGTCCACTTTTGATCTTCTCACTCGGAATCTCACAGACATTCGCAATCAAACGGTTCACCAACTGAACGTTACTCATTTCAAGCGAGAACAACGCCACCGGGTTCCGATAATCGACAGCAATATTCTTAGCCATAGAAAGGACAAAGGCGGTCTTACCCATCGCAGGACGTGCAGCGATAATGATAAGGTCGGAATTCTGCCAACCGGAAGTCATCTTGTCGAGCTTTGTAAAACCACTCTCAAGACCACTCAAACCGTCGGTTCGCGCCGCAGCCTTCTGAATCAGCTTATAGGCTTCGTCAATCACCGGATTAATCTGCGTATAATCCTTTTTCATGTTCTGCTGCGAAATCTCAAAAAGTTTACCTTCCGCTTCCTGCATCAAGTCGTCCACATCCAGCGTTTCATCGAACGCCTTACTCTGGATATTGCTTGTAAACGTAATCAGCTCACGCGCCAGAGATTTCTGTGCAATAATACGGGCGTGATACTCAATATGCGCTGATGAAGCCACCTTACTACTCAATTGAGTAATATAGAACGGGCCTCCCACCTCTTCCAGTTCTCCGCGTTTGCTAAGTTGTTCCTTTACAGTCAGAATATCCACCGGCTTCTGATTCACCGCAAGATCGGTGATGGCAGAATAAATCAACTGATGTCGGTGTTCGTAAAAAGATTCGGGACGAAGAATCTCACTCACCAATGAGTAAGCATCCTTTTCAATCATCAAAGCTCCCAAAACTGCTTCTTCCAGTTCAGGCGCCTGCGGCTGAATACGACCATAATCATTTACCGGTTGTACCTTAGTAGACTTTGTATTGCGGGTATTTCTTTTCTGTTCGGCCATGAAAAACTTTTATGATTTATGAATTTTGATTTATGATTTATGATTGGATGGCTTCCATTGGCAGGCTTTTTCCAATCGGAACGACAAAGATAGAATATAATAATGAAGAATGAATAAAGAAAAATGAAGATTTTAGTATCTTTGCCACAACATCGCAATTTAGCAACCCATAAATCATAATTCATAAATCAAATGCTCGCTTTTCCTAATATCAAAATAAACCTGGGACTTTCCATCACGGAAAAACGCCCGGACGGATATCACAATCTGGAAACCGTTTTCTATCCGGTAGCCCTCGAAGACGCTCTCGAAATCCGTACTTCTTCTGAAACAGAAAAGAAGATTACCCTCCACCAGTATGGCATGGAAATAGCCGGCAATCCGGAAAACAACCTGGTGGCAAAGGCCTATTCATTGCTGGATAAAGAATTTCATCTTCCCCCTGTCGAAATTCATTTATATAAGCATATTCCCTCGGGAGCCGGACTGGGGGGCGGTTCATCCGATGCCGCTTTTATGCTAAAGTTGCTCAACGATCATTTTCAGCTGGAATTATCCGAAGAACAGCTGGAGGTATATGCCGCCACTTTGGGAGCGGACTGTGCTTTCTTTATTAAAAACAAGCCGATCTATGCCGAAGGAATCGGAAACCTGTTCTCACCAATCGAGCTTTCATTAAGCGGTTACCAAATCATGATTGTCAAACCGAACGTTTTCGTTTCTACCCGGGAAGCTTTTTCAAATATTCATCCCCACCGTCCGGAATATCCGGTCAAAGAGGCAATCCTGCGTCCAGTTGCAGAATGGAAGGATATCCTAATCAATGATTTTGAAGCAAGTGTATTCCCGCAACATCCCGTTATTGGGGAAATTAAAAGAGAACTCTATCATCAAGGAGCGATCTACGCCTCCATGAGCGGCTCCGGCTCTTCAGTGTTCGGACTGTTCGCCCCCGGAACTTCTTTACCGGAAACAATAGGAGAAAGCGACGTTTTCTGTTTCAAAGGAAAGCTATAAACATAGTTTTGTTCGCCCATACTGGGCGAACAAAAAACGGTACCACGACTCACGTCGTAGTACCGTCACAACACAAACACAAAATAAAACACGACAAAACTACTATGCAATCTTACCTGTCTATGCCGGGGAGGCATAAGTACTATTTACGTATATTCGCATACTCATAAACAGCTTCAGGTCGATTAGCATCAAATAAACAAATCGCATGCACGATTTGTTTAATCTTTTATGTTCATTTTAAAACAAATCTCTTTTATTGAATCCCTCTTTCACGGAGTTTCAGCTGCCAGTTCCATGCAGAACGTAAAGTATCTTCCAAAGTTTCTACAGCCTTCCAACCCAGTTCCTGGTTTGCGAAATCCGGATTCGCCCAAACTTTTTCAATGTCGCCTGCACGACGTCCGACAATCTGATAATTCAATTTTACGCCGGTGGCTTTTTCAAAGCCATTTATTAATTCCAATACAGAAACACCACGTCCTGTACCGATATTGAACACTTCCACTTTTTCTTTTTGTGTCTTTTCCAAGATACGTCGGATAGCGATCACGTGGGCTTTAGCCAAGTCAACAACATTGATAAAGTCACGGATACAAGAACCGTCCGGTGTATCATAATCATCGCCAAACACACTTAGTTTCTCACGGAGACCGATGGCGGTTTGGGTCAGATATGGAATCAGGTTTTGAGGAACCCCATTAGGCAGTTCACCCAGCAATGCCGTAGGATGCGCACCAATCGGATTGAAATAGCGCAGCATAATCGCATTGATCGGAGCACCTGAAGCTACCGTATCACGAATAATCTCTTCATTGATCTGTTTCGTATTTCCGTATGGCGATTCCGCTTTCTTAATCGGAGCCTTTTCTGTCACCGGTAGTTCATCCGGCTGGCCGTATACTGTACAGGAAGAAGAGAACACAATACCTTCTACTCCATGTTTTGGCATCAGTTCGAGAAGGTTAATCAAAGAAACCAGGTTATTACGGTAGTAAAGCAACGGTTTCTGTACCGATTCTCCTACTGCTTTGCTCGCTGCAAAGTGAATGATCGCCTTAATTCCTTTATATTTTGTAAATACTGCATCAAGACCAGCAAAGTCCAGGCAATCCAGCTTTTCAAAAACTGGGCGAATACCGGAAACTTTCTCTATATTGTCAACAACATCAGCATTTGAATTTGATAAATTATCGATGATGATTACTTCATATCCACTGTTTTGTAGTTCTACAACAGTATGAGACCCTATGTATCCTGTCCCGCCTGTTACTAAAATTCTTTCTTTCATATACTTTATAAAAATGGTTAGTTTCTCGGCTTATCATTGTTTGAGTTACAAATGTATGGAAATAAAATGGAATAGCAATAATTTGCCACAATTTTATTTGCTGAAAAGTAATTTAGGTACGATTGGGTGGCAATCAGGTATAAAAAAGAATTGGAAACTCAAAGCTGTATGTCGCCATACAGCAGAGCTTCCAATCCCCTATTTAATTATCAACTGTAAATCCTTACACCACGCCGGAGAATCCCATGAATGCCATAGCAAGCAAACCGGCGGTAATCAAGGCAATCGGAGTGCCTTGCATTCCTTTAGGTACTTTCACGAGGCTCATCTGCTCGCGCAATCCGGCAAAAAGCACCAGTGCCAGACCGAAACCGATGGCCGTAGAAAACGCGTACACAACACCTGTCAACAGATCGTAGTCTTTCTGAATCACCAGGATAGCCACACCAAGAATACAACAGTTGGTTGTAATCAAAGGCAAGAACACGCCCAAAGCCTGATACAGAGCAGGCGATACTTTTTTCAGAATGATTTCCACCATTTGCACCAATCCGGCAATGACCAGAATGAACGTAATCGTCTGCAAATATCCCAGCCCGAAAACATCCAACACAAACTTCTGAATCAGGAAGGTAACGATGGTAGCGATGGTCAACACAAAAGCAACCGCAGCGCTCATACCCATCGCAGTCTCTACTTTCTTAGATACGCCTAGGAACGGACAGATACCCAAGAACTGCGACAACACGATGTTGTTTACAAAGATTGCCGAAATAAATATCAATATATATTCCATATTCTTTTCTTATTTAATTGAATTAGGCTTTCTTGAAACTGTTAATCAGCGCAATGAGGTATCCCAAAGCGATGAAAGCACCCGGAGCCAATACAAATACCAACATTCCATATTCTTCCGGCATGATGGTCAGATCGAAAATCTTACCGGTTCCCAGAAATTCACGGACAGCACCCAGCAATGTCAGGGCAATGGTGAAACCAAGTCCCATGCCGATACCGTCGAACATAGAAGCAACTGCGTTATTCTTGGCGGCGAATGCTTCGGCACGTCCCAACACAATACAGTTCACCACAATCAACGGGATGAAAAGTCCGAGCGTAGCGTACAGTCCAGGCACGTATGCCTGCATCACCATTTGAAGCAAGGTTACGAAAGATGCGATCACCACGATAAACGACGGGATACGCACCATATCCGGAATCAGGTTCTTGATTAAAGAGATCACCACATTCGAGCAGATCAAAACGAACATGGTAGCCAGTCCCATACCCATACCATTGATGGCCGACGAAGTCGTACCCAATGTAGGACACATACCGAGCAGGAGTACAAACGTAGGATTCTCTTTGATAATCCCGTTCATCATTACTTTAAAGTTATTCATATCTGTCTCCTTTCTTATTTAGCACTGACCGAATCAGTAAGTTCAACTTTTATCGTAGCTCCTGTAGCAGTGTCAGAGTCTGCGCCTGTAGCCTTTTGAGAAGCACCGCTGACACCATTCACTTTACCACCTTCTGCCTTATAAGCCTGATAAGCAGCATTTACAGCATTCAAAAACGCACGTGAAGTAATGGTAGAAGCTGTAATAGCATCCACCGCTCCCCCATCTTTGCTGACGGTCAACGGAGCTTCACCCGGATTCATCCCCAAAATAGACTTTTTACTCTCTTCATGAGACACAGCCTGTTCTCCCTTAGCCGGGTCGTATGCTCCGAACCATTTGTCGGCTTTAGAGCCCAGTCCCGGAGTTTCCGCGTGAGCGAGTAACGAGTAATTATAGATTTTACCTTCGGCGTTAAAGCCTACCAACACTTTCAGTTCGCCGCCAAATCCCATTGATTTAGCTTCGACGGCCGTTCCTACCAATTCTTCGCCGTTCTTAGCCGGATAAACGATAAAGTCAACGTTCTTCTTTCCGTCTTTCTCGCTGAAGATCGTATCGCTTTCCGCTACCGGATTATTGGTAAATTCCGGAAGAACCTTTTTCAAAGCCTCGTTCAGTGTCTTCGCATTCGCTTCGGCAATGGGACCTTTTGTCAGTTCATTTACATAAGCCAGCAACGCTACGGAGACAGCAGTCACGCCCGTAAGTACCAGCAACATATTCTTTAAAGATGATTCTAACTTTTTCATTTCTTCTTCGCTACCTCCCCAAAGCGTTTTGGTTTACAATAGGTGTTAATCAGCGGAGTGAACGCATTCATAATCAGGATAGCGAACGACATACCTTCGGGATAAGCACCGAACAGACGGATGACAACCGTTAGCAGACCGATACATACACCATAAATCAACATTCCTTTCTTACTCATCGGAGAAGTCACATAGTCGGTTGCCATAAAGACAGCACCCAGCATCAGACCACCGGAGAGCAACTGCAATATCGGAGAAACATATTTTTCCGGATCTGCCAAGTGCATGATACCTGCAAAGATAAACACGGTAGCCAGGATAGACACAGGAATATGCCAAGTGATGATCTTCTTCCAGAGCATATAAACCAGTCCGATCAATAGAGCCAATGCACTCACTTCACCCAAGCATCCGCCATTCTGTCCGATCAGCAAACTCAATGCATCCGGAATCTGGTTTAAAGCATCCATAGCCGCACTCTTATCTGCAGCATGAATCGCTTGTTTCATCAATGCCAGCGGAGTGGCACCGGTGGTAGCATCCGTATAAGCGGTCAACTGTCCGACTACCGGCCAGCTGGTCATCTGCACCGGGAAAGAAAGCAACAGGAACACACGTCCTGCCAGTGCCGGATTAAAAGGATTGCAACCTAATCCGCCGAAAGACATTTTACCTACACCGATAGCAAACAGTGCACCCAGAATGATAATCCAGATAGGGAGATTAGACGGTAAGTTGAATGCCAGCAACACACCTGTGATGATGGCAGAGCCGTCGCAGATGGTGGTGGTAGGTTTCTTCATTAAATATTTCCCGATCGCCCATTCGAAGAACAAACAAGCTGCAACGGAAGTAGCCGTGACAATCAGGGCACCCAGTCCGAAGAAATAGAGAGACACCAGAAAAGCCGGAATCAGTGCGATCAGCACGCCATACATATTTTTCTGTACGCTGTCTCCGCCATGAACGTGGGGTGATAGTGATACGATTAATTTATTTTCCATATTCGTTATTTTTTAGCTTGACGTGCACGAATCATAGCACCAACTTTGCCTTTGCCCAGACGACAGTAGTCGAGCAACGGACGGTTGGCAGGACAAGTGAACTGGCAAGAGCCGCACTCGATACAATCCATGATTCTTTCTTTTTCCATTGTTTCAAAATCTCCGTTTTCGGACAAAGCTCCGAGCAAGTACGGTTCCAGTCCCATCGGACAGGCACTCACGCACTTCGCGCAACGGATACAGGTTTGAGCTTCGCCGCGTTTGGCTTCCTTCTGATTCATAATCAGGATACCGGAACTGCCCTTCGCAGTAGGAACCTCGATATTTACGAGCGCCTTACCCATCATCGGACCGCCACCGATCACCTTACCCGTATCTTCGGGCAGACCACCGCAAGCGTCAATCAACTGTTTCATCGGTGTACCGATACGAGCCAAGAAGTTGGAAGGTTTCGCAACCGACTTTCCTGTCACGGTAATCACACGTTCGAACAACGGCTTATTTTTCTGTACAGCTTCATAAACGGCAAATGCTGTTCCCACGTTCTGCACGACTGCTCCCGTAGAGATAGGCAATGCACCGCTCGCCACTTGACGTTTGGTGATCGCGTCGATCAGCTGCTTTTCACCTCCTTGCGGATATTTCACCTTCAAGGGCACTACTTCGATACCTGCATAGCTGGAAGCCACTTTGGTCATCAGTTCGATAGCATCCGGCTTATTATTTTCGATTCCGATAAATGCCTTGTTCACTTTCACCGCTTTCATCAGGATAGAAACACCCACCATGATTTCTTCCGCGTGTTCCAGCATCAGCTGATGGTCGGCAGTCAGATAAGGTTCACACTCTACGGCATTGATAATCACACATTCAGCCTTGAAAGAAGGAGGAGGACAAAGTTTCACCTGCGTAGGGAAACAAGCACCGCCCAGACCTACGATTCCGGCATCGGCAATCTTCTTCACGATCTCTTCTGCGGAAAGTTCACACTCTTTCACCAGTGTGGTGCTACGGTCGATTGTTTCTTCCCATTCGTCGCCTTCCACATCAATAAAGATGGCAGGTTTCGCATAACCGCTGGCATCGACTATGGTATCAATCTTCGCCACTTTACCACTGACCGAAGAGTGAATTGCTGCCGAAACAAAGCCGGCAGGTTCGGCAATCCGTGTGCCTACCTTTACCACATCCCCTTTCGCTACAACCGGTTTTGCAGGCGCACCGATGTGCTGCCCCAGCAAAATAACAGCCTTTGCAGGAACTTCCGCTGTGATAATAGGTTGATGTGCCGACAATTTATTTTCGTGTGGATGAACTCCACCAATTGAAAATGTCTTTAACATACAGTTCTGTATTTTATTCTGTTATTATTCTGTTACTTTCGGAGCTTCTGTAGCCTTCGGAGCAGGAGTTTCCACTTTTGCAGCCGGGTTCGGAGCAGCCGGAGCTTCTTCTTTTGGTTTCCGCGGCGGGAAATTCAACTCGATAATGCTATTCTGCGGACAAACTTCCACACATTTCCGGCAAGATTTACACTTGTGCGGATCGATGTAAGCCAAATTGTTTTCCAGCGTAATAGCCTCGAACGGACAAGTCTTCACACACTTGCCACAGCCGATACAGCTCACTGTACAAGCCTTACGCGCCACAGCTCCCTTGTCTTTATTCACACAAGAGATATACACGCGGCGTGACTTCTTTCCTTGCGGACGGATTTCGATGATCGCCTTCGGGCAAGCCTTCACACAAGCGCCACAAGCGGTACATTTCGCGTCATCCACTTCCGGAAGTCCCGTTTCAGGATTCATGTGGATGGCATCGAACTGACAAGCAGCCACACAGTCACCACACCCCAGACATCCGTAACTACATCCCGTTTCCCCACCATACAGCGAAGCGGCAATAGCACAACTCTTCGCACCATCATACTGGTTGGTACGCGGACGATTGGCACACGTTCCGTTACATCTTACCACTGCTACCATCGGTTCAGCTTCAGTAGCTGCCAGTCCGAGAATATCAGCAATTTGTGCCATGACAGGCTGACCGCCTACAGGGCAGAATTTACCATCCAGCGAACCGGCTTTGACGCAAGCATCGGCAAATCCGCTACAACCGGGATAGCCACATCCACCACAATTAGCCTGGGGAAGCACTTCTCCCACCTGGGCAATCCGCGGGTCTTCATACACGGCAAATTTCTTGGAAGCCACATAAAGAATAGCGGCCAGCACGAGCGCTATAGCTCCCAATGAAATCACTGCAATCAGAATCAAATTCATAATGTTTTTAGTTATTTATTGGTTTTATAGTAAATGAAAATTGTTGTTTGAGTCGCGTTTTATTGAGCCACAAAACGAAATAATAAGGTATAAGGACAGCCAGAGAAAGAAGTGCTGCATACAACTCATTCTCTATCCACGCCATCAAAAGAAACAATGAAAATATAAGAAGTACGAAAGGAAGTACGAAAGCCAATACCACTGCCATCATGCCCATCGACGTTTCGCCGACCACCATCACCTTCTCTCCCACCTGATAGGAAGAAGCCGCGGTATCTATAATATCTATGATTTTGTCCTTACTATCCGCCGAGGAACAATGCCCCTTTGCGCTACATGCCGCACAAGCCGACGTCTGAACGATTCTCACCGACAGATGAGAACCTTGTATGTTTTCCACAATACCCAGATGCTTTATAGTATTATTCGTCATTTTGCAAACTCCGCATTACAAATCGCGGCAAATTTAATCATTATTTGTGAACTACGAAGCATTCCCCCAACTTTTTCTACATAATAAATTGTTATTTTTTGCGTTTACGTTATCGCACACGGAAAAGATATAGCTACCATTTGATATTTTTCAAGAATGGCAAATAGACATCCTAAACAAAAAATCCCAGCCGTTTTATTTCTTCAGCCGGGATTTTCCATCAATTATTTCACAGATTACTCCACTATCCATTTCTCAATATTACGCATTTTCGCGTTAAAGTTCTATATTTCAAACTCCGACTCTACCGCATTGGTGTTCGCATAAAAGGGAAGCAAAAATTTAATAAATCCTTCCTCTACTTCGCGATTAGGGAAGCCTAAACTATAAATTCCAAATTCTTCGTCATACCCTTTTATAGTGAGATAACCGCTCTGATAAATGACCGGAATGGGATTGTCCGATGTTGAATCAATACTGTTCAATACAGCGGCACTCGTTTCCTCATGCGCCATACGTTCCAAGTCATAATGATGTTTTTTCAGCAACTCCACTAGATAAGTAGGAGTTCCCGTTTCAAA
>OIWN01002834.1_pt1 | contig 11067 bp, 6 predicted proteins | sample 1587591 | NCBI WGS metagenome assembly OIWN01 (sample SAMEA3888901, study PRJEB22519) | human gut metagenome | biome: human gut; feature: human-associated habitat; material: faeces | place: Denmark | collected 2010 | reverse complement strand
GAGGAGCGCCGGCTTTCATGAGAAATTCTGAAATTCGCAGACAGCATAAAGAAAAATCTTCCACGGTAAAAAAGATTTTTCTTTTTCTTTTCATTATTGTTTTTATTGCAGGCGCCGGGGCGGCGGCAGGTTTCTTTCTGTCGGTGAGCAGCGGGCTTCCGGATATTTCCGCAAATATTGCACCGGATGCGTCGTCCCGTATTTATGATGCCAAGGGGCGGCTTATTACTACGGTTCACGCCGAGGAAAACCGTCTCCCCGTGTCCATTGATGAAGTGCCGGCTAATTTACAAAACGCATTTATTGCGGTAGAGGATAACCGTTTTTATGAACATCACGGCGTGGATCCTATCGGTATCATCCGTGCCGTTTTCAGAAATATCATCAGCGGCAATGCCACGGCGCAGGGGGGGAGCACCATTACGCAGCAGCTGGCGCGAAACGCTTTCCTTTCGCAGGAACAGACGCTGAAACGCAAGATGCTGGAGGCTTTTCTTGCTTTAAAGATAGAGCGGCAGTATACCAAAAAAGAAATTCTGGAAATGTATATGAACCAGATTTATTTCGGACAGGGCTGTTATGGTATCCAGACGGCATCTAAAGTGTATTTTGGAAAAGACGTGAAGGATTTGTCTCTTGCCCAGTGCGCGCTTATAGCGGGTCTTCCGAACAGTCCGAATTATTACTCTCCGTTCCACAGTGTGGAAGCGGCAAAACAGCGGCAGTCCATCGTTCTTGATCAGATGGTGAAGTATGGGTACATTACCGAGAGTGAGGCTGCTGCGGCAAAAGAAGCGGATATCCATCTGGCCCGGCCCCAGGAACAGCGGGGAACGGATAGTGTGGCATCTTATTTTGTAAATTATGTAATTCACTTGATCAGCGAAAAGTATGATTCCGATGCGATCTACAAAGAGGGCATGCAGATTTACACTACGCTGGATCTTGATTTGCAGAAGGAAGCGGAAGCGGCCCTGAAGAAAAATCTTCCTAATGCCTATACCGATGATAAGAAATTGACTCAGCCCCAGGGTGCCCTTGTTTCCATAGAAGTGGGAACGGGATATGTCCGTGCCATGGTAGGCGGCCGCGGACAGGATCATTTTAACCGTGCGGTGCAGATGACCCGCCAGCCGGGTTCGGCTTTCAAGCCTTTTGTCTACCTCACTGCATTTGCAAATAAAGTAACGCCTTTCGATATACTCAGTAATACAGCGAAAGATTTTGGCGGCGGCTGGATACCAAAGAATTACGGTGGCACTTCCGGCGGCAGTGTAACCGTCATGGAAGCGCTTGTGAAGTCCATGAATATACCTACGGTCTATCTGGCGGATCAGGTAGGCATGGGAAAAATTATTCAGACGGCAAGAAATGTGGGAATTTCCACCTTAGTTACCGAGGGTGAATACAGTGATACGAACCTGGCAACAGCTCTCGGTGGTCTGACTTACGGCGTGTCCGTCTGGGATATGGCAAAAGCATACAGCGTGTTTGCAAACGGCGGCAAACTGGTGGAACCGACGGTTATTATGAAAGTTGTCGACCGCAATGGAAAGGTGCTTGAAGATCATTCAGGTGCGCGGGAAAGTACACAGGCCGTTGATGAAGCCTCGGCATGGACATTGACGAGCGTGCTGGAAGAAGTTATCTCCCGCGGAACTGGCGGAAATGCATATATCGGACGGCCGTCGGCAGGCAAGACGGGGACTACTGATGATGAACATGACGCATGGTTTGTCGGATATACGCCGGATCTCTCCACGGCTGTCTGGGTCGGCGATGATACATCCACCAATGCGGGGTATACCGGCGGCACCATTCCTGCAGCGATCTGGCGCGATTATATGTACGAAGCGGAAAGCGGTTACACCGTGAAGAATTTCGAAATTCCTGCATCCGTAAGAAGCAGTATGGAAAAAGCAAGAGCCGCGCGGGCAAAGCAGGAAGCGGAAGCGGCGGAAAAGAAGAAAAAGGAAGAAGCGGAGAAAAAGAAAAAAGCATTGAAGGATAAAGTGAAATCTGCGGGGAATAAACTTCTTGACAGGATTTCGGGCCGATCGGCAGAAAAGTCCGGGGAAAAACAGTAACGGGAAGAAGATAAATTGACAAAGGACAGGACGTTTCGTAAAAGGCGTCCTTTTCTTTTGCAGAAAATATGAAAACGGGAAAAGGAATATGTGTTATGTAATGATAAAAAGTAATGAAAACAGCATACATTTATGCTAAAATTACAACGGACTTTCTTTTTATAGTTAGTGTCTGGGATATATGCTAAAATTGCTTTGGTAAGTAAACATATTTAAGATTTGAGAGGAGATGTTTTTCATGAAATGGAAGGCTCTTGCTGCGTGCACCCTGGCCGGACTGGCGTTGATTGCTGCCGGCTGCGGCGGCGGTGACAAGGCGGCTGCAGGCGGTGCGAAAGCGGGCGGTCAGGATCTGAAAGGCAAGAAGTTGGTGATGTATGTGTCTTTCCATGAAGACACGGCGAAAGAACTGGCGGATCTATTTAAGAAGCAGACCGGTGCAGATGTAAGCTTCATCCGTCTGCCAACCGGGGAAGCTCTTGCCCGTATCACGGCAGAAAAAGACGCACCGAAAGCGGATATCTGGCTCGGCGGCACGGCGGACGCTCATGCGAAAGCGGCGGCTGACGGACTTCTGGAAGCTTATAAATCTAAGAATGCCAAAATGATCATGCCTGAATACCAGGACAAAGACGGTTTCTGGTATGGCACGTATCTGGAAGTTTTGGCAATCGGCTACAATGAAAAACGTTTCAATGAAGAATTTAAACCGAAAGGCGTCGCCGCTCCGACGACACTGCAGGATCTTCTGAAACCGGAATTCAAAGGGGAAATTATTATGCCTGATCCCCGTAAATCCGGTACAGGCAACACCTTTATCAGTTCCGTTCTTCAGAATATGGGTGAAGAAAAAGGCTGGGAATATCTGAAAGCGCTGAAACCGCAGGTGGCGCAGTTCACTCCTTCCGGATTTACACCGGGACAGAAAGCCGGCGCCGGCGAATATCTTATCGCCGTCAACTTTATTTCCGATCAGAATCTGGTCAGCGCCAAGGGACAGAAACTGGTGAGCACCATTTACGATCAGGCAGGCTGGACGGTATGCCCCGTAGGCAAGATCAAGAACAAAGCCAATGAAGATGTGGCGAAAGCGTTTATTGATTTTGTCCTTACCAAAGAAGCGGGAGATATCCTTGTAAAGACGACGAACGGCATTGCCTGCAATCCTGAAGTGGCTCCGCCCCAGGGCATGAAGCCGCTGAAAGAGCTGCCGCTGTTCAAGACTTATGATTTGGTCAAGGCGGGCGCCGATAAACAGAAGAACTGCGATACATTCTTTGCTGAATAATATGTCTGTCAAAAAGCTGCCTCCACCAATGACGGTGGGGGTAACTTTTTATCTATTACTTTTACATATTTAAGAAATAGTCTGCTTTATACCTGCCCTTCCCTCGCCGATGGAAAAGCCGGAAGGCACCTGCTGTTTTAAAGAAATAAATCCTTTTTATATCTAAGGAGTTTTGTATGAATGAAAAAGAGTCCGGCCGCGAACACACCGGAATCGCAGCGGAGATGAAAGTGCTTCTTCGGGAGCCGCCGCTTCTCATCGGTATTCTTGCCGTATTCCTTCTGTTTGCCGTATTTATTATTTATCCTTTTGTGAAAATTCTTCTCGTTCCGACATCGGCAGACTGGATGCGCGCCGTCACGGATAAGGAGTTCATCGAGGTATTCAGCCACACGATCTTCTCGTCCTTTGTTGCTACGGCGACGGCTATCGTTTTCGGATTCATTTTCGCTTACGGCGTGAATTACACGAATATGCCGTGCAAGCGTTTCTTCCAGGTGGTGGCTCTGCTTCCTACCATGGCGCCGTCCGTTGTCAGCGGTCTGGCATTCATCATGCTTTTCGGCCGCCGCGGCTTTATTACATGGGAAATGCTTCATTTGAAGGTGGATCTTTACGGACCTGTCGGACTTTGGGCAGCGCAGACTATCGCTTTTTTCCCGCTGGCGTACATCACTATTTCGGGTGTCTTGAAAAATATCAGTCCGAATTTGGAACTGGCGGCACAGAACCTGGGAGCAAAAGGGTGGTACCTTTTCCGTACGGTGACCCTCAGACTGGCGACGCCGGGGCTGGCAAGCGCGTTCCTCCTGGTCGGTATCAACTCATTGGCGGACTTCGGCAACCCCATGCTGGTCGGCGGTAATTACCATGTTCTGGCCACGGAAGCATACACACAGGTCACCGGTGCCTGGGATCTTCCCATGGGCGCCACGCTTTCCGTATTCCTTGTCATTCCGACACTCATTGTTTTCTTTGTACAGCGGTATTATCTGGAAAAGAACTCTTACGTTACTGTTACGGGAAAGCCCGTGGCAGGCCTCATCCGTGTGACGGCGGGACCGGCGGCAACATGGTGTTTCTTTACTTTCTGCATGCTTCTCAGCCTGGGCATCCTTATGATTATCGGCGTGGTCGTGCTTTTTGCCTTTACCGTTTCTTTCGGTGCGGATTACACCTTTACTCTTGAGTATTTCAAAGAAGGCGTCATCAACTCCAATGTCATGGTAAACTCCTGGGTGGCATCCATGTCCACGGCGGCAATCAGCACGGTCTTCGGCATTGCTCTGGCGTTTCTGGTGCTCCGTAAAAAATTCCCGGGAAGAACAGTTATGGATTTTCTTGCCATGCTTCCCGTCTCTCTGCCGGGGACGTTTATCGGTCTTGCCATGATTCTCGCCTTTAATGACGGACCGCTTGAAATGACGGGTACGCTTGCTATTATCATTCTCGGTATGGCCCTCCGCCAGCTGCCGGTAGGATATCGGCAGGCCGTGGCGGGGCTGAAACAGATCGAAGGCTCTTTAGAGCAGGCGTCTACCAACTTAGGGGCAGGCAGCTTCACGACTTTCCGGAAAATTGTGCTACCTATGCTGAAAAATTCACTTTCTGTCAGCTTTGTATACGCGTTCATGCGTTCCATGAACACCTTAAGCACCGTTATTTTCCTCGTGTCACCGGAATGGAACTTGGCGTCCATCAATATCATGAGCCTGGCAAATCAGGGATTCCTCCCGACTGCCAGCGCCACTGCCGTAGGCATCATGCTTGTTATTTACCTGACTTTTGGTGTGGTGAAACTGATACTCCGTGACAAGATCAATATCTTTGATTTATAATCGCTCAAAGTTTACAACAGAGGTGGAAATATGTCAGACTTAGTATTGCAGCTGAAACAGATCAATAAATATTTCGGTCGGAGCCATGTCATCAAAGACGTGAACATTGATTTTGAAAAGGGGCATTTCGTTACATTCCTCGGGCCGTCAGGCTGCGGGAAGACCACGCTTCTCCGCATGGTGGCAGGTTTCTATGAACCGGATGATGGGGAAATACTTCTCAACGGCAAACGAATCGAAAGGATTCCTCCTTACAGCAGAAATACGGCCATGGTATTTCAGGAATATGCCCTCTTTCCGCATATGAACGTTTTTGATAATGTTTCCTATGGACTTCGTGTGAAGAACCGTCCGAAAGAGGAAATAGAAAGACGTGTCAAAGAAGCGCTTGACCTCATGCAGCTCAAAGGCATGGAGGACCGTTTCCCGAACCAGATGTCCGGCGGACAGCAGCAGCGTGTTGCTGTGGCCCGTGCCCTTGTCATGAATCCTGAAGTTCTTCTTCTTGATGAACCGCTGTCCAATTTGGATGCGAAGCTGCGCGAAAGCGTCCGCGTGGAACTCCGTGATATTCAGAAGAAGATGGGGCTTTCCACGATTTATGTCACTCATGACCAGTCGGAAGCGCTTTCCATGTCGGACATGATTGTTGTTCTGAAAGGCGGCGTCGTCCATCAGACAGGATCGCCCCAGGAGATCTACTTTGAACCGAAGACGCCGTTCGTAGCGGACTTCATCGGCACGACAAACCTCCTCAGCGTAAAAGGGCTGGGAGAAAATACTGTTTCTTACGGAAACGACAGAATTCCCACTACGAAGAGCGTAAATGCAGGGCAGGAATACTGCCTGAGCATCCGTCCCGAATGTCTGAAGTTGGTGAAAGAGGCCGTTGACGGGCAGGTGAATGTAAAAGTCACCATTCAAAATAAAATGTTCCTTGGAGAAAAAATCCGCTACTTTGTCAATGACAGTCTTGGCAAGGAATGGATTATCGATATTTACGACCCCGGCAGGACGATCCTGGAAGGCGAAGCATATGCCGCTTTCCCCTTTGAAAAGGCATGGCTCATTGAAGATCTGACGGATTGAAATGAAAAAAGAGCGGAGTTTCCGTAAAAAGAAACGACGCTCTTTTTTTGTCCACCGAAAAGGCATGAGTGGAGGGGCTGTGACAAGGCACAAAAATATTTTGTCACAGCCTCTTTATAATTGGCTATGGCAGATCTCTCAGCAGATCGTTTACATGAGAAGCAGCTTTCACGTTCCTGTATTCTTTTACCAATACGCCTTTTTCATCAATGATGAACGTGGAGCGCTCGATGCCCATGTATTTTTTTCCGTACATGCTCTTTTCTTTCATGACGCCGTACAAATTGCACACCGTTTCCTTTTCATCGGAAAGGAGCGGGAAATTAAGTTCATACTTGTCGCGGAAATTGCAGTGCTTTTTCACGCTGTCGCGGCTTACGCCAAGTATGGAATAACCCCGCTTCTTAAATTCTTCCAGATTAGCGCGGAATGCCTGCGCTTCCAGCGTGCACCCGGAAGTATTGTCCTTCGGGTAGAAATAAAGAATTACCTTCCCGCCCTTGTAATCAGAAAGAGAAATATCCTGTCCGCCGTCAGACGGAAGTGTGAATAGGGGCGCTTTTTTGCCCACCATAAGAGCAGCCATGATGACCTCCTTAAAGAAATATATTTTCTTTCATTATAGTATGGGGGAGACAGGATGTAAAACGGAGAAAAAGCCGTAAAAGTATTTCTTCTCCGGCAGATGGACAGCAAAGCATAAGGCGGACAGGTTTTTCGGATTTATTCCGTATATTTAATTTCTTTATTGACAGATAGACCCCAGGGGGGTATAGTATAATCAAAAAGAAGATTTTCGATTCAGCAGTAAGAATGAGAGAGAGTACGAAAAAGCAGAGAGGAAAATGAAATGGAAGCGAAGGAGACAAAACAGATAACCAGTATGGAAACAGAGGAAGCCTGCTGCCGTACGGAACGGACACCGGCAGAACAAAAGAAACTGCTTATCCGCCTTAAGACGGTGGAAGGGCAGATCAAGGGCATACAGAAAATGGTGGAAGCTGACGCATACTGCCCAGATATCCTCATGCAGGTATCAGCCGTATCCAATGCGCTGAATTCTTTTAACAAACTGCTTCTGGCATCCCATATCCGAGGCTGCGTTTCCGATGATATCCGCGAAGGACGGGACGGAAAAGTGGATGAGCTCTGCACCATGCTCCAAAAACTGATGAAATAATTTTTTGACAGGAAATGAAAGAGGTAAAAAATGAGACAATATACGGTTACAGGCATGACCTGCGCAGCGTGCCAGTCCCATGTGGAAAAGGCAGTCGCTGAAGTGCCGGGGGTCTCTTCGGTGGCCGTGGCGCTCCTGACAAATTCCATGGCGGTCGACGGCACCGCATCAAACGAAGAAATCATCCGCGCCGTTGAAAACGCGGGGTACGGAGCGCGGTTCAAAGGTGAAGAAAAGGAAAAGAGCTCCGCTTCAGAAAAACTGGCACAGGAAGCGGAAGCCCTGGCCGACCATGAAACGCCGAAACTCAAAAGGCGCCTCATATGGTCTGCCGTATTTCTTGCGCTCCTCATGTATATCACCATGGGGCACAATATGCTCGGCTGGCCTGTTCCCGCATTTTTTGACCATAATCATCTGGGACTTGCTCTGACAGAAATGTTCCTTGCCCTTATCGTGATGTATGTCAATAAGGATTTCTTTCTTTCCGGCGGGAAATCCCTCGCCCATGGCGCGCCGAATATGGATACCCTCGTGGCGCTCGGCTCGGGAGTTTCCTTTCTCTGGTCGCTCTATGTCCTTTATGAGATGACCTACCTCCTTACGCAAGGCACATCGAATGCGGATCTCATGGGATTTTACCATGACCGGCTCTACTTCGAGTCCGCCGCCATGATTCCTGCTCTCATCACCGTAGGGAAAACACTGGAATCCCTCTCCAAAGGCCGGACCACCGATGCTTTGAAAAGTCTGATGAGGATGGCGCCGAAGACGGCGTTCATCGAAAAAAACGGGCAGGAAGTATCCGTTGCCATCGACGAGGTGCAGCCGGGAGATATCTTTGTCGTAAGACCGGGAGAAACCATTCCCGTAGACGGCGTGATTATAGAAGGTACGACAGCGGCGGATGAATCCGCTCTTACGGGAGAATCCGTTCCGGTGGACAAAGCGGAAGGCGACCCCGTGAAAGCCGCCACCATAAACCGTTCCGGATTCATCCGTGCCCGTGCCACCCGTGTGGGCGAAGATACGACCTTCTCACAAATCATCCGCATGGTCAGTGATGCGGCTGCTACAAAAGCGCCGATTGCAAGAATTGCTGATGCCGTGTCTGCCGTCTTCGTACCTACCGTTATCGGTGTAGCCGTTCTCGTCATGATCGTGTGGATACTCCTCGGCGCGCCCGTGGCGAAAGCATTGGAATACGCCATCTGCGTCCTCGTCATTTCCTGTCCCTGCGCGCTGGGGTTGGCAACGCCCGTTGCCATTATGGTCGGCAGCGGCGTAGGCGCGAAAAACGGCATTCTTTTCAAAACAAGCGAATCTCTTGAAAATGCGGGAGAAATACAGATCGTCGCGCTTGACAAGACCGGTACCGTTACGGAAGGAAAACCGGAGGTCACCGGCATTTATCCTGCGGGACATATGACGGACGATGAACTTCTCCTTTTGGCGTATTCGCTGGAATGGAAATCCGAGCATCCCCTTGCCCGGGCCGTTGTGGAAAAGGCGGAAGAAAGAGGCATGAGTCCGAAAGAAACCTCCGGATTCCAGGTTCTTGCGGGAAACGGCCTTGCTGCCATTATGGACGGGGACACGATTCACGGCGGATCGGAAACCTATATATCCACGCTGGCGGATATACCGCAGGATATGACAGAACTCTCCCGGGCATTGGGGGAAGAAGGGAAAACGCCGATTTTCTTTGAACGGAACGGAATCTTTTCGGGTATGATCGCTGTAGCGGACATTATCAAGAAAGACTCCGCCCAAGCTGTTAAAGAACTGCAGCATATGGGGATAGAAGTCATCATGCTGACAGGAGATAATCAGCGGACGGCAGACGCCGTCGGGAAAGAAGCAGGCGTTGACCGCGTCATTGCAGGCGTCCTTCCTGACGGGAAAGCGGCTGTTATCAAAAACCTGCAGAAACGGGGAAGGACGGCTATGGTAGGGGACGGGATCAATGATGCGCCCGCGCTTACCGGATCGGATATCGGAATCGCCATCGGCGCAGGGACAGATGTGGCTGTCGACTCCGCCAATATCGTTCTTATGAATTCCAGGCTCACCGATGTTTCCGCTGCCATCCGATTAAGCCGGGAGACGTTGAAAAATATCCGTGAAAATTTATTCTGGGCCTTTGCTTATAATATCCTGCTCATCCCTGTGGCGGCAGGCGTATATCCCATGATTTCCATAAACCCCATGTGGAGCGCGGCGGCGATGGCTCTTTCCAGTGTCACCGTCTGTCTGAATGCCCTTCGGCTGAATCTGTTTAAGGTTCATGACAGCAGGAAGGACAAGCCTCTGAAGAAGAAAGCACTTCCTTCACCGGAAGTGCCCGGCGCAGAAACAGGCACTGCTATAGAGAAGAAAGAGGCGGCAGGAAAGGAAAGGGCGGCTATTATTTTCGTAGAAGGCATGACATGCGAAATGTGCGAACACCACGTGGAAAATGCGTTGAAGAAAATAAAAGGTGTTGTGGAAGCAAAAGCGGATCATACCACAGGAAAAGTAAATATGACCTGCTTGGCCGCTCCTGATGAAGAAACCGTGAAGAAAGCAATTTCCGAAGCGGATTACATTTACAAAGGAATGATAGTTCCAAAGGAGGAAATGAAAATGAAAGAAACAGTAAAAATTGAAGGTATGATGTGCGGCCACTGCGAGGCGGCAGTAAAGAAATCGCTGGAGGCCATTGACGGCGTGGATCGCGCGGAAGTGTCCCATGAAACGGGCACCGCCGTACTCACCCTGTCCAAAGAAGTCGCCGATGCGGATGTACGGAAGGCTGTCGAAGACAAAGATTACAAATTCGTAAGCATCGAAAAATAAAATCAAAAATGAAAAGCCCGCGGGAGAAAATAAGCCCATCGCGGGCTTTTCACGTGTCCGTCTTGGACCAGGTTTTTCATTAAATGTTTATTTCCATGGTTTAGTATTGCGGGAACGGAAAGCTGCTGCAAAACAGTATGGAGGGCGGAATCCGTTATCGCAATGTATTGACATGAAATGTCCTGTAAGCTTTGTTTTCCTTTTCAGAAAAAACGTTTTCCGGGCTACAGCATGTTCACGGGGTCGATATCCAGTGAAATACGCAGGTTCGGGGGCGAGGCGAGAGGCAGAAGCACGGCATAAAGGGCACGGATGGATTGCCAGTCTCCAGCCTTGAGGAGGCACTGAAACCGCCTGCGTCCCCGCAGGAGCGGCAGCGGCGCGGGCGCGGGGCCAAGAACGGTCACGCCTTTGCTCTCCGAACGCAGCAGAGCCGTAATCCGCGCGAGCTGCGTCGGCCCGTCCGCCCAGTCCATAGGGTAGGAAATCCGCAACAGGGCCAGATTGATGAAGGGGGGATAGCGCCGCCGCTTGCGCAGAGCGATTTCGTAGTCGTAAAACCCTTCGTAGTCCCCGTTCTTCACATACTGCCAGCAGTAATGGTTCACGTCGCGGGTTTGGATAATGACCTGCCCCGGCTTCTCGCCGCGCCCGGCCCGGCCCGACGACTGCACCAAAAGCTGAAAGGTCCGCTCCGCCGCCCGGAAGCTCTCCACATACAGCGACAGGTCCGCCGACAAAACACCC
>OIWN01002824.1_pt1 | contig 11101 bp, 8 predicted proteins | sample 1587591 | NCBI WGS metagenome assembly OIWN01 (sample SAMEA3888901, study PRJEB22519) | human gut metagenome | biome: human gut; feature: human-associated habitat; material: faeces | place: Denmark | collected 2010 | reverse complement strand
CCTGATCCTCACCATGCTCTACCCGCTCTGCCCCACCCTCATCAAGGAGGGCTACGTCTACATTGCCGAGACGCCGCTGTTCGAGATCACCTGCAAGGAAAAGACGTGGTTTGCCTACTCCGAAAAGGAGAAGGCGGAGGTGGTGCGCCAGCTGGAGGGCAAGAAGTACAAGGTGGATCGCTCCAAGGGACTGGGCGAGAACGACCCGGAGATGATGTGGCTGACCACCATGAATCCGGAGACCCGGAGGCTGGTGAAGGTACTGCCGGACGACGCCGAGGAGACGGCTCGTGTCTTTGACCTGCTGCTGGGGGACAACCTCTCCGGCCGGAAGGACTATATCGCTGAAAACGGCTGCCGCTATCTGGATATGATCGACGTGAGCTGAGGGGAAATGGACAGATTTGATAAAGATATTTCATTTTTAGAAAGTGTTGACCGCGACCCGATGCTAAAAGAGCTGTGCCGCCAATATTCCATAGACAGCTTTGATGAAAAGTTTCGGGTAATAACCTTCCCAATAAGCGATTTAATTAAAAGGAACTATGAGGCAGGTTACTTTCTAAGCAATTACCCGTATGTGTTGTCACTGTATGGCGTGCGCGACGAGCAGATGGATAATTTGAGTACGGAAGAACTCCCATATTTAGCGACCCTTGCCTGTCTGACATGGCATTTTCGGCGCGACTACTTTTGCCAGGGAACGCTTACTTACCGCAGCATTGCGGAGGGGACCTTACTTCGACTGTTTTGCCATTTAAGGGAACTGTATAAAAAGAACCCAACGGTCTCCACTTTGGAAGAACTCCATCGGACAAAGTGCAGTTCGCTTCCGTGTCAGCCAGGCATTTACCGAGTACTGGCCCCGGAAAAGCTACCCATTTCCTTTATTGAGGGCTCCGACAATTTGCGTGCAAAAGGTTATCCGGCGGCAATTTTGGAACAAAAATACGGCCAATGCACAGATAAAACCGTTTTGTACATCGGCAAGGCTAACGGACGCGGCGGCCTGCGGCAGCGGGTGCTGCAATATGTAAAATACGGCTGGGGCACCGCTGTCAACCACAAGGGTGGGCGCGCCATTTGGCAGGTGAAGGACTATCCGCTCCTGCTGTTAGAGTACGAAGTCTGCGAAAATTGCGAGCAGAGGGAGCATGAGCTGTTGGCCGCTTATAAGAAGGAAAACGGCACCTATCCCTTGGCAAATTGGCGGGGGTAGGCGGAGCAAGGGAATAAAAAACCTCCCCTGTGTAAGGGGAGATGTGCGAAGCGTCGGATGGGTTGATGGCCCCCTTGCCTAAAGGAGGTCGAGGAGGACGGGAGTACGGATTGCCACGGGCGCAGAGCGCCCTCGCAATGACACATTGCAAGGAATGCGGTATAAGCCCAGTTCGGGCCGTTTACCGATAGGATTTTGTAGGGGCGGACGACCCTGTCCGCCCGACCCCGGCAGCGCAGCGTTTTCTAGGGCAGGGCCCATGTGCCCTGCCGCGTGCGGTACGCCGCAAATTAAAATCGATCGTTTTTTGGCGGGGTCATCTTTCTCCCGCCAGTTTGAATACGAAAGGAATCATCTTTCATGGCAAAGAAGAAAACAGAAGAGAAAACCGTCCATCGTCCCGCCGATCCCAATGTCATGGGGCTGCGGGGGACGGTGGTGGAGCAGCCCATCACCCGCACACTGGACGAGAACTATATGCCCTACGCCATGAGCGTCATCGTCTCCCGGGCCATTCCGGAGATCGACGGCTTCAAGCCCTCCCACCGGAAGCTGCTGTACACCATGTACAAGATGGGGCTGCTCACCGGCGGGCGCACCAAGTCCGCCAACATCGTGGGCCAGACCATGCGCCTCAACCCCCACGGTGATCAGGCCATCTACGAGACCATGGTGCGTCTGGCCAAGGGAAACGAGTCGCTGCTGCACCCCTTTGTGGACAGCAAGGGCAACTTCGGCAAGGTCTATTCCCGTGACATGGCCTATGCCGCCAGCCGCTACACCGAGGCAAAGCTGGCCCCCATCTGTGCCGAGCTGTTCCGGGATCTGGACTGTGACGCCGTGGACTTCGTGGACAACTACGACAACACCACCAAGGAGCCTACCCTGTTGCCCACCACCTATCCCAACGTGCTGGTGTCGGCCAATCAGGGCATCGCCGTGGGCATGGCCTCGCAGATTTGCGGCTTCAATCTGGCGGAGGTGTGCGACACCACCATCGCCCTGCTGAAAAATCCCGACCACGACATCGCCTCCACCCTGCTGGCGCCGGATTTTCCCACCGGCGGGCAGCTGGTGTGTGACCCGGCGGAGCTGGCGGAAATTTACCGCACCGGCCGGGGCGGCGTCAAGGTTCGGGCCCGCTGGCGCTATGACAAGAAGGAGAATCTCATTGAGATCTTCGAGATCCCCTACTCCACCTCCATCGAGGTGATCCTGGACAAGGTGGCGGAGCTGGTGAAGGCCGGCAAGGTCAAGGAGATCAGCGATATGCGGGACGAGTCGGACCTCAGCGGCCTGAAGCTCACCATCGACCTCAAGCGGGGGGCCGATCCGGACAAGCTGATGACCCGGCTCTTCCGCTCCACCACCCTCCAAGACTCCTTCTCCTGCAACTTCAACATCCTCATTGCGGGTATGCCCCGGGTGATGGGGGTGCGGGAGATTCTGGACGAGTGGACGGGCTGGCGCATGGAGGGGGTGCGGCGGCGCACCTACTTCGTGATGAAGAAGAAGCAGGACAAGGTACACCTGCTCCGCGGCCTGAAAAAGATCCTGCTGGACATCGACCGGGCCATCAAAATCATCCGGGAGACCGAGGAGGACGACCAGGTGGTGCCCAACCTGATGATCGGCTTCGGCATCGACGACGTGCAGGCCGAGTACGTGGCCGACATCAAGCTGCGCAACATCAACAAGGAGTACATCCTCAAGCGCATTGAGGAGGTGGCCGGGCTGGAGGAGGAGATCGCCGACCTCCAGGACATCGTGAACAACCCCGGCCGCATCAAGAAGCTCATCGTGGCCGAGCTCCAGGCGGTGCAGAAGAAGTACGCCGTCCCCCGGCGGACGGAGATCGTCTACGAGTACCAGACCGCCGCCGCGGAGGACGCGGAGGACGAGACCCCGGACTACCCGGTGCACGTGTTCTGCTCCCGGGAGGGCTACTTCAAGAAGATCACCCCCCAGTCCCTGCGCATGAGCGGGGAGCAGAAGTACAAGGAGGGGGACGGCCCCTGGCTCCAGTGGGAGGCCTCCAACCGGGACGAGCTGCTGGTCTTTACCGACCGGCAGCAGTGCTACAAGGCCCGCCTGAGCGACTTCGACGACTCCAAGGCCAGCCTGCTGGGCGACTTTTTGCCCACCAAGCTGGGCATGGATCCCGGCGAGGGCTTCGTGTGGGCCTGTGTCACCGCCGACTACTCCGGCCACCTGCTGTTCTTCTTTGAAAACGGCAAGGTGGCCCGGGTGGCCCTGTCGGCCTATCAGACCCAGACCCGCCGCAAGAAGCTCACGGGCGCTTACTCCGACAAGTCCCCCCTGGCGGCGGCCTGCCTGCTGACAGAGGACACGGAGATGGCGGTGACCTCCACCGAGGGCCGGGTGGTGGTCTTCCACACCGCCGCCCTCACCCCCAAGACCACCCGCTCCACCCAGGGGGTCAACGTCATGACCCTCAAGCCCAAGTACAAGGTGGCCGACGCCCGCCCCCTGGCGGACACCACCATCGTCAACGCCGCCCGCTACCGGGCCCGCTCCCTGCCCATCGCGGGCATGCTGCTCCGGCCGGAGGACCGGGCCGAGGAGCAGATGACGTTACTGGAATAAAATAAAGAAGGTATCGGCTATGAATCGTGTCGCAAAGCAGTATGTCCTTCCCTATCTGTGGATCACCCTGGCGTCTGCGGTGTACGCCGTGGGCTTCAACTGGTGCTACGAGCCCAACCAGATCGGCTTCGGCGGCATCACCGGCGTGGGCCAGATCATCAACCACATCCTCCCCTGGGCTCCCATCGGCACCGTGGTCATCATCCTGAACATCCCCCTGTTCCTGCTGGGGTGGAAGCTGCTGGGCGGGCACCTGCTGGTGTCCTCCCTTTACTCCATGTTCATCTCCTCCATTTTCATCGACATTCTCCACATGATCCACACCTTTGAGCCTATGGAGCCCATTCTGGGGTGCATCTTCGGCGGCGTGATCATGGGCGGCTCCCTGGGCGTGGTGTTTCTCCAGGGCGCCACCACCGGCGGCACCGATCTCATTGCCCGCCTGCTCAAGCTGAAGCTGGCCTGGCTGCCCATGGGGCGGCTGCTTCTGGCGGTGGATCTGCTGGTCATTGTGGCGGTGGCCGTCGCCTTCCGCAACATCTACAGCGCCCTCTACGGCGTGGTGGCCCTGTATATCTCCTCCTTCGTCATGGACCAGGTGCTCTACGGCATGGACAACGCCAAGGTGGCCTATATCATCAGCGACGCCTACGACCAGATTTCCCACGCCATTATTCACGATATGGACCGGGGCGTCACCCTTCTCCACGGCGAGGGCGGCTGGTCCGGGGAGGACAAGAAGGTGCTGCTGGTGGCCTTCAAGCAGAAGCAGATCGTGGCCCTCAAGCAGACCGTCAAGAGCATCGACCCCAACGCCTTCCTGATCGTGTGCGAGGCCCACGAGATCCTGGGCGACGGCTTCCGGGAGTATAAGCACAACGATCTCTGAGCTGTCCAGGGGCGGGGGAACGCGCCCCTGGACACCCCCCGCCCTGCATATGCCCTGCTTTTTTGCCCGCAGGCGGATAACCCCCTGTGCTCTGTCATTTTACGCTGGAAAGGAGACCTGTTTATGCCCGGTTTTGAGAAGGCACGCAAAAATCTGGAGGCCCACGGCTTCGATGTGACCTGCTTCGACACGGCGGCGGAGGCCGCGGACTACCTGGACCGCAGGCTGGACGGCAAAACGGTGGGGCACGGCGGCTCCATCACCCTCAAGGAGCTGGGCCTCCTCGATCGGCTCCAGAGCCACGCCGTGGTGCGCAGCCACTGGCTGGGAGACAGCTTCGCAGACGCAGCCGCCGCCCCGGTCTATCTGACCTCGGTCAACGCCCTGGCGGAGACCGGCGAGCTCATCAACATCGACGGCACGGGCAACCGGGTGGCCTCCACCATCTTCGGCCATGAGGAGGTCTACTTTATCGTGGGCGTCAACAAGCTGGCTCCCGACTACGACGCCGCCCTCTGGCGGGCCCGCAACGTGGCCTCCCCCAAAAACGCCCGGCGGCTGGGCAAAAAGACTCCCTGCGCCGTCCGGGGGGACAAATGCTATGACTGCAAAAGCCCGGAGCGCATCTGCCGCGCCCTGGTGGTGCTGTGGGAGAGGCCCACCGGCATCGGCCGGGCCGAGGTGGTGCTGGTCAACGAGCCTCTGGGCTACTGAGGAGAGGAGGGCGTGGCATTGAAACGAGGCATGGCGGCGGCGCTGGCGTTGAGCTGCGCCCTGCTGCTCACCGGCTGCTCCTCCCTTCTGGAGAACCCCTATGCAGTGGTGGAGCCGCACACGGAGCGTCCGGCCACGGCCGAGGACTCCTCCGCCGTCCAGGCGGGCACCTATTCCGAGCTGGTCAACACCGTGCTGTTTTTTGTCTCCCAGGGGACAGAAAAGGGGCTGATTCAGCTTACCGACGACTATGACGGGGATGTGGAGGAGGATCTCAACCGGGCCTGCCTGGAGGTGGCCAAGGACGACCCTCTGGGGGCCTATGCGGTGGACTTTATCAAAAACGACTGCACCAAGGTGCTCACCACCTATGAGGCCACCATTACCATTTCCTACCGCCGCACCCGGGAGCAGATACGCAGCTTGGTCAACGTCACCGGCACCAGCGCCATCCGGGACGAGGTGCGCGCCGCCCTGGCTGATTTTCAGAGCGAGGTGGCCCTGCGGGTGGGCTACTTCACTGAGAGCGCCGACTCCATTGCCGCCCTGGTGCGGCAGGCCTACTACGACGAGCCCGCCGGCGCCCTGGGCATGCCGGAGTTTACCGTCTCCCTCTACCCCGCCTCCGGCGGGCAGCAGCGCATTGTGGAGATCCTGCTCACCTATCCCGAGGACACCCAGGCGCTGCGTCAAAAGAGCGATGACCTCCAGAGCACGGCAGATGCCCTGGTGCTCCCTCTCCGGCCCCATCAGCTCTCCCCCTCCGCCCGGCAGGCCGAGCTCTTTTCCCTGGTTCGGGAGCACGTCCGCGCCCGGCCGGACGGCGGCTCCACCGCCTGGGACGCCCTGCTGGGCGACGGGGCGGACAGCGAGGGGCTGGCCCTGACCTTTCAGCTCCTCAGCGGGAAGATGGAGGTTGGCTCCGTTCTGGTGGAGGGTACTCTGAACGGCGAACCCCACTTCTGGAACCAGCTCACCGCCGACGGCGGCGCCCACTATGTCGATCTCACCCGCGACGCCTCCGGCACCACCTATTCCGCCGCCGATCTTCTCTCCCTGGGCTACGTGTGGGAGGGCGCGGAAGAAAATGCAGAAAATTTGAATTAACCCCTTGACAGCGGCGGAACGGTTCGCTATAATATAATCCGTCGCTTGCAGGTGTAGCTCATCTGGTAGAGCGCCACCTTGCCAAGGTGGAGGTAGCGAGTTCGAGCCTCGTCACCTGCTCCAGAAACGAAAACGGGACGGCCGATGGCCGTCCCGTTTTCGTTTCTGGATTCCGTAGTTCTTTTTTATGCTCGGGGCAACTGAATTGCCCCTCCGCCAAGGTTTTGCCTCCGGCAAAACACTTGTGCGCCGCACACGCGGCGGCCCCCGCTATCGGAACCGTTCAACCGTCAGCCCCGTCCTTTGCTCCAGGAAAGCGCGCAGCTCCTCCGGGGCGGCGCCTGTCAGCTCCTCCTTGTCGCAGAGCTGGCCGTGGTTCTTTCCCAGAATGAGCACCAGGTAACGGTCATTCTCCGCCAGCCGGAGGAGCTTGCTATATTGCCATTGAGTGGCCGCGCCGGCGATTTTGGTCTCATAGTGTTCCTCCAAAAAGCGCACCGTGCACACCTCCATCCCCGGCAGGGCGTTCCGCCTGGCAAAGAAGGCGTTGATTGCGTCCTCCCCCAGCAGAACGGCCAGCATCAGGACGGCCACCGCCCCATTGAGCGCCACAGTTCCCCACTCGCCCCAGGAGACCCAGGCCGACAGCAGGCTCAGCACCAGGAGCACCCAGCACCAGACGCGCAGCAGCCGTGAGCGCGTCCTGCGGACGGTTTTACGCAGAGCCCTGGCCAGCGCAGACAACGCCCTCCGGTCATAAGTGGTACTGCATATGATTTCCATAGAAAAACCTCTCTTTCGTCTGCGTGGGTATAGAATAGCAAATATCCCGCGCCGCTGGCAAGAAAGATTTTCTTACGATTCCTTGAAGCCTCTGTAAGAAAGAACCCTATGCTTCGGGCCGCCCGAGCGGGCGGCCCGTTTTTTCGGAAAGGAGTCTCTATGCCAAGCTCTTCCATCGAGGCCCTGGGCCGCTTGATCTCCCGCCAGGCGGCCGGGCACCCTGACCGTGCCCGCGCCCTGCTCCGCACGGCCTACACCCTGGTGGGGGTACAGATGAAGTACTTCCCGCCCAAAAACGTGCTCCCCGCCCGGTGCGCCATGCAGGGGGACACGGCCCGCTCCATGGCCGCCGCCCTGGGCCGCCCCGGCCGGGCGGCCTGCGTCAACATCTTCCTCCCCTGCGAGGTGCTCCACGCCCTGAACATCCCCCCGGTGCTGCCCGAGGGGCTGTCCTGCTATCTGGTGTCCACGGCGGCGGAGCGGGTGTTCGTGGAGGCGGCGGAGGAGCGGGGCGTGCCGGAGAGCTACTGCTCCTACCACAAAATCCTGCTTGGCCTGGCCGAGACCGGCGTCATGGCCAGGCCCCGGTTCATCCTCAACACCTCCCTGGCCTGCGACGCCAACCAGCTCACCTTCCGCCGGCTGGCGGAGTTCTGGGACGTCCCACGCTTCACGGTGGACGTGCCCTACGCCCCCTCGGAGGAGAGTGTCGCCCAGGTGGCCGAACAGCTCCGGGCCATGGCGGCCTTTGTCCAGGCCCACGGGGGGCGCCCCCTGGAGGAGGACGCGCTGCGGGCCGCGGTGGCCCGCTCCCGGGCCACCGTGGAGGGCTACCACCGCTACCTGTCCCTGCGGGCGGAGCGCTCCCTCTCTGACGAGATGACCTCCGAGATGCTCTCCGTCTTCGCCACCCACTCCATGCTGGGTTCGCCGGAGGCCCTGCGCTACACCGAGCAGCTCTGCGCCCAGGTGGCCGCCCTGCCGGAGGGGCGGCGTGGAAAGCGGATTCTGTGGCTGCACACCCTCCCCCACTGGCAGGACAGCCTGCGCGCCCTGCTGAACTTCCGCCCCGACGTGGAGATTGTGGGGTGCGACATGGCCCTGGATGCCGATGTGCTCCCCGAGCCGGAGCGCCCCTATGAGTCCATGGCCCGGCGGCTGGTCTGCTCCTCCTTCAACGGCGGTGCGGAGCGCCGGGCGGAGCGGGCAGCGGAGCTGGCCCGCCTCCTCCGGGCCGACGGGGCGGTGTACTTCTGCCACTGGGGCTGCAAGCAGACCTCCGGCGCGGCCCAGCTCGTCAAACGCCGGCTGGAGGCCGCCGGGTTCCCCACCCTGGTGCTGGATGGGGATGGCTGCGACAGCGGCAACGTGAACGACGGCCAGATGGTCACCCGGCTCCAGGCCTTTCTGGAGCTGCTGGAGGGATGCAGATGATCGGATATACCTGTAAATACACCCCCGTGGAGCTGCTGGCCGCCCTGGGCGGCCAGCCGGCCCTTCTCAACCGGGAGGCTAACGCCTTCTCCCACGCCGAGGCGCTGACCCACAACCACTTCTGCTGCCACGCCAAGGCGGTGCTGGAGGAGTGCCGCCGGGACGGCGTGAGGGAGCTGGTGCTGGTCAACTGCTGCGACTCCATCCGCCGCTGCTACGACGTGCTCCGCGCCCAGGGCGGGCTGGATTTCCTCTTCCTGCTGGACCTTCCCCACCACGACGACGGCTGCGCCAAGGCCCGGCTCCGGGGGGAGCTGGAGCGGCTGGCGGCGGAGTACGGGGCCTACCGGGGCGCCACCCTGGACGAAGCGGCCCTCCGGGCCGCCTTCGCGCCCCCTGTCCCCCTGCCGGACGGCCCCTTCCTGGCCGTCACCGGGGCGCGGGCCGGGGCGGGCCTGCTGGAGGCCCTGCGGCGGGTCTCCCCCCTGCCGGTGGCCGATCTGACCTGCGGCGGCAACCGGAGCCTGCCGCCCCCGCCGGAGGGGCTGGACGGCCTGGACGGCCTGCTGGACTGGTACGCCGGGGCTCTGCTGGGGCAGATCCCCTGCCTGCGCATGGACGCGGTGGGCCGCCGGGAGGAGCTGCTGAACCACCCCGGCCTCAAGGGCCTGGTGTACCACACCGTCAAGTTCTGCGACTTCTACTCCTTCGAGTACGAGAACCTGCGCAGGCGCACCGCCCTGCCCCTGCTCAAGGTGGAGACCGACTTCACCCCCCTGTCCAGCGGGCAGCTCTCCACCCGGCTGGAGGCCTTTCTGGAGGGGCTGGAGCTCCGCCCCGCCCCTGCTTCCGCCGCCCAGCGGGGGGCCTATGTGGCGGGCATCGACAGCGGCTCCACCACCACCAACGTGGTGGTGCTCGACCGGGCGGGGAACGTGGCCGCCTCCGCCATCGTCCGCACCGGCCCAAAGGCCAGCCAGGGCGCGGAGAAGGCCTTCGCCGCCCTGGGCGGCTTCACCCCGGAGGACATGGCCGCCATCGTGGCCACCGGCTACGGCCGGAACAACATCCCCTTCGCCACCGGGCAGGTGACCGAGATCACCTGCCACGCCCGGGGGGCCCACCGCCTGTACCCGGAGGCCCGGGCCATCGTGGACATCGGCGGCCAGGACAGCAAGGTCATCTGTCTGGACGAGTCGGGCGGCGTGACCAACTTTGTGATGAACGACAAGTGCGCCGCCGGCACCGGACGGTTCCTGGAGCTGATGGCCCGCACCCTGGAGCTGAACCTGGATGAGATGGCCCGCGTCGGCCTGCACTGGGAGCAGGAGCTGACCATCTCCAGCATGTGCACCGTCTTTGCCGAGTCGGAGGTGGTGTCCCTCATCGCGGACAACCACTCCGCCGCCGACATTGTCCACGGCCTGAACCAGTCGGTGGCCGCCAAGACCGCCGCCCTGGCCAGCCGCGCGGGGGCCAAAGGGCCCTATATGATGACCGGCGGCGTGGCCCGCAACCGGGGCGTGACGGAGGCCCTGGAGGCCCGCCTGGGCGCGCCCCTGTGGCTCCCCCCCGAGCCGGATCTCTGCGGTGCCCTGGGCGCCGCCCTCTTCGCCCTGGACAGCATACAATAAAAGGCCGCGGCCCGCAAACAGCGGGCCGCGGCTCTCGTTATATACGTTTATTTCCCCCGGCGGGCGTCGCAGACGAGCTTGACGAGCTGGATCACCAGGGTGGGCAGGAAGGCCAGCAGGACGATCTCGCCCAGGTTGGCAAAGCCGAAGGCGGGGGCCACCATAAAGAGGCTCTTGAGCCCGGGGGTGAAGAGCACCAGCAGCAGAAGCACCACACCGGCAAGGAAGGCCAGGACGGAGTACTTGTTGGTGGATAGCTTCAGCCGGAAAATGGACTCGGAGCCCCGGCAGTTGAAGCCATGGAACAGGCGGGCCAGAGTGAGGGTAGCGAAAGCCATGGTGGAGGCCATCACAGCGTCGCCCCCCTGGTAGCCCAGGTAGAAGGCGATCATGGTGACGATGGCGATAAGCAGGCCCTGGCCGCCGATGCGGGCCAGGAGGGGCCGGTTGAGAATGGGCTCCCTGGGGTCCCGGGGCTTTTGGTCCAGCAGGCCCTTCCGGGCGGGCTCCATGCCGATGGCGATGGCGGGCAGGGAATCGGTGAGCAGGTTGATGAACAGCAGGTGCACCGGCTGGAAGGGCACGGGCAGGGCCAGCAGGGAAGCGTAGAGCACGCAGAAAATGCCGGCGGTGTTGCCCGAGAGAAGGAACTGGATGGCGTTTTTGATGTTGGCGTAGACGCTGCGGCCGTTGACCACCGCCTTGACGATGGTG
>OIWN01002813.1_pt1 | contig 11148 bp, 10 predicted proteins | sample 1587591 | NCBI WGS metagenome assembly OIWN01 (sample SAMEA3888901, study PRJEB22519) | human gut metagenome | biome: human gut; feature: human-associated habitat; material: faeces | place: Denmark | collected 2010 | reverse complement strand
TTTCGTAAATACCAGCATGGTTACTTTCATATCTTCCTGCTGCTTTTGTAAATTCAGCAATTGACAGTTTTTTGTATTCTTCGTTTTTCATGTTGTTTTCCTCCAATCACATCTGCACCATAAATCAATATTTCATAGAAATCCGTCCTTTTTTACATTGTCTAGTAAATTAACATCATATATGTTAGTCTTGTCTAACCTCGATTTTCTAAAAAACCGTGTGAAAACAAAACTGTAATTCCACACGGTTTCTTTTCTTCTGTATTCAGTATATCACTTTTACCTGGTTTATCAACCAGATTTTTTCATTATGCCTGCTCTTCCTTTCATTCTCATAATATTCGTATCCGCTGATCAAAAACTCAATCATCTTTTTTGTCATCTGAATCAGTATTTCCATTCCTGCCAAGAACACGGTCAAACTCATCAAGAACATCTGTCATCAAGCCCTCGTCAAGCCGCCTTCTACACTCTGCAATCAACACCGCTGGAATTCCATAAAATGCTTCTGCTATACTTCCGGTAATTGCTCCTAATGTGTCAGTATCTCCGCCAAGCGATACAGCATTCCGTATGGCATCCTCAAAATCTTTGGATTCCAAAAAGGCAATGATTGCTTCTGGCACAGTTTTCTGACATGTCTCATCCATATGATACCCCGGCCTGATTTTATCTAAACTTCTATCCAGATCATAATAAAATTCTCTTTCAATATACTCTTTAATTTCTTTTTTTGAAGAACCGTTTCTAGCCATGTATATTGCACTGGCTGTTGCTTCTGCACCCTTAATTCCTTCCGGATGATTATGTGTCACATTCGCAGTTGCTCTTGCCACCTCTCTGGTTTTTTCAATGGAATTATAAAGCCATCCTGCTGCTGATACTCTCATGGCGGAACCATTACCATAACTTCTATATGGCTTAGGATTTCTTTCACTAAGCCAGCACCTGAATCTTCCACCATAACCAGCATGTGGATACCGTCTTCCCCAATCCTGCATGTTAGCTGCTACCGCCACTTCGATTTCCTTTACTGTAGCTTCCGGTCCAACTGCCAACAATGCTTCTCCTATTGCTATTGTCATAACAGAATCATCTGTAAAGCTACAGCCTTTACTAAACAAATCAAACTTTTTTGGTGATTAACTAAAATTAGTCAATTCTTACCCGTTTTTTATTTTTCAAAAAAACCTCATTTTCCTTATAAAACGGTTGCTTTTTCTCTAAACTATAGTATAATAAACCTTGTCGTGTGTATAGAAATACTAAACTCTAGGTTTATTTTTATTTTTACAAACAATTTACAGAAAGGAGCTATTTATGAACATCGGACAGAAAGTAAGGGAGCTCCGTATTGCGAAAAATCTTACCCAGGAAGAACTTGCAGACCGGAGTGAGCTTTCGAAGGGATTCATTTCCCAGCTGGAACGGGATCTTACTTCTCCTTCTATCGCCACACTGGTTGATATTCTGCAGTGTCTCGGCACCAATCTGAATGAATTTTTCAGCGATGACGAGGAAGAACAGGTTGTCTTCGGTGATGAGGATTATTTTGAAAAAAAGGATACTGATCTGAAGAATACGATTGAATGGATCATTCCGAATGCCCAGCGCAATATGATGGAACCGATCCGTCTTACCCTGGCTCCGGGCGGTGCAACCTACCCGGATCTTCCACACGAAGGTGAGGAATTCGGATACGTGCTTCAGGGTTCCGTCAAAATCCACGTAGGCAATAAGGTCTACAAAGCTAAAAAGGGAGAATCCTTTTATTTTACTCCCCACGCAAAGCATTATATAGAAGCATCGTCTTCTTCCGGGGCACGCCTGATCTGGGTCAGCACTCCCCCAAGTTTTTAAGTACACAGGAGGATTATACATATGCCAAACAAACTGATTGACATTGTTGGTGTTTCCAAATCATATGGAGACAATCTGGTTCTGGACGACCTGAACCTTTATATCAGAGAAAATGAATTTCTCACACTTTTAGGACCTAGCGGCTGCGGAAAGACAACGCTTCTGCGTATCCTCGGCGGATTCGAAAATCCGGACTCCGGAAAAGTAATTTTCGATGGAAAGGACATTACATCCCTTGCACCGAATAAACGGCAACTCAACACTGTTTTCCAGAAATATGCGCTTTTCACCCATATGACCATTGCTGAAAATATTGCTTTTGGTCTGAAGATCAAAGGGAAATCAAAATCTTACATCGATGATAAGATTCATTATGCATTAAAACTGGTCAATCTGGAAGGTTACCAGAACCGTTATCCGGATTCTTTAAGTGGGGGGCAGCAGCAGCGTATTGCCATCGCCCGCGCCATTGTAAATGAACCAAAAGTTCTTCTTCTGGATGAACCTCTCGGTGCCCTGGATTTAAAGCTCCGCCAGGACATGCAGTATGAACTGATCCGTTTAAAAAATGAGCTGGGAATTACATTTATCTACGTTACCCACGATCAGGAAGAAGCTCTCACCATGTCTGACACGATTGTTGTCATGAATCAGGGATACATCCAGCAGATCGGTACACCGGAAGATATCTACAACGAGCCGGAAAATGCTTTCGTAGCCGACTTCATTGGCGATAGCAACATTTTCAATGCCATCATGGTACGCGATAAGCTGGTCAATATTGTCGGTGCCGAATTCCCGTGTGTGGATACCGGATTCGGAACCAACAAACCGGTCGATGCGGTCATCCGTCCGGAGGACATCGATCTTGTAAAACCAGAAGAAGGCACATTAAAGGGTGTCGTTACCCATCTGATTTTCAAAGGAGTCCACTATGAAATGGAAGTCCTTGCCAACAACTATGAATGGCTGGTACACAGCACCGATATGTTCCCGGTTGGCACTGAGGTTGGAATCCATGTTGACCCGTTTGATATTCAGATCATGAAAAAACCAGAATCTGAAGATGAGGAGGCTGCAGGAATTGAAGAATAGCAAACGTCTCCTGGCAGGGCCATACCTTTTCTGGGCAGTTTCTTTCATTATCATTCCTCTGATCATGATCTTCTATTATGGTCTGACTGACAATGACGGAAAATTCACCTGGATGAACCTTGCCAAAATCACAACACCTGAGAATTTAAAGGCTCTGGGGCTTGCACTTCTGCTTGCATTTGTCAGCACAGTGATCTGCCTGATCCTTGCCTATCCTCTGGCAATGATCCTTGTCGGAAGAAATGTAAACCAGTCCAGCTTCGTAGTACTTGTTTTCATCCTTCCGATGTGGATGAACTTTCTGCTCAGAACTCTTGCATGGCAGAACCTCCTGGAGAAAAACGGTGTCATCAACTCCGTTCTCCATTTCTTCGGGCTGCCTTCATGGAACATTATCAACACACCGACAGCGATCATCCTCGGTATGGTCTACAACTTCCTGCCGTTCATGGTGCTGCCGATTTACAATGTACTTGTAAAGATTGACAAAGATGTTATTTCCGCAGCCAGAGATCTCGGTGCCGGAAATATCCAGACATTTACCAAGATCATCCTTCCGCTTAGTGTTCCGGGTATCATCAGTGGAATCACTATGGTATTTGTACCTGCACTTACAACCTTCGTCATTTCCAACCTCCTCGGTGGAAGCAAGATCCTTCTGATCGGAAATGTCATCGAACAGGAATTCCAGCAGGGAAGCAACTGGCATGTAGGAAGTGGACTTTCACTTGTCCTGATGATCTTCATCATTGCAAGTATGGCTCTGATCGCCAAATACGATAAAGACGGGGAGGGCACAGCATTCTAATGAAAAAGAAATTACAGAATTTATATTTACTGCTAATCGTGATCTTCCTCTATGCTCCGATCATGACACTGATGGTTCTGTCCTTTAACAGTTCCAGAACCCGTGCCAAATGGGGCGGATTTACCGGAAAATGGTATGTATCCCTTTTCCAGGATGAAGCGATCATGAGCACCTTATACAACACCCTGATCATCGCACTTCTTTCTGCGCTGATTGCAACCGTGATCGGAACTTTGGCTTCCATTGGAATCCAGAGTATGAACCGCAAATTCCGTACCTTTATGCTGGGTGTCACCAACATTCCGATGCTGAACGCAGATATTGTGACTGGTGTATCTATGATGCTGCTGTTCATCGCATTCCGTATGACCATGGGATTTACGACAATCCTGATCGCACATATTACCTTTAATATCCCATACGTCATTTTAAGCGTCATGCCAAAACTAAAGCAGACCAACCGGCGGACCTATGAAGCCGCACTGGATCTGGGTGCCTCCCCGATCTACGCTTTTTTCAAAGTCGTATTTCCGGATATCCTTCCAGGAATTCTTTCCGGTTTCCTGCTTGCATTTACCATGTCGTTGGATGATTTTGTGATCACCCACTTTACCAAAGGACCTGGAATCGATACCCTGTCCACCAAAATTTACAGTGAAGTACGAAAAGGAATCCGTCCGGAAATTTACGCACTCTCAACGATCATGTTTGTAACGGTGCTCTTCCTTCTCTTCCTGGTCAATTTAAAACCGGAAAAAGAAGTTCACGAAAAAGGCGGCACGATCCGCAAGCCATCCCGTGCACGCCACACGATGCGTCTTATCGTAACACGTGTCGTACCGGCACTGCTCGTGATCGTCATTACAGCCGGAGGATTTTTCTACAATTCAAAGACAAAGATTTCCGGCGCCGAAAAGGTAATTGTCTACAACTGGGGCGAATATCTGGACCCGGATGTCCTGGATATCTTTGAAGAAGAAACCGGTATCCAGGTAGTTTATGAAGAATACGAAACCAATGAGATCATGTACCCGAAGGTGCAGTCCGGCGCCATTTCCTACGATGTGGTCTGCCCTTCTGACTATATGATCCAGCGTATGATTGAGAATGATCTCCTCGCCGAGATCAACTGGGATAATATTCCGAATATCAAAAATATTGGACAGACTTACATGGATCAGTCCAAAGCATTTGATCCGGAAAATAAATACTCTGTTCCTTATTGCTGGGGAACTGTCGGGATCCTTTACAACAAAACCATGGTAGACGAACCAATTGATTCCTGGTCTGTTCTCTGGGATCCAAAGTACAAGGACAGCATTCTGATGCAGGACAGCGTCCGCGATGCATTCGGTGTTACCTTAAAATATCTTGGATATTCCCTGAACTCAACCGACCTGGACGAGCTGAACGAAGCGAAGAATCTTCTGATCAAACAGAAACCACTGGTTCAGGCATACGTCGTTGACCAGGTGCGTGACAAGATGATCGGAAACGAAGCAGCCATCGGTGTTATTTACTCCGGTGAAGCCATTTACACACAAAAAGAAAATCCAAACCTGGAATACGTGATCCCGAAAGAAGGATCCAATATCTGGATCGACTCCTGGGTAATTCCGAAGAATGCAGAGCATAAGGAAAATGCAGAAAAGTTCATCAACTTCCTCTGCCGTCCGGACATCGCACTGAAGAACTTTGAGTACATCACCTACTCGACTCCAAATGAAGCAGCACGGGAACTGATTGAAGACGAGTCCATCCGCAACAGCAAGATTGCATTCCCGGATGCAAGCGAGCTCTCCGGATGTGAGACCTTCAAATTCCTTGGAGATAAAAACGATGCTGTCTACAATGAATTATGGCGGGAAGTGAAATCAAAGTAATGTGGGAAAGAATTCTGAATTATACAATAACCGAACAGAAAACTTCCAATATCCATGAGTTTTTAAAAGCTCATGGATATTCTTCTTCTCTGATCCGGGCAATCAAAGAAGATACGGAAGGAATCCGTCTGAACGGGGAACCGGTACTGGCACGCACCCTTCTTACTCCCGGCGACCAGCTTGCCATCCGGATTACCGAAACAAAATTCTCCGAAAATATTGTTCCGTCAGATCTGCCTCTTTCGATCGTATATGAAGATCCGGACCTGCTGGTCATCAATAAACCTGCCGGAATGCCAATTCACCCTTCCCAGGGAAATTATGACAACACACTTGCCAATGCCTGTGCCTGGTATTTCAAAGAGAAAGGCGAGCCTTTTGTCTACCGCTGCATTAACCGGCTTGACCGGGACACCACCGGTCTTCTGATCATTGCCCGGCATCTTTACAGTGCCTCTCTCCTCTCTGCCATGATGGCACGCCGGGAAATCCACCGGGAATATCTGGCACTTGCCACGGGAATCGTCCCGGAAGACGGAATCATCACTGCTCCAATTGCCAGAAAAGAGGGTTCTACCATCGAGCGCATGGTCGATTTTAAACATGGTGAATATGCCTGCACCCATTATCGCAGGATTTCCATCACAAATACAGATCCGGTCTACTCTCTGGTTGCCTTAAAGCTGGATACCGGACGCACTCATCAGATTCGGGTGCATATGAATTACATCGGTCATCCGCTTCCGGGAGATTTTCTCTATAATCCGGATTACAGCCATATCAGCCGTCAGGCACTGCACTCACATCATCTGCGTTTCCGGCATCCAATCACAGGAGAAGAAATGCATTTCACAGCGCCTGTGCCTGAAGATATGTTACTCTGATAAATATATTTAAGTGATCCCCTTCCCCGGCACATAATACTCTTTTTATGGAAGAATTTTCCATATGTATTTTCCGGTCAAACAGAAGAAGAGCTCCTGAGAGAACAAAGATATTCATTCTCCCAGAAGCTCTTCTTCTGTTTATTTCTTATTTCTGACGACGGATCACACTAAAAAAACAGCGGAACGGATTCAAACTGCCTCTATAATCTATATCGCTCTCTTACCATGTGACCAGCTTCAACATTCTACAAATCGAAACATCCGCCTCCAATAAATTCCCTCAAAATCGAATTCTGCGGAACATACTCACTTCCGATCCCCACAAAATAATCCAGGAATTTGAGCAGTCTCTTCGCTTCCTGATATTCGGCGCAGTCCTTCTCAATTCCGAACAGGATCGGTTCTGCATAGGCTTTCAGAACTGCCAGCTCATAAAGAAGAGCTGAATTGAACATCACATCCGCGTCTTCCTGATACGGGAAAATATTGTTCTCTTCCCCTCTTCGCACCGACTGCCACATAGCGATCGTCTGCTTTGCCGAAGTACCTCTGGTTCTTGCATCACGCACCATCCGGCGGATCAGACGTCCATCTGTTGATGCGATCCGGTTATGCTCATCGATATTCAGCTGGGTCAGTGCACTGATATAGATCTTGAATTTATTTTCTTTTGGCAGATCATGGGTCAACGCATCATTCAGACAATGAATGCCTTCGATCACCAGAATATCCTGCTCGCCAAGCTGCATATAATGTCCGTTATATTCCCGTTTTCCGGTCTTGAAATTGAACGTCGGAAGCTCAATCCGTTCTCCTGCAAGCAGCTTTTTCAGATCGTGATTAAAAAGTTCCACATCCAGTGCTTCCAAACACTCATAATTCGGCTTTCCTTCTGCGTCCAGCGGTGTATCCACACGGTTCTTAAAGTAATCATCCACCGAAATCGGATGCGGGACCAGACCGCTTACCCGGAGCTGGATGGAAAGCCGTCTGGAAAATGTAGTCTTTCCTGACGAAGAAGGACCGGCGATCAAGACAAACTTTTTCTGCGGATTTCCTGCAATCTGCTCTGCGATCTGCGCAATCTTCTTCTCCTGCATTGCCTCCTGTACCAGAAGCAGTTCCTTTGGATTGGCGCTGCTGCCTGTCACATAATCATTCAGTGCCCCTACCGTCTCAATTCCAAGCATATCACCGCCACGCGTAGATTCCTTCAGCACATGGAACAGCTTATTCTGAGGCTGAAACGGAGGTATCTTTTCCGGTTCAGCTGCCTCCGGCATCTGCACTACAAATCCCTCATCATATAAATATAATTTAAAATATTTCAGATAGCCGGTTGATGGAACCATATAGCCGTAATAGTAGTCCTCAAATTCATTGATACTGTAAATATTGACTGTAGACACTCTGCGATACCGGAACAAACGCTCTTTATCCTTCATACCGTACTTGCGGAACATTTCAACCGCTTCATCGGTATGAACCGATCTCTTCCGGATTGAAAGATCCATATCTGCCATTTCATGCATCCGTTCTTCAATCCTTGCAAGCAGTTTCTGATCCAGCTTCTGATCTCCTTTTATTGTACAATAATACCCTTTATCTACAGAAAAATGGATTCTCACCTGTTCTATCTTATCGTGTCCGATTGTATCATATACTGCCTTCACCAGCAGAAAACTTACACCACGGCGATAGGTAAGATTTCCAATTGTCTCGCCTGTCGTCACAAAATGGAGCGCACAGTCCTTTTTCAGCTTCTTTCCAAGCTCCTGAAGCTTTCCATTTACATATACAAGAACAATATCATGTGGGTATCTTTCCTGATATTCCCCGGCAATCTGCAGATATGTGGTTCCTGCCGGAAAACTTCTCTCTTCCCCGTCAATCTGTACTTTGTACATCTGCTGTTCCATATTTACCGCCTTCTTTCTGCCTTACGGCGCTTTGACAAATCTGTCTGTTTTCTCCCCGCTCCCAAACACCTTACGTCAAAACCCAGAATGGCTGCCGGATCTTTGCTGTCCGGATCTCTGCCTCTGGAAATTTCTCCCGGCAAAAATGTTCCATATCTGCAATAAAGATATGTTCCACGCCATAGTGTCCGGCATCAATTACTGCCATTTTTTGCGCAACCGCATCAATCCCCTCATGGTGATCAATGTCACCTGTCACCAGTACATCCACACCTTTTTCCAAAGATACGGAAATTGCGCTCTTCCCGGAGCCCGGAAAAACACCAAGGCGATGTACCTGCATATCCGGCTCTCCAAAAATTTTCACATTCGGAAGATCAAATGCTTTTTTTACCATTTCCGCACAGGATTTTAAATCCATCGGCTGTGCCAGATCAGCAACTCTTCCGATCCCAACCGGAACTTCGCCGGATTCTGAATGCATGCTTCCCGTCACTTCCAGAACCTCCGGTTCACTCAGTTCAAGTACCTTCCCAGCAAGCTCTGCCATTCCCATCACATCATAATTGGTATGCATCGCATAGTAAGAAATGTCATCCCGGATCAACTTCAGTACTCTTCTGCCAATAAAATCCTCGTCATTAATCTTTTTCATTGCTTTAAAGATCATCGGATGATGTGTGATCAGCATATCCGCGCCCCAGTCTGCTGCTTCTTCGATCACTTCATCCGTCGCATCCAGTGCAAGATAGATCCGCTTTACTTCTTTATCGCTTCTTCCGACCTGCAGTCCTACATTATCCCACTCCATAGCATAGTGCTTTGGAAAACGTGCTTCTATTTCTTTTATAATTTCTCTGCAAATCATCATTTTCCTCCTAAAAATACCGGTCAAGCAGGTCTTCTGCTCTCTTTATCATATGCAGAATCTCTGCACTTCTCTCCTTCGTGCGTTCACTCTCCTGCACCCGAAGCTTTTCATACACGCCCTGATTCACAGACAGTTCTTTTTTCAGATATTCTCCCATCACCGGGTGACCCTTCTCTAATAAATATTTTCCATATTCAAGCTCTTCTTCTGCTGCCGGAACACCTTCCGCATAAAGACCTTTCTGCTCTGTCGGGATCACCTTCATCATCGGATAGTATTTGCCATCCTCTTCCACCATGTCCTCTGCAACGATACGAAATCTATGTTCTTCCAGATAACGGCGGACTTTCGCAAGCTCTGACTGCGGCTGCAGGATCAGTTCCTTTAAGCTTCTGGTTTTTGCCGGATCCTCATTCAAAATATGTATGACAAGACCGCCGCCCATTCCGGCGGCGATCATTGTGTCAGCTTCTTCCATTTTCAAATTCACCAGACCATCAGAAAGACGGGTAACGATCTTCCCATCCAGTCCATGTTCAAGGATATGTGTATCCGCTCTCTCTAATGGTCCTTTGTTAATATCCATGGCAATTGCGGATGGAACCAGCCCGTTCTGTGTCAGATAGATTGGGATGTAAGCGTGATCTGTTCCCACATCCGCAAGACGCATTCCCGGTGTGACAAGATCCGCCACTGCCTGTAATCTTTTTGATAATTCAGCCATCTTCTTAATCCAAATAATCTCTTAATTTTCTGCTGCGGCTTGGATGACGAAGCTTGCGGAGTGCTTTTGCTTCAATCTGACGGATACGCTCACGGGTGACATCGAACTCTTTTCCGACCTCTTCCAGTGTACGTGCTCTTCCATCACTCATACCAAAACGCAGGCGGAGAACCTTCTGCTCTCTCTCTGTCAGTGTACTTAAAACTTCATCCAGCTGTTCTTTCAGAAGTGTCTGCGCTGCAGCTTCTGCCGGAACAGGTACATTGTCATCCTGGATAAAGTCGCCCAGGTGGCTGTCCTCTTCCTCACCGATCGTCTGTACCCCCCGGACACGGACTAAAATATCCTTTGTCATGTAAATCTCCCCTGATATATCATTTTGAACGGTCCGCACGGCTTCAGGCACGGACCGCTGTGAACATTTTTATCTCTCATATCTCCGAAACGCGTGATCGATCAGATCGTCGATCAGCTGTCTCTTGTCTACACCTCTTGCCTCCCACAACATCGGATACATGCTGATGGCGGTGAAGCCCGGAAGTGTGTTGATCTCATTGAATACGACCGTTCCGTCTGCCTTCACAAAGAAATCCACGCGGGATAAGCCGTAGCCGTCCACCGCATTGAAGATCTTGACCGCCGCCTCACGGACGCGCTCGGTTGCTCCGTCAGGAAGCTCCGGGTCAACGACGGTCTTGGACTCCGCGTTGTAGTATTTCGCGTCGAAATCATAGAACTCAGCCGCTGCAAGGATCTCACCCACGCCGGAGGCTTTCGTGGAAGCACCGTCACCGAATACGCCGCACTCGATCTCACGGCCGACGATCATCTCCTCGACAAGCATTCTGCGGTCATTTGCTGCTGCTTCCTTTAAGCCTGCGATCAACTCTTCCCTGTTATCCGCGCGGGTCACGCCTCTGGAAGAACCTGCATTTGACGGTTTTACGAATACCGGATACGGGATCTCTTTCTCGATCTTTGCGACAACAGCATCTATATCCTTTAACTCTTCCTTCAATACCGGAACATATGCCGCCTGGCAGATTCCGAGTCCGTTTACCATGCGCTTTGTGGAAAGCTTATCCATGGAGACTGCGGAAG
>OIWN01002810.1_pt1 | contig 11152 bp, 7 predicted proteins | sample 1587591 | NCBI WGS metagenome assembly OIWN01 (sample SAMEA3888901, study PRJEB22519) | human gut metagenome | biome: human gut; feature: human-associated habitat; material: faeces | place: Denmark | collected 2010 | reverse complement strand
TGGACAGCATGCCCCACTGGAGACGGTGTATGCAGGGCCACAGCGCCTGCAATCTGATGCCGGTGATCGCCGCCAACCGGGTGGGCCTGGAGACGGTGGAGCCCTGTGCGGAAAATGGAAACCAGAGTTCTTCCCTCTGGTTCTATGGCTCCTCCTTTATCACCGACGGAACGGGAGAACTGGTAACATCCATGGACCGGGATTCGGAGGGCGTGATCACCGCCTCCTTCGATCTGGATGCCCTGGCGGAGGACCGCCTCTCCTGGGGATTGTTCCGGGACCGGAGACCGGAGCTGTATAAGGAGTAGGCCGGTCCGGGCGGCAGGCAGATGAAGGAACTGGCCCGCCCGGCGGGATCTGCGGATCTTTTCTGGCCGTCGGTTATGGATGCCATGACAAATATGTATACACGAAAACGGGTGCTGCCATTGAAAAGGCCGGGGGAATGGGATAAGATAAAGGACATCACAGGGAATAGACGGAGGAATATCTTATGGAATACAGGATCGCAGTGATCCCCGGCGACGGCATCGGGCCGGAGATCGTAAACGAGGCGCTGAAGGTGCTGGAGACCGTAGCTTCAAAATACGGCCACCATTTCGCCTATAATTTTGTTGATATCGGCGGCGTGGCCATCGACAACCACGGCACGCCCCTGCCCCAGGCGACCATCGACGCCTGCCTTGAGGCGGACAGCGTGCTGCTGGGCGCGGTGGGCGGCCCCAAGTGGGACACCATCGATCCCGCCATCCGTCCCGAACGTGGCTTGCTCGGCATCCGTAAGGCCCTCGGCCTGTTCGCCAACCTGCGTCCCGCGACCCTGTTCCCCGAACTTGCCGGCGCGTGTCTGCTGCGTCCCGACATTTCCGCCAAGGGCCTTGATCTCATCGTCGTGCGCGAACTGACGGGCGGCATCTATTTCGGCACCCACAATGAGGCGGCCCTCGTGAACGGCGTGGAAACGGCGTCCGACGTGGACCTCTACACCCGTCCCGAAGTGGAACGCATTGCCCGCAAGGCCTTCGAAGCGGCGAAGAAGCGCCGCGGCAAGGTATCGTCCGTCGACAAGGCGAACGTGCTGGCCGAATCGCGCATGTGGCGCCGCATTGTGACGGAAATGCAGGAAAAGGACTATCCCGACGTGGAACTGAACCATTTTTACGTGGACAACTGCGCCATGCAGCTCGTCCTCAATCCCGCCCAGTTCGACGTCATTTTGACGAACAACATTTTCGGCGACATCTTATCCGATGAAGCGTCCGTCCTGGGCGGTTCCATCGGCCTCTTGCCCAGCGCCAGCCTCGGCGACGGCACGGGCCTCTACGAGCCGATTCACGGCAGTGCGCCGGATATCGCCGGGCAGGGCATCGCCAACCCGACGGGCACCATCCTGTCGGCGGCCATGATGTTCCGCTATTCCCTGGACAAACCGGAAGCGGCCGACGCCATCGAAGCGGCGGTCGACAAGGTCTATGCCGACGGGTTCCGCACGCCGGACCTGGCCGGTGCGGGCCTGACGAAGGTCAACACGGCGAAACTGGGCGAACTGGTGGCACAGGCGGTGCTGGACGCCAAATAGGGAATTGCCTTCCCACCCGGAAATGTATTACAATAGAATCAGGTACAGGCCCCCGGGCGATGTCCGGGGGCCTGTTTGATTGTACGAAGCGGCAGTTGTGTGCAGACCGCGGAAAGGAAGCAGACCGTCATGTCCAACCGGTTCCCACCGTATATTGTGCAGATCCTGTCGGCCCTGACGGCCGCGGGTTACGAAGCCTACGTCGTGGGCGGCGCCGTGCGGGACCTGCTTTCCGGCCAGACGCCGGGCGATTTCGATGTGACGACGTCCGCCCGGCCGGAACAGGTCTGCGAAATTGCCAGCCGCAAAGGCTGGAAGATCGTGGACAAGCTGGGCCAGAACATGGGCGTCGTCGTGGTCGTCGTGGACGGCCACGGCACCGAAGTGGCGACTTTCCGCGGCGAACGCTACAGCACGGACGTCCACCGGCCCGCCGAAGTCTGGTTCTGCGACAACCTGCGGGACGACCTGTCCCGCCGCGATTTTACGGTAAACGCCATGGCCATGGACCTGGACGGCCGGGTCTACGACTACTACGGCGGCCAGGAAGACCTGAAACGGCGCATTCTGCGCACTGTCGGCGACCCGCGCCGGCGCTACGCCGAAGACGCCCTGCGCATGTACCGGGCCTGCCGGTTCGTCGCCCAGCTCGACTTTACGTACGTAGAAGGCAGCGACACACCGGACGACGTGCGCTGGGACTACGATCCCGCCCGGTCCCTGGAAGACAACCTGCGCCGCGGCGCCGCCGAAGCGGCGGCCTTCGAAGCGGAGCACGGTACGCCCTATGGTTTCGGCATGCCCGGCACACCCTATTTTCTCCGCAAACGCTATGTGTTTGATACCTCGCGCTGTAAGGAACTCTCCCTGGAGCGGGTCCGGACGGAGCTGGAGAAGATGCTCACGTCCCGGGCGGCCGGCAAAGGCCTTATGCTGTACCTGGCCACCGGCCTGGCGGATTGCTCCTGCCGCGTCCGCGAGCGCGGGCAGGACACGTACGTGCCCGTCCTGCCGGAACTGCGCCACCTGGTCAATCTGCACCAGAACCCCCGCTACCATTGCTACGATGTCTGGGAACATACGCTGCAGGCCGTGGACAACGGCCCGCGCGACCTGATCCTGCGCTGGGCCCTGCTCCTGCACGATGTGGCCAAAGGCCTGCCCGGCGTGCGGGGCGTCAACAAGGAGGGGCAGCCCAGTGACCACGGCCACGAAAAGGAGAGCGCCAAACTGGCCCAGGGAATCTTCCCGCGCCTCGGCTACGCCCGTCCCTTCGTGAAACGCGCCGTGTGGCTCATTGCCAACCACATGCGCTTTGCCCCCATGCTTATCGCCAAAAAGAACACCCTGTACCGCTGGGTGCGCAGCGAAGCCGCCAGCGGCCGTTTCCGCAGCGAAGCCGAGCTCGCCGAAGCCTACGCCCAGGTAGCCGCCGTCTTCCTCGCCGACATGGGTGCTACCTGGTCCGGCATCCGCCACGACCCCGTCTTCGACGACGGCCGCGCCCTCGCCCGCGAGGTCGTGCACATCGCCGCCACCGAAGTGCCGGTCCACACCGGCGACCTGGCCCTTTCCGGAAAAGATGTCCAGGGACTTCTGCCTCCGCAAAGTCCCCTGACGGTGGGCGAAGCCCTGCAGTACCTGCTGCGGCGTGTGCAGAACGGCAGCGCTGCCAACGACGCGGAAGCCCTGAAAGAACTGCTCCGGCACAAACTGGACCGGGAGCTGCATAAAGGAGGAACCGGAGATGACCCACAAGCTTAAATACGTGGTCCTGCCCGTGGCCCTTGCCATGATTGTGACAGGCCTCAACATACTGCAGCATGCCGATGCGGAAGAAGCGGGCCCGCTGACGAGCTTGACCAACAGCATCATCGCCGTCCTGCAGCAGGATGGCGGCGGTGCCAATGCCGTCCTGCACCAGGCCGATGTGAAAGACTCGCCGTACTTCAAGCACGTCGATGTGTATCACCTCAAGAACGGCGGCTCCCTGACCATCCTGGAACAATACAAGACCACGCAGCAGCATACGGAATACACCTGCGGCCCGGCCGCGGCCTGGACCGTGATGACCCATTTCCTGGGTACGGCGCCGGACGACGAACTGGCCATCGCCAAAGTCATGAATACCCACACGGCGTCCATGAAGGATCCCGGCACCAACACGCGCAACATGTCCCGGTACTTTGAACAGAAAGGCTGGACCGTCCACAATGCCCTCAAGGACGGCTCGCCCAAGGACTTTGAAGCCTTCCGGGCCTTCGTCCTGAAAAACCTGAAGGCCGGCACGCCCATTATGGTGGAAAACATCGACTGGGGCGGCCACTGGCGCGTCATTATCGGCTATGACACCATGGGCGACGACAAGGATGCCAACGACGTCCTGATCCTCGCCGATCCCTACGATACCACGGACCACCTGCAGGACGGGTACAACCTCGTTTCCGCCGAGCGGTTCTACTACTCCTGGTTCGACGCCCACCTGTTCAAAAAAGGCGAACAGCAACGGCAGTGGGTGACGGCGGTGCCGCCGCGCCAGGAATGACCGGAAGTTCATCGATGCATAAAATAACCCCATGACACAGCAATCCGCATGGATTGCTGTCATGGGGTTTTTATGTTGGCCGGGCTTAAAGATTCCTTGACAACCCCTAAATAAACCTTAAACCACCGGCTGCATTTCCTTTCTCGCGAACTCCATGAACTTATCCAGCATGATCCACCGGTCGCGGTGCCGCTTGCAGCCGAAAGAGATGGTGTAGGAGGCGTCGGGCAGGCCGAAGATGCGGACGCGCCGCGCTTCACCGGGCTGCAGGAGCCGCGCGACGAGGTTGTCGGGACTGAACATGGCGCCTGTGCCGAGGACGCAGAGGGAAAGGAGCGTTTCCAGGTTGTTGGATTCGATGCGGATGTCCGGCTGGACGCCGCAGCGGGAGAACAGGCGGCGGGCGGTCTGGCCGGCGATGTTGGTATCGGCGTTGAGGAGCACGGGGCACTGCTGCAGGAAGGTCCGCCAGGCCGGTGTGTCGGAAACGGCCTTCGTTTCCAACCGGAGACCGGCTTCGGGAGCGCCTTTTTCCCACAGGGAGGCGGGGCAGACGAGGACGATCTTTTCCTTATAAAAAGGATGCAGTTCCAGGCCCGGGACGGATTTGCCGAAGAGGGCGATGGCCAGGTCGATCTGGCCGTCCAGGAGGCGCTGGCGCAGGTTCAGGTTCGAGCCTTCGGTCAAAAGGAAGCGGATGCGCGGGTACTGTTTCTGGAAGGCGGCCAATAGGTCGGGCAGGATGAGGCGTTCCCGGGTGGCGGCCGTGCCGATGCGGATTTCCCCGATTTCCTGGTCCGTCACGCCGGCCAGGGTCTGGCGCAGGCTGCGGTAGTCTTTCTGGATGGCGACGGCATAGCGGTAGAAGACCTGGCCGGCATAGGTCAGTTCCAGGGGCACGTGGCGCACGAAGAGGGGCGCGCCGACCTCTTTTTCCAGGGCGGCGATGTGGGCGCTCAGGGTCTGCTGCGTGATGTGCAGGCGCATGGCGGCGTGGGTGAAGTTGCGCTCTTCCGCCAGGGCCGTAAAGTAGTCCATTGTCAGGAAGTTCATGGTATGCCTTCTTTCGGAAAATTTCCGGATGCGGTGGTCCGGGACATCTTATACAATAAAAGCACTGTAATATAAACAAATTATAACAGTTTTATTTCGATAATGTAAAGCGGTATAATGAAGCTGCAAGGAAGGAGTGATCCTCATGAACAAAAGAACGGTGCAGCTGCTGTCCGGCCCGGTGCTGTTCGCGCTGACCATCGTGCTGCTGCGCGATTCCTTCGGCTTCAAGGGCGCCACGGCCCTGGCGACGGCGGTCTGGATGGCGGCGTGGTGGATTTTCCGGCCCGTCTCCATTTCCGTGACGTCGCTGCTGCCCATCGTCATCAACGCCTGGTTCGCCCTGGTGCCGAACAGCGTCGTCATCAGCAAGTATTTTTCGGAAATCGTGGTCCTGCTTCTGGGGTCGGACATGATCTGCATGACCTGGACCCTGACGGGGCTCGACAAGCGCGTGTCGGTCAAGGCGCTGTGCGCCATCGGGCCGTCCATGAAGCAGCAGATCTTCGTCTGGCTGCTGGCGTCGGCGGGCCTGTCCATTTTCCTGCCGAACGTGGTGGTGGCGGAAATCTTCTGCCCCATCGCCGTCGCCATGTTCCATTTCGTCGGGGAAAAGGATATCCAGAAGAGTATGCTCGCCGTGCCCATTTTCCTGGCCATCGGCTGGGGCTCCGGCTTCGGCGGTTTCGGGTCGCCCATCGGCAGCAGTGCCAACCTGGTGGCCATCAGCTACATTGAAAAGATGACGGGCCACGAGTTCATGTACCTGGACTGGGTCGTGCGGTTCCTGCCGATCCTGGCCTGCGTGTTCCTCCTGAACCTGTTCTTTTTGTGGCGTCTGAAACTGCCGGCGAAGGAACTGAACGGCAGCCGCGAATTCTTCCGTCAGACCTACGCGAAATTCGGCCCCATGAAGAAAGGGGAAAAAATCGCCCTGACGCTCTTCGTCCTGGCCACCATCCTGGCCTTTGCGCGGCCCCTGTTCGCGGGCATCCTGCCGGCCATGAAACCGGCTTACTGCTTCCTGCTGCTCGGCCTGTTGACCTTCGTCCTGAAGGATGAAAAGGGCCAGGTCATGCTGAACTGGAAATACGCCGAAAGCCACGCCATGTGGGGCATGTATTTCCTGTTCGCCAGCGGCATCGCCCTGGGCCAGATGATCATCCAGACCGGCGCTGTGGGCAGACTGGCGGTCCTCATCGCCGGCCTGCACCTGGACGGCGGCATCGGGACGCTCCTCGTGTTCGCGGCCTTTACGACCCTTATGGCCGAAATTTCGAGCAACACGGCGGCGGCATCCATCTCGATTCCCGTCGTGACGAGCATCTGCCAGGCCCTGTCCCTGAACCCCATTCCGTATGTGCTGTGCACCATCGTGGCCCAGAGCTGCGCCTACGTGCTGCCGGTCTCGACCCGCGCGATTCCCGTCTCCTTCGGCCTCGACGCGGGCGTCCAGATCCGGGAGGGCATCAAACTGACCCTCCTGAACGTCATCATGACGGCCCTTGTGTGCTATGCCTGCATGCGCTTCCTTCCGTATTTTTCCAGCCTGTAAGGCCCGATGTATCGGCCCGGCGGTCCGCAAATTTCGTTGCGGGCCGTCTTTTTTTGTTACACTTTTGTAACAATCTCGTACAAGATTTTTCACAAATGCAATGGCAAAGTTGCTATAATAAAATAGTAATGGACTAACAAGTCCGTCAGTTTTTACATCGAGGTAATCAAATTGCTTATGTGGAAGAAACTTGCATTGACGATGAGTGCCGCCTTTTTACTGCAGGCACCGGTGTCCCAGGCGTTCGCGGCGACGCTGGCTTCCGTGGAGGCCAACGTGACCGGCGACAGCGCGGCGGAAACGGTGGAACTGCAGGGCGACAAAATGCCCGGCGACAGCAACTATTACCAGCACCTGCTGGTGGTGGTGCGCAACGCCAAGGGCGATATGCTGGGAGTCTGGAACCCGGACCTGAACGGCGGGTACAACTGCCTGCTGCGCAGTGTGCCGTCCCGCAAGGCCATGGAAGCGGCCGACCGGAAAGCGGCGGCAAAGGACGAAGCGGCGTTGAAGGCGGCTGCCGGGAAGACGGCGGAAGATGCCGGCGCGGCGAAGAGCGGGGCCGCGGCGGAGGCGAAAGCCGAAGGGAAGGTCGAAGCGAAGGCCGGTGATACGGACGGGAAGGCGGCCAAACCGGCCCGCAAAAAGGGCGAAACCATGGTGTCGACCCGGAACGAGACGGATATGGATACGCTGATCCGGGAACGGCAAAAGGCCATGGAACGGTCGCAGCAGTCCCTGCTCGAGGATATGCAGGATATCATGACGGAAGAGCAGAAGGCCTTCCTGAAAGATATGATGAAGGACCAGCAGGCGTTCCAGGAACGCATGGACGCCATGGACAAGGAAATGGCCCGTCTGCAGGAGGAATCGCAGAAGGCCATGGACGAGCTCTTCGTCAAGGAACAAAAACAGATGCAGGCGAAGGACGACGGCTACGACCGCATCCTGCTCCTCGCGGGGCGGGGCGGCAAGGACGGCGCCGTGGACGGCCGCCTGCTCAACTTTACGCAGCCGAAGAAGGCGAAAGTGGAATTTACGGGCGTGGACAGTCTGGGCATCACCGCCGAGGCGGCCTACCTGCCGGATTACCGGTACCGCGTGACCGTGAAGATTCCCGGCCGCACCGTGACGTCGGCCCTGCAGTTTACGGGCCGGGCGGAGAACGTGCTGGGTGTATACGGCGACGACGGGAAGATTGCCCGCTCCTACCTGCATCCCCATGTGACGCCCATCAAGTCGCTGTCGGCCTGGCTCGGCCAGTTGTTTACGACGCAGGATGTGCTGGCGGCGGACAAGAAATCCGCCCTGGGCACGATCCGCGTGCGCTGGTCCGGCGGGGAAGACGGTTCCTGGACTCCGGCCGATGTGTCCTGGCAGCCCGCCCCCCGCAGCAAGGCGGAGTCGGCGGATATGCTGGTGCAGACCGCGGCAGCCGGTGACTGGCGCCTTTATCCGCAGACGGCCTGGGTCGGCGAACGGGTCATCCAGTGGCCCGTCGTGTCCGTGAGCGGCAATCCGGACGTGCAGAACCGTGTCAACAGCGTGCTGGACAGCTGGCTGCACGAAGGCCGTGCCGACGGGGAACGGTCGTACCAGGTGAAGTTCGCCGGCAAGAACCTGCTGTGCATCGAGGCCGGCCGGCGCCTGCCCGATGACGGCGTGGCCCGCCGTATCTTCAATTTCGATATGCGGACCGGGGCCGAAGTGTCCCTGGCGGACGCGTACGATATCCAGAACCCGGACTTCCGGAAAATCATCAACCTGACCGGCAAACCGAAAAACGCCTTCGAAACGGCGGAACCGGCGCACTGGTTCCGGGAAGGGAACCAGGTCGTGTTCACGGACCGGATCCTCGAAGCCGGTTTCCAGGATGAAGAAGCCATCCACCGTGCATCCGTCGACGAGGAAGACCTGGACAATTTCGTGAAGGACGCGGCGTTATTCGAATCCTGAGGAAGAACAAAATATTGATATGAAAGAAGGCGGAACCGGCGGTTCCGCCTTCTTTTTGGCTATATGTCAAAAAATGTGGCAAAACTGTAAAATATCCGCTAAACTGACTGTCCAGTCAGACTTTTTTAAAAATCGGAGAAAGTGAAAGAAAAACGGAGAATTTGAAGCATAAATGCGGATAATCTTGGTTGCGTTTTGCTCCTTTATCCAGTATAATTACCAATATGTCAATGTAGGGAATTATCGCCTCCGGCGCGTCCCTCATGATATAGCTTTCGATTCCGTACGGCGGGAATGAGGAGCCCGCCGCAGCGGTTTTCAATTCAGGGAGGACTGTTATATGCTAAGCATTCGGAACAGCAAGTGGAGCAAAGGAATTGCTGTGACACTGGCTCTTGCCGGCATGATGGCTTTCGCCGGCTGCGGACAGAAACAGCAGGCCAAGAGCAACGTGATACCTGTCAAATCCATGCAGGTCAAACGGCAGGACACGCCGGACACGCATGAGTTCACGGGCTTCGTAGAGGCCCAGCAGGAAGCCAAGATCACGGCGAACGTCTCCGGCCGCATTACGAGCAAGAATTTCAACGGCGGCGACTACGTGCAGGCCGGCCAGGTGTTGTTCACCATCGACCAGCGCACGTATCAGGCCAACGTGCTGAAGGCCCAGGCCGACCTGGCGAACGCCAAGTCGGAACTGATCCGCCTCAACCGCGATGCCGACCGCTATACCCAATTGTATAACCAGCATGCCGTTTCCAAGCAGACCTACGACAACGCCATCGCCCAGCGCGACCAGGCGCAGGCTTCGGTAGACGCCTACCAGGCCCTGTTGGAAAATGCCCGCATCAGCATGCACGATACGGAAGTCGTGGCGCCTTTCTCCGGCCGCATCGATACGAGCGACCTGGCAGTAGGCAACTATGTGACGGCCGGCCAGACCGTGCTCGCCACCATGAGCAACCTCGACCCGGTCCGCATCAAGTTCAGTATTTCTGAAAATGAATACCTGCAGCTGGCCAAGGCCTATTCCGAAAACGGCGTCAAATCGCTGGAAGACCTGAAACTGATCCTCTCCGACGGCACGGTCTACTCCGGCCGCGGCGTAGTGGACCAGGCCAACCGTGAAATCACGAGCGGCACGGGTACCCTGACCCTGAAGGCCCGTTACGACAACCCGAACCATATGCTCATGCCGGGCATGTTCGCCCGCGTCCAGGCCAATGCCGGCACCCTGCAGAACGCCATCCTGATTCCGCAGCGCGCCGTGAAGGAGATGCTGTATAAGAAATTCGTCTTCGTCATCGGCTCCGACAACAAGGTGGATATGAAGGAAGTCAAACTGGGCGCCCGCGTGGGACGGTTCTACATTGTGGAATCGGGCCTGGAAGGCAATGAAAACCTTGTCGTGGAAGGCGTGCAGAAGGTCAGCAAGGGTTCCGAAGTCAAGGCGACGCCCATGACGGAAGCCGATCTGGATACGACCGTCGACACGACCGGCGACAGTGCTTCTTCCGGCAGCAGCTCTTCCAGTAAATGACAGGAGGCAGTGTAAGTGGCTAAGTTTTTTATCGATCGGCCTATCTTCGCGATTGCCCTGTCCCTGATCATCGTCTTCACAGGCATCATTTCGGGGTTCAACCTGCCAATCGCGCAGTATCCGAATATCACCAAACCACAGATTGAAGTGTCGACGACGTACGTCGGCGCAAACTCGACGACGGTTGAGGAATCCATCGCCCAGGCCGTTGAACAGAAAGTCAACGGCGTCGAGAACATGCGCGACATGCGCTCTACGTCGACGAACACCGGCGGATACACCCTCGACGTCTACTTCAATCTGGAAAAGAACGGCGACATCGCGTCCGTCGAAGTCCAGAACCGTGTTGACCAGGCGAAGGCCTCCCTGCCTTCGGAAGTCACGAGTTACGGCATCACGACGACGAAGAAGTCGTCCCAGACGATCATGTATTTTACGCTGACGTCGCCGGGCGGCACCTATGATTCCATGTTCCTGAAAGCCTACGGTGCATCCAACGTCGTCGACCCCATCAAACGTGTCAAAGGCGTTTCGTCCGTTGATGAATACGGTCCGGAATACTCCATGCGTGTGGAACTGAAACCGGACCTGATGGCCAAGGAAGGCATCACCGTTTCCGATGTCCAGAGCGCCATCCAGTCCCAGAACATTCAGGCGCCTGTCGGCTCCATCGGTTCCCGCCCCACGACGAGCGAGCAGGAGTTCAAATACTCCGCCAGCGCCCAGGGCCGTCTGAAAACGCCGGAACAATTCGGCAACATCGTCGTCCGTGCAAGCAACGGCAGCATCCTGAAACTGAAGGAAATCGCCAACGTATACGAAGGCGCCCGTATGGACACGCCGATGTCCTACTTCCTGGACGAAGGCAAGGGCGGCGAATCCGTTACCTATCCTGTTTCGCTGACCACCGACGCCAACGCCCTC
>OIWN01002802.1_pt1 | contig 11196 bp, 10 predicted proteins | sample 1587591 | NCBI WGS metagenome assembly OIWN01 (sample SAMEA3888901, study PRJEB22519) | human gut metagenome | biome: human gut; feature: human-associated habitat; material: faeces | place: Denmark | collected 2010 | reverse complement strand
GGCCAGAGGAGCTGGACGACGCCACCATCGAGCAGATCTACGGTACCTCCCGGAAAAATCTGATGATTGGAGGGGAACGCAATGACCAGAAAAATTCCGCTCATTGCGCATGACCTGAAGCGGCTCTACACCGGCTTTTTGCTGGCCGCGGTGCTCCTGTTCGCTGTATGCACCTATCTCACGCAGTTCAATCCCATGGTGCTGGCGGCCAACGGGGACGCCTTCTGGGAATTCATCACGGAGGATTTTCTGCCTCCCGCCCTGCCCAAGGCCAGCCGCATCCCCGGCATTTTCTCCAGCGTGCTGGTGACCCTGGCCCTGGCCATGTCCGCCACCACCGTGGCTGCCATCCTGGCATTTTTCGTGGCCCTGTTCGGCAGCGAGAAGGTCTCGCCTTTCCCGCGCTTTGCCAAAGTGGTCCGGGGCTTCGCCACCTTCCTGCGCAATATCCCCGCCCTGGTATGGGCCTTTATTCTCTTCTCCTCTCTGGGCATCGGCACCGGCGTGGGCTTCGTGGCCCTGTGCATCACCAGCTTCGCCTTTATGGTCCGGGCCTTTGTGGAAACCATGGAGGACGTGTCCCAGGACTGCGTGGAGAGCTTGCAGGCGGTGGGGGCCACTTTTCCCCAGCGGGTGGCTCAGGCCATCCTGCCGTCCTGCCTGAGCGGTTTCCTCTCCTGGTTCCTCTACTGCGTAGAGGTGAACATCCGGGCCTCCACCATCGTGGGCATGGTAGGCGGCGGCGGCGTGGGACTGACCCTCTTCTCCTACATCAAGAGCTTCCGCTATGATATCGCCCTCACCATCATTCTGCTGATCGCCGCCATGGTCATCGTGGTGGACCAGATCACCGGAAAACTTCGGAAGGAGCTGTTGAAATGAACGCCGACACGGTAAACTGTGCCGCCGGGGCCGCCCAACGGCCGGTGGAAAAAAAGCGCAGCAAGATCCCGGTGAAATGCCGCCAGCGCAACCGCTTCATTCCAATGTTCCTCGCTGGGGTGGCGGCGCTGTCCGTTCTTAGCCTGGCCTATCTGGACATCGATTGGCTGAAAATGACCTCCCGGGCGGGGGACATCGGCGTGGTATTCTGGGATCTGGCCCATCTGGATTTTACCAATATGGATCTGATTTTATCCTCTCTGGTGGAGACGGTCTCCATTGCCGTGCTCTCCCTGCTTTACAGTCTGATCCTGGGAATCATCTTTGGTATGCTGGCCGCCCGGAACGTGTTTCGGCTACCATGGCTCTCCGTGCTGACCCAGTCCTTCTTCACCTTCCTGCGGGCGGTGCCAACCCCGGTGTGGGTGCTGCTGATGCTGGTGTGCCTGGGGATGGGGCCGGAGGCCGGCGTGGCCGGCCTGTGCGTCCATACCACCGCCTTTTTTACCAAGTCCTTTGCCCAGAGCTTTGAGAGCATCCCCGAGGAGACCATCGAGGCCCTGGAGGTCACCGGCGCAAGCCGTCTGTCCATCTTTATGAACGCGGTGCTGCCAGCCGCCCTGTCCCAGATTGTGGCCTGGGCCGGTATGCGCCTGGAGGTCAACTTTTCCGAGTGCGCCATCCTGGGCATGGTGGGGGCCGGCGGCGTGGGCTATGTGATCTCCAATAGTTTACAGGGGTATGACTACGGTACTGCTGGGGTCGCTATCCTGCTGGTCTTCCTGGTGGCCTACTGCATCGAGCGCGTCTTTGTGCGAATCAAAAAGAAGTTCTATTAAGCCATCGTTTTCTGTTTAGTGAGGAGGAACCTTATGAGCAAACACCCCATGTGGCTGCGGAGAGGGATCGCGCTGACCCTCGCTCTGGTCATGACCGCATCCCTGTCTGTCAGCGCCTTGGCCGCCCCCTCCGTGGAGGAGGCGGGAGAGGACACAGTCCTCTCCCAGACCCAGCCTGACTCTGACTCTCAGGTCCCGGCGGAAGGCCCGGAAGGGCTGGAGAACGGAAGTCAGGCCGCTGACAGCCTGCCCATGATCCCCCTGGAGCCCGCAGAGCAGGCGTCCTCCGACACCGCCGCTGAGACGGAAGAGGACATCAAGCTGACTGCGCCGGGCAGCGGCCTGCGCTTTGACTCCGAAGAGGGGGAGTATGTCCAGGTTCAGGGGGCGATCAAGATCCCCAATACGGTGGAGGTCTGGTTAAAGCTGGATGAGAACGAAACCCGCCGCCAGATCATCATGAACAACTACGGCAGGGACGGCACAACCTGGGGGATCGAGGTCACCACCAGCAACACCCTTCGCTACTGAGATCAGGCCGGACCGAACCACGACTACAAGTTCAGCGACATTGAAATCTGCACCGGGGACTGGATGCTGATCTCAGTGGTTCGGGACAACAGCGTCAAGGAACTGCGGGTGTATGTGGACGGGGAACTGCGCAACACTACGGATGTCTCCGGGTTCGGAAGCGGCACGCTGGACAGCTGGCTCTGCTTCGGCAGCGACTACCACAGCACCCCGCTGCTGCTGGACGGCAAGATCGCCGAGGTGCGCATGTGGGACGATGTACGTACCGGGGAGGAAATTGCCGAGTATGCCGGTAAGACCGTGACAGGGGAAGAGGAGGGCCTTGCCCACGCCTGGGACTTCCGGGATGTGGAAGAGCCAGTCTACCGCAACCGGGTCTTTCCAGATCTGGTCCAAGGCGGCGTGGACGTTCAGGCTGTCGGTTATGCAGAAGATCCCGAGACCATCTATGCGGTGAACTTTGATCTGGGCATTGCCGGCGAGGACAACGAGCCCGTTCCCCCTCAGGAGACCAAGGTGGGCGGGCTGGTAAAGGAGCCTGAACCGCCAAAGCTGGAAGGGTTTGTCTTCACCGGCTGGTATAAGGACGCCAGCTGCACCCAGAAGTGGGACTTTGCAAGCGACAAGGTGGCGGGCAACACCACCCTCTACGCAGGCTGGAAGTATGACTATCAGCCTGCGTCCTTCCCGGAAGATATGACCGGCGTGTCCTTCTGCGGCCCGGAGGACCAGCTGGCCATGGAGGACCGGCTCAGCAAGGTTCCCCTGAGTTTTGAAGCCACCGTTAAGCTGCCCGAGGCTCTGGATGGCCGGGGCGGCGTCATCATCGGCAGCTGGATGGACGCGGGCTACTATGACTACGACTTGGGCTATGTGAGCCTGGAGGTCTATGAGAACGGCGCGCCCCGCCTCTACTGGCATCAGGAGCGGAGGAACCAGCCCAACGGCGGCGTGCAGAGCGTGGTGTTCTCCGGGGTAGACCTGCGGCAGGGCGAGTGGATTCACCTGGCGGTGACCTTTGACCCCGAGAAGGATACCGTGTCCTGCTACATCAACGGTGTCCTGGTCAGCACCGTGGAAGACTGCGAATTTGAACCTGTGGTTCCGGCCCAGGCGCTGAAAATCGGCGGCGACTACCGGGGCACCGGCGGACAGGTGTACGACGAGGGATACAACGACCAGTATTTCAGGGGTGAGATCGCCAATATCAGCGTCTGGTCGGATGTGCGCACCGCGGAACAGATCCAAGCGGATGTTCAGGCCCTTCAGGCGGACGCGGCGGCGGTCTCCGCTGAGGGGGAGACCCTGCTGGCCAGCTGGCAGTTTGACGGCGAGCAGGATCTCTATGAGGACCGGTCTGACCGGGATAACGACGTGGCCGCCTTTGTGGACTGGATCGACCCGGGCTTTGCCCAGGGCGACTACTCCATGGTGGCCCTGCCCGACACCCAGTTCCTGTCCGAGAAGTATCCCGACATCTATAAGAAGCTGACCCAGTGGATCGTGGATCACGAGCAGACCTACAACATTCAGGCCGTCATGCACATGGGGGACATGGTTAACAGCGGCAATTCCACCCAGTGGAGCAACTGTGCCGATGCCATGTACCTCCTGGACAAGAGCGATAGTATTGACTGGATGCCCATGCGGGGCAATCACGATGACTCCAACGGGTTTAACCAGGCGTTCCCCTATGAGGAATTTGCCAGCTGAGATTGCTTTGGCGGTTCGTATGAGCACGAGATTTTGGGGCAGGATAAGCTGGACTGCAATTACTGGGAGGTCACCGTGGGAGACCGGGCGTACCTGATCCTCTCCCTGGGCTGGGCGCCCACTCAGGACAAGCTGGACTGGGCCGATAAGATCATCAAGGCCAACCCGGATAAGAATGTGATTGTCACCACCCATGCCTTCATGTACTGGGACGGCACCCACCTCAACGATGAGGACCTGGACTACACCAGCGGGTACACGCAGGACGGTATGGACGGATCTGAAATCTGGGAGCAGCTGGGGAAGAAGAATGAGAACGTAGTGCTGGCCATCGGCGGCCACATCGGCTTCCCCGATGTCATCGCCCGCACCGACGAAAACGGAGCCGGAGAGGAAGTCACCTCCCTGCTGTGCGACGCCCAGGGCATCGACCTGGACTACGGCCTGGGTATGATGATGCTCCTCACTTTTCATGAGGGCAGCGATCAGGTGGACGTGAACTGGTACTCTGCGGAGGAGGGCAAACTCTTCCGCACCCGCAATCAGTTCTCCATCACGGTGCCCCATGTGGGAGAGAACGACGGCTCCGGGAGCGGAGGCTCTTCCTCGGGCAACGAGCGCACCTACGCTATCGTGACCGGGGACAACGGACACGGCTCCGTAACTGTCAGCGCGGATGAGGCCTCCGCCGGAACCCGCATCACCGTCACCGTGAAGCCTGACAGCGGCTATGTCCTGGACGAGCTGACCATCACCGACGCCAAGAACAAGGACCTGAAGGTCACTAAGCGGTCTGAGACTACTTATACCTTCCACATGGCGGACAGCAAGGTCACCGTTGACGCCAGCTTCATCGGGGACGGTGCGGCGGAAAAGCCTGATGCCCGCTTTGACGATGTGTCCGCGAATGCCTACTACGCCGACGCGGTGGAGTGGGCGGTGTCCAAGGGGATCACCTCCGGCACCAGCGCCACCACCTTCAGCCCGGACGCCACCGTGAACTGCGGCCAGACCGTCACCTTCCTGTGGCGGGCCAACGGCTCCCCCGTGGTGGACTACGCCATGAGCTTCACCGATGTGGACGCCAATGCTTACTACGCAGGGGCCGTTCGCTGGGCAGTGTCCGAGGGCATTACCTCCGGCACCAGCGGCAACAGCTTCAGCCCCAATGCTGATTGTACCCGTGCCCAGATTGTGACCTTCCTGTATCAGGATATGGCGAACTGAGTATGCTCCAGCAAACGAGGCGAGGACAGAAAATAGCTGTCCTCGCCTCACTTTGTCCGCTCTCACGTAGGGTTTGTGGGTCTTTCTCTCTGCTTTTAAGCTTTGAGTAAAATGCGGTTTCTCTCGTACTCGATGACGCCGTCCTTCTGCATTTTGGAAAGCTCATTGCACATGGCGCTGCGGTCCACATTCAGGTAGTCCGCCAGCTGCTGGCGGTTGTACGGGATAAGAAACGAGTTGCTCCCGGAGAGTTTGGCACATTCCGAAAAATAGGACATCAGCCTTCCCCGAATGGATTTGGAGGTGGTATGCAGGATCCTTTGGGAAAGCCGGAGGCTTTTGTGGGCGCAGATAGTCAGCAAATTTTGGACAAGCCGTGTATGGAACGGGCAGGAATTGGTACAAGTGGCCAAGACATGGCCCACATTCACGAACAGGACGGACGTATCCTCCACAGCGGATACGCTCACCAGCATCGGCTGCCCCGGGACGCAGGCATATACCTCAGCAAATACGGAACCGGGTGCAACATTTCCCAAAATACTGGTATTGCCCCAAATATCGTTACAGAATATCACCGCCATGCCGGACAGTACGATCCCGATATTCTCTGTGATGCTCCCCTCTGAAAGGATCACCTCACTTTTTTTGTAGCTGCGCTCTGTCGCATCCAGGCAGTTCAAAAGGGATGTGATCTCTGTATCCTCCAATCCGCGAAATAACAGTGTATTGGACAAATTCATGTTTTTCTCCTTTTGTTGTTGTAACAACAGACTTTCATCTTCAAGTATAGTATACTATGCCCAGAAATACAAGAGAAAGGACAGAATGAACGTGATTCGAAGAATTATCCAAATAGATGAAGAAAAATGCAATGGCTGCGGTGCGTGTGCCGCAGCCTGCCACGAGGGAGCGATCGGCATGGTGGATGGAAAAGCGAAGCTCCTGCGGGACAACTACTGCGACGGGTTAGGCGACTGCCTGCCTACCTGCCCCACCGGCGCCATTTCCTTTGTGGAGCGGGAGGCCGCCGCCTATGACGAAAAGGCCGTGCAGGAACATATGAGGAAACAGAATGAACAGGGGCATCTCTCCGCCGCTCCCCACAAGGGATGCCCCAGCAGCCGGACACAGCGTCTTCAGCATTCACAGGAGGCCGCATCTCCCGCTCAGACCCAGGCCGTTTCGCGTCTGGGACAATGGCCCTGCCAAATCAGGCTGGCTCCGGTCAACGCTCCCTATTTTGACGGGGCGAAGCTGTTGATCGCGGCTGACTGCAGCGCATACGCCTATGCCAGAATGCACGAGGATTTTATACGCGGAAAGATCACTCTCATCGGCTGCCCCAAGCTGGACAGCGTGGACTACAGCGAAAAGCTGACGCAGATCATTCAAAACAATAACATCCAAAGCGTGACCATCGTGCGGATGGAGGTCCCCTGCTGCGGAGGACTGGAGCTGGCAGCCAAAACAGCCTTGCAGGCAAGCGGAAAATTCATTCCCTGGCAGATTGTCACCCTCTCGGTGGATGGCAGGATTCTGGAATAACAGTTCTTCCAGTTTTCCTCATTCATGGAATAGACCCAGCAGCGCAAATCAAAACTATAATTTTATGACAGGAGGCCGCTGCTATGAACGCAAAAATGAAAAATATCTCGCGGTCAGAGGTACTAACGCTGAAGGAACAGATCTCTTATCAGGATGGACAGGTTGTCAGCAAGACTCTGGCGCAAAACTCGGCGGTGAGCATCACCCTGTTCTCCTTTGCAAAGGGCGAGGAGATCAGCTCCCATAAATCGGACGGTGACGCCTTCGTCACCTGTTTGGACGGCATTGGAAAAATCACCATTGACGGAACGGAATATCTGCTTCACGAGGGGGAATCCATCGTCATGCCGGCCGGGCACCCTCATGCGGTGTATGGACAAGAGGCCTTCAAGATGCTTTTGGTCGTTGTATTTTAAGCAATCGGGGCTTTGTATCTTGTCACCCTAAACCCATCCATCGCCCTTACCAATGCGGATTTTGACCAAGAGAGCTCGAGGTGAGGCTCCAAGATGCGCCCATATTCCCGGAGAGCGGAAACTCATGCTTGACATGAGTGACGCTTCCAACAGACAGCGGCGTCAGTACTTTGAGCTAACATGGAAACCAGTAGCACAAGCAAATTTCCTCCTCAGATTTTAGAAGCTCTCCACCACATTTTCTGATTGCATTTCGCACAATTCCGTACTATGATGTAGTTACCAATGTGACATAAGGTAGGTACAGCAATGACTCCCAGCCAAGATAAAATCCAAAAGCTTGCCTATGTGGCACAGCAATACTATCTGGAAGATCGGAAACAGAGCGATATTGCCACAGAACTTGGCATTTCCCGCCCCCTTGTCAGCCGTATGCTCCGCGAAGCCAGAGAGCTGGGGGTGGTTCGGATCACTGTTTCCCGGCCGGAGACCCATTCAGAATCCGCGCAGGATCGGCTGCGGCAGACCAGCTCCATTCGTGACTGCGTTCTGGTGCCGGACGGTGAGGATGACAACGCCACCAATCAATCCCTCTCTCAGGGGGCCGTACAGCTTTTGCGGCAGTTAGGCTCTCAGAGACTTGGGATCGGTTGGGGCCATCTGATTGGTCAGCTTGTTATGTGGCTGGAGGAAAACCCGCAATTTAACAGCAGTGTCACCGACATTTGCCCTCTGGTGGGCAATGCCAGCATCCCCGCCCGGAACTATCAGTCCAATGAGAATGTACGCCTGATCGCCCAGCAACTGGGGGCTGTCCCCCATTTCATCTATCTCCCCGCTCTGCCGGAGAGCGTGGAGGAAAAGCAGCTATTGTGTTCCACTGAGATTTATCGGAAAATCCAAACGCAATGGGCCGCCATGGATACCGCCCTGGTAAACATCGGCAACTATCCATCCAGCCCGGATTTTGCTTCCCTGGTCCGATACGGCGATCTTCTCCAAAAAGAGCGCACCTGCGGCCGTCTGCTGGTCTACTACTTTAACGACCAGGGAAAAATCATTGAATCAGACCAGGATTTCGCCATCCAGATCCCGTTGGAACTCCTAAAAAGCTGTCGGAACATCATCGGCGTCTGTTCCGCCAACACCAGCGTCCAGGCCGTGCGCGGCGCGCTGCGGACTGGTATCTTCACCCATCTGGTGGCAAGGTCCGCCGCCGTCGAATCCGCTCTGAATTAACATTTGTAACACCTCTGTGATCCATTTTTACTGGGACACAGAGGTTTCTTTTTTCGTTTTGCACAATTTTTAGTTGCATTTCTTATTTGTTTTGCAGATTATATGCCATTCAATTGACATTTGTTCATTTCAAATATAATATTAGGTACAAAGGTAACAGCCATACTCCCCCAAACTGTACTGACGCAAGAAAGAAGGAATCGACTGTGAAAAAGACCGAGCTGGCGGTGCGCCTGACTAACGCATGTACCTGTGTCTCCGAAGCAGAGGATATTCTGACGGAGATCGACTCTAAATTCGGCGACGCTGACCACGGACTGACCATGACCAAGATCGCCAAGGCCATCTCCCAGGCAGTGGCTGAAGCCGATGGCGGTATCCAGTCTATGCTGGATGCTGCGGCCATGGCCGTGATGATGCTCAACGGCGGTAGCGCCGTCCCCTTGTGGAACACCTGGCTGGACGGTATGCAGGAGGCCGCCCCCGCCAGCGACGAGGTTGACGTGGCCGGCCTAAAGGCCATGTTTGCCGGCGCTTTTACTGCTCTGGATGAAATGTCCGGCGCAAAGGTAGGCGACAAGACCGTGATGGATGCTCTGATCCCCGCCAGCCAAGCCATCGCCGCCTACGCCGGCGACAGTGAGAGCGAGCTGTTCGACGTGGCCGCCGCCGCCGCCCACGAGGGTTCCGAAGCCAGCAAGCAGTTTGTCTCCAAATTCGGCCGGGCCAAAAGCTATGGGGAGCAGACCATCGGCACCCCCGACGCCGGGGCCACTTCCATGGCCTACTTTTTCAAGGGCCTCTCCAAGGCCAACTAAGCTGAGTCAATCTTAACCGGGAGGTATTTAATATGAAAATGAAGAAGTTTATCAACGCCCCTGAGACCATCACCGACGAGGAATTAGTGGGCCTGGGACTTGCTTACCCGGATATCGTTGATGTGGACGGCCATCTGGTGATCAGTAAGGACTTAAAGGACGCAGACCGCGTGACCATCGTTACATACGGCGGCTCTGGTCACGAGCCGGCACAGGCTGGTTTTGTTGGAAAAGGAATGCTGGATGTGCAGGCGGTGGGCGATATTTTTGCGGCCCCCAACCCGAAGCTGGTATTTGACGCCATGAAGCTGGCTGACAAGGGCCACGGCGTTCTGCTGCTCACCCTGAACTACGCCGGCGACCAGTTGGCCGGCAAGCAGGCCATGAAGCTGGCGGAGAAGGCCGGCCTGAACTTCCGCCAGGTGGTAACGGGCGAGGAGGTCCAGTTTGACCCCAACGGCGAGGACAACAAGCGCGGTCTGGCAGGCGCCGTGGCCCTGTACCATATCGCCGCCGCTGCGGCCAGGGAGGGTAAGAGCCTGGACGAGGTCGCCGAAATCGCCCAGCGCTATGCGGACAATATGGCCTCCATCACCGTCAAATCCACCGATGCCACCCATCCCCAGAACGGGATGTCTTTCGGTGACCTGGGGGAAACGGACCTGATGGAAATCGGCGCCGGTCAGCACGGCGAGGGCGGCGGTGTCCGCGTGCCTATGATGTCCTCCAAAGATACGGTCGCTACTGTCGCCGATGCCCTGTGCAAGAAGCTGGAGCTGAAGGCGGGCGACCAGACCTTCGTTATGGTCAACGGCTGCGGCGCCACAACCACGATGGAGATGCTGGTGCTCTTTAAGGACACTGTGGAGTTCCTGAAGGCCAAGGATATCGAGGTCGTAGCCAGCATGGTGGGCGAGATCCTCACCGTTCAGGAGGCCGGGGGCTTCCAGCTGAACATTGCCAAGTGGGACGACGAGTTCATCCGCCTGTGGAAGGCCCCCTGCCACACCCCCGCTTACAGTAAAGCGTAAAAGGAGCGATCATTATGGCTGATAATATCGGAAACAAGGCCGCCCATGACTATCATCTGGACGTACCTGTGGCCCAGGAAGGCTTTTACGTCAAGGGCAACACCCACTGTGACTGGGGCATGAAGAACCGGCTATCCAGGATGTTCGACCCCAAGTCGGGCAACACCGTTATGCTGGCCTTTGACCACGGCTATATCATGGGGCCCACCGCCGGACTGGAACGCATCGATCTGGTCATCCCGCCCCTGATCCCCTATGTAGACGTGCTGATGGGAACCCGCGGCGTCATCCACTCCTGTATCTCCCCCACTGCTCAGGTGGGCAAATGTGTCCGAGTGACCTATGACTCCACCGTCCTTTTCGATGATATGTCCAATGGCAGCGGCTTCGCTTGCGACATCGACAGTGTTATCCGGCTGAACGCCGACTGCATGGCTGTCCAGACCTTCATTGGTGCCGCCGGTGAGTCCCGCTCTCTGGAGCTGCTGGCCCGCACCGCCGACGCCGGTACCAAGTACGGCATCCCCACCCTGGGCGTCGTGGCTGTAGGCAAGGACATGGAGCGTACCGAGAAGTTCTTCCAGTTGGCCACCCGTGTGCTGGCGGAGAACGGCGCTAACGTGGTGAAGAGCTACTACTGCGACGGTTTCGAGAGAGTGGCCGCCGCCTGCCCCGTGCCCATTGTCATCGCCGGCGGCAAGAAGCTGCCTGAGCCGGAAGCTCTGGAGATGGCCTATAAGGCCATCCAGGAGGGCGCCCACGGTGTGGACATGGGCCGAAACATCTTCCAGTCCGACTGCCCCGCTGGTATGGCTCAGGCCATTGCAAAGGTGGTTCACGAGGGTTACACCGCCGCTCAGGCCTTCGAGATCTATGAAACAGTTAAACATCAGCGTTGAGCTGAAGAAGGAGGAAGTACCATATGTCCGCTGAATATATGCATATCGGGATC
>OIWN01002792.1_pt1 | contig 11220 bp, 8 predicted proteins | sample 1587591 | NCBI WGS metagenome assembly OIWN01 (sample SAMEA3888901, study PRJEB22519) | human gut metagenome | biome: human gut; feature: human-associated habitat; material: faeces | place: Denmark | collected 2010 | reverse complement strand
CGCGGTGCTCTTGCTTATATACACTTTTTTCGCAGGAGAAAGGTGACGGCAAACCAAACCGCCAGATAGAGGGTGATGGACGCCCCGGCGGAAGAGCCGATATAATAGGAGGTCATCAGCCCCGCCAGGCCGGAGATCACCGCCCCAAGCAAGGAGAACAGGTGATACTGCCGCATGTTCCGGGCCACATTCCGGGCGGCGGCGGCGGGGAGCACCAGCAGGGAGTTGATGACCAGCAGGCCCACCCAGGTCATGGATACCGTGACCACCACGGCGATGGCGGCGGAGAACACCGCCTCCTGCCAGAACACCCCCACCCCCCGGCTGTCCGCCAGGGCAGGGTGGATGGAGGACAGCATGAGCTGATTGAAGGAGCACAGCCACAGCAGTACTACAACCAAAAGGATCACCGCCAGCAGGGCGATCTTGGCGGGCTCCACGCTGAGAATGTCACCGATGAGCAGGCTGTTGTACTGGGTGAAGCTGCCGCCGCCGAAGGTGGCAATAAAGATACCCAGGGCCACGGCGGTGGAGGAAAAGACGCCGATGACCGTGTCGCTGGCCATATTGGACTTTCGGCGCACATAGGTGAACAGCAGGGCAAACACCGCCGCCAACAGCACCGCCATCCACAGGGGATCGGCCAGGCCGCACAGGGTGCCGATGGCAATGCCGGTAAAGGCGGAGTGGCCCAGCGCGTCGGAGAAGAAGGACATACGGCTCGTGACCACCATGGTGGAGAGCAGGCCGAACAGCGGCGAGATTACCAGCACCGCCAGCAGGGCGTTGCGCATGAACTGCCAGTGAAAGGGCTCCAGGAGCCCGGCCAGGAAATCCATCAGCCCCTCCCTCCTTTCCCCAGGTTCCCTTTCCCCAGGTTCAGGTGAAAGACCTCCTGGAACTCCGGCGAGGCCAGCACCTCATCCGGCGGCCCCACCCGCAGCACCGTGCCCTTGAGGAGGATCACCTTGTCGGCAAACTGGCCCAGGGTGGCGAAGTCGTGGGTGGACAGGAGGATGGACAGGTCATAGCGGGTACGGATCTCGTCCAACATGTCCAGAAGCTGCTTCTCCCCGTCAATGTCCACGCCTGAGAGGGGCTCGTCCAGCACCAGAATGTGGGGCAGCGGCTCCAGCGCCAGGGCCAGCAGCACACGCTGGAGCTCACCGCCGGAGAGGGCCCCCATCCGCCGGTCCAGCAGGCTCTCCCCATGCACCCGGGCCAGACATGCACCCACTCTGGCCCGCAGGCTCCGGGGGGAGGGCAGGAACACCGGATAGCGGGAGATAGCGGCGGAGAAGAAGTCGAACACGCTGACCGGGTCTCCCCGGTCAAAGCTGGGAGACTGAGGCACGTAGCCGATCAGCGGCCGGGTCTTGTCGCCCCCTGCCCGTTGGAACTCAATGGTTCCGGTGTGAGGCACCTGTCCCAGGATGGTACGGAAAAGAGAGCTCTTTCCCGCCCCGTTGGGGCCGATAAGGGCCACGATCTCCCCGCAGTGCAGGTGGAAGGAAACATCTCTCAATACTTCCTCCCCGCCGAAACTCACCCCAAGGTCGGTGGCTTTCAGACAGCAGGTACCGGCACAGCCGGGCCCTGTGGTTCCGTGCTTGTGTACGCTCATCCCAATGCCTCCGCGATGGTGTCGATATTTTTCTGCATGGCGTCGAGGTAGGGCTGGATGCCCGTGCCGTCGCCGCTCATGATCATGTCCAGTTGGTACACCGCACAGCCGGTCTCCCGGGAAATGGCCCGGGCGGTAGCTTCAGAGCCATTGCGCTCGGTAAAGATAGCTGGAATTTCATATTCCCTCACCAGATCCACAACCTCCTGGATCTCAGCTGCGGAGGCCTCCGCCCCCTCTTCCTCCTCGATGGACTTCAGTAGGTTCAGGCCGTTGTCCAGAGCAAAATACTGAAACCCGTCGTGGAACGTGATCAGATAAGGACAGGCTAGGTTTTCCATTCGTGCGTCATCTTCTGGCACCAAGGCCGCAGCCGCAGCGGCATTTTCACGGTAGCAATCCAGATTTTTCTCGTCCAACGCCCCTAAGCCATGAAGAATATTATTCATCATAACCAGTGCTGACTCTTCACACATCCAGATGTGGGGGTCGTACTCGGTGTCATGGTCGTGGCCCTCGTGGCCCAGGGCGGGCAGGAGCTCAATGCCCTCCGAGCAGTCGATCACCGCCGCGTCAGAGGCCGCCAGGGCGTCGCCCATAAAGTCCTCCAGCCCCGCACCGTTCATCACAAGCACATCGGCCTTCTCGATGGCCCTCATGTCACTGACGGTGAGCGTGTAGTCGTGGAGGCAGGAGGTGGGCTGGTTGACCAGCAGGCTTACCTCCACATCCTCCGCCCCCTCGGTCACCGCTGTGGTGAACAGGTAGACCGGGTAGGTGGTGGCCAGGATGTGAAGCGTGCCGTCGTCCCCCGGTTCGGCGGCAGGAGTACAGGCAGAGAGCAGAAGGCCAAACAGACACGCTCCCGCAAGGATTTTTTTCATATACTTCCCCTTATCTCAATAAAACAGGCGATACGCCGGGTAATTCCTACCCGACATATCGTATTATACCGTATTTTGCCGCCCGTGTAAAACAAATCTTCTCACCGGGCCAGAAATTCCACCGCCCAGTGGAGAGGAAGATAACCCACGGCATAGCTGGCGATATTGGCGCAGGCGGCGTAGGCCGCCCGGCGGAGCCCGCTGTACTCCTTCAGCAGGAACACATAGGTAATCAGCTCCACCAGCAAAATAGGCACCTCCGCCACGAGGAGCACCAGATACTGGAGGGCAGAATCGCCGATGGAAATCAGATCTGCCGCAATCCACAGGTGGAGCCCCGCCTGGGTGACTAGGTTGACGGCGAGGAACACCAGCCAGTCCCGGCGTGCCCGGAAGCCGAACAGCCACAGCAGGACGCCCTCTATGATCAGGGTGGGCACCAGGGTGGATAAAAACTGGACGCCGTAGAACCCCGCCGGGGAGGTGTCCCTTGTAATGGAGTTGGTCTCCCAGTCGTACGTCAGATGGGTGTAGAACACCGTGCGGGTAAAGGGCTCGTCCGTGGCCTGGGCCCCGTCTGGGCCGGAGACGGCGATACGAAAGGCGCGGGGCAGGCCGTAGTAGGTAAAACGATGGGTACCGTCCTCCCCCGGCCGCAGATCTCCGAACAGAGGAACGCTGGTGCCTCCCGCCAGGGCGGGGTACCAGCCGTCTACCTCCCAGTCCCGCAGCCCTTGGAGAAGATTGGGGTCGTAGTCTGCCGGATCGATGTTTGCATGGTCGCCGGGGTCGGTGACGAGCAGATCCAGGTAGTACTCCCCCGCCAGGGCGTTGACCACCGTGATGGTGACGGCGGGCTTGGGCCCGCTGTCGGCGGAGGCGGTGCTTGGGAGCACCATCAGGCAGAGCAGAACACACACAAGCAATGCAAGGAGATGCCGTCTCATACAAGTCCTCCCTCCTTCCCAACCATACGGCCACATGTAAAGGGCTCCGGAAAACGGCGGGCCGATGAGGGCATCGGCCCCTACGCTTCCCCGCTTTTTCAGGGGCGGGCGGCCACAGGCCGCCCCTACTTGGCGTAGTAGTTGATCAGGCAGCCCGCCAGCACGATGTCCCGCTCCTCGCGGGTCATGCCGGGAAGCTTGAGGGTGACGGGCCGCTCCGTGCCGTTCTGGAGGAGGACGGCCGATACCTCCTCCGCCCCGCCGTCCACGGCGGCGCGGATACCGGGCAGGTAGATCCGGTCGCCTGGCTGGAGGTTCCAGTCCTTCACGTCTTCGGCGATAAAGGGCAGCATGCCCCAGTTGACCACGTTGGAGCGGTAGCGCTTGGTGGCATACTCCGCGGCCAGGTTGGCCGCGCCGCCCAGCACCCGCTGGCAGGAGGCGGCCTGCTCGCGGGCGGAACCGTCGCCAGGCCGCATGGCCAGCACCAAGGTGCCCAGACCCGTCGTGGCTGCATCATGTCCGGCCAGGGCTTCCGTGAGAGCCTCGCTGTGCTCGCCTCTGCGGCGTGCCAGCTCCAGTTCCTTCACCGCTTTGGCTCGGGGGACATATTGGGGATCTTTCCGGCTCAGAGTAAATTCGGACAGGCGCACGGGGTTGGAACGGTAAGACGACGTTTCGCCCGAGGGAATTAACTCGTCGGTGGTGGTCACAGGATCGTAGATTGCGGCGGCCACGGTGAGCAGCAGATTTTCCGGCAGGGCGATCTGCTCAGGCCAGTCGGTGATGTTAGGGCCGAGAATCAGTTCTGCGTCGCTTTCAGGCTTGCCTGCACCATAGTAAACCCGCGCCTTGTAGGAGCTGTCGTCGAATTCGTACAGTTCCTCCGCTGTGTCTGCGGGAACACAATCCAGTTCCGTGGCGGCGGTAAGCACACCGCCGTTCAGAGCAGTCGCCGCAATGGACCGGGCGTCCATCAGAGCTACGTAGGATACCTGTCCGTCAGAGGGCTTGGAGCCTTCGCGGTTGGGGAAGTTGCGGGTGGAGTGACGGATGGAGAATGCGCCATTGGCAGGTACGTCTCCGGCGCCAAAGCAGGGACCGCAGAAACAGGAGCGGATGGAGGTGCCTGCACTCATCAGCGCAGCGATGGCGCCGTTTTTTGTCAGTGCCTGCATCACAGGCATGGAGCCGGGGTAGCAGGAAAGCCAGAACGCACCGTTGCCGGTACTGTGGCTTTTTAGAATGTCCGCAGCGCGCATCAGGTTCTGGTACGTTCCGCCGGAGCATCCGGCGATCACGCCCTGGTCCACACAGAACTGGCCGTCTTTGATCTTGCTCAGCAGCGATGGGGCGTTTTTCACGCCCAGCTGTTTTTCGGTGTCCATGTCCACCTGATGCAGAAGATCCGTCAGATTGGCTTTGAAATTGGCAATTGTAAAAGCATTGCTGGGGTGGAAAGGCAAGGCGATCATCGGCTCGACTTTGGACAGATCCAGCTCGATCAATTTGTCATAATATGCGCCGTCGGCTGGCAGAAGTTCTTGGTAGTCCCCGGCACGGCCATAAGAAGCCAGGGCGCGGCGCACCGTTTCGTCCGTCTGCCAGACGGAGGAGAGGCAGGCGGTTTCCGTGGTCATCACATCGATTCCGTTGCGGTATTCCATGGCCAAGGCCGAAACACCGGGGCCGATGAATTCCAGCACGGCGTTTTTGACGATGCCCGCCGGGAACGTTTCTCCGATTAGGGTCAGAGCTACGTCCTGAGGGCCAACTCCGGGCCGGGGCGCGCCGGTGAGATACACGGCGATCACTTTGGGGTAAGCGATGTTATAAGTCTTTTTCAGAAGCTGCCGGGCCAACTCCGGGCCGCCTTCGCCGATGGCTACCGTGCCGTAGGCTCCGTAGCGGGTGTGGGAATCGGAACCGATAATCATCTTGCCGCCGCCGGCATAACGCTCGCGCATATAGGAATGAATGACGGCCTGGTGTGCGGGCACAAACTCGCCGCCGTATTTTTTGGCGGCGGACAGGCCAAATACATGATCGTCCTCGTTGATGGTGCCGCCCACAGCACACAGGCTGTTGTGACAGTTGGTGAGGACATAGGGCAAGGGGAAAGCGCGCATACCGGAGGCGCGGGCCGTTTGAATAATGCCCACATATGTAATGTCGTGAGACGCCATGGCGTCAAAGGTAATTTCAAGAGCATCGCTGTTTCCGCTGGTGTTGTGGCTTTGCAGAATGCGGTAAGCGATGGTACCCTTTTTGGCCTCGGCAGGGGAGGGGAGACCGGCGGCAGGTCCATCTGCAGCGGGGATCAGCGCGCCGCCGCGGAGGTACATGCCATCGGAGTGAATATTCAACATGAAAAATCACCTGTCTTTAAGTAGGATACCTTGTATTATAGCAAAAAGAGGACTTTCACACAATACTTGGTTAAAAATTCCTGCCGGAATAGGATGTCTGGACAGTATTGGAAGGGTATGGTAGAATAAGGCCAATCAAACCTAAAAAAGAAAACAGAGAAAGGGGATGTACATATGGGTAAACTGGATGGTCAGGTAGCGCTGATTACCGGTGGAACGAAAGGAATCGGCGAGGCTGCTGTGCGGCTTTTTGTGCAGGAGGGGGCCCGCGTGGTGCTCTGTGGCCGTGCGCGACAGGACGGAGAGCGTATCGCCGCAGAGTTGAACGGCGGCGGCACACAGCGAGCGGCGTTTTTTGCGCTGGATGTGGCGGATTATGAAAACTGGAAGCAGGCGGTTTCTTTTGTAAAAGACACGTTCGGCAAACTGAACATTCTCATCAACAATGCCGGCATCAGTTTCCGTGAAACGCTGGCAGAAACAACGCCGGAGAGCTGGGAAAAGACGATCGCAACCAATCAGACCGGCGTGTATTACGGTATGCAGCTTTGCATCGCTGCCATGGCAGAAAACGGCGAAGCCGGCGCTGTCGTGTCCACAGCGTCGATTGATGGCGTAGTGGGCGACGCGGACTTCTTCTCATATTGCGCCACCAAAGCTGCTGTGCAGGCCATGACCCGCTGTGCGGCGCTCTATTGTGGACAAAAAGGCCTCAATATTCGTGTCAATGCTGTGGCGCCCGGCTATATCCTCACGCCCATGGCGGAAGAGGATGCCCGCCAGAACGGCCAGAGTATTGAAGAGTATTGCCGGGAGTTTATTGCCCTGCATCCCATCGGGCGGTTAGGCACACCGGAAGAGGTGGCCAAGGCCTATCTGTATCTTGCCTGTGCAGATTCTGCTTTTGTCACCGGCACTACGCTGATGGTGGACGGCGGCTACACGGCGCAGTGAGCAACGAGTGGATCTGAAAAAGGAGCTGCAGCACTTTACAAGTGCTGCAGCTCCTTTTTAATATGCGGAGATCAGATTTGTTTGTGATGCCGTGCACACCAGGCGCGGTTGATGGCAGAGAGGATGCCGCGCAGCGGTGCGAGGTTGATGTTATGATCAATACCAACGCCGAATACGTCGTTGCCATCGTGATCGCGCAGCTGGATATAAGCTACAGCCATGGAATCAGAGCCGTCGGAAATGGCGTGCTCCTTATAGTCTACAAAGGTGAAACGATCCATCTTTTGGCCGTGGATGGCATTAAAGAATGCGTCGATGGGGCCGTTGCCCTCACCGGATACATCAAAAGTCGTGTCAGTGTGCCGCAGCGTGCCGCAGAACTTCACATGAGATCTGCCGTCTTCGCCCGTAGTTTCCTCAAAGGAATGGCGCAGCAGTTCATAAGGATAGGAAGCGTCAATATAATTTTCTTTGAACAATTCATAAACGCGCTCGGCGGGCAGTTCCTTGCCCACCTTGTCGGTTTCCACCTGCACAATATGTCCGAATTCAGCGTGCATGACTTTGGGCAGGTCGTAGCCAAAGTTATGCTGCATGACAAAGGCTGCACCGCCCTTGCCGCTTTGGCTGTTGATGCGGATGATCGGCTCATATTCGCGGCCTACGTCTGCCGGGTCGATGGGAAGATATGGGATCTCCCAATAAGGGCTCTGGCTCTCTTTCATATACTGGGTGCCTTTGTTGATGGCGTCCTGATGGCTGCCGGAGAAAGCGGTGAACACCAGCTGCCCGGCGTAGGGCTGACGGGGCGGCACCACCATTTTGGTGCACCGTTCGTACATCTCCTTAATTTTGTTGATTTGGGAGAAATCAAGGTGCGGGTCGATGCCCTGCGTATACATGTTCATGGCCACGGTTACGATATCCACGTTGCCGGTGCGTTCGCCGTTTCCGAACAGGGTGCCCTCCACACGCTCAGCGCCGGCCAGAAGAGCCATTTCTGTAGTGGCCACGCCAGTGCCCCGGTCGTTGTGGGGGTGGATGGAGATGATGGCGCAGTCCCGGGAGGGGAGATGGCGGATGAAGTATTCGATCTGGTCGGCATATTGATTGGGCATGCTGCCTTCCACCGTGGCCGGCAGGTTCAGGATGATTTTGTTTTCCGGTGTAGCGCCGATGGTTTCAATCACTTTCTGACAAATCAGTGCGGCGTTGTCCATTTCTGTGCCGGAGAAACTCTCGGGAGAATATTCATAGCGCAGGTTCATACCTTTGGCAATGACGGGTTCGCTCAACTCCCGGATCAATTTGGCGGCATCCGTGGCGATTTTGATGATGCCGTCCATCTCCATATGGAACACCACTTTGCGCTGCAGGGTGGAGGTGGAGTTATAGAAGTGCAGAATCACGTTTTTGGCGCCGTCGATGGCCTCGAAGGTTTTTTTGATCAGATGTTCACGGGCCTGCACCAGCACCTGGATGGTCACGTCGTCCGGGATCATATTTCGTTCGATCAGGGTGCGCAGAATTTCGTATTCCGTTTCCGAGGCGGAGGGGAAGCCTACTTCGATTTCCTTGAATCCAATATCCACCAACGTCTGGAAATATTCCAGCTTTTCTTCCAGATTCATGGGGTCGATCAGGGCCTGGTTGCCATCGCGCAGATCCACGCTGCACCAGATGGGGGCATGGTCGATTACCTTGTCCGGCCAAGTGCGGTCGGGAATGTATTCCGGATGGAACGGAATGTATTTTTTGCAGCCTTCGTACATCATGATAAAAAACTCCTTTCGGGGGGCATGAAAAAAACGCCCCCGACTGTTTCAGTCAGGGGCGTGTACTAACGCGTTACCACCCTGGTTCAGCCTGCGGTTACCCGGCAGACCCTCATCGGCCTCCAACAAGGCCTGAGCATATAACGGTGCTCACCGTGCAGCCCTACGCGTCTGTTTCGGACTGCCAACTCTGGGACCAGTTATCCATTGGATCGTTTCTGCTGCCTTGCACCAACCGCCAGCTCTCTGAAAGAAAGAGAAACCAATCTTTTTCCCTTCATCGTCTTTGATTTTTATATTATATCCGACTCTGTTTTTTGTCAAGAGGAAGGCGCATATTTTCTGCGGCAGAAAAAGAAAAAAGAAATACTTGACAGAAATGAAAGCGATCTATATAATAAATAAAGTTCAGCGGGGTGTGGCGAAGTTTGGTATCGCGCATGGTTCGGGTCCATGAGGCCTCGGGTTCGAATCCCGACACTCCGACCAAAAGAAAGACACAACGGAAGTTGTGTCTTTCTTTTTTGCTTTTGGCAGATGGGATACTGCTGGGATATAGTCGATAAGCTGTAACAGACATATTTCAGGGATAAAGGCATACAGTAGAACATCAAATATTTTCCAAAGGAGGCGGGGCGTGTTGGCGGATCTGCGTTACAGTACGGTGGCGGAGGATTATCGAAGCGGCAAGGGCCGGCTATACAGCGCCGGCCGGGAAAGAACCCGGAGAAAAGATGATGCCATGGGCCGTGGCGAACTGCTGCGCTGGATACAGCTGATCGTATGTGCATCGATTTTTCTCGCTTTGGTGGTAGCAAAAATCAATATGCCGGCGCGTTTTGAAAGCCTGCGCGCTGCGTTCTCTGCACAAATGGAGCACAGTGTGGATTATCGGGAGGTATTCAGTGCAGTGGGACGGGCGGTGAGCGGAGAGGAGAGCTTGCAAAAAGTCGCCGGAGATGTTTATGCCGAGGTGTTCCACCCCGCAGAAGTAGAGGGGCAGGCCGTGGAAACTACGGTCACAGTACCCCTTTCAGACATCAGCCAGCAAGAGCCGGTAAACGCCTTGCTGGCTTTTTCACGGCATTGGGATGACTGCGGCACTTGGCTGCAGCGCCAGGGTGAACGTTCTTCCCGTCAGGAATTGGTGGCAGAAAAGGGTGCGGAAACGGCAGAAAGTGCACCGCCGCCGGGGGCTGCATCTTCCTCCGAAACGCAACCGGAGGAGGCGCAGGTGCAGACAGCCCCGGCCGAAGAGGTGCCGGAAGGAGTCATTATGGAACAGTGCGTGCTGGGAATTTCCTATACGACGCCGGTGTCCGGCTGGCTTTCCTCGCCGTTCGGCTATCGGGAACATCCTATTGAAGGGGAAGAGAAGTTCCACCGTGGATTGGATATTGCCGCCCCCGCCGGCACGGACATCGGCGCTTTTGCGGATGGAACGGTCAAAGCGGTGGGCGAGAGCAGTTCTTTGGGAAAGTATATCATGCTCAGCCACAGTGGAGGGCTGACGACGATTTATGGGCATTGCAGTAAGATCACGGCCAGCGGCGGTGCAGTGGTGAAAAAAGGAGAAAAAATTGCGGAAGTGGGGAGCACGGGGTTAGCCACAGGCGCGCATCTGCATTTTGCTATGCAGCAGAAAGATGTCTACTTGAACCCGATTTATTATGTCACATTGGAAGAAGCGCCGTCGGACTAAAGCGGGGCGGATTGCGGTCAGCCCTTTTTTCTTTCTGCTGCTGGCTCTGTTTGCGGCAGTGGACCGGCAAAGGCTGCTGTTTCCGATCTTGTCGGCTGCAGCGCTGCATGAGGCGGGGCACCTTGCGGTACTGCGTCTGGTGGGCGGACAGATTGAGCAGTTCACTTTGACGCCTTTTGGCGGAGAACTGCGCATTCGGCGCAGTGAATGGCTTTCCTACGGAAGGGAAATCGCTTCCGTTCTGGCTGGGCCAGGGGTCAACTTAGTGTGCGCTTTGGTGCTGGGCCGCGCGGCGGCGGAGCTTTCCTGGGAGCGGGGCTATCTGCTTTCGGGTATCCATATGTTGCTGGCGCTGTTCAATCTGCTGCCGCTGCGGCAACTGGACGGCGGCAGAGCGCTGTATCTGATGCTTTCCTGGTTGCTGGACCCGATTACGGCGGACCGGATCGGACATGGGGTCGGCTGCTTTTTCCTGTGTGTGGCGCTGCTGCTGACCGCCGCGTTGCAGGGGGCAGTGGGGCTGCAGCTGCCGCTTGTCGTACTGGAATTCTGGTTCGTTTTGTGCTGGTGCGCAGAAACAGGTATTGTCAAATCACGTCTTTGCGGGTAAAATGAAACGTAATATTATAGAAATAGGAGCGTTTTATCTGTGGAGAAACGACTGGAGCGCATTTTGCCCCGGGTGCAGAAACCGGCGCGCTATGTGGGCGGAGAGTACAATCAGGTGGTAAAGGACAAAGCGCAGGTAGATGTGCGCTTTGCGTTCTGTTTTCCGGACACTTATGAAATCGGTATGTCCAATCTGGGCATGATGATCCTCTATAACATGTTCAACCAGCGTGAGGACGTATGGTGTGAGCGCCTCTTTTCTCCATGGCCGGATCTGGATAAGGTGATGAGGGAGAAGAAGATTCCGTTGTTTGCACTGGAATCCCAGGAGCCCATCCGGGATTTTGATTTTCTCG
>OIWN01002790.1_pt1 | contig 11237 bp, 10 predicted proteins | sample 1587591 | NCBI WGS metagenome assembly OIWN01 (sample SAMEA3888901, study PRJEB22519) | human gut metagenome | biome: human gut; feature: human-associated habitat; material: faeces | place: Denmark | collected 2010 | reverse complement strand
GCGGCGCGTAGCCCTCGCCATCCTCACGGCGACGCGGCTTGAAACCCTCACCGTCATGACGCGGCTTGAAACCGCCCTTGCCGCGCGGCTTGAAACCCTTGCCGCCGCGGTTGCCCGGTCGGCGATCGCCATACCCCTTATGGCCGCCGCCGTAGGACTTGCCGGAACGCTCGTTACCTTCTGCCATTACTTGTTTTCCTTAATTCGTTGTTGATTAACGGTTTTCCACGGCGCCGAGCGCCTTCTTGCCACGACGGATGAGCGCGAAGCGGCCTGCCAGGAAATCGGCTTCGGCCAGCACCTGCTCCTCATCCTCGATACGGTTGTTGTTGAGATACACGCCACCGGACTTGATGGCGCGGCGTGCCTCGGAAGCGGACTTGAACAGTCCGGCAGCCTGGGCGGCGTCGATTACGCGATCGCCGGGCTTGGAGACGGGGAAGACGTGCTCGCCGTTCTCGTCGACCACCTTGAAACCGTCGAGCACGGATTCCAGCGTTTCCTCATCGATGTCTTCGAGGTTGCCACCGCGTCCGAACAGCGCACCGGAAGCATCGATGGCAGCCTGGGTAGCGGCCTCGCCATGCACGAAGCTGGTGATCTCCCAGGCGAGGGTCTTCTGGGCCTCGCGCTTGCCGGGGTTGGTCTTGGATTCCTCGACCAGTCGTTCGATTTCGGCCTTGGGCAGGAAGGTGAACGCCTTCAGCAGGCTTTCCATCTCCACGTCCGGGCGGTTGATCCTGGTAGAACTTGTACGGGCTGAGCATCGTGGCGTCGAGCCAGACGGCGTTGCCCTCGGACTTGCCGAACTTCTTGCCGGAAGCATCGGTGATAATCGGGCTGGTGAACACGTTGACGTCCACACCGCGCACCTTGTGGATCAGGTCCAGGCCGGAGGTGAGGTTGCCCCACTGGTCGGAGCCGCCGAGTTCCAGCGTGCAGTGGTATTCGTCAAACAGGTGGAGGAAGTCGTTGCCCTGCAGCACCTGGTAGCTGAACTCGGTGAAGGAGATGCCTTCCTCAGAGTTCAGGCGGCGGGCGACCGTGTCCTTGGCGAGCATGGTGCCCAGACGGAAGTTCTTGCCGACGTCACGCAGGAAGTCGATGACGGTCATCGAGGCGGTCCAATCGTAATTGGACACGAAACGTACGGCGTTCGCACTTTCGGTGTCCAGAATGCCACCGATCTGATTCTTCAGGCGATCGGCCCAGCCGGCCACCACATCCTTCGGGTTAAGCGTACGTTCGCCGGACTGGCGCGGGTCGCCGATGAGTCCGGTGGCGCCACCGACCAAAGCGATCGGATGATGGCCCGCAAGCTGCAGGTGACGCATGTTGATGAGCTGCACGAGGTTGCCGATATGCAACGATGCAGCGGTGGGATCGAAGCCACAATAATAGGTGATGGGCTCGCCGTTCAGTGCTTCTGCGAGTCGATCCCGGTCCGTGGACTGGGAAATCAACCCGCGCCATTCCAGTTCCTCAAGCAGGGTGTTGAAACCCGCTTCCTTGAAGTCGGTGACGTGAGCCATAGCTTGTCGCTTCTCCCTATCGAATTGTGAATAAGACTGCCCAATTGGGCACAGTCAAGTTTCGCAGAACATGGCGACAGTGCCGAACACCAGCCGAGCCGCGCGATTCAGTAAAACGCCTTATTCTAGCGGCGCGGGCCCATAAGTTCGCGCAAAGAGTCGATGATGTCCTGACGATCCGGCACCTGGAACTTCGGGAAGGACTTGAGCATACGCTTCTGCTGTGCGTTGATGACGCCATTGACGGCCCAGCGCAGACGCTCAACCGTATCCTGCGAAAGCTCACGCATCCTGTCGGATACCGCACTGGAGCCCCACTGCCACGTGCCACCGGCGCGTGCCGCCACATCCTGCACCACCTGAGAGACGGAATCGAGCACCTGCTCGAATTCGAGCATGCCCGCAACCGTGACCGCCAAGTCGATGATGGTGATCAGGGCCAGTACCGTGACCAGCGTATGCAGCATCGGCAGCGGAATCATATCCGTGACCCGCTCGACATATGGCTGCGAACCAAGTACCACGCCCACGCCGCCGAGGCCGAAAATCAACGCGCCCAGCAGGCAGACGCGGCCTTGGAGGTTGAAGCGGAAGTTCGAGTAATCCCACCAGCGGGCGTGGAACAGCTGCTCCATGACCCACGAGGTTGTGTATTCGAGTATCGTGGCGCCCACCATCGAAATCAGGAAGATGATGATCGGGTTATGTACGTTGCCGAGAATGGCGACGCCGAGTATCGCGCCGGTGCCGTAGATCGGGCACAGCGGGCCGTTGAGGAACCCTCGGTTGACCAAGCGGTGCTGTTGGCAGGAGACGAGAATGGACTCGTACATCCAGCCGACGAAACTGTAGAACAGAAACCAGAGGAAATAATGTTCGAGTGTGATGATCATCGACGGGCTTCGATCTCGGCGTAAGGCTTCGCGGCGGGCAACGCGCGCTTGTTGAACCGGTCGAGAGAGAAGGTCTCGGCGGTGGCGGAGCATTTGTCCGCCAAGGTGACCAGATAGCCTTCGATATAGCGCGGCGGCACCGGGGTCATCGGGAACATGTGGTTCTCGATGCTGTTGCGTTCGATATCGTTGAGCTTGAAGTCCTTCAGGGCATTGACCAGGGCGGCGTGGCCATGGGTGAAGCCATGCCACTGGTGTTCGCCGTTATCCCAGTCGTGCCAGTCGTACAGGAAGTAATCGTGCAGGAGGGCCGCGCGAATCAGGGATTTGAGGTCGACGCGGTACCACAGGTGTGCGCGGTCGGCCATCCACACAGCCAGGCAGGCGACACGCACGGAATGTTCGAACGTGGTGACATTGCCGTGCTGGTAGCAGCAGCGTTCGATCTGCATGTGGCGATGCTCGATGACCTCACGGCCGTGCTTGGCGACCAGGCGTTGAATCTGCGTTCGGGTGAGCAGATGTCCCACGATTTTCGGTCCTTCCCGTTTTGGGTTGGTTCAGTGCAATCCCCTGTTGTGAATTACGATTACCCGGCGATATTCAAGAATCCATCGAGTAATACCGTGACCGATTGTAGGGCACAAATATGTCCGTGCACACTCATCCAAAAGAACGACAACGGGAACCGTTAATCGTGGTGGGTTTCAAGATAGTCGAGATAACCTTGAAAACCGCCATCGAGGCTTGCTACATCGTAGCCGCGATCGGCAAGGATTTCAGCTACTTCCTCGCTCCACCATCCTTGAGCACAATAGACTACGACAGTTCGATCTGTGGGCACGGTTTTGAGCACATGGGCCAGAGGGTCGAGTGGTGCATTGATGGCACCTTCGACCGGGTGGGCGGCGAAGTCGGCTGGTTCCCTCAAGTCGAGCAGCGTGACCGTATTCGGGTCGAGCTTGGCAAATTCCGCCGGCGTGATGCGGCGGTACGATGCTTCACTGCTCTCATCGTCATCGACCGCATTATGCAAAGCAATAGGCATGTTCTTCCCCTCTCGTTCTGATCTTGGCACCCCTCAAGGAGGGGCACCACATAGCTCTAAATCGCGCAGGCCGGCTGAATATAGTTGGCCGGATCAATAGCAGTAATGGTCGGCTGCTCACCGCACACCGGGCAATCCGGCACATGCTTTGGCAGTGGGACCCGTCGAATATTCATGGTCAGGGCATCCACAGTGAGCATGCGAGCCACGAGCGGCTCCCCCACGCCGGCAATCAGCTTGACGGCCTCAGTCGCCTCCAGACTGCCGATCACGCCGACCACCGCGCCCAGTACGCCGGCTTCCTTGCAGGTCGGAATCTCACCGGCGGCGGGCAGGTCGCGGAAGATGCAGCGGTAGCAGGGGCCTTCGCCGGGAATGACGGTCATCACCTGACCGGCGAATCCGACCACGCCGGCATGGATATACGGCTTGCCGGCCAGCACGCAGGCGTCATTGATGAGGAATTTTGCGGCGAAGTTGTCGGTGGCATCGATCACCAGATCGTACGGTTCGATGAGGCCGGCGATGTTGCTCGCGTCGACGAGCTCGTAGTAGGTATCAACCGTCACATCCGGGTTGAGCGCGCGGATGGCTGTGGCCGCGGATTCCACTTTGGGCGCTCCGACACGTGCAGTGGTATGGATGATTTGGCGTTGCAGATTGCTCATATCCACCACATCGCCGTCCACCAGTCCGATATGGCCGACGCCGGCCGCCGCCAGATACAGGGCGGCCGGAGAACCAAGACCGCCCGCTCCGATGATGAGCACGCTGGAGGCCAGCAACCGCTTTTGCCCTTTGACCCCCACACCCTTCAAAATCAGATGGCGCGCGTACCGCTCCACCTGTTCATCAGTCAATGCCATGTTTTCTCCATGTTTCCATCTCCCCTCAGTCCGCTACGCGGCCAGCTCCCCTCAGAGAGGGGAGCTAATAAAAGTGTCAGTGCAAATACCCCGTAGTCGGGCTGGACGGCACAGCCTGTCCCTCGGTCACTTTGCCAAGGCCAGACAAATACGCCGCACGACCAGCATCGATGGCGTGCTTGAACGCCTCAGCCATCAGCGGGATATTGCCAGCAGAGGCAACGGCCGTGTACGCCATCACCGCATCCGCACCCATCTCCATCGCATCGCAGGCCTGGCTCGGACGGCCGATACCAGCGTCGATGATGACCGGCACATGCGCGTTGGCGATGATGATTTCGATGAAGTCACGCATGCGCAGGCCCATATTGGAGCCGATCAACGAACCGAGCGGCATAACGGCAGCGGCACCGGCCTCCTCCAGCTGACGGGCCGCAATCGGGTCCGGGAACATGTAGGGCATGACCACGAAGCCTTCCTTGGCCAGCATTTCGGTGGCTCGGATGGTTTCGGCGTTGTCCGGCAAGAGGTACTTGGTCTCGTGTTCGATTTCGACCTTGACGAAGTCGGTGTGGCACACTTCGCGTGCCAGTCGGGCGATACGCACGGCTTCCTCGGCGTTGCGCGCACCGGAGGTGTTGGGCAGCAGCGTAATGCCTTCGGGAATGTAGTCGAGCACGCTGTTCTCGGTGGTCTGCGCGCGGCGCAGTGCCATGGTGACGATTTGCGTGCCTGCATGTTCGACCGTAGCCTTGATGAGGTTCAGGTCGTAGCGGCCGGAGCCCAGAATGAATCGCGACTGGAACTCGTGACCGCCCAGGTTCAGCGGCTTGTCTTCCACCGGGAGAATCGGCGCGGCGGTGCCGACCGGATTGGTGACGGCGGGCTGCGGCGGCAGCGGAGTCGCCTCAACAGATGCTTCAGTAACCGGATTAATATTGCTCATAGCTTTTCCTTTCATCCACCCTGTACAAACTGCACAATTTCCATGACGCACTGGTCGTCGAGCATGGCGTCGGCACGCTTATCGCGCGGGATAATCTCACCATTGAGTTCGATGGCCACACGCTCGGCGCGGAATCCGTGCGCTTCGAGATAATCGGCGACGCTGACCGGCGTCTCGAGCGTGACCTGCTCTCCGTTGACCTGCATAATATCCTTTCAGATAGTAAAAAAGGGTGCACGAAACGAACCGTACCTTAAGTGGTGCGCCCATTCATGAACCCAATCATGCGACCGTTCGACCGCTGTGATGTATTGGCTCCATCACGACCGTCTCACGGCTGAATTATGCAAACGGAATGAAAGCTGTATCGGAGAACCCGGCAAATCTGCGACAACGATTCCTTACGGCGGCATGACCCGCGTCAAGTTCCCCGGTCGAAGTCTGGCGACTTCCTCTCAGCCTCACGGCTCCCGTTCGTTACGGTTTCTCAGTGTATGCCGTTGCAGTGACAACAACAAAATAGAGCTCCCTCATCAGAGGGAGCTTCATTGGGACTAGAACGTGCCGGGGGCTTTGTAGGCGGAGCCATCCGACGTGGATGCGGGGAAGAGCTTGAGTTCTTCGACCTCGGCCTTGGCGTCGGCGATCTGCTCGCGCACGCGACCGTAAGCGGTGCCGCCCTTGCCGTTGCGGGAGTCGACCGAACCGTGGCTGGAGAGCACTTCGCGTACTCCCGGAGCCTTGTCGGCCGGCAGGAACGCGGTGAAGTCATTGTCGGTCAGATCCCACAGTTCCTGGCCGCGGCCTTCGGCGAGCTTGACGCAGGCACCAGAGAGCTCGTGCGCGTGGCGGAACGGCACCCCGTTCTTGACGAGCCATTCGGCGATGTCGGTGGCCAGCGCGAAGCCGGTCGGAGCTTCCTCTTCCAGGCGGTCGCCGTCGAAGTGCATGGTCCTGACCATGCCGGTGAAGGCGGGCAGCAGCACTTCGAGCGTATCGACCTGGTCGAACACGGCCTCCTTGTCTTCCTGCAGATCGCGAGCGTAGGCGGTGGGCAGGCCCTTCAGGGTGGCCAGCAGGCCGGTCAGATCCTCCAGCGTCCCCTCCCACACCGGCAGGCGGAAGCAGGCCCCCATGGTGGCGCGCACCGTCTTGGGGGCAAAGGGCTCGGCGCAGCCGGGCAGCAGGAACAGCCCCGCCGCCCCGAAGGCGTCGGCGGTGCGCCAGACGGTGCCCACGTTGCCGGGGTCCTGCACCCCGTCCAGCACCAGCAGGCGGCCCTCCGGCAGCGTCTCCGGCGGAGCGGTGTCCGGCGTCCGGCACACGGCCAGCATGCCCTGGGGTGTCTCCACGGTGGACACCGCCCGCAGCAGCGCCTCCGGCACCTCCACCACCCGCACCCCGGCGGGCAGCTCCGCCGGGGGGGCGGTTCCCTCCGCCACCGCCAGCAGCTCCGGCGGCGGCCCCCAGCGCAGGGCCTCCCCCACCAGCTTGGTCCCTTCGCAGAGGAATACCCCCTGGGCCCGGCGGGTCTTTTTCTCCGCCCCCAGCCTGCGCAGGCGGGTGATCAGCGGATTTTGCCGGCTGGTGATGCGCTCCATGGCGGTCCTCCTTACAAGTCCTGGAGATGGTTGATGTCCTCCGTGCGGCCCAGGGCCACCACCGCATCGCCCGGCTCAATAACATAGCTGGCGCCGGGGGCCACGTTCAGCGCCCCGTCCTTGCCCCTGCGCACGGCGATGATGTTGACCTTGTAACGGGCCCGCACATCCAGATTTTGAATCGTTTCGTAGTGCCACTCCTTGGGCACGGCGGTCTCCACGATGCCGAAATCCTCGCTCAGCTCAATGAAGTTGAGCACGTTGGAGCTGGAGAGCCCCTGGGCCAGCTTGACCCCCATCTCGTGCTCGGGGAATACCACCCGGTCCGCCCCGATCTTCTCCAGCACCTTGCGGTGGACGTGGCTCTGGGCCTTGCAGATGACCCGCTTGACCCCAATCTCCTTCAGATTAAGCGTGATAAGGGCGGAGTTTCCGATATCGTCTCCCACCGCCACCACGGCGCAGTCGTAGTTGCGCACGCCCAGGGCCCGCAGAACCGAGGGGTCCCTGGCGTCGCCGGTGACGGCGTGGGTGACCTTTTCGGCCACCCTCTGCACGTGATCCTCCCGCTCGTCCACTGCCAGCACCTCATGGCCCAGGGAGCTGAGCTCCGTGGCCACGGCGCTGCCAAACCGGCCCAGGCCGATGACAACAAAGGTTTTCATAACGTGGAAAACACTTCCTTTTCTCCTGATGCGGCGCTTCAGCCGATCATGACGTTCATCTCAGGGTATTTGATCTTGGCCGGATGCCTGTTTCCGGTGATAAAGGCGATGGAGAAGGACAGGATGCCCACACGGCCCATATACATCAGCAGGATCAGCAGCCCCTGGGAGAAGGGGGTGAGGGTGGGGGTGATCCCGGTGGTCAGGCCCACCGTGCCCATGGCGGAGGCCACCTCAAAGGCGCTGTCCAGGTAGGGCAGATCCTCCACCGTGGACACCACCATGGAGCTGAACACAAAGACAAACAGCACCACCAGCGCCAGAGTCATGGCATTGAGCACCCGGCGGTAGTGGATCGCCCGGCCGCGGAAGGTGACCTGCTCCCGGCCCATGAGGCCGGAGCGCAGGGCCAGCAGCAGCACGCCCACCGTGGCGGTCTTGAGGCCGCCGGCGGTAGAGCCGGAGGAGCCGCCGATGAGCATCAGCACGCAGGACATGGCCTTGCTGGTGTCGCTGAGGCCGCCCTGGCCGATGGAGTCGAAGCCGGCGGTGCGCAGGGTGACGGACTGGAACAGGGCGTTGAGTCCCTTCTGCCAGAGGGGCATGTCCCCCAGGGTGGCGGGGTTGTCAAACTCCTCCATCAGGAAGAACAGGGCGCCCCCCACGATCAGCACAGCGGTGATGAGGAGCACCATCTTGCTGTAGACCGACAGCCTGCTCCAGCACCGCTTGTCCACAATGTCCTCCCACACGAAGAAGCCCAGGCCGCCCACTACGATGAGGGCGGCGGTGGTGCCCAGCATCAGGGGGTTGTCGTTGTAGCCGGCCAGGCTGCTAAAGGCACCGAAGCGCCCTCCCAGCAGATCAAAGCCCGCGTTACAGAAGGAGGAGACCGCGTGGAACACGGCGTGCCAAGTGCCCTTGAGGAAGCCGAACTCCGGGATGAGGCACACCGACATGAGCACCGCCCCCGCCGTCTCCATGGCGAAGGTGCCGATGAGGGCGTGGCGCACCACCCGCACCACCCCGTCCATGTCGTTGAGGTTGAGGGTGGACACCATGATAAGCCGCTCCGACAGGCCAATACGCCGGTGGAGGGCGAAGGAGACGAGGGTGATGACCGTCATGAAGCCCAAGCCGCCCAACTGGATCATGGTCAGGATGACCGCCTGACCGAACAGAGTCCACTGGGTCCACGTGTCCACCAGGATCAGGCCGGTGACGCAGGTGGAGGAGGTGGCGGTGAACAGTCCGGTGAAGAACCCGGCGCTCTGTCCGTCCCGGGAGGCGATGGGCAGGGTCAGCAGCAGCGCCCCGATCAGAATAATCGCCGCGAAGGAGCCCGCCACGATCCGGGTGGCGTTGAGGCTCCGGCTGCGGATAAAGCTGTCCCGCAGCCAGAGCGCGCATTTCTTGATCAAAGCCTTGGCCTCCTTAAGGGTGGGATGGAAACGATTTTGACGCAGAAAAGCATGCCGAAGGAAGGATTCCCTTCGGCATGCTCATTCAGTCCGGCGAATTCCAGCCGGGGATGGGAGCAGCGGGGGTATGAAACGCCCGGTCAGCACGCAGATATTCACTTCCCAGGCGCTTCTCCATGGCTCTCCTCATACCCCCTTGCACTTGCTCCCGCTTCCCAGGACAGACCGGCTCAATACAGCTTGGCGCCCGCCGGAATGTGGTCGTCCACCATCAGGCAGTGGAGCTTCTCCACGCCCTCCTCGTGGTGTACCGCGGAGATGATCATGCCGCAGGAGTCAATGCCCATCATCTTGCGGGGCGGCAGGTTGGTAATGGCGATGAGGGTCTTGCCCACCAGCTCCTCCGGCTCATAGGTGTCGTGGATGCCGCTCAGGATCACACGGTCCTCGCCGGTGCCGTCATCCAGAACGAACTTCAGCAGCTTCTTGCTCTTGGGCACGGCGGTGCACTCCTTGACCTTCACGGCCCGGAAGTCGGACTTGGCAAAGGTCTCGAAGTCCACGAACTCCTGGAACAGGGGCTCAATCTCCACCTTGGAGAAGTCCACCGGGCCCTGCTCGGCGGCGGGGACAGCGCAGTTGGTTCCAGCCGCGGCGCGCTTGGCGGACTCAGGCTTGTCCAGGGGCTTCATGGTGGGGAAGAGGATCACGTCGCGGATGGAGTCGGAGTCGGTGAGCAGCATCACGCAGCGGTCGATGCCGATACCCATGCCGCCCGTGGGGGGCAGGCCGTACTCCAGGGCGTTGATGAAATCCTCGTCCATCATGCCGGCCTCGTCGTTGCCCATCTCACGCAGGGCCAGCTCGTGCTCGAAGCGGCCGCGCTGGTCGATGGGATCGTTGAGCTCGGAGAAGGCGTTGGCAAACTCACAGTGGTTGATAAACAGCTCGAAGCGCTCGGTGAGGCGGGGATCCTTGGGGGAACGCTTGGTCAGCGGGGACACCTCCACCGGATACATGGTGATGAAGGTGGGCTGGATGAGCTTCTCCTCCACCCGCTGGTCAAAGGCCTCGTACAGGGCGGTGCCCCAGGTGCGCTCGCAGCCCTCCAGATCGATGCCCTTGGCCTCGGCGGCCTTGCAGGCCTCCTCGTCGTCGGAGATGGCCTCAAAGTCCACACCCACATACTCCCGGACGGCGTCGATCATGGTCATGCGCTTCCAGCCGGGAGTCAGGTCAATCTCGTTGCCCAGCCAAGTCACACGATAGGAGCCCAGGATCTCCTTGGCAGCGGTGGAGAGAACCCCCTCGGCAATGTCCATCATGTCGTGGAAGTCGGCATAGGCCTCATAGAGCTCGATGGTGGTGAACTCCGGGTTGTGCTTGGGATCCATGCCCTCGTTGCGGAAGATGCGGCCGATCTCATACACCCGCTCAAAGCCGCCCACAGTGAGCCGCTTCAGGTTCAGCTCGGTGGCGATGCGCATATACATGTCGATGTCCAGGGTGTTGTGGTGGGTGATGAAGGGGCGGGCGGTGGCGCCGCCGGAGATGGTGTTGAGAACGGGGGTCTCCACCTCCATAAAGCCCCGGTTGTCCATGAACTCCCGGACGTGCTTGATAAACTGGGAGCGGATGACAAAGTTCCGCTTCACCTCGGGATTGACAATCAGGTCCACATACCGCTGGCGGTAGCGCAGCTCCGTGTTGGTCAGGCCGTGGAACTTCTCCGGCAGGGGCAGCAGGGACTTGCTCAGCAGGGTCACCCGCTCCACCCGGACGGACATCTCGCCCCGCTGGGTGCGGAACACCACGCCCTGCACGCCCAGGATATCGCCAATGTCGTACTTCTTAAAGCGGTTGTACTCCGCCTCGTCCATCTCGTCCTTGCGGGCGTAGAGCTGGATGCGGCCGGAGCGGTCCTGCAAATCGCAGAAGGACACCTTCCCCATGCCGCGCTTGGACATCATCCTGCCGGCAATGGAGACAGGCTTGCCCTCCAGCTGGTCAAAATTGGCTTTAATGTTGGCGCTGTCGTTATCCACAGGATACTTGGTGATTTGATAGGGGTCGTTCCCGCTTTCCTGCAATTCCCGCAGCTTTTCCCTGCGCACCCGCAGGAGCTCGCTCATATCCTGCTCTCCCTCTGCGAGAGGGGTCCGGTTCTTTACTTCTGCCATTGGTTCCTTTCACCCTTCCTGATAATTCCCTTTTCCCGTTCAGCGGGAGATAGAAAGAATATGATAGACAGAGACACCCACGGGG